>AOMP01000001.1_pt1 | contig 37710 bp, 43 predicted proteins | sample 537838 | NCBI WGS metagenome assembly AOMP01 (sample SAMN02954329, study PRJNA184676) | mine drainage metagenome | biome: terrestrial; feature: Kristineberg Mine; material: mine stream; isolation source: low temperature acidic, metal-polluted mine stream | place: Sweden: Kristineberg Mine
TTTTCTGGTAGTTTATCTATTTGTTATTAAACAATAATAACAATAATTGACACAATTTTTGACACACCTACCGGACTCTGACACACTTCTGCCACAGCACGATCAAGGGATTTAAGGATATATCGTCATGGCAACCATACGCAAACGGGGCGACTACCAGTGGCAGGCCATCGTCCGCAAAGCCGGGTTCGATCCGGTCTACGCCACCTTCGATACCAAAAAAGAAGCGGAAATATGGGCGATGGAAACCGAACTCTCCATGGAGAAAGATCGCTACGTCAACCGGTCCAATGTGCCCACCCTGCACGACGCTCTGCAGCGATATCTCCGAGAAGTCACCATACACAAAGCCAAAAGCACCCAATCCGCTGAGATCAAAAAAGCGCAAATTATCCTGGCCGCACCCATCGCTGCCAAAAAGCTCAGCGACATCACCCCTGACGTGCTCAGCGCTTGGACCGCCGACCTCTCCACACGGCAGAAGAAAGCGGGCAACACCATAAGACTCTACCTGGCCCTCCTCTCCCACCTGTACACTGTGGCGGCGAGCGCTTGGGGATTGCGGGATATCTCCAACCCCGTCAAAGCCGCCAGAGCCAGCACACCCAGACCAGCCTCTGGTCGTGAACGCCGGCTGCGCCCTGGCGAATGCGGATTACTCATGGCACTTCTCCCCTACCCCTACGACCATATGGCGGCACTCGCCGTCGAAACCGCTATGCGTAGGGAAGAAATCTTTGAGATCACCAAGGAAAACGTCAACCTCAAGAACCGCTCCATCCTCCTACCCAGGACCAAAAACGGGGATGCCCGGACAGTACCCCTATCACCGGCTGCACTCGAAATCATGGAAGCTATTCTGATCTCGGAAAACAGACAGAAAAATAGGAAAGGGCTGGGCCGGCTTTGGAGCGCACCGGAAAACGTGGACGCCATCAGCCAAATGTTCGGCAAATACACGGCCGACACGCCTGTAGAAGATCTTCATTTCCATGATCTGCGCCACGAAGCCGTCTCCCGGCTCTTTGAAAATACCGACCTCGACGCCATGGAGATCGCCCGCATCTCCGGACACAAAACCTGGTCACAATTAAGCCGGTACAGTCACTTGCGGACTGACCGGCTTGCGGACCGACTGGCGGGGAAAAAACGCTGATTATGGCATAAACCACTGAAAAATTGATTCCGCCTGAGCGTTTCCAACGCTACCCTTCACTAATGGTGCTATACCTGAAATCAATGATGCCAGTCCTCCTGGCTTACCATCGATCACATGGACCAACAACTGCTGTTGAGCAATCCCAGTCGCATCAAACAACAGATCAAGATGATACTCTTCCCCACATCTCGCAGTCACTCGCCATATAAAACGCGGCAAGTTGGCAGTCAAAGCAGCATCGGCGGCCGCGCCCAACAGCCCCCGCATCGAATCAAAAATATCCTTTTTAAACTCACCAACTGTTGTCAGATATATGTCCCACTCTGGTCTAGGCAAACCAACCCGTTCGCGTACGGTTTCAATAACTGCATCCACAGACTGAATCGCGTCATGAACTATATCAAATGGAATGCGGATTTTATGATAAACCGGTAACAGCACAAAAATAGGAATAGCTTTAATAAGCCCGGTTTTACTCCAGGAAGTAACAAGATACGAACCCTTTGTATCGCTAGCATGCCCCATACGCGAAAACGGCCCTACCTGATCATCATGGGCATATATCTTGTTTATACGAGAGGCTCGCAGCAGAAATCCCCCAAGATCATCTGCTGGGACAGGCTGATCACTTCCAAGACTAAAGCCAGTAACAGCCACCGCATGTGCGCCGATGTAGTGGTCTTCATCTCCTGAGACATCTACCAAATGGATAGTAAGTATTGATGGTATCCTACATCGCAAATAGGCATATAAGGTGCTATTCAACACATAGGATGTTGGGGTGCCGACAAGAAATGGTTCTAAACCAACATCCCTGACTGCCAAGGCCATCTGTGTTGCTGTCAAACCGCTATTTGGAAATGCTCTGGCACTATTTGCTGGCAAGTTTTCCGGTACATATCTTGTCGCTGCCCTTGTTATCTCTACAGGTGACGGGATTGCGTGCTGAAAAAGCTTTCCCGTCCCTTGAAAGCAGGACCATAACGCACTCGTCGCGCATGCCGCAACAACGGTGTCTTGTTCTTGATAGGCTAAACTATCTATCATGAGTTCAATACCAAACAAATTTACAAGGTATTGTCTTAAATTCGGAAACATCCTGCGGCCAGGATCGTCTGAGTAGGTTCGCAGGCAGGTTCGACCGATTATCGTCTGGGGGAGGGGCTTAACAACAACAAAACCAAGATAATGACTCTGCAACAGCGAACCATTTAAGCCAGAATCAGAATCTGTTAACAACTTTTTAAATTCCTGCTCACCAAACTCTAGGCTGAAGAAATGGAGCCTTGTTGTGCTACGACTGTATTGTTGAAAACATCGAACATAATAGGCCGCATAATCTTCAAGATAGTCGTGATCAACATAATCCGACTCTAGGAGAATAGTTTTAGCAGACAAATGAGAAAAATAATCAGAAAAATACTGGAAGTGCAACTTTCTATGCACCACATCGACCGAAGCTTCAGAACTTTCGACAAGACACCGACTTAATGCATTTATGTCATAGGCGATAATGCGATACGATTGCACCTTCAGACCATTACTTAAATTGTAATTGGTGCATGCAAATGTTCAGGCTTGACTTGTCGCGCATCGTGCAACATTTTTAATTCTGTCTGTGATTTCTGAACGCAAGTCTCTACCGCCTTCCGACCACTTTCAGATTTGAGCCAATCTACTAGAGCCTGTGGCAGGGGCGTCCTATCCACAGCACGAGCCATATCTTCCATGTGTACTCCTTAACATATTCAAGAATACGTTGTTTATCAACACTGATAAACGCCCCGCAAACTGGCGGGCGATGGTAACACAATTGCCCGCCGTTATAACACATGACCACCGCCTTCCCGCATACAGGCCCCATCATCTCAGGCGCGCTCACCGATGTTGGCGAAAAAACCATAAAAAACAATATGTTATATGAATGCTTCTTTTGTGAATTCTCTCGCAGATTGCTGCCACCTGTCAACATCCACCGTTCTTCCGCGTTCACAAGAAAAAAACGTTAAGACTTCACGATCTGCATCAACGCTTCCCGCAATACCGCTGGGGTCATGCTGAGCGCATCCACGGTATTACCCGTGGCCGCTTTTACCAGCGCGGATGCCTCTGCGGGAGAGACGGAAACCCGTACGCCCAATTTCGGATTCGCCACCTTTTTAAGCACCTGATCATGCAACCAGGTGACCAGCGTCTCCGCGTCTTCAGGGGACAACTCCAACGGAATGACCATGGCCTGCCCCTGCAGGGGCGCGCCCGTATCCACCGGATCGGAAGGCGCCACAGCGCTCCGCTCCATTTCCGCGTCATACCGGGTCTCTTCACCGGCGGCGGCAACTGGCCCCGTGCCGGGTGCAAAACCCGCGTCCACCTCATCGGTAACCGCGTTCTGTCCGTCCGCAACAAACTTTCGTTCAAAACCAGTGTCTTCAGGGCTATCCTCCGCATAAGGACTATCCGGCGCTGGTTCCGCATATAGAGGCGCTTCCGCGGCTGGAGACGCCTGTTCCTTAGTCTCCAAAACCGTCAGTTCATTCCCCGCCCATCCCTCACGGAGACGCTTGATTTCAGCAAAAAAATCGTCACGTATCAACTGCTGGCCCTTGCGTGCGTTCACCCACGATTCCATCCCAATAGACCACAGTTTGGTATCCTCGCTTCTGCCGCCGCGCTGCATCACATCGATCTTCTGCAATAAGGAGAGTTCAGTGTCGGGCCAGTTCGCCCTTAGTTGATCATAGGCATCAGATCCCGCAAAAAGATTTTTCTGCACAAACCCGATGGACCGTCCGATGGCCCGTGCCACGGCGCTCTCGTTACCTTTATACTGCTCTTTCAGCACCAGTAGGGCCTTGCCGACCTCTTGCGGCTGCATATCCATGCGCTGCATGTTCTCGATCAACTGGATTTCCAAACGGCGATTGCCTGGGTACAGCGTCATCGTGGGGATGACGCCAAAATCAACACCCTCACGGTGTGGTGTCCCCGGTTCCTTTTTCAGCATGTCCCGCGCCTCGACCGCCGCCCGGAATCGCCGCTCGCCGAAGATAATCTTAAAGCGTCCGCCGTCCACAGGCTCCACCAGAATGGGCTGCAGAACGCCGTGCTCCAGGATGCTGCTGCGTAAATCGTCCAATTCTGTTCGAGCGGAAACCTTACCGCTTCGTGTTTCGTCGACAGAGACCTCCTCAGCCAGTTGCTTCACTAAATTGCGAGGTTGTTCCGGATCCACGTCGATTTTGTCCAACGGGGTCAGATTTAGCACCTGATCCACGTTTTTGTCATTACCCTGGGCCTCTGCCAGCAACCGCATGCTCTCATTTAATTCATCCATCATGCTGCTCATGCCACTTCCTCCTGTTCCGCCATATTCAAATCCGCATCCTGCACTTCCGCAGGCAAGCCCAGCACATGGTCACACATCGTCCGCCACGCAAGCGCCGCAGGTTCTCTCGGGGCTTCCAGCCACACCGGCCGATAGTGCGCACGGGCATGTCGCACAAACTCCCGCTCGGTCAACTCCTGGGGTAGCAGTGTGTCCTTCAACGCACCGCGTAAATCCTCCACGATCTTTTGCTGTTCCGGAGCAATCTTCCGGAACCGATTGATCAGCACATGCCGCCGGATATCCGGATTCATTTTCACCACCACCGCCAGCATACGCGCCAGACTCGTTAGACCGTGGGCGGAAAACATATCCGGCTCCAGCGGGGACACCAGCACGTCCGCCACGATCTGCGGGGCAACTTGCCGCGGGCCTACCGCTGGCGGCGTATCGATGATGACCACATCATAGGCCGCCGTCTTCAATCGTGTCAGTGCAGCTACCGCCGCCGTAAGCGTCAACCGATCCACTTCATCGAGCTTGTCCGATGCCGGGCACAACCAGACGTTCTCGTAGCGCGTCTCCAGGGCGGGTATTGGTTTGTTAGCGTCCCACAAATTCATCACCGTTCGTTCCGCAGCCCGGTGCGTCTTTACGTCGCCGGTGACCGCGTAACTGGCGGACCCCTGCCCGTCCAGATCCACCACCAGCGTTTTCAAGCCTCGTTCACCGGCGCAGGCGGCGACCTGCACCGCGATGGTGGTTTTACCCACCCCGCCCTTCTGATTCGATATCGTGATAATCATCATCGCACTCCTTTAACGCCGAGACGCGAACTGTCGCCGTGTGTTTTTCACATGCTCGTCCCACAGATTGAGTGCATTCACACAGTCCTCGTCTCCAGACGCCGCCAATTTCTTGATCACAGGCCGGTACTTCACATCGTGCTTCATCCGATCGAAAATCTCATACACATAGTTTTCCCGCGTATAATCGTCATGGTCGTTCATGGTAGCCGCACCTGTGTCATCTCCAAAACGGCCAGCCCCATGCCAGCCGCTACCTCCTATGCACGGCGCGGGAAGCGGCCCCGATCAGGCGGACGGAAATGGCCCAATGCCTTTGGTTACTCATGCGCGGGGTGATTCCGATTCGCCACGCGCCGCTCTACCCTGCTCAATCGCCTTTCTCCGTCGACGCTCCACTTCATCACGCGGCGGATACTTGTACCAGGTCCACCAATAAAAGGCCGTGTACAGGAATGTCGACGGGCTGACCTGGTTATACGCGGCCTCATCCCGTATCTGATCAATGGTCGGCGTCGGCAATCGCAGGTTGACCTGCACCCATCCCGTGGCCATGGCGCCTATACCTTTCCGCTCCACCAGCGCTTTCGTCCGTCTCCAGTGAAGGCCCTTGGTCCATGGCTTTTCCTCTAAAAACTGATCCATCATGGAAACATGCATGCGCCGCAGCGTCCCAAAATGCAGGGCCGCCAGCGCCTTGGTGTACGCGCCTAGACGTGCGGGTATGCGCGTAGTGATCTCATCGGTTCCGTCTTTGGCAATCCGCTTCAGACGTGTCTTGCTGACCGGCGGGGTTTCCGGCCGGTGCGGCGCCGATGGTGTTGTTTGAACCATTGGTGATTCTACATCGTCAAGCAGTATGATCGGCGCCGTTGGAGAGCTGACCGGTCGCTTTGGTCCCGGTGTTGCACGGGATGCGATGGGTGCCTTCACTTTGTCAGGGAGGGACCAGCCGTCAAAAAGTGGTTCTATTTTGGGGAGCACCTTAGCCGCAGTGGTTTCCGCTTTCCTGGATTTCATAAACTTCCTCCTGTGTTTCTGTCAAAACCATCCAGAGCATAGATAACGCTATAACACTATCTGGTACACTCAAAGTATAGTAGCGGTACACTGGCACGTCAACTCAACTACCCATTAAAAATAGCACCAGCCAACGCTGAATAACTGCCCATCACAGGCTGTAAGCCTTTGGCTGGGTTCATTAACCGCTCCAACCGCGCCCGTTGCTCCGAATCGGTCCAGGCCATGAAAACAGACACCAGCGGGTCCGACAACGCCTGCGCGTGCGTTCTGCGGGGCCGTCTGCTCGCGGCGAGCAATAGGTCCTCGTCGCTTAATCCCCGCACGGCATGAAAGAACCGCTCAGAGCGGTCCTCCACACTCAGCGACTGAACGCCCGATGAGGTCTTCACGCGGATATTGAAATAAAGCTGCATGCTAACCACCTCCGTAGGGATTGCTCCCTGCATAAGGGTTCATCATGGACGCCGGGGCTGCCTGACCGGTATTCGCCGGTAATGCAACCGGAGCCGAGGCGTATACGCCGGGGAACGTCAGGTCCTTGCTCACGATGACGTTCAACTGCGCGCCAATGTGGATCCGGATCGTCGGCGGGATGGTGATGTACCGCTGCATCAACTGGGTCTCCGCCTGCCCGAACGTGTTCCCCATGTTTTGCTCGGCGATCTGGCCCGGCGACATGGGAGTCATCATGCCCCCGCTGGAGCCACCGTAGCCCGGTTGCGCAAGTGACACCCCCGTCTCGATAAGCGACATCAACAGAGCGTTCTTGAAGATCAGCCAGGTGTGGTTATCCACCTCGCCACCCATGCCCGCTTTGCCGGACTGCCCGGCACCGTTCATGTTGCCCAGATTGATATAGGAACCGTTCGGGAACTCGATACGCCGCCACGCCACCGCGACGCGCCCTTGCCCCGGCAGGACCTTGGCGCTGTACATGCCCACCAGCTTGGACCCCGCCGGAATCAGCAGGTACGCGCCGGATTCGCTGTCGTACACGTTGCGTGAGACCACCGCCGTGATCATCCCTGCCAGATTGCTGTTGATGGCAGTGTTCAGGGTGGCGGGAATCACGGAACCTTCCATGAGTTCATAAGGCGACGCAGGACGACGCACCAGATGCTGATCGTAAACCCCTTTGCCCGACTCCGCGTTAGACTTGTTCTGGGGTACCTTGCTCTGACTGACGGTTAATGGCTGTGCAGGTGCCGATGGGGCCGGTCCGGACGCACCGGATCCAGTCTCGGCATTCGGCTGACTGCCATCCACCAGATCCTTGCCGCTCAGAGACGCCATGGCCGCCTTCATTTGCGGCGAAGGCTGCTGATTCTTCTTCCCGGGGGTGGCACCACCATGCGCGTGCCGCCCCGAATGACCAGAACCGCTACCGGCAGCACCGCTGGACCCACCGGATGTCGCAGCCATTCCATTTGAACTGGACGGCATTTTCGGCTTCTTGGGTGGCACATACCCCGCCACATCGGGCACAGTGCCCGGCGACACTTTCGCAGGGGCTGGGCCTGCCTTGTGTCCCCCCAAGGATTCCAGCCCGTAGTACCCGCCAGCACCCGCTAGGCACAAAACCGCGACGGCGATGGCGATGGGCTTTTTGCCCACGCGCACCACACCTCCCACGGCAGGCTTTCGATTGAGCGGCAACCCTGCAGGCGGCGCCGTATCCGGTCCCGAAGACGGCGACTGTCCTGCTGACGGCCCCTGCACAGGCGCAGAGGACTTGCCTGCCAGAAATTGGAAGTTCTGCTTCAGATTATTCATCATGCCCATGTCATTCTCCCTTTTCATCAGGGGTTGCACCCGGCAAAGGGGTTGCGCCCTGCAAAGGGTTTTCTTCCGGTGCGGACCCTGTGAGATTGGGGAAGTTTTCCTCGAAATTCCCCTCCAGATGCTTCAGTTCGCTGGTCACTCCCGGAAAATTCTCGCTGAAGTTCTGACCCAGATACTCGGCCTCTTTCACCAGACACGGGAAATTCTCCGCAAAATTGTGCCCCAGATGTTCCGCTTCCTGGTGCACGGCATCAGCCACTTTCTTTTCAGCATCATTTACTGTGCTCATGATCGCATCCTCCCGTTAACGCTTCTGCTTAATGGTGACGACTTTGGCGTTGCTGCCCGTACCCAATACCAGATCAATCTCATGGGGCACGCCATCGACAATGTAGTACCCGTTCTTGAACCGGTAATTGATGATGGCCGGTTGGTCGTCGAGGTTGTAACTGATCACGGTCGGTAGCGTCTTGTCCGCGACATGCGGCTTCATCTTAATGAACACCTGGCGGTTGTCGGAGAACACCTGCGTCGGGCGGATACCCCCGCAATCGCTCGCCGAGAACCACCCACCCGCGCCGCAATGAATGTTCCAGCCATAGTTCAGATCAGTCGGATTGACGGTAGGCATGCTGGCCACTGTCTGCTGTTCCACCGCCGATTTTTGCGCCGCCGTTGCTTGGGTATGGAGCTTCCATTGCGTTTCTTGCCGTTCCGGGTAGTAAAACCCTACGCGGGGCACATACTGGTTGTTGTCACTCGCCAGATTGACGTAATAAATCCTGGCATGTCCCCCGGCCGACGTGGCGGTGATCATCAGGTTCGTATGCAGCCCGACGAAGCGCGGGGTGACCGCGATCAAGGGTCTCTCGCCCGCCATGGCCTGGGTGACCTCCCACTCGCCTGGTGCGCCGATAACGACCTGCCCCGGCTTATCGCCTTTACCCAGCGCGATGACCGTGATATGCAGAGGAGAAGCTACCACCGTCGGCCAGGACTGGCCGTAGGGATACAGAATGGCCCCGTTGGTGCCAGCGATGGGCGGCAGCGCCGCGAGATGACCCGCCCGTTTCGCCGCCAGCAACGCCGCGACCGCCTGCTGGCGGGTGGCAAAGGACTCCTTGCCCTGGGGTGGAGTGGCGATCAACTTTTTCCACTCGGCGGCCGAGTTGGACATCTCTGCTGCGGAAGAAGAACCGGCAATGGCCGGGACCATGGCTGCGGCGCTGGCCCTGCTGGCGGCGGCGGGATTCTTGGGTAAAGCGTCCGCACCAATGGTGCCGGCACAAGCCATGCTGGCGGCTGCTATGCCGGGCAGTAGAGCGGACGCTATCAATACCAATACCACGATTTTCTTGCGATTGTACGGCTTCATTATCATGCTCCCTATTAAAGTGTCTGCTGCCATTGAAATGAGGTGATATACAATCCGAACGGATTAGCCACCGCCTGCGCCGTGGTCTTCACCGGCAAAATGGCGTATTGCACGATGGCCTGCCAGTGCTGTTCACCAGCGAGACGCCCCTTGAGCGAATACTGATTTTCCGTCCACTTGATCTGATAAGTGCCACCCGTTGCTGTAGGTGTACCCATGGGCATATCGGACGCGATCGTCACTGTGCGCGGGCCGTTCTGCATGCCGTTATACGGGCTGTGCCGCTTGTAATAGCGATCCAAAGCAAGCGTCATGTCCTGATCCACGTATTTGTACGTATTCAGAACGGTCAACTTTTCCGCCTGTGGATCGGTGATCCGCTCGTGCGTCTTTACGATCCAGTTCGCCAGTAAATGCGTCACGACTGGTTTCTCCAGCGCGCCCGCAGCAATCGCCTGCCCCATGCGCACGGTGTCACCCAGGTGGTCGGTTTCCACGACGTAGGGCACCACATGCACCCGGTCCGCCTCGTAGATCATCCCCACCCCGAAAAGGGCTGCGATGCCGACGCTGGCGAACGCCATCATCCGCCAGTTTTTGGCACTGGCGATGTAGGAGCCGTACCGCTCCATCCACTCGCGCCGCGCCGCCTGATAATCCACCTGCTTCTGTTCGCTCATGTCAGAAAATCTCCTCTCGTCTTACCAGTGATATAGCACCATATTTTAATAACCATGGACTCTGATTTTCATCGGAGTCCAACACCGCTAATCGTCCAGATGCCTTGTACCCGCATGGCTCGCGCCGACAGCGGGGCTCTCGCCGGACATGCCGTGATCCAGCGCCTTGCCGAAATGACCGCCCACTTTCTGGAGAGTCGCCAGGCGGCTCGGTGCAGGAACGCCTTTGGAGCCTTTATTACCCCCGCTATTTGAGCCGGATCCAGTACCAGCGCCACTATTACCCGCCGTGGTACGCGCGTCCTGCTGGGTACCCGCAGGACCCTGTTCGGGGTTTGCACCCTGCACGGGTTGCTGTCCACCCCCCGGAGTGCCCGTAGATCCGCCGGTAGAACCACCACCTCCACTATCCGCTGTCGTTGCTGGAGGTTGCGAACCCGTCGTGGTCGTGGAAGAACCGGAAGTCTGGCCGCCGCCCGTGGGAGTACCCCCACCAGATGGAGCAATGCCAGAGGATGAGCCGGCACTGGATGCGCCACCCGCCGGAGCGGCGGCACCTGATGCCCCTGCTGACGAGCCAGCCGTACCCGCACCCGATGCACCACCTGCCGCTCCAGACGCTGCGGGAGCGGCAACACCAGCACCGGCACTCGAAGCCGCAACACCACCGCCAGCCGCCCCTGTAGCACCTGCCGCACCACCCGCAGCCGCCGCGCCACCACCCGCAGCTCCGGCCGCCCCCGCCGCCAAAACCGCCGGGGCAGCGGCTACCGCCCCAACCGCGACCGCCGCCTTCCCCACCGATTTGACCGCATCCACTCCATGACCGCCGGACAGTGAGGATGCTCCGGACAGTAATGAAGAGGCGTGGTGCGGCAGGGTTTTCGCCAGCATGGCCATCACCGCCGTGGCACCCATCGCCTCCAGCCCCGTCGACGCGCTGAAGCCGCTGGTCAGGCTGGAAAGCATGGTATTGATCGTGGGTAATACCTGGAAAACCAGGGCACCCACGATCAGGTACAGTACGAACAGCTTGGTGCCCAGGCTCACCATGTAGTTCAGGTAGCCGTCCACAAATTTTGTGGTCCATCGGGATCCGCCAAAGCCTAAAAACAGCACGCCGGCGCCGATTACCACATACGACTCGATCAACAGCACCAGCAATTCGATCGCAATGTAGGTCAGAGCCGCGAACACTGCGAAGGCGACAATAATCCGCAACAGCACGTCTTCAATATCTCCAATCGGGGATGTCGCCGATTTAACGGTGCTCAAAACCTTCCCCCAAAAAGACTGCTGTGCAGCCGCGGGCTGACCAGCAGCCGCTGGCGTAGTGCCGGTCAGGATACCTACCGACGCGCCAACGGCATCAGTCATGATCGTGCTGGGGGTAAGGGTCTGATAGGATCCCGCCTGTTGTCCTGCATCGACGAAGCTGCCAATGACGTCTGGCACCCACGTGCCAGCGTTGGTCAGCAGCGCCAGAAAAAAGCCCAGCGTCATCACCTTTTTCAGTACGCTCGGGACGATCTCGTCGAAGGTTTTCCGGGTCAGCATCCAGGTAAGTGCCATCCACGTTATATCTATAGCGGCCAGGGAGAAGAATAGATCGTTGGCGATCCCCTGCAACGTGCTGAACCAGCCGTGCATGGCCGTCTGATACACATTTTGTATGGTATTGAGCGCACCAGTAGCGTGTGCGGCGGGAGAGAGCAGCAACAATCCCGCCAGCATCGGCAACAGGCGAACCCACTTATTATGGAGACGGAAAAAACGTTGCATGATCCTGCCCCTTCCCTTTAATTTGGATTAAACTGACTGGTGTTACCAAGGTTGATGCCACTCCCGGATCCCATGGCGTTTTGGCCGCCAGTGCCCAGGAACGAGGTCATTTCTTGCTGGGACAGGGTGTGCTGCTGAGTATGTTCAGTGAGTTTCTGTTTCTCGTACGCCAGTTGCGCGTCGTGCTGTGTCATGCTGATCTGCTGCATCTTCTGCAATTGCTTCACTTCCATGACGGATATCTGGTTGCCCGCCTGCAGGACCTGCATACGTCCAGCCGCCGACTGGCTGGCACTCTGAATACTGTTGAGCGCCTGCGTCTGCGTGGCGAAATCCTGGGACTGCATGTTCTGCGCCTGCAGTGCGTTCTGGATATTCTGTGAGGTCGTATTATTCCAGTTCTGATATTCCTGCTGGTAATTCGTGCTCCCGCTGTACCCAGGATATTCGCTGGACAATTGGCTGCTGATATTCTGCCCGGCATAAGACAACGAATTGCCCTGCCCCACGATATTCGTGAGTTGGCTCATCTGCCCAGTGATCTGATTAACGAAATTGGACGGTAGATTCTGCAGGTTGCGGGCTTCGTTCAAAAGCATTTGCAACTGGTTCTGCACCGACGCGGCCTCCTGTGCCAGAGACATGATAGAGGTGGTTTCGTGTACGATCTGATTGGGCATGGTAGCCCCACCGGTCATCGTGCCTGCAAGGGCTCCGTTGCACCCAGCGGCAAGCACCAGGGCTGCCAATACTGAGACTGTAATCTGCTTAAACTTCATCTCTAATTCCTTTGGCGGGACGTGCCCGCCTGAGCCATCGCTTGGTACACCTTCAGTGTCTTTTGCGCGTCAGCCGGATGTTGAGCATAGTAATGCTCTGACACCATAGCCACCTGTTTACCGCATCCTACAAGCCCTATCAGAATCAACGCTGCAAAACCTGCTTTAACCATCTTTCCCATAACTGTCTCCTGGCACGCATCCCACACATTATATAGCACCACCTTTTAGTTATTGCGCTTCCTGTAGGGAGACACCTGTCTGCTGCTGGATCTTCTGCAATTCTTGCGCGTCCCAAGCCTGACCCTGTTGCACGGCCGTGCTGTCCGCCGATGCCGCTGCACTTCCCGCCAGATTGGACGCCTGCGCGGTATCCGCCTGTTCCTGCGCCTGATCGGCGTTCTGCTGGTTAATGGCCGCCTGTGCATTTGCCGCCTGGGTGCTCGCATTATTTTGAGCGTTCCGCGCCGCCATCGACCACGCCGCGTATGATTCCGGAGTTGGGGCCATGTCCGCCTTCTGCTGTAAGGCATTGGCCTGCACCTGGTCCTGCGCCTGTGCCGCCTGAGACTTCTTTTGCACAACATACTGCTGTATCTGGTTGTTCTGGGCATTCTGGGTGGCATTCTCCAGGCTGGTCATCTGCCGCATGCCAGGCGCTGAGGCCATGATGGACTGGCCGTTAATCCCATCGGTCTGCCCCGCAAACTCATTCACGGGGTTTGGCACTTGGCCGACCATGGCAGGTGACAGGGCATTGTTGGTTTCGGCATTGATCTGTGCGATAGATGACACAAAACCATTGATACCCGCCTGCACATTGGCGTCATTCAACCCGTTGTTCGCCTGCCCCAGCACCGCATTGCCAGCATTTTCCAGAGCCTGTGATTGGGCCTGCTGTGATTTTGCCTGGCTCATCAACCGATTACCGGACGTAATCGCCTGACCGCTGGCCGTGCTCTGATTGGCGCCCACGTCGTTAATGATGCCGTGCTGGATCTGATCCTGGGTATAGTTGTAGTAGTCTGTGTTGGCCAGATTATGGTAGTAGAGATAGTCACTATTTGCCACGCTGTTATACAGGTTTTTCGTGCAGGTCGCTGGGCTGGCCGTAGTTCCACAACTATAAGAATATGGGGTCCAAATCTGTCCGTACCAGTAGCTGGAGGATGCCGTATTGGCCTCGTATTGCGAGTACCATGTCTGTATCTCCGGTGGCAACGTATTGCCTGCGGTTGTCGTTCCAGCGGAGATGTTTGCCAGGGTGTTGCCAGTATTCGTCTGGTTATTACTGCCAACGTAACTGTTTCCGGCATTATACATCGCCTGGGCGGCCGCATTCCCATCCGCCACTGCCTGGTTCACCGCGGTTTGCGAGGGTTGGACAGTAGAAATGCTTCCTGATGGAACGGTGTAGCCTACCGACTGCAAGCCCGCAAACGCCAGATTGCTCGCGGGAAGCAATGTCGCAAGCACTGATAAAACGAGTGCCTTTTTTATAGTCATCATCACAAAACCTCCTCAGTCGAAAACTTCCGGGGCCGCCTGTTCAGCGTCAATCAAACAGACGGCTTGACAGCCGGTACCATATCGATCCAATAACGCCCATCACAAACTCAAGGGGCACCATGACCAGAATCAGGGGCAGCATGATCAGGTTCCTGATATCCCCGCCCGAAAGACCGGAGCCACCAGAATAACTGCTCTGCGTATACGACTGAGTGCTCTGCTGATTCCGCATCTGCTGATGCTGAGCCTGATACTGCTGCCGACGCTGCTCTTCTGCCGCCTGCGCCCGGCGAGCCGCAACCTGCCGAGCCTGCTCTTCCGCGGCACGCACCCTATCCCCATCAAGACTGCTCCAACCATGTTCAGAATACATTATGCACCTCCAAAATTAAGACTTCTGGAGAACATCCCTGCTCTCCTCTTCATCCTATGCACTTCCGGGGAAGCGGTCATCCCTGCTTTACAGAGCCCCACACTTCTTTTTACACCTGCTCGTACTGCCGTGCCAGATAGTCCGTCCAATCCTGGCGCTGCTGCGGCAACCGCTCACGCAGCCACTCCACAGGCCAGCGCACCCCGTGCTCGGCGATCAGTTCACGCACACGCGCCACCGATTTCCGGTCACTCACAGCACAAAACGCCAAGGCCACAGGACCCATTGCCAGCGTGATGCGACGGCGGCCGTCCGGACTGACAATGTAGTAGTCAGACTTCGGCGTGCTCTGCTGGAGCAACTTGATCTGGCTGTCATTGAGCCCAAGGTCGTGGTACAGAGGGGCCGAATCATTGGCCGCCGCGTTGCGATTGGGCAGCAGAATCTTGGTCAAACAGGATTCCATGATCACCGGTTTCAGCGGGCTGTCCTTCAGGTCAGACAAGGATTGTGTCGCAAAGATTACAGACACGTTGAACTTGCGCATGACCTTCAGCCATTCCTTGATCTTCGAGGAGAACAGCGGGTTGTCCAGCATGGCCCAGGCCTCATCCAACAAGATGATGGCCGGTGACCCGTCCAGTGACTTCTCGATCCGGTGGAAGATGTAGAGGAGAACCGGCACGGTCACCAGCTTGGCCATATCATCCCCACTTCCCAGCAGGTTCTCCAGTTCAAAGACGCTGAACCGCGCACCCTCCAGAGATAGCGCATCCGTATTGGCGTCCAGCAGATTGCCAGTGCGACCGGTCAGCGTGTAGAAATGCACCGCCGACCGAACCTCTTCATCCTGTACCAGATTCTCGAAGTCGGTCATGGAACGCCCATCCGCCGCCGCCAGCGCCTCGATGGCCTGGTGGATACGATCCTGACGGGCGGAGTCCACGGAAACGCCCTGCAGAATGCAAAGATTGGCAATCCAGTCTTCCGCCCAGCGGCGCTCTGAGGCCGATTCATGCACACGCGACAACGGGGCGAATGTGATGGGGTTTTCGTCGTTGCCAATGTCGTAGTGTGACCCGCCGACCGCCCGGCAGAGGGTGAAAATCGACCAGCCTTTGTCGAATGAAAACACCCTGGCATCTGGATAGCGCAACTGCTGGGCGGCCATCAAAGAAAGCAAAACGCTCTTGCCCGCACCGGTCGGACCCGCAATCAGCAAATGCCCCACGTCTTCAATATGGTGGTTAAACCGAAACGGCGTATTACCCGTCGTCGCCCCATAAAACAGCGGGGGAGCCTTTTGTGACTTAGGAAACATCGCATCGCCATTATCGTCTTTGAGTGCCCGATAAATAGCCGCAGTGAACGGATTGGGACTCCACTCGTCCCCCGTCCAGATACTGGTGGTCGGCGCAATGTCCATCAGATTCATCGTATTCATCAACGGGCGGCGGACGTTTTCATAGCAATGGCCTGGGATGGAGCCCATGAACGCCTCGAAAGCGTTTATGCTTTCCACCCGACTGACGAACCCCAGGTTATCCAGGTGCTTGCGGACCATCTTCACTCTGTTTGCCATCTCCTTCTTGTTTGGCGAAAACAGGATAATGTTGGCGCTCATAAAACCAAATCGAATGACATTGCTCGATGCCTCGGCAACTGCGCTATCTGCGTCGGCCGTCATGCTGAGCGCGTCGGTATTCTCAAATGCGCCCCCCTCGCCGCCCATAGCCATGCTGACCTGGGTACCCAAGCCGTGCCGCTTCTGAAACCAATTGCGGCGGTATTTATTGAGCATCCCCACAGATTCATTAGGATCAATGAAGATGTAGCGCACGGAAAACCGCAACTCGACCGGCAAGGTGTTCAGTGATTCCAGGATTTCAGGGAAACTCTCTGCCGGCCAACCGGAGATGGAAATTGCCCGCATCTCCTGCCACTGCCCGCCGTCGTGGATGCGTGGTTCAAAGCCGGACACCACGTCATGAGCGCCCAGTACCGCGTCCAGGTACGCCGGGATTTTCGGCACGCCGAGTTGATGATAGTCACCGGTCAGACAACCGTGGATCTGAGTCAACAGATCAGAACTGGACAACGGCGCGACCACCCCGGAACCACCGCAGATGTTCATGATGGTTTCCAGGTCCGTCGCAAAGCGGCTGATATGCTCTTTCAATGACTCACTTTCCGGGTCTGCATTCTCAAGTGCGAATTTGGTCACCCAAGACTCTGCTGTCACCGGAAGATCCCAGCTAAAAATAAAGGTGGTCCGACCCTCAAAATGGGCCGATTCTTCTTCATGCTGCAGGCGGCGCTCGGCATCAATCGTGTGGGACACGGGGTCGGGAAACATACAGAGATCTTCAGGGATGTAGCCCGGCGCTTCTTTGCGCACCATGTCGATGTGCAAGGCCCAACCAGTGCCCAGGCGGGCTATCGCGTGGTTCAGGTGCGCCGACAAATAATTCAGGTCATTCGGGCTGGAACTCTCCAGATCAGGCCCACCAAATGTAAAGCCGGCCATTAGCGATCCCGATTTATTCAGCGCAATGCCAATTTTATGACGGCCCACGTCGCGCTCATCCACCAAAAAAGCGATGTTCAGCAGATCGGGCAGGGCTTTGGCTTTGGGACGGTATTCGGCGAGATTCAGCATGTCGTGCTCCTCAGATAGTGGCTTTATAGGTGATCGTTTTACGAACGAAATTAACGGCGATGGTGACGCCCGGATCCTTGTCCGCCATCCTCTTTAACAGGGCAAAAGCTGAGGCGGTTTTGGGTGCCCAAGGCATCCCGATCTGCACCAGCGCCATAGGCACAGAACCCTTTTGCTGAATGAACCGCCAGCCGATTTGGTTGGCCACATAGCGCACAGCCTGGGATGCAGAGTAACGGTAAGCGGAGGGCAACGATATCGTCCGTCCCAGCGCGGAATTTACCGGGATTACCAGACCACAAGATGGCATCTTTGGTACCGACGGCGCCTGTGGCGAGAGTGCTTCACCAGTTACCGCCGTCCGCCCCCAGTGCCAGCCGGCTGGCAACACATCTACGGGGACTACTGGGGCAGGCATGACCTGCACGATGGCCGACTGGTTGGCTGCATCCTGATATAGCGGTGCGTACCACATAAGTAGTTCTCCCCTCTTCGCTCAGTGATTCAGTTGGTGCAGGGCATTCACCCAGGCGCTCGCCTCATAAAAATTTTGCTGGTGGATCTGGCGGCGGTAGACCGCCATACCCTTATCGTCCTTCTTCGCTGCGATGGTCAGCATGAAATGCACCGCTGTCCCCAGCACCAGGCCCATGCCAATGCCCACTACGCCACCAACGCCAAAGATCAGTGCGGCGATCAAAGTCGCATTAACGATGGCCAACTCCCGCTCTGCCCCGCCCAAAAGCTGCGGACGGAGCAAAGAGGAATGGATAGGGATGCGTCTGGTTAGCACCACTTCACCAGTTACGGCGGACATGACTTACATCCCCAGCAGGTGAAGGAATGGGTGCGCCATGCCGATCACCGCACCAGAACTGCCGGTCAGATCACTGACCACAGATACGCCACCCAGCGCCATACTGCCGCCTGCCGCGATACCCATCACCTTGCGCATGCTGGAACCGTGCTCACCAAAAGCCCACATGAGGCCAGTGGCAACGATCGAAACAATAATAAAGACATGCGCGACCGTCCCTGACAAATCCTGCTGAATATTCGTCAGCGGGGTATCCCATGGCATATTGCCGCCACCCCCACTGGCCAGTGCGGCGCCAGTGCCCAACACCCAGACCGCAGCGCCTGCGAGAACCTTCTTCAACTGCTTCACCTTCACCTTTGTCTCCATGGCCAAGTCCTCCGTTTGTGAGAGCCAATCATAACACCATCTACCGCCATTACAGTTATAGCATCACTTTCATTGTTGCGGCGCCGCCAGAAAATGCCAGCGCCTTGCTTTCACCTTCCTTACAGGACCACCTGGGCGATTTCGTCTCCGACAGGTGGTCGGTCGAAGAATTCCAGAAACCGCTGACATTCGTCATCGTCGTCCTTGATCCGCTCTTCAGCAATTGGATCAAACCGAATGACGAACCCGATGTATGCCGTGTCGTCGTTGCCAAAATTTTCAGTATGGCCAGCCATCGTATATTCTCCTTAAAAGTGGTTACATACACTCTATAGCACCACTTTTGAAAAATCAGACAAGAATTCCGCGCGCCCGCAAAAACTGCAATGCTTCTCCAACCGTCAGAAATTCCGCCAGCGTTTGAGCCATCCCGCATTTTGGACAGGCAACCGGAGACAAATAGCGCACCAGAATCTTTCCATCTTTTTCCAGCAGCCACCAATCTGAGCAGCACATTCTGAGCCGCTGATTGGCGACGTTGGTGATACTAGCGATCATGATTCACCACCCAATACCCAATAAGCAGGGCAAGAACGAGAAAAACAAAAGCAGGCAATAAAATAAGCATGAGAGTCACCAGACACCCCCGATTTCCTCACCTTTCTTCACATCCCACATGCTCGTTATGCGCCGGCCGGCGGGATGGCTTTTATCTCTCTGCATCTGGATCACCAGATCCACCGCCTCAGCGATCAATTCTTTCTGCGAGGGCACACCCGCCTCCTGGCAGAGTTGGTCAAGACGCAACAAGGCCGCTTGCGGATTGTTGGCGTGTACGGTGGCGGCGCCGCCCGGGTGCCCCGTATTCCAGGCCTTCAACAGAGCCAGCGCCGAGCCATCACGCACCTCACCGACCACAATACGGTCAGGGCGCAAACGCATGGTGGCTTTCAACAAACGAGTCATGTCCACATTCGCTGTATCGTCGGTCAACAGGTCCACAAAATTAGGGGCTGAGCACTGCAGTTCGCCCGTATCCTCGATGGTAACCACGCGCTGATCCAGATCCGATATTTCTGATATATACTGCAAAATAGCATTAAGTAGTGTTGTTTTACCCGACCCCGTTCCGCCGCTTACCAGTATGTTTTTGCGCAATTCTATTGCCCTTTGTAGCGTTCCAAACATGTCCAACTTTTTTTCTTCTACAACGACTTCTGTTACTTTTTTATGCTCGTTTGACAGTATTCCCGCTTCCACATAATTGGTCAGCGTGTAAATGCTGCGGGCTGGTAACCGTATTGCAAATAACGGACCTTTTGATAATGGTGGCAAAATCCCCTCGAACCGCGCACATCCAAACGCTGGCGGCAACGACCCTTCACAAATTGGCTTCTCAGCATTGCTGATCGTCCCCCGCCAAGCGGCCACCAGACCAATGATGTTCTGAACCTGCTGTGGCGCAATAGTGCCTTCCTGTACGATGCCCTGCCCATGGCGCTCGACGAGGAGCTTTCCATCAGGGTTTGCCATAATTTCGACGACCTTCTCATCATCGAAGGCGGTCATGATCGCCTGCCCGAACGACCGGCGCAGCTGCTCTACCAGCCGCTGGTGTGCTTCAATTTTCGGATCCAGTGCCATTTACATATTCTCCATCACATCCATAGTGTCTATATAGCGCAGTTTTCAGGAACCCGGAGAAAAGCCGAATCCCAGTCCAGAATCTCCAATGCCCCGCTTCTTTTTGGCGGTTTGCTCGCGGGAAGTAATGTCCTTCATCATCTCTCCCGGGTCCATACCCAAAGGGACGCCCAGCGCATGCCCGGCAGCCTCCTTTCCGATTTCCGTAGCGATCTCCTTAATCGGTGGCTGGTAGCCTTGGGATACCGCTTTGGACAGGAGGCGGCGTTGGCGGGCCTCGGCGATGCGTCGCTCACCAGAGTTCACTGGTAGGGCGTTGGGTTGTGGCATGCGGCGATCATATTCAATACTGGCGACCAGATGCTGCAGGCGGCGCTGCCGAGACTTACCCGCGCCCTGCCCTTCATCCATTGCCCAGGCTTCTATATCGTCGATATCAACATTAGTGGATGACATGCTTACGGTCCTCCTCGTCCGAGTCAGCAATACATACGCCGTTCTCATCAACCTGTGTAGGGTCGTCTTCTTCATCGGTTTCTGGGTCCCAAGGCTCGTAGGTGTCCGGGTCGTAATCCTCCATGGGCACGGGCAACACAGGGTTGTGCGGAGTGTCCACGGGGGGGGTATTCATCATCAGTTTTTTGTCCATGACATCTCTCCTTGTGACATTATCGATATTGCTCGCGGCGAGTAATGTTATTTCACTTCCTCGCCTCCCACTTTGACCCCAATTTTTTGGAATCTTTCCTATCCGGCCACCAGGCCGAGCCACATTTCCCGCACTTCACAAAAGGCTTGCCGGTCTTGGTCTTGAGGACGATTGTGGCAGTCTTGCAGTCCGGACAGACCGGGCCGGCCTTTTCCGTGCCGCCGGAGCTGCCACCTGACTTTCCACCGGCAACGCTAACACCTGCCGTCACCTTGCCCAGTTGCTCCCTAACCATCTGCTGTATGGCACCCATAAATTTCGCTGGATCCAGCTTGCCTTCCGCTATGGAAGTGAGGTGATCTTCCCATCTGGCAGTGGTCACGGGGTCTGTGAGGTCAGCAGGCAACGCCCTGACCAGCGACCGTCCGGTTGTGGTGGAGATGATCTGCTTACCCTTGCGCTCAATAAATCCACGTTTTACCAATGTCTCCAGGATGTTCGCGCGCGTCGCCTCGGTGCCAATGCCGCTGGTTTCTTTCAGCTTGGCCTTGGCTGCGGCATCCGTCACGAATTTGTGAATGTTGGACATTGCGTCAATGATCAACCCGTCGGTGAAGCGTTTTGGCGGACTGGTCCGCTTGGCCCGCGCCTCGCCTTTTTGACCTGCGACTGGATCACCTGTGGTCATATTGGGCAGACTGGCCTTCTCCTCGCCATCATCGCCTTCGTCATCTTCTGCGACGTCCGCCGTACCGTAAAGCCCCTTCCAACCCCTATCCATGTCCAACCTACCAGAGGTGGTCCATTGCTCACCGCCAAGGTCCACGGTCACACCAATAGCCTTGTAACGATAGTCTGGCAGGAATAGCGCCGCATAGCTTTTCCAGATCAGATCATAGATTTTCTCTTCGGCATCTGACAGCCCAGAGGCATGTTCGCCAGTGGGAATGATCGCATGGTGGGCAGTGACTTTGCTGGTGTTCCAGGCGCCATGTTTGCGGCCAGCCGACACCTTGGACCTTAGCGCATCAGGGACAGGCAAGCTGGAGAGGATGCGGTAAGCATCACCGTGCTGCTCTTCCGGCAGGTACCGTGCGTCAGTCCGCGGGTAGCTGGTGATTTTCTTTTCGTACAGAGATTGCGCGGCTTCAAGAACATTGTTGGCCGACATGCCAAACCTCGCGCTGGCGACTTTCTGTAGTGCTGACAGACTGAACGGCAAAGGCGCAGCTTGCTTACTGTCTTTGGCCTCATATTTGGAGACCTTGCCCTGCCCTACCGCTTTGCCGGCGATCTTGTCTGCCAGCGCGCGATCCACAAGACGGCCTTCCTCATCGAATCCGTGGCCGTCATTAGCGGACGGCTTCCATTTCGCCAGGAAGTCGCCGTTCTGGTGGTGATAATGGGCTACGACCTCAAAAAAATCACGTGGCTTGAACATCTCGATCTCGATATCGCGCCGCACAACTAGTGCCAGAGTTGGAGTTTGCACCCGACCAACTGACAACAGGCCGTTGTTGCCGATGGTCCATGCCCTGGTCAGGTTCATGCCGACCAGCCAGTCCGCCCTACTGCGCGCTTCCGCAGCTTGAGAAAGCGGCAGGTATACCTTATTGTCACGAAGATTCGCAAACGCTTTCCTCACGCTGGTTTCATCCAGCGAGGCCAGCCAAACCCGCTGCACCGGGCCTCTGTAACGGCAATACTCAAGGATTTCGTCAATGAGGAGTTGGCCTTCACGGTCTGGATCGCCAGCGTTGACCACCAAGTCCGCATCATGGAGCAGCCCCTTGATTTTCATGAGTTGTTCTTTGGCATCGAGTTTTGGATTCTTGATCCACTTGTCTGGGAAGATTGGCAAATCCTCCATCCGCCACCGCTTTTTGCCGGTTTTTGAGTTGACTGGAACATCGGAAGCAGTGTACGCGTCAGGTTCGGCCAGTTCCAAAATGTGACCGAATGCATTCGTTACCTGATACTCCTTGCCCACCACGTCGCGGATAGCGCGGGCTAAAGAGGGCTTTTCAGCGATGATCAGTTTCATGGTGTTGCTCCTTTTATTTGTATTCGCAATTCTTAATGGAGATCAACGTGGACATCATTAGCGCCGTCACCTAGGACAATTCTCTTGGCTAGTTCATAGCCAGCCGCCGTTTCATACCAGAGACAGTCTTCCTGTGGCAACCTATCGGCTAGTGCGCGGTAAACAGCCTCATCGGATGTGCCCCGCGTCGCATCGGCCAGCTGGTTGGCCATGAGCACAAAATCGGCAGAACTTGCCCTGCCAGCCAAGGCAGCCACAGTGGCTCCCGCCATTGCTTGGTCAAGTACAGCATTATTCGGATCCATTACCTTTCTCCTTCCCTGAAATCGTGCCGGTGGTCTGGATATTATATAGCACCAGTTTTACATGTCGGCTTACGTGCTCAAAAGGAGGTGGAAGATCGGTAATGGCAGCCAGAGCATCTGCGATGCGGCGGTTACCAGCCCCTGGCATCCAGGGCGGTGTTTTGCAGTGTGTGTGTGCGCGTCCATACCCTAGTCGGTACATGCCTTGTGGGTACGGGCGGATCAAAGCGTGATTGGGATCCATGCCGCTCCACTCAGCAACCTGCTCCCTTGGGTAACCTCGACCATATAGATGACTCAGCACCACACTCCAGGCCGTCCAGGCCTGGGCGGGGGTGAGGTGGAGTGTTATGGTTGCTGATTTCACAGGACATCACCTTTCTCAATCCCAGCTTTCCTTACCGCGGATGCCATGCTGGCAGTGGCCGCCGACAAGATGGTGGTCACCTTGTACAATGTGAGGTGCAGAAGATCAGCGATCTCCTTGTGGGTTAGACCATCGAAATATTTTGCCCGGACAACGTCCTGCGCCTGTGCTGTCAACTGGCTGAGCAGGTGCGCGACCAAGCTATGCTGCGCGATTTTTTGCTCGCCTCCAGTATTGCCCGCTGCCACCGAATCAAGCGGGGTGGCTGAATCATCACCATCGGACAAAGGGGCATCCAGAGAGTCGCTGCGCTTGATCAGGAAATTTCTACCAAGTGCTTTCTGCAGAAACTTGAGTTTTTCGGTGATAATCTCATGTTGCGTAGGTGATAAAAGTGGTCGGCTTAGCTTATTCTTAACATCATTGATTTCATCCCTGATCGCCTTACCAGTCACGTAGTCTTTGCTGGCCTTGAGGGCATCACGGTCAGCTCTGTTGCGAACACACTTGGCGGCCAAAGTAGAAAACCCTACACCCCGGGCAGGATTAAAAATCCTCAACGCATCCATGTACCCTACCTGCCAAGCAGTGAGAACCATGTCATCGTACATTTGATCTTCCACCCATCCAGAAAGGCGCCTTTCTGCGATGAGCTTGCAACGCCTGTAAACATAATTGCCAGGATCAAGCCCCTCCATCCGGGCAGACATATCCGCCAGAGCCCACTCTTCCGGGCCCTCTGAGTCCGGGTTCCAAAACACATGTTCCTGGTCTTCATCCTCATCATCCACAACCGCATGACTTTCGTGGTTTACCAAGGCAGGGGCCGGAGAGAATTGCTTATATAATTGAGAGGTATTAGTAGATTTCAGGGCGAGATCAATCGTCACAGGGTCGCAAAGATGACCAGCATTACGCGCGGCACAGACCAGCGTCTGGAATGAGTAATCAGGGGTAAAATCAGCAGGATAATCAGCAAGATCAAGGCGATAATTGCCAATGAGACAGGTGTACTTCTTGATAGATTTGGCCGCCGGGAGGATGGCGGTGACGACTTCCAGAGCGGAGGTCCAACAGATGAGGCTTTGAATATGCTGGTGATAGGTGAGGACGTGGGAATCTGCGTCTGAGCTTGAGTCATCCCCACCAACTTGAGTATGGTGTGCCGGGTTGGACGCCCTGTCAGGTGGCCCAACCACCTGTGATAACGGAGAGGCTGCAGATGCCGCACGGATCATTAATTGTGCTGCTTTGGCCATGGCCCAATCCTGGGCGCGTGCCCAAGCTAGAAATCCGGCCTCATAGCGCTCAATTTCATCCTCCGTCACTGGATTCCCTAAGTGCTCTATCCACGCCGCCTGATCTTCCTCTGTCCAGGGGATCTCGACGTCAACCTCACGTTCTATTGCAGTGCATTCACAATCTACATCATTAAATTCCACCATGTTGAATCTCCTGTGAATCTGCCAATGGGGTGCCGCGCGGCACCCCATTCTCTAGCTGAGAGCTGATTATGCAATTAGTGCTAGAAGCCGTCAACCCCTAGTCCAGCCCAGTTATTATCTCCAGCACCCCAAACAAACGCAATAAACATATTTTATCACAACAAGTTACGATGGATCACAAAAAATCATAATGGATGACAATGAGCTATTAAAAGGTGCAAAGGCGCACAAACGTGCGCCTGAAGCCTACTCCAATCCCTTCCCCTTTTTCTTCAGGATGCGCTTGGCCAGATCTTCGGTGGGCGTCCCGGCACGGTCGATCACACTCATGGTAGGCTCAACCTCAAGGCGACCCTGCTGGACTTCGGCCATCAGGCGGCTGATTTCTTTCAATGTATTCTTGATCTGCGTACTGGCGCCACGCGTGTATTTGTAACCAAACTCACGCTTCATAACCTTGGCGAGGGTGTTGCTATCATCCAGCTTATTCAACGAATTAGCCGTGATAGCGATCCCTTTCTCCGTAACTTTCCAGGTAAAAAGGTGTTCGTTGTCAATGAGCGTGCGAAAAGTGGCGTAGTTCAGGTCATTCAGATGGGCACCTGCAACGACCGGCAAGGCCGCGATGTATTCATTGCCAGCGACATCCTCCTCCCGCATCTCCTTGCGAATCTTAATGGTTTCTGGAGACGGGCTACTCAATTCTTCAGCATAATCTGCGACGATGCGCCCTGTGGCGCGGACCGTCGTCCTTTTCGCCGACGCCACATCCTCCTCTGGGTTTGTCCGTACAGTCCGTACATCATCAGCCACACGCTCAACAATCACTTCCTCATAATCAGGCCGCACGCCGACAGTAGGAATCACAAGATGCTGCAAGGCCAGGTCGGCAACTTTGCCATTACCCTTGTTGTCCTTCCCTGTGGTCTTGGAACCACCACCTGACGCAATCGCAAGAGCGTCACCCAGCCCAATTGACCCTTTGTGCCCACGCTCGTGGATATCCCCAAAGACAGACTTCTTAAAAAGCTCAACTGCGCGCCCCATATCCCCATCCCCCTCGATCGCGCATCCAATAAAGATGGAACGCGCCTTGGCAAGACCGTCCACTCTGCCACCGTCAATGGTGGCATACATGGCGGCTGCTTTATCAAAAGTCTTGCTGTATTCCCCGAAAAGGGATGGAGAAATGGCCGCCACACGCTGATCAATCTCCGGCAATTCAGCTTTGATCTGCTGCGTGTACTGAAGCATGACGGCGCGACGCATGCGGCCATCGGTGGCATTCATGGCGACGAACTTTTCCGCTGACTGCCGCAGCATGCGGGCATCCTGCCGCGCCTCTTTTTTGAGGTCGCCAGTAAGATGTTTCGCGGCTGCATCACGCTCATCAGCCCGTACCCGCTTCATTTCAGGAATACCCTGCGCGATCCCATCCAGATCATGGCGGATGTCATCCATACTCTTACCAAGAGCGTAATGCGCAATATCGAGTGTCGTATATATTTCGTCCATGCGCTCCCGCGAAAAGCCCTTGACAGGGGGAAAGTCACCGGCCCACCGAGAGCGACGGGCTTCAACAATCACCGGGTCCGCCTCAATGGGTGATGGAGCAGTAAAAACAGGTTTATTTTCTGGATGTTCGGTTTCCATGGGTCTCGCTCCTTACTTTTCTGCAGACAAAAGAGTATTCGCTTCGTAGCGGACACCTTTCATGAAAGCCACCTCACCCGCCTTGCCGATAACCCAGCGCACCAGGTGTTCATCTTCAGCCACCAATTGTTCTGATAGCCATGCTCCATAAGCGCTCAGGACTTCCAGCCCAAGAACATCCAAGGTATCCCCGTCATACGGTTGGGCATCGGGCGCGTGCCGCTCGATGCGGTCCACCAGCACCGGAATCAGGCTCGAAAGCATGCTGGCGATACCGATCTCCATGCTGTGATGGATGAAAGCCGCAGGGGGAATATGGATTGCGGCGAATTGTTCATTGGTACCCCACAAATCCTCATCCAGCACATCGAAATCAGGCCGTCGGGTTTGCCCCAGCACGTGATCAGGGCCGGTATAGGCTGTGCCACCATCCAGCTGCTCAGCCTTACGCATGCGGATCATGGCCGCAGCAACCAGATGCCGATAGTCCTGCTGGTCCAGCGACTTCAGCCAGTTTGCCAGGACCAACAGATACTGATTAACGAACTGCCCGTATATTCTGTGCGCCACGTTCTTCCCCTGCTGACCGCTTTTGGAGACAGACGTATCAAGCACACCGGCGAACACTTCCCCGACCCCCCCCATATTGTCTGCCGTCGTGATCTCGAAGATGCGATCCAGAAACTGCGCCTTATCCATGCGCAGAACTTCAATATTGATTCCCTGATTTCCCATGTCTAAAAACCTCCTTATCGCTTGCTTGTCGGATAAAACTGGTTGAGGTTCCCCAGGTTGATGTCCTTGCCTGAACCCATAGCGTTCGGGCCGCTTGTTGCCGGAGCCAGAAAAGTGTGCAGTTCGTGCTGATTGGCCGCCTGGACAAGCGCCTGGCAGGTCTTATTCTGAAAATCCGGGTTATGTTTTTTGCACCAAGCGAACTGCTTGGAAGATGCCGCAGTGTGCCCATAAAAGAACTTCTCACCGTGCCCGGAATAAGGGCCTTCATGCTTTCCACAACCGGCAAGTCCAAAGGCTAAGGCACCGCTCAGGGCCAGCAAAACCATGTGTTTGTTGTCCATCGTGTTCTCCTATCAAAATGTATGAGGACTGGCATTCTTGCCACCCCGTATCCCATGCACTGCGCGGGAAGCGGTCCTTTACACGCCCGCTACGGAATAGAGATCGCCAGCGTTTCACTGCTGTCTCCCCCCACCATCCTGTCGGCCGCCTCCATCGCCTCCGCTAAAGCCTCTCTCATGGGGTTAGATAGCGACTCACTCTCTCCCACTTGTGATATAGCATCGCTTTCATAATCTGGCGCGTCATCCTCAGACGTAGACGTTGCAGATTCCGCAGCTGCGTCAGGATCGTCATGCGATTCCGCTTGCTGCACCGGTTCTCGCTGTTTGTTCTCACTGCCCAGCCCATCAAGTGCGTCTAGTGAGGAACCAGCACTTATGTTCTGCACCGGTTCATTTTCCGCTTGGGCCTTGCCCATCGCCGCATCAAGCCCCTCTTCCAGTCGTTGCACCACGGCTTCCCCAAAATCGACCGTGGGGATGCTGACGGATACCTGACTTGGCGCGTCATCAGGGATGACCGTCGCCCCGTCCCGCGGCACGATTTTCGACCGCGAGGAAAACACCGGATCCAGAAAATACAGGATCTGCTGACCGTAGATAGGGGCACCGCCAGCAGCCAGGATCACCATGTCGCCCGCCTCTGTGATCTTGCCCTGAGCGTTCTTCACCGGGCCTTTCAGACGCATCACTTCGTCTGGGGTCAACAACTCGCGGCCCTGATACTGTAAACCACCGGACATACCCGTCTGGTACGGCATGACATTACCGCCAGCGTAGGAAATGCTGGTGTTTTCCGACGTGATCGTCCGTTTACCGAGAATACGGGACACCCATTCCGCGGTTTCGATCTTGTTTGGCGCGTAAATGACACGGAGATGCGAGTTGGAAGTAATGCTCTCATCGCGGGTGTAAGCCTTATCGAGTTGCGACTTATCCTGGCAAATTAAATACGCTTTCAGGCCGTAGCCCGCGATGAACGCCAGGGCCTCCTCGAAAATATCCAGTTTCCCCAGGGACGGGAACTCATCGATCATGAGCAGCAGGCGGTGCAGGTAATTTGCCACTGCCTGACCATCCTTGAATGCCATATCCTCAGTCAACCGCCGCACCACCTGGTTGATGATCAGACGGATCAATGGTTTCAAACGATCCTTGTCTGACGGCGGGACCACGAGGTAAAGAGAGATAGGCTTATCCAGCCTCATCAAATCGGTGATCTTGAAGTCCGAATGGGTGATGTTCGCGGCCACCACATCGTCGCGATACAGGGCGAGGAATGACATGGCGGTGGATACCACACCAGACTGCTCGTTCTCCGCCTTGTTGAGCATCTCCTGCGCGGACTGCGCCACCACGGGATGTGTGTTGGTCTCCCGTCCCAGGTGGTCTTTCCAGCCCCGCAAGCCGTCCGGATCGTGGATATGGGCCTTCATCGCCTCAAAGACTTCTTCCACGCTGCCCGCATCGGGATTCGCCAACAAGGCGCCCACGGAGCGCAGAGATTTCTCCGGAATCTCTTCATTATAGAGTACGTGTAAAATAGCACCGACCAGCAGCGCAAAGCCGGTCTTGGCCCAGTGGTCATTCAGCCCCTTGCCGTCCGGATCAACGATCATGGTGGCAATATTCTGCACATCCTTGACCTCATGGGGTGTGCGCAGACGGATTTCATCGAGCGGATTAAAGTGGCAACTGGTGCCATCAGCCAGCGATGGCGCGAATTTCAGACACCGGGAGAAGGTGGACCGCCAGCCGGACGTGATGGCCCAGTTCTCTCCCTTGATGTCATGCACCAGAACGGACCCCATCCATGCCAGCAGGGTAGGAATGACCAGACCCACGCCTTTACCGGAGCGGGTGGGTGCGAAGGCGATGATGTGCTCCGGGCCGGAATGCTGGAGATACACCAACTCGCCCTGCTCGTTTTTCCAGCCGCCGACGTAGGTGATGTGCTGGTGGTCACTTTTTGGCGTAGGCAACAAGCCGGACGTCTGGATTTCCTTTTTGTCCGCCCAGTGCGCGGATCCGTGGATATCGGAATGCAGGACTTTCTTGCGCGCCTTGTTGTGCTTTTTGATGCCCAGGATACCCAGCGGCAGGGTGCAGACAGCGACGATGCCCATGGCCGCGTAAACCGCCCGCATGACGGCGGGATACTGGTGATATTTGAAGGCCGAAATGATCACAGGGATGATGGAGTAGATCGGCACGCCGATGACGGTCGCCGGTAGGAAGGGTTTGTGGAAGAACCATGGATTATGCAGCACATACCCCGCCACCGTGCCACCGATGAACGAGCCTATGGCGGCCCCAATGCCGGTGATGATCAGCGCGTCGGCCTTGGCCGCGCGCCAGGCGTAGACCTCGTTGACGCCCGGGATGTTCTGTTCGGGGCCGTGCTGCTTCGGTGCGTGAAAGAAACTCATCCATGATCTCCTGTTTCTTTTTGTGATTACTCGCGGGAAGTAATGATTGCTCTGCAAGACAAGCCGCCTAACCGTCAGGCCAAGGACATCTTCCTGCGCATCTGCTCGGCCTTGGTCGGGCGGCCCACACGGTTCCGCTTAGGCTGCTGTTCAGGCTTCTCCCGCGCAGGTTTAACTTGGACTTGGACCCGTCCAACTGTCTCTGCAGGTTCTGGAACATCGAAACTCTCTTCATAAGATGCTATCCAGTTCCGCACGGTAGGCCGCCGCCAGTAATTGCGCTGCACCCCCGGGAACCGCACACGGGGCGGCAGGGATTCAGGCCGCTGGGACACAGCCACCCGCAGCGTGTTGACGTTGCGGTGCAGCATGACGGCCAGCTCCTCCAGGGTGATCAGTTCTGATTCTTCTTCGATTTCCACTTTTGCTGCCATGTAATCATCTCCTATCTTGCGGTATATTGTATATAGCACCGCTTTACTGCTTCAACTCCTCTTGTTGTTCCTCTTGCTGTTTAACTGGTAGCGTCACCGCATCATGAAGCAAGTCCAGGATGATCATGGTGGCTTCAGCGCGCGGGCCTGGCCCCATGTACATACGATTCCAGTGGAGACGATCCCGGACTCGCTCCAGGAAGTGATCCGTAGCATCCGGAAAAGAGCGCGGATCGGGGATGAATCTGGCGACATCTCCGACCAGAGATGCGGCGGCCCGCGGTGATACACGATGCTGCCCCTGAACCTGCCGGACAATCCGAGTGGCCGCATGGCGACCAAGGGGCTCGCCTGGGTCGAAACCGTAGGCCTCATGGACGGCCTCACGGATAGCATCTGAAACAGGTGATACATCCCCTTCCCCGCCACCTGCGTCAACTACCACCGGCACAGGCACATCCCGCTGCTGCGCAACCGGCATGCCCGTACACACCCCTGAAGAACCCGGGAAAAATTGGGATAAAAAATCAGACGCTGAAGCCACGTTGTTATCCATATCTGTTTCTCCTTAAAGCGTTTGGTGGCTCGCACAACGCAGTTCGCGAATATCGCTCGGCGGATCATTCTGGAACATTTTCTGGGCCGCCAGATCACATTTCCATCCAAAACGTTCGTCCATGTCCCAGGCGCCAAGCTGGGTCAGCACACCACCATTGCCGTCCACCAGAATGGTGACCTGTCGCGTTCTGATGCGCACCGTTCTAGGCATGAAGCCGGAGACCCGTGCGACCTGGAGCAGGGAATCGGGAACGCCACGGCAATAAGTGGCAAGATAGTATCCCGCAGCCGCCTTGATCCGTGTCCCGCGCGACGCAGTGAGGATGTCATCCATATTGGCAGTGTCAAACTTGGTATCCTTGATGGTGCTGCTCATGAATGTTTACTCCTGAAGTTGACCGTACACCCCATGCCCTGCGCGGGAAGCGGCGGCCTGTACCCTGTATATAGCGCGTCTTGCCAGAGGGTCGAGAAAACCTAGTGAAAAACAGGGGTTGTGGCTGGTGAGGCGTAAAAGAATGCCATTGGTGAGGGTATCGGCATCGGTATCTGCGCTGGATACTGCATGCCGGATCTCTGGTGGCTGATAACCACGTCCGGGGCGCGTCCGGGGCCGCTGGACGCGGAAAAATCAGGCTTGGCAAAGGCACATCTCTATAATAAATAAATAAATACAATATATTACATTATTTATTTATTTATTATATGTGGTCATAACTATTATGCGTCCATGGTGCGTCCGCCTAGAATGCAGTATTTATATACAACGTCCCGATTCACACCCAACGTGGATAGATACATGTGCGCGCAGCAAATCGTATTTGCGAATGGTTATTGTTTGCGATTTTGATTTACACGCTCCACCTGTCTATCTACCCGCACCCCGGACGCATGGGACGTTCAATGTAATCAATCACATGGCTGGGAACGACCTGGACGTAATCTCCATCATGCTGGACGCTGATTTTCAAATGGCTGTTTCTGTTGTAGTTTCCGCGTCCGGTGGCGTTGATAGCCCCATTACACGTAAAATCCACGTGAACCATTCCCATTCGCAATCATGATCTGCACTCTCTACCTGGCTATCTCCCCGTGGCACAGCGTTTAGGGACGTTCAATGTAATCAATGATATAGCTGGGAAGGCCCTGGACGTAGCGCTTGCCAGCATGGGGTATCTTGTTGTTTTTTATGAAATGCATCTCCATGCGTGATCGGACGGGTCTTGGCGTGTAGGTGGACGTTTTTCGATGCTCTGCTGCCGCGTGCTATCGACGACTACTCGCCGCGAGTAATCACCTCGTAACGCGTCAGCACTGCTTACCGTTAGCGGCTTATATACTGGCAGACGGGCTGTTTTGTGTTATGGTGCTATATCTGTTCAGGAAATCAGAAGACAGGGGCGAACATGCTGCCAGTAACCATCAACAATCAGGAAGTTACGCCGCTTGAGTACAAGGGCCAGCGGGTTGTGACCTTTGCCATGATCGACCAGTTGCACCAGAGGCCAGAGGGGACGGCCAAGCGCAATTTTGGTGAGAACCGCCATCACTTTCTGGAGGGAAGAGATTATTTTGCTCTTGCGACTCAGGACGAATTTCGTACCGAGTCACTTGCTACAGCATTTCCACCCCGAACACCATCCGGAACCCTACTGACAGAGTATGGCTATCTCAAGCTGGTCAAGTCGTTTACCGACGACCTAGCATGGAAGATTCAGGATATGTTAGTAGATCGGTATTTTCGCCCCGCATTACCCGCTCCCGCGCCAGAGCCAGGCGTGTACAAAGTCCTTCTCGCCAGCACGGATGAGGATGATTTCTGGAAGGCCGCCGCCAAATACCACAAACGCCTCCAGCGGTTTCCGTTCATGCGGCAAAACGCCGTCGGTTTTCTTCTGGCGTTCCGCCTTTCCCTGGAGTGCGCCGCGCAAAAGGTCGGCACCAATCCACGCCATTTTGTGCCATTCTTCGACCAGTTGCCCGCCCTGCCGGCTGCAACCCCGCCTGATCGGGTTACTGCGGAACCAGTCAAAGCCATCGGAAATACCGAATGGGCAGAGGTCCTCTCCAAGCCGCTGACCGGCGGTGGTGACCGCCCGGTACGCGACCTGATCCTGGCCGCGCTTAATGACCAGCAAGATGCCCTGACCATCCTTGCCCACCACGGTATCGCTTTCCCATCGCTGCGCCTGTCATCCCTTGATCGCGGTAGCATCCGCTGCCTGTTTGTGGCGAATTCAGGGAAATCCCTACCTGAGCAGGCCCCTGTGGCGCGTGAGATGCACAGCCTTATTACCCGCGCCAACGGACGCCCGCCACACCAGGCGCGGGTCAATGCCCACGGAGGACGTGCGCGTGGCGCGGTTATCCCTCTGGATAGCCTGCCGCTCGAAATCAACAACTTCTCTGCCGGTCATATTTTTATGGATTAGAATGCGCGTTTCCACTCTTGGAGTCTTTCTACAGTTTGGGCAAGCCCGATTCCGAGCAGCGTATTGAGATATTCATCCTGAGACTTGGGCGGATTTTTGAGTGCTGCACGATGTTCAGCCACCACCTGGATAACTTTGGCGCCCTGCAGGTCAAACTGCTCACAGATAAAATCATCTGGGTGCTTGGCTTCCAGATCATAGATAGCCAGCGTTCCAACTGGAAAATCCTTAAGGTTAGTAGTCACGATCAAATCCGCCTGACCGCGTATGGCTGCGGCGACAACATGTCTGTCGTTTAGATCGGGAAGCGTAATGGTGTCGATAAGGAACTCATATCCGGTGACCAAGCAATCCAGCACACCATCATTCATTAACGTTTTGGTGCGGTCCAGTTGTTCTCGCGTGATATCTGGCCTTTTGATGAGCAAGGCATTGATCCACTCCTCATGAATCTGGTTGGTCCATCTGGCACGAAAGAGTCCGGAGAGCGTAAGCCGCATCAGCAGATCCCGCAGAGGTGCGGGATAGAGCACGCAGGCGTCCAGGATGACCGTGAATTGAGAACTGTGGAAACTCAATCGTAGCCCATCCCCATTTCCTGGGCCTGCACCACCAGATCATCCATCGCTTGGCGTCGGGCCGCATCCGACTTCTCTTTGTGAGCCATCAAGTCGTCGTAGCGGATCCGGCGGTGCGTGCCCACCTTGTGATAGTGGATCTCGCCGCGTTCCAGCAGTTGCACCAGAAATGGGCGCGACACATTGATAATATCGGCAGCTTCCTGGGTGGTGAGTTCTGCGGTTACGGGGATAATGCGCACGTCGTTTCCCATGCCCAGTTCCACGAGGATTTCCCGTAGCAGATGCAGTGCTTGGGTAGGGATATGCACCTGCTGGGTGTCCCCTGTGCCGCTGCCGATCTGAATTTCCTGAATATCGGCGTGGGTGTGCAGGAAGATGGACAGATTCCGGGCGCTTTCCCTAGCCGCCTGAACCAGGGCCTCAGAGTTTTGCTTGACTGCGATGGACATGACATGCACCTCTCAAAGTTCTTTAGCCGTCCGTTGTATGACCATAGTGTATCCGAAATAAACGAAACGGCAAGCCCTTCTCTACGCAGGTGATGCTTCTCAGAAAGTGAGCATTCTTCCATCCTCAATTATTAAATTATGGTGCTATATATATGACAAGAGCAATCCGCTCTCTGATTGAGGTATTTCACCATGCGTAAACACATCGTACTTTCCGCCCTGGTTGCCCTGGCACTGCCCGCCGCCGCCCTCGCTGGAACCACGAGCATTGGCCTTGGTTATGACAATGTGGGTATCCACCTGGGAGACGGCATCAACGCCAGCGTCCCGGCAGGAAAATTGACGATTGGCCACGTTTTTGGCGCCACCAGCTACGGCGTTGGTTTTGGCCTGGTGGACGGCGCTGGCAACGGACTGACCTACCAACACCTGCAGGTCAGCGCCGATAAGCGCCTCCAGTTTGACGGGGGTGTCATTGCACCCGATGTCATGGTTGGCGGCAGCCGCGTCGGGATTGGCTACCGTCACGTCAGTACCGCATACGCTGGGTTTGGCGCCACCTATGCCTACCCCATTGGCCGGTATGTCTCTCTCGACGGCAACGCCGCCATGGGCCGCGACTTCGCAACTCATGTGACCGGGTTGCACACGGTTGGCGGGTTGTTCTACCAGGCGGGTACTGACGTTGATTTTAGCGGCGTGGGACCCGGCCTGTTCAGCGTGGGTTACGAGTATCGGCACCTGCCAATCTCTGTGAGCCATGGCCTGCATCTGGATACCAGCGGCTTCCAGGCACAGTACTGTATATCTTTTTAGTATTACGCAACAAAGGTGCGGCGCTGTCCGCACCTTTTCAGAGGAGCAACAAATGGTACGCAACCCCAAATTACTCGCCGCGAGTAGCGCCGCATTCGCAGCCGTCTTGGTGATTGGCGGATTTATGGCCACGTCTGGGCCTAAAGGCGCTCGATCCAACAGACAGGAGCACGGCGTGCGGGTGGCCCACTATAGCGGAGGCGTTCCCGGTAATGTTCCCACCCTTCTCCCCCCACCCCGTAGGCCAGAGATTGCCGCAGTCAGCGCCCTGCACTTTCGTCCATCCTGGATGCGTAGGCACCAAAGCCTAAACTGCCTGACCGCCGGGGCACATTTTGACCTGTTTTGCTGGACCAGCACCATTTTCACCAGGTAGCAGAGGATATCATCATGGAAACAAACACACCCAAACTTCAAGAAGAGTGGATCAAATCAGCGGCTGCTGTGGCAGGCCTGCTCCATATGCCCATCCCTTCCGTCGCGCGAGGACCATTATGGCTAATGATGGGTAACCCGGCCTTAACGGATCCGCGTGGAAAGGTTTGGATGCATCCCAAAGTGTTGGGCGTACCGGAGGATATTCGGCAATACCTGTTGGCCCACGAGATGGGACACGCTCTGCACCGGCACGGCAAGATGGCCTTTCTGGCCTTTGTTATATTGGTGACGCTATATGCCGTGAGTCCGGTTCTCTGCGCATGGATCGGCTGGAGTTACATACTGGCGGTCCTGGTGCCCTACGGGCTTGGCGACCGCGCCGAGTTCCAGGCGGACGTCACCGCTGCGAAGGTGTTGGGATCGCCCTATGCGGTGATCAGGTCTCAGCAAGAGGTCATGGCGGTAATGGGTGCGGGCGGCATCACTCCGCAGAGAGAACGCCGGTGGCGGAGGCTGCGGGCGCTTGCACAGGCGTAGGAGCGATTAACAGTTAACCAAATAAAGGAGAAATTGCTATGGAAAAGATACTGGATATCACATCCCAGGATACCGCACTTGCGGTACATCACGCGATAAACACGGCCTACTTCCAGGCCATCCTGCGGGGGTTGCAGGAAGCCGTAACCGCGCATGATCTGCAATTCGTCAGAGCCGGCGAGCAGTTTGTTCCGGGTGGCACCTGCAGCGAAATGATAAACGCCGCCACGCTTGCTCCAGAGATTCTGTCCGCAATGGCGGAATCCGTGAACAAGGCCAGGAAACTATGGCTCGCGCCGCAGACGTGGGAGGGGGACCTGGAGCACCAACTGGAAATGGATCGCGAAGATGGTGGCGACCATGTGTGGTTGATGGGGCTGCTTGAGGCGCTGGGCAACCTGGGGATAGTTCTAGCAAAACCCGCTAAATCCACCGGATTTTGAGGTTGTGCTGAATTACGCGCGGTGAGCGGATCAAGAATATTGTTTTCGGGTGCTATATGTACATGGTCAACCTTTTGAGTTGCTATCACGATAGGAGTAATACGGATGAAAATCACACCAAAGCCTTCATTTCGTCGCCGCGCGGTAACCATCGCCGTTTCGCTGGCCCTCGCAGTAGCCATGCCAGCCACAGCGAACGCTGCACCGCAAATCCCCACATCCGCCTATATCGGCAACTATGACGCCGGTGGGTACGGCCCATCGATCGTCGCCACCAGCGGTACCACGACTACTTCCCAACAGTCCGTATCGTCGATCGCTTTCGATGGCGGCAATGTCGTCGATACCTACGATGCAGGCAGTCTGGGCACGGGTGATATGTGGGTGGATCCCAACGGGGTGACTCTCGGGCAAAGCCAGAGCGGTCAGAGTTACAACGGAATACTGACTGTCCAGGCGGGGAATCTGAACCTCACAAGCAGCGGCCAGAGCCAGAGCGGCTCTCAGACCCTGGGCACGCTCACCGTACAGAACACCGGGACCTACGCCACCAACGTTTTTCTGTCCGGATACGATCCACTGAACGGTGGCCTTGTGGATAACGCGGCGGGCAATCTTGGCTTCGGCGAATTTGAAAGTGGCGGCGTCCTGTATGGAAACGCTACGGACAATATGGGCAGCCCTATAACCAACCAGATCCCGTTGACATCTTTGACCCTGGGATCCGCCAGCTCCGGGCAGATCAGTTTGTTTGACTCTAACGTCACCGATGACGGGAACCTGACCGTCAATGATGCCAGTGGCCTTCTGGTGGCCGGTGTTGGCGGAGACAACACGTTTAGCTCCTACACGGATACCGTGAACGGGTCCGCCATCATCGAAAACCTCGTAAATGGCGGCTACATGAACTTTTTCGCGTACAAGTTCACGGCCAGCAGCCTGAATTTACTGGCGCCAAAGGGCACGACGTACTTCCAATCGCTGAGTGTGAATCTGGGTAGTACAGGCACCATGACAATCAACCCCGGA
>AOMP01000002.1_pt1 | contig 35335 bp, 22 predicted proteins | sample 537838 | NCBI WGS metagenome assembly AOMP01 (sample SAMN02954329, study PRJNA184676) | mine drainage metagenome | biome: terrestrial; feature: Kristineberg Mine; material: mine stream; isolation source: low temperature acidic, metal-polluted mine stream | place: Sweden: Kristineberg Mine
GCTGATGGTGCCCTTGGCTTTGCCGAATAGCTCGGTCAACTGCTTCTGATTGAGCCACAGCGTTTCCTCCTCCAGCATCACGTCAATGCGGGTGGAGCCGTCTTCGCTTTGGTAGATTAGGAATTGGTTCATAAGGTCTGGAATCCTTACCTGTGATAATCCGTGTAACTCAACAACGGCTTGGAATTGTTTGATCTCACGCATGATCTAGCTTGCGAAAACTTATGCCCGGACGGGCTAGCCGGGTTCGATTGCAAGTCGAAAACAGTCGTCTTGACGGTCTTCTGTTTCTCGTTGGTAAGACTAGACAATCTGTCGGTGACAGAGTCAGCAATACGAAACTCCGTGACGCGGTCAGGTCTGAGCTGGTTCTGCGCCAGCGCGCGGCCAATCTTCCGGCACGAATTTCTGGCCACCTCTCCAACGCTCGACCACAGCTCCCTGATACCACTCCTCGTTGATGTCCGCATGCTCTGTCACAATAACTTGGAAACCGGGAGTTAATGCTTGTGCTGCGATACCAAAGATGAACTGGAACATCCTATTTACCGCTGCCCTGTCGTCCTCATCGATCTGGTTTAGTGAACCATCGACGTCACGCTCAGTCGGAAAGTAAACCTGCGACGGCTGATCCAAGAACAAGAATCGAGGGACGGGTCGGTTACGCTGGGAAAACCACTTGTGCAGCGCCATATGGGCAATTAAGTGGTATCCAACCCAGTTCTCACCACTACCCATGCGGCCCATTGGTATTGGGCCGTCAGCAGTATCAGCGACGATGGTCAGTTTCTTCATATCCAGCCGAAGCGGGAAGCCTGAATGTTCAAGCTCAAGCTGCTGGGCCCAATCCGTCATTTCGCGCCCGAGGATAGACACGATAGAGGCGAGTCGCTCGGCAACTGTGTCGTCACTCAGTTGGGCCTCAAGATCGGTACACGCACTTCGCAGTGCCTCAGCGTGCTCATGAAGCGACCTTGTGTCTGGCAGATCGGGAACACTCTCAAGATACAGGCTCATTCGGCCCTGAACGAGGGCTCGCCGGGTTAGGTCGTCCTGTGCTGCTTTGAGCGGCTCATCCAGTTGTCGTATCGCCTCAAGCTGCTGTCTATTACGGGTTAGCGCTGATCTCGTCGCCTCCAGTCGCGTGGTCACTTCAGTCGCGGCGCGTTCGATTCTCGGTCGATTGCGCGTCACAGACTCCAAGCGTGATGACACAGCGGTCAATGCATTCCGCAGCGACTCGATCGGCGGTTGTTTCACTGCCTCGGGCAGCACTTGCTCACAGAGCGGACAAGCGTGACCGGGCTCAGTGGCTTCAAATATCCCGATAGAGGCCAAACGGCCGCGCTGCTCCGAGGCCTCACGAACGTACCCCTGCGCGTCGGCATCGAATGATCGGATAGCGTCAATCTCGTCTTTGAATCGGCGGTACTCTTGGAGAAGTTGGGCACGCTCGTCGCTCAAGCGCCGATACTCAACGCCGCCCTGCTGCAGACTCCCGACCGCGTCGAGGCGAGCCCGAGATGCCTCGCGCAATGCGGAGATTGTGTCGTCCCAGGATTCGGCCGAGGCAGTTGTTAGCCCGACATCCCGTGCCTGCGCAAGCAGTACGGCAGCCTTGCCCGCTCCATTACCGCGAATCGAATTCAGTTCGTTGATTTGTCTATCAACTGATCGCAATTGCTCGCGCAAACGGCGAAGTTCTTCACGCTTCCGGACGTACTCATCGTCTACCGCACCCAAGAAGAATGGTAACGTATCGCGTATAGCCTGCGCAAAAAAGTTGTCATCAGCCCCGTGAAAAAGCTGATGCCGGCGAATGATTTCGTCTTGTGGCTGAAAGCAGAAGGCAAGTGCATGCCTAATATTTGCGGTAAGCGGCAACCGGGTCTGCCCTTCCGGCGGTTGGTAGAGGTTCTCTACAATGCCAGTCCAGCCGGAGACGAGCGAGAGTAAACCCTTCGTGTTGGTCGTTTGCCGAAGTTGGTCAGTCTCAGGAATCGTCACCGCGTCACCAACTGCAACGAAGCAATCCTCACTGGATCGCAATCGAGGATCGGGGCAACGCCGTGCAACGAATGCCTGCCCACTTGGCAACTGGAGGCGTAAGCCGAACCATGACACGGCTCTTCGGATCGGCCCCTCTGGTACACGGCACTCACCCGATCCGAAGCAATAGTCCACGATGTCAACGAGCGCCGACTTGCCGGTCTTCGAGGCCCCCGTGATAACACTCACGCCATTGGCGTTGAGTGACAGCGCCCTCTGCTGGCCGTGGTGGCTGAAGACCACGATGTCGAGTATCTTCAAGCTCATGGTCGCACCCCAATCAAACTCATAACCGTCGCGGCGTCGCCAGCCTCGGAAAACCAGGCACCAATGAAGGTTGCCTTTTTGGCACACATTTGCGCCTCCTCTGTAGATTCTCGTAGTGCCGCGTTTACGCGTCTGCGCCAAGTTAGGTCCGCAGCGATCACCTCGTTCTCAAGACTTATGAATTGGCGGGTGCCGGCGAACAGCAGCGCATCTCTTGTGAATGGCACAAGCACTTTGGCACGGGCAGTAATATTCGCCTGCCACGCTGGGTTCCCATCTAGCCAAGCACCGAGAGATGTTCGTGTCGAGCGCGGAAGCGCATCCCGAGTCGCTCGGTGCAGGACCATTGGCAACACCAAGAAGGATTCAGCAAACGTCATCGGTCGCCGCCCCGCTTCAGAACCTGTCGCCGCAAAGTGCCAAATGAGATTTGCACAAAAGGCGGGATTGAGCAGGACTCGCTCTTCAAGGCTCCCATCACTCCACCGGCTCATGCGCTTCCCCTGGCACCGGCAAGTAGATGCTCAAGCATATCGGGAAACTCAGGATGCCAGCCTATCCGGCCCTCGTCTGAAATCATGTGCAGCGAGCCCTTACAAAGGAACGGCTCCGTAACTCCGGGTCTGATCGGGTACGAGGCACGCTCAGCCCAAGTAAGCACAGTGCGAGCGGCAGCTAGCTTTGCGGCCTCTGTCGCATCCGTCCCGAGTTCGTCTCTCATGGCTTCGAACACAACCTCCCATTCCTCGATTAAACGCCTTTCATACCGTCGAAGATCCATACCCACAATTAAATCTTCGCGAAGCCAGCGTGAGCGTTGCTCATAGGCGCGGTAGTAGTCTCGAATGGCATTGCCAACGCGCCGCTTGCCGGCAGCAATGATCTCAATTTGTTTTACGAACAAATGCTCGGCGTGAGCCTGTTCTGTGGCGTCATCCAGAGTAAAATCAAGCAAGTCATCGTCAATGGGCAAAGACTCTTGGCGAAATTGGTCGCGCAGTTCAGCCATCTGAGCCTCGATTTCTACTGAGCCAATCCTGTCGCCTGGGGCGCCGGTGAGTTGGAGGATGACTCGGCGGAACCACCAGCCCTCAAGTCGGTCAAGGAACGAGGTTTGGTGGCTTCGATCTACCGCCCAGAAGACTTCCGTGCGTAGTGAATCGTCCAAGTCAGAAACTGTCGGGGCAACGTCAATGACGATTACTCGATTCAACAGCGCTTCTCGGTCGGTCGGTGTCATCGCCTCGTACGCAGCATAGGCACTTGCGTTCGTGGAGTTGCTTGAGGTTCGAGCAGTCGCATCAAGAATTGCACGTGCTGCCGTCGCATTTCGCCCATCTACTCCCAGCATGCTTGCTGCAGACCCAGGCGGCGCAGTGCCGGTCGTAATCAAGCAGAGTGTGGCGTGTGACGGGACCACCCCACTTGTACTGCCTTCGATCCAAACCCTCAACGTTTTCCAGATGTCCGGGCTTGCGTCGGTCAGAGAGGCCGTGCGGCTGGAATGATGCTTGGTTTGAAGAAGGACGCTCGGCTCTCCACCTCCTGATTCGAAGGCAACATCGTCAATTGATTCAATTGAGACCTGAAAAACTTCATCGCGCCGTAACCGCTGTAGGGACCAAAGCAAGCCCGCCCGTACTTGATAAAGATATCCAAGCGAAGCGTTGATTGCTGAAAATGGATTAGACGGGGCCATATGTTCTCTGTCTCAGATCGTGTGTTGCGTAATATTGAGCCTAGACCCTAAACACCTTCATCACCTCATCCCCCAGATGGTTGATCACCTTCACCGCGATCCGCCCTGTCGCGGGCTTGTCAAAAGGCCGGGAGGTGTCGCTGTTCAGCGTTGTCCAGGCTTCTGCGTCGATCTCCGCTTTCAGGGTGGTTTTCAGCGATTTGTACGGGTCGTTGGCGCCGAGGAAGTAGGCTTGGCGGACGAAGAAGCTTTCTTCGTTGTAGTCGGTGTCGATGAACCAGCAGGCGATGCCGTCGGGGCCGTCGCTGTGGACTTCGCCGCTGTTGGGGTGGAAGACGTCGACGCCGTTGACTCTGACACGGATCTGGCCGCCTTCGGCGTCGAGGATGTCGATGTCGGGTTCGCCGAAGATGACGAAAAGGTTGCCTTTGCCGGTGTTCTTGAGGTCGTTGGCCATGTGCAGGTCGGCGTTCATGCGCGCCTTGAGGACGGGGACGCGACCGAGTTTGTCGAACTCGCTGGCGTGGGCGTCGTAGTTGAAGGCGCAAGCGATGAGCACGTCGAATCCGGCGTCGGCGGCCTCTCGGGCGGCGGCGACCAGATCGGGCCGGGAGACGGTGCCGAATTCGGGGCCGATGAAAATGGCGGCGCGGCGCTCGGTGCCGCCCCCATCCGGTCCGGTGGGTTCCAAATAGCGGCCGTCGCCGCAGACCAGATCGCCCGGCCAGGGGGTCAGGGCGGTGAAGTTGATCTTGCCGTCCTTGTGGGCCTGCTGCACTCCGGCGGTTTTGAGGTTTTCGAGAATGATCTGGGTGAAGTCGCGTTCCTCGCCGTAGCCAGAGCCCTGATCGCCGATTTTACTGGCGTTGGGGCCGATGAGTTCGTCGTTTTCGTCCACGCCCAGCACGCGGTGGGGGGAGAGACTTTCGACGGTGAAGGGACCGGCGACGCGGACCTTTTTCTTGTCCTCATAGGGCTTGTCGTAGAGATACTCAAAGTCGGCCTTGGCGGCGATGGAGGCATCTATGGCTTGTTGGCGGGTGATGCGGGCCTGCCAAAACCCGGCGAGGGGCGCATGGGTGCTGGCGGGCCAGTCGGCGGGGGCGTCGCGGGGGACTTCCCAGTCGAGCAGGGCGCTGGCGCTGACGGTTTCGCCGCTGGGCAGGGTGACGTTGCGACCTTCCGGCGCGTCGAAATGCAGGAGTTGGCCCTGCCGTCCGCCGCTGGGGATTTTGTAGGGCGTTTTATGGCCCTTCAGGGCTGTGTTCAGGGCTGCCAAGGCATCGCTGACGGCGGGCTGCCACTGCTCCCAGATGATGTCGATCTCGGCGTTGTTGGCGATGGACTTGAGGGTGATGTGGGACACCCGCTCGTAGACGAAGCCGTGGCGGAGGTTGCCATAAGTGGGCTTGCCGGAGGGGAAGCTGTGGGTAACCTCCGCCTCTTTCTGCTGTCCTTCCGGGCTGTCGGCGAGGAGATAGTAGGGGTAGCGGGCGCCCATGATGCGGGCGCGGGCCAGCGCCAGGGCGACGCGGGAGGTGTCGAGGGTGATCCAGCGGCGGCCCCATTGTTCGGCGACATAGGCTGTGGTGCCGGAGCCGCAAGTGGGATCGAGGACTAGGTCGCCGGGGTCTGTGGCCATGAGGATGCAACGCTCAATTGCTTTTGGAAGCGTCTGAACTACGTATATCCGATCTTCTGTCTGAGAACCACTACCTGTATCCGTCCAAATATTACCAAGCGGAGATACGTATGTATCATTAAAAATTCGTTTATATCGAAGCGTCCCATTTACCTCACACAAACGGTTTGCTTTTCCGAGACGCGAAAGACCGTGAAGAGATGTAGACCAATATCTACGTTTAGTGCCAAATTTCTGCCCAAACCAGAGAAACTCATCTCGGGTATACTCATGGGATGATGTCAAATCTCCCAGTCCAAATAATTGACCGATTTTTTCTGATATATTTGGTACGTTTTTCTCTGCGCGACTAAGCCTTCTCCAACTATTTAGGCTTTCTTCGACGCAGCCGTAAGAATCTTCGGTAACGTCAGAATAATTTTTTGACTTAAGCGGCTTTCTAAATTTAAGAGTGGATATATCTTTGGAATAAAAAATTACCGAGTCAAAAACAGACGCAATGAAGTCAGCGGTTCTATTGCTGGTAGTTTTAAATTTTAGTTCTGCCACAAAATTACTATCCCCAAAAACTTCATCCATCACCGCCCTTACCCGGTGCACATTCTCATCCCCAATCTGCACAAAGATCGACCCGGAATCCGTCAACAAATCCCGCGCCACGGTGAGCCGGTCGCGCAAGTAAGTCAGGTAGGAGTGAATCCCGTCCCTCCAGGTGTCGCGGAAGGCCTTGACCTGTTCCGGCTCGCGGGTGATGTGCTCGGTGTTGCCGTCCTTGACGTCGCGACTGGTGGTGGACCACTGGAAATTGCTGTTGAATTTGATGCCGTAGGGCGGATCGAAATAAATGCACTGCACCTGACCGCGCAGGCCTTCGCGCTCTGCCAGGCTGGCCATGACCTGCAGGCTGTCGCCGAGGATCATGCGGTTCGCCCAGTGGGCGTCATGCTGGTAGAACTCGGTCTTGGCGTTGGCGTCGGGCAGGCCGTTGAAGTCGGCGAAGAGGTCGATCTGCTGGCCGTCCTCCTGCCCCGCCGCGCCCGGTGCCGGGTTCCGTGCCTGAAAGCGCCGGAGGTCGTCGATGAGGACTTTGGGGTGGACCTTTTCCTGAATGTAGAGGGGCGGCGCCTGCACCACGAGGCTGGACCAGTCCTGCCGATCCTTGCCGCGCCAAATGAGCTGGGGGTCGAGATCGGGGTTGCGGCTGCGCTTTTCGTCCTCCAGCCCGGCGGCCTGCCGGGGGTACTCCACCCGCACCGGCTTTTGCTCGTCCTGCCGCATCACCGCCTGATATTCGGCGGTGGGGATGTTCTTGCGCGTCGCCTCGTCGTGGGTGAGGGTTTCGATGCTGAGAGGGATCGTCTTTTTATAAGCCATGGAATAAGTGCCGTTTAGGGTCAGGAATCAAGAGCATCGGGGTTCTTCAGTGATTTTTTCTCTTCAGCGCTCAAACGGCGCTCGACTTTTTTCACATCTTCAGCAGGCGGCAGAACTTCCGGGCGGATGCCACGTTCCAACAATGTCTTGCGCACGGCCTCATTATTGGTGATGTGTTCGCTGGAAATAGCGCGCTCGCTGTTCAATTGATGTTCGCGGGCGTTGAAGATCGTGATTTCGGCAGCAAAGTCCTTGGCTTTGAGAATGATGGTTGGGGCAAAATCAGCCAGCGGTCTGTTGTCAGGTATCTGCCATTGCGCTTTCATGGCCTGAGTGGATTTGCCGAACAGTGCATGGTCACCTTTGCTGCGGATGAGAGCAAAATCCTGATTACCGCCAGTCTGTTCAAAAATCACGTGGGAAAGTTCTTTTTCAGTCAGTATGAGCTTTTTCCGCGCCGTGACCCGCTCTGCATCAAGCAGGCGTTGCTCAATCAACTCAGCACGCCGCGTCTGTACGGCAAAATAGGTCTGGGCAAAGGCAATCTCATGTTTCTTCGGGTCACCATTTTGTGCGATGAGATAGCAGGCGAAGCGGGTGAGCATAAGGTCATCGACTTCGCGCTGGCTACCAGAACCCAGATCGACCATTTTCCCGACATCGGCAAAATGGTCCGCCACCGCATGACCGGAGACCTCGCAGGCAGTCTTAGCCTTGGTGACCACGTTCAGAAAGTTGTCCCACTTGCTATAGCCCAGCAGATGCTGGAGATCGCGTGCAAGCCAAAACTCTACCCCACTCTCGGTACGCTGTGCGTGCGCCTCAAAGTGGGTAGTCAATGCGTGGACCTGTTCAGACTTCATCGGAGTAACTCCTCTTTGACCATGCTCCAATCTTTAAACCGATCGGCACCTTGGCGCAGCGCCTTTTCCCGTTGGGCCAAGATGTTTCCGTGCCAAGCGGAAGGGGAAGCATCCGCTGGTTGCTGACAACGACTATCCCAAAGAGACTTTATCGTCTGGATTCTTTCACGAGAGGGATGTGTTATAGAAACCTGCGACTTGGCGCCGATGTTAGAGCGACGTGCATCGTCCATCAGGCACATGCGCGCACCGATTCCATTAACCGATTAAATGCCACCTGTATCTCCCAGACATCCGTGAACTCGGCGAAGGCCCAGCGGCCGTGGCTACCGAGGTTGTTGACGCCGGGCACCCAGTAGGTGTCCATGGTGGCTTTTTTGTCCTTGGCGTCCTCGCCACGATAGCCCTTGATTTCGACGATGAGATTCAGCAGATCATTATCGCCATGGCCGTCGTCCACCCGCACGATGAAGTCGGGGCGGTAAATGCGGGATTCAGAGCCGTAGCGGTAAGGCACTTCAAAGCCGAGGTTATGATTTTTCACATAGGCGCGCACGCGGGGGTGGGCCTCCACCACACGGCAGAACTCCCCTTCCCAGTCGCTATCGAGAATGACCCAATTAAGGTGGCACTTGGGCGGCGGGCCGCTGGTGTCCCAGCGTTCGGTCTTGGAGGTGTTGAAGTTGACGTGGGTAGTGCTGCCACTCGGGTTATAGGGGTCCAGGACGACGTGAATATGGCGCTGTGCCGCTTCGGAATGGTCCGTGAGCATGGCGCGATTGATAGCGGTGATAATGCGGCTGGCGGCCATGTCGGCCAGCATCTTGTATTTGAGTTGCGCCGGGTAGGTGCCGCCCTTGCAGGTCAAATAACCATCGAGCCATTGCCGAGCAATGCGCTTGAGCTGGCCGAAGAGGTAGAGTTTCGGCGCACCGTCTTTGTCGCGGAACTCGTTGAGCAGCAGGTAGGAGGTCAGTTCGTAGACTACCTGCAAGGGGCGCACGTCGCCGATATGGACGAGGTTGAGGTCCGCCGTCTCGCCGATGATGCCGGAGTTGCAGGTCTCGGTGGCGCCGACCAAATCGGGCGTGAGTTCCAGGACCGAGTCGGCATCGAAGCGCGCCGCGAGCGGCGTTTCCGGTAACTCGACGCGGTAACCCTGCACCCGTGGAAAGCGGATTTCCAGGGCATCGCGCTCGGGTCGCACGGCTTTGACGTGAATGGTTTCGCGGGGTGGTTGCGGTGGCGCCACCACCGGCTTGGCGGTGAAATCGAAGGGAATGCCCAGCACATCGGCATACTCGACGTTGAACAGCCCTTCCTCATTCAGATCGTAGGACTGGCGCCGCAAAGCGCGGCCGATGACCTGTTCGCAGAGCAACTGGGTGCCGAAGGCACGCACCCCCAGCACATGGGTGACGGTGTTAGCATCCCAGCCCTCGGTCAGCATGGATACGGAAACCACGCAGCGGACGGAATCGCCCAGCCGGCCCGGCTTGCCGACGGTGTTCATCGCCTCGCGCAACAGCTCCTGATCGCTGATGTTCTGACCCGATTGCAGATCGCCGCTGCGCTCCACCATCTCGCGACGAAAACGCTCGATCTCATCAGCCGCCATGACGCGGAATTTGTCATCCAGCGCATCACCGGATTCCAGTTGTTCGCTGTCGATGAGCAGGGTACGCGGGCGGCCCAGCGCGTTGCCATACTCGTCATAATTGCGAAACAGCGGCAGGCGTCCGTCCACCAACTTAGTGGAGCCGTCTTGCTGGACTTGCAGAAAACCAGCGATATAGTCATAAACCAGCTTGGATGTCGCAGTATTATTGCAGACGATGATGAAGCAGGGCGGTACGGCAATGTTCGCCCCCTCCCAGAGCTTGAAGGTCTTGTCGTAATGACCATATAGCGCATCCAGAGCGGTTTGCAGAGGTGTCGGCATAGACAGTGGGTCTATGGGATTGCCTTTGCCGCGCCCAGGCTTGGGCATCTGGCCGCGGATATGTTCCCAGAGGTTGCGGAACATGGGCATCTCGCCGCCGGGGATATTGTCCGCCACCGGCACTCGCGGCAGCTTGACGATGCCGCATTCGATGGCGTCCATCAGCGAGAAGTCACTCATGGTCCAGGGGAAGAGTGTACCCTCGACATAGCCCGAGCCGCTCAGGAAAAAGGGCGTGGCGGAGAGATCAAACACCCGCGCCAGCCCGAGCTTACGCTGCACCGCTTCCAGCCCCGATATCCACAGGCGGGCGGCGGCGCTGTTCTCTTCGGCCTCCTTTTTCTCGTCGCCTTTGAGATCGTCGTCCGTCGCACCGGGTTTCTCGCGGTAGCAGTGGTGGGCCTCGTCATTGATGGCGATAACGTTTTTCAGACCCATGAGTTCGGGCATAACGCGCTGGAGCATCTAGCCTTCCGTCTCCAGCGTGTTCAGCGCCTCACCGCCCTGCCCCTGGAGCAGGCGGCGACCGCCCTTGGAGAGTTCCAGCCGCTCGCGCAGCTTGAAGGCATGGTAGTTGGTGATAACGATGCGGGCGCGTTCCAGATCAGCCAGCATATCGCCGGGCACCAGTTCGCGGCTGGCGTAGTAGCTGTCGGGATCGTTGGGTTGCAGCACGCGCAGACGATCTTTGATGGTGATGCCGGGCGCTACGATCAAAAAGCCCCGCGTGAATTTCTTGCTGTTGGGGTGCCGCACTGCGTTGACGGTCTGCCAGGCAATGAGCATGGCCATCACCGTGGTCTTGCCCGCTCCGGTGGCCAGCTTGAGCGCCAGACGCAGCAGGTCCGGGTTGGCATCGTGACTAGCGTTACGCAGGTGATCGATGTAGGTCTGCGCTGATTTCCCCATCTGCGGCGCGACTTCAGTCAGCCAGATGGCGGTTTCCACCGCTTCGATCTGGCAGAAGAAGGGGCGAATACTGCTGAAAGCGTGGTGCCGCCAGTGTTGCAGCAGCCGTGCCGTCTCCGGGGTTACCCGCCAGTCTGCGGGGTTGGGGATGCCGCGCCACTGGTCTACTTCGGCACGCACACCGTTGATGAGCGCGGTGATGTTGTACTGCTGTTCCTCAGTCGAGAGCCCCTGCCCTTGGTCGAGCACCAGCGCTGCCTGCCGACCGGCCCCTTTTTGCTTGCGTGGCCGGGGAATGGGGCTGATGAATTCCGCCTTGCGGCGATTGTCGATGATGCGCTGGGTCGGCTGTCCCTGTTCATCCAGCTCCCAATGACGCTGCGGATACGCATAGGGGGAATTGAGGATGGGTTTTTGAAAGAAAGGGTTTTGCATGGTTATTTATGGTCTGCGGCGGCCAAGCTTTGTCCTCTTTATAGCCTATAAAGGGCCTGCTGGCGACCTGGAGACGGCCGGATAGCGTCATGAGCAGTGTGGATGTCCCTCAAGCCCGGTTGGACCAGATGCTGCAATTATCTTCCCTATGGTATGGCGCATTTGCAGCGCAAAATGAGGCAAGGCAACTCAGAGGGAAGGGAATACTGCGGTAACCATTTGTTTAATATGGCGGAGAGGGTGGGATTCGAACCCACGTGGGGTTTTACCCCCCATCCGATTTCGAGTCTGAATTTTTACATTTTTTATCGTTTTTAATCAAGCCAATAATTTTCAACATACTGAATACATTGAATAGCGTTGCCCGCCCGTGCCCGCCCGTGCGCACCTGATATTTCTTTCAGTGTCCAGAAATTGTCCAGATTTCCCGGCCTTTTGTCCTTCCACCATGGCCTTCCCGTCACCGTGACACAATCTCATAACTGCCATTCACGCCAAACGCGCCCAGTCCTTCAATGGCCATTGCTGCCGATTTTTTTGCCCTGATTCCGTAACAGTCGCCGTCCGCATACTTCCTAACCGCCCTTGCATAATTTTACCACCGGTAGTGAAGTCGCGCGTTCACCAACTTGGCCCTGCCCTGACGCCTAGCTCAGCATCTTGAGGCGTTCTGGGGCTGAACTTGATCCAGTCGAGACAAACAGGCATTGAAGGCAGGGATCTGTATTTCTTTCTCAAAAGAGTTACCAGCCTGGCTGTGAGCTCCGTTGGCGGCAATCTGCATGATCGTTTCCAAATCCATAAATTAAAGACGAGCGGTTCGGCGAAAAACAGCACAAACAGGTCACCGATGGCCATTACCAGATGGAACCTCAATCTGGAGATCGCCTCATGAGTACTAAAAACCTGCTTACCCTCGACGACTTGGCGGTGCGTATCCGCTCCACCGCCAAAACCGTGGCCAATCGCTACTACCGTGCACCAGAAGATTTTCCACCCGTGCTGAAAGTGCCTGGATGCCGAGGTCCACGGTTCCGTCCACAAGATGTCGATGTGTGGATTTCCAGTCTTGCGGGCAAGACGGAAAATCTCAGCACCAAGCCTCCACTGTCGGCACCACCACCTTCCGATCATGCTGCTGCGAAGCGCCCGCGCGGTCGCCCAAGGCTCGCTAACGTCGCGCAAAGGCAAAAAGTGCAATCGGGCCATCAGAAAACGGGGGATCCAGCCCGATCGCAAACAGGTCCGCGATGGCCATTACCAGGGTTAAACACAGACGATACCCTTATACTGGCCGAAGGCGGTGCAGCATGAGCACCACTTTCAAGATGCGCCACCTGGCAAAACAAAGACGGGCTAAAAGAAGAGCAGCCAAAAACCAGGCCGGACAAGCTCCGAAGTATGGGCCACATGCTCAATTCAACACCGCTGCGCTGGTAGGAACCACACCCGCCATAGACGGCGAGCTCCCCCTGCAGGAAGCGCCGCACGGACCGACCATCGTGGGCGACGCCCATGTGCCGCAGTTGCCCACACCCGACCTTCCCGAAACCCCTCCATCCTCCTACGCAACAACGGTGCTGGCGTCCACCCGTCAGTCCACTGCTTCCAGGCGCTGGCAGGCCGCTTCTCCGGCAAATGTCGTGCAGATCGCAGAGATTGCATCGTGCTCACCGGAACTGGCCAAGTTCCTGGCACTCCCCAGCCATGCCCCACGCCTGGACAGTCGAGCTCGTCGCGGGAAAATTGCCCTACTCTGGCCCTACAAGACCCGCCAAGCGGGTGGCCAGATGGCGTTATCTGCCATTTACCTGCACACACAGGGACAGATCGAACAGGATTTTGTGGGTGCCCGTGAGAACACCGTAACCTCCCGGCGTATTCAGGAAGCGGCCCTGTTCACCATTAAGGGCGATCCCCACGCCGTGAGTCCACAAAGTCGGCACACGATTTTTCTGACGGCCAGCCCTTTGGATACCCTGGCCGCCCATGTGGTCAGCCCTGGTGCGGACGTGTATGCCGTCTCGTCCCCCAGCATTCCCCAATGGCTGATCCACGACTGGACCCATGCCGGAAAGAACCGGATTATCGCCATTGGCCTCACCGAGTCCGAAGTGGAGCGGATCAAAGACTTCGCTCAAGCGGCAGGCTGGTATGGCATGATCCAGCGCGCTACGGTGGATAGCGTGCTGCCCGATGCGTCGGCAGGTCCAGTCCAGACAGCTCCGCACCGCGCCCAGGCCTGGGACGTGCTCTGCAGCAAGGGCATCGAAGGTCTAAAACAGCACCTGACCGCGACCACCATCACGGTCTACAAGCCAGAACGATCGGCACTGGGTGCGGCCCCCGACCAGAAGCCGGTTCATCAGGCGGTCCAACGCTTCCTGCAGACCGCACAACCGACTGGGCAGACCCGGACCGACCGCGATCACTGGTTCGAGAGCCTGAACGAGGCCAGCCTGTTTCTGGATGAATGCCTGGACAAAGCCGCTCATCAGCAGGTCGTCGGCATTGTCTCCCAGCCCGGTCAGGGCAAAACCCACGCGATATTATCCAGTCTGCTCCAGATCAACAGGCCGCAGATACTGGTCACGCCTACCGTGGACCTGGCCCATGAAGCCTATGCTAAAATTACCGAGATCATGCCGGAGGACGGCGGTCGCACGGTTCGCCTGCATGAGCCACGCGGCCCCGACAATTGTGCGCGCCACCCCAAGGTGATGATGTTGCAGGACGCCAACCGGGGACCTTATGCGCAGGCCTGCAAAATGGCCGACCTGAACGAAAGCATCCCCGGCGACTGTGAACACGCCGCGAACTGCCCTTACCTGAATGGACTCCGTCTGGATAGCCAGGCCGATATTCTGATCGCCCCCCATGCCGCAGCGAGCAGCGATAGCAGTCTGCTGTCCTATACGCCCACTCCGTTCCGGAATGCGGAAACCGGTGAGTGGGAAAATGGGGGGAGTGAGGACCGTCAGGTAAAGGTGGACGAAGAAACCCCCGTCGTCAGCGCGCTGACGCTCACGCACAAGCATGTGGGTGAAAATATCAGCACCCTGATTCACTGGCTGGGCAAGCCTGCTTGGCTCCGCGCCCGCGTCAAGGGTGTACTGGGAGGCGCGTTCACCGAAGAGTTGTTGCAGAAAAATGTGGCCGCCTACGAAGTTTTCCAGGAGGCCCTGGTCGCTTTGAATACGGAGTACAGCCGGTGGCTGGTGCCCGCCAAATCACTGACTCCGATACCGATCAGAATGTCCGGCCCATGGCGCGACTTTGTGGATGCCCACCGCAAACTCCCCAAGGATCTAACGCTGATGGACGGTTCCACACTGGCCGAACGCCCGGTCCTGAATAACGGGAAGGAGGCCCCGATCATTCCGATGCAATGGGTCGCCACACTGGCGGCAGCCCTGCAGGACGACATGGTGTGGATTCACAAAAGCAAGCTGATCATCGGCAAGGAAGGCGGACTCTGGAAGAATCTCATAAGGCAGAGTGGCCAGTATCTCGATGCCTCCATGGGGGTTATCCAAAAAGCGATCATCAGCCACCGGGACGACAGCGCCATCTACACCATCCCTGTCCACCAACCGAATCTCCGGGTAATACAGGTTATGGATGGGCAGCAGCACGGCAAAGCCTCTCTGAAAGAGCACGCTCTGCCCGGCGAAGTCCGGCAATTCCTGACTGTATGGAAACAGATGATTGCCGCCGGAGGGCATGGCGAGACAGCAGGCCTGGTCCACAAAGACATCCATGATCTGATGACGGCGTTCTTTCTGCGCGATCAGCCGGACCCGGATGCGTTCATCCAGAAGGCGCTTACGGCACTGGAGAAAAAGAGCCGCCAGCCCGGCAGTAAAGACTGGCAAAACCTGCTCAGAACGCTGGGCATTCCAGGCGATCCAGCCCGTGCCCGCACCCAGCGCGACATCACGGTGGATGATGCCTGGATGCTGGGCCACTGGGGCAAGGATGACCGGGGCCACAATCGCTGGAAGGATGCCAAAGCGGGATTTTGCTGGGGCGTCCCCTATGATCCCGTCGATGAGTATCAGATTCGCTACGCGATGCACCGGAAGGTTCTGTCCCGGTACGGGATCATCTGGCCGGAGTGGGACGGCTCCGTGACCCGCTGCCAGGCCATCCTGACCAACGGAGGAGAAACCAGCATCACCACGAACTTCCCGCTCCCTACCATAGCCGAAGCCCGCGCCTTTGTGCTGGATTCTGTCAATGCCCAGATCGCCCAGGGCATTGGTCGTTGGCGTGGTGTGCGCCGGACCGCCGAGAACTCGGTGGAAATTAATTTGTTCATGGGGGACTTTCCGGTGGCAGCCGTGGGCCACGATCATATGTTGCCCGGCATCGAGTACGTGACCGATTTGGGCAGCACCATGGCCAAAAGGGCGACCAAAGAAGTGTCCGTCATGCAAGCGATAGCCGAACTGTCACCTGACCAGCGCGTCGTGATGGAAGCTATCCGCGAGGCGGTAAACAACGCCTTTGGCTTCGATCCCGGCGACCGGTTAGGGCGGCGCGTAGCGCGTGCGATTACGAAAAAGGTCATGGTCTATGCCAGTGAGCACCATCTTTCCCTGCAGGAAGCCGCAAAGGCGCTGGTGCGAGGCATCACTAGCAAGTTTTTACCTGATCCCAGAGCTTTTTCGGAAGCGGCAGACCATTACCTGAACCGACTCAAGGATCGTGGCCGATGGTGCCGCCTGTTCATGGGTGTGGGGTCATGGGCGGATGCCGCAAAGGCCGTGCTGGACATGCTCTATGAGGCTACGTTCACACCCCAACAGTCGGTCGCTCCGCCCGGTTAGACGCCTACCCCAGCAATTTCATGAAACCCGTTCCGGTGGCCTCCGGAGAATTTACCGTGCCTGCTGTGCGGGGATTCGTTCCCGATCCACGGGCGGGAACGATCCACACAGGTTTTTGAGCGGGCAGATCAATTTTTTGGGGAGAAACCTGGAGCCTGCGGGTCCGGTCCGTGATTTGGTGTATGGATTGGGGAGGAGAAGAGGTTGCCTTGCCCGTCACTGTGACCACACCTAACACCCACGTCTCAGTGCCAAATAGGTAAAATAAAGGTGCCGGGATGGGGGTGCTCTCTGCCATGGAGATATGCTTTATGGCATGGATGGCGAAGTAGTAGTGCTTAGCGTTGTGACCTCCCCCCCACCGGAGGATCACCAAATCTGACGATCCTCCGGGCGCTGCGAACATCCCACTCTTCGGACAAATCCGTACACGATGCTTTTACAGTTATTGTTCCGTCGCATAAAAAAATGTGTGGTTTTTGCCATCGAGCACCGCAAACAGGTTCCCGATGGCCATAGACCTATGAGGGACAGTCCTCATATTTCTAGGAGATCGTCATGTACAAAAGCATCGACGAGCTGATCAGCTCCGGGATAAACCCGCGCTACTCCGCTCAAAAAATCTGTATTGACCATTACCATGCCATTGTCGCAGCACGCAGGCTGCGCCGCACCTGGGCGGAAATCGCAGAATCCTTAGGGCTCGATCCGTCATCAGGTTGCCGCTCCCCGTCCGGCGCGCTGGCTGCCGCCTGGGCCAGAACTAAAAAATCGCTGGCCACCGGGAAACTGGTGATCCCACCGTCTGCCTCCGCGCCCCGCTCTGCTGGATGGGCCGCAAACGGGATCAGCGATCCGAAGCCAGTAGATGCAACAAACCCACAACGGAATCTTATCGGAGGTAAATCATGAGCACCTTATATATCAGCCACGGTGACAAAGGTGGCGTTGGAAAATCCATGGTATCCACCGCGCTCATCGAATGGCTTTTGCATGCAGGTTGTAAACGCTTGGCACTGGTCGAGGGTGATCCCAGTCAGCCCGATCTGGAAAAGCGCTATGCGGAGGTTGACCAAATTTTGACCGGCTATTTGCCATTAAATCGTCCGGGCAAAGCCGCCGGTGACGCGGTGACGGCTTTGGCCACCTGGATCGAGGAAAACAGCCCTGATGCGGTGGTCGTCAATTTGCCTGGCGGCGCTGGCGAGACACTGGATGGCCTGGGCGGCGTTATCCGCGCGGTCTGCGACGTTTTGGGAATGCGGATGGTGGCCCTGTATTCACTGGGTGTAACCGACGCATTAACAGCGGGCATGGTGGGGTCGCTCTCCGGCGGATTACTGAGTCATGTCGACCCCGACAATCGCGCGGCAGTTTACCCCCTGTTTTCCGCCCCGCGCAGTGCCTTTTTATGGTCCCGATCGGACCAGCGCGGAATCTACCCGATGCGCGACATCGAGATGCCCGACTGGCCCGCTCTGGGAACGATGCTCAAGATGCTCAATACACCGGGGAGCCTGGCTACACTCGCCCAGACGGGGGCACCGGGGTGGATGATTGTCGACCTCATCAACACCAAGCACTGGCTCGACAAGGCGCTGAGCGCCCTCACCCCCATCATGACTATAGGAGCATGACCCATGGACAAGACCTACCGGATACCACGCGATCAAGCCTTAAGGATGACCGATCCCGCCCAGCATGCCAAACTGTTAGTGAAGGCATCTGATATTGGCGTAACCAACCCAGAGGATGCCACCTGGATTTTGTTGGCTCTAGCGCTCGGGGCGGATAGTAGCGTCACGGCAGCGACTGCGATTTTCGAGCAGGCCAATAACCGGTCGGCTACCATCCAACGGGCGCTCAGCGAGCACATCAGCAGTTTTAAAACAGCGATCCGGCATGCGCAGGACGATTTTTCGATTTCACTGAAAGAGGGCACCACTCAGGCTATAACCAATGTCACCACGCCTGTGATTGCACAAATAGCCGGTACATTTGATCAGGGCAAGTCAGATCTGGCGGAAGCGATAGAAAACGCAGGCAGCGACGCACAGGGCAAGCTATTAAAATCTGCCAACCGTCTGATAGGCCACTTTGACGATGCCAACAAGGATTTGGTGAAGTCCGCCAAAAACCTGGCTTATCAGTTCGACCATGTCTTGAGTGCGAAACAAACGGCCACGGTCAATGAGTGGTCAGTTTTGACCAAAAAAGCCGTGGTGGACTCTATCGCCTCAGAGCGGACGGTTAATCATATAGCCGGTGCGCTGATCGGAGTCATGTTTTCAATAGCGGGTGTGATCATGTGCTATGTCTATCTTGACCATACACAAAGGATTAGTCCATATCCGATAACGACCGGCAGATCGGGATCGCAAGCATGTCAGGTCGTGCCATATTTCGACGGTATAAAAAATTCCTATGTTTGCGCATTGCAGCACGTCAAACAGCCTGCACATACCGTCAAGAAATGAACTCATTAGTGACTTTCTGGTGTTAAGCTTCCGTTAGAACATCTTGTTTTTTGTTGAGCGCCGGGTTATGTGGCGCTCTTTTTTTGTGGCAATCTCAATATTACGTGCTGCGATGCCAAAACTACGGGAGACCGACTGATTTTTTCTGGTTTTCGTCGGGTGTTTTTGCGATGCATGGTTTCGTATGGGTATGTTCGTCAATGCGATGCGATAACTCCACCGACCTGACGGATATTTACGCCACTTCGCTTTTGCAAACACTGGTCGACACCCTGAACGCTTAGTGAGGGGCAGGGTAGGGGTTTGTGGCTACATGGGCACGGCTGCGCCGACCCATGACCCCATACCCACCTGATCAGGGCAAGCCCCGACACCCCGGCCATTCCGCGCTCCGCTTGTCACACCCCTTCTTTCTTTTTATCGTCCAGGCTTCTTTCGCGCTGTGCGGCGATCCATCGAAACGGACCACAAACAGGTCCGCGATGGCCATTACCCGATAGGCATGTCTATCTATCGGGAGAAACGTCATGACGAATAAAACCACCACAATCCGCGTCCGGGTGACACCTGCCGAACAATCCGTAGCGCAATCCAAAGCGGATGCCTGCGGTTTGTCTTTGTCCGCTTATATACGAAGCGCTATCGGTGGCCGCTTGCAGGAACATCGAATCGCCCAGGTCACTTCCGAACTCGTAGACCTTTATGCCTGGCTCCTGAAAGAAGATCAGGCAGAGTCTGCTCGCCGGGTTCTGGCGATGGCGTACCGACTGAAAGGAGATTCCCAATGATTGGTAAAGTCGGCAAGTCTCGGGCCGGGAGCAAATCGGGCAGCCCGAGTGCGTTCGGCGCTGTAGTGAATTACATCGCCCGAGAAGCAGACCACAAAGAGAGAGCGATTACTCCGGGCGACATCGGGGTGATGAATTTAAGCACGCCAGCCGACCATCTGGACCTCGCTGTTTTGCTGATGGATAACGCCGTATCCGGCGCCCTGCGCAACGGCAGATTCAAAGGTGATCCGGTCTATCACCTGATTTTGTCCTGGCGGGCAGAAGACATCCCGAAGCCAGACCAGATCAAGGATTGTGTCCGGCACACTTTAAAAGCCTTGGGCATGCAGGATTGCCAGGCCGTTTGGGCGATTCATCGAGATACGGACGATGATCATGTCCACATCGCCGTGAACCGGGTGCATCCTGAAAAGCATACGGTTGTGGGTCCACCCCGCCGCGACTACTTCATCATTGATCAGGCCATGCGGGAACTGGAGATCCGGCACGACTTTGCGCGGGACAATGGCCCGAACATCACCGTGGACGGCAAGGATGGACCGCAGATCGTGCGCATGTCGCGCAAGGAGCGGCTGGAGAAGGGCTTGCTGAACAGTGGGGATGCGCACGGCCCGCGCCTGACTCAGGCGGCCAAAGCCGCAGAACGAAGTCAGGGCGCGCCGAGCTTTCAGGCGTGGGCACAGGACCGACCGGCCCAATTTCTGCGGAATGCGCTACAGCCTGGCACGGGCATTGGCTGGAATGATTTGCACAGTGCTTTGGCTCGCTTCGGCATGGTGATCCAGCCCAAGGGATCGGGCATGGTGGTTTCTACCACCTTAGAGAACGGACGGGTGCTGGCGTGCCCGGTCTCCAAGCTCGACCGAAACCTGACGATGATGAAACTGGAGCAGCGCCTGGGCGCATTCACCCCAGCCCCGGCCTTCCCATCACCACCTGCAGTGCATACATACGAGAAATTCCTGCACGGCACGCAGTCCGGCAAACAGCCGGATGGTCCGGCCCCATACCATGACAAAAACGGGCAGAGAATGATCCGTCGCGCCGAGCGGCAGGTGGAGCGTGAAGATCTGCACGCCCGTTACCAGGCCGCACAGCAGCAAATCAAGAACAGTCGCCGGGAGGTCCGGCAGTCTTTGATGGCCCGGCAGAAGTCGGCGCGCGATGTTTTGCAGGCCAGCATCAAGGCCAGCAAACCCGCATTCATGGCCAAAGAGCATGCCAAAGGCACGACGACACCCACAGCACAATCCTTATGGGCCTATGAAGCCGCACGCGCAAAAGAGGTGCTACAAAAAAAACACCTGAAACAGCGTCATGCCCTACCGCGCACCATGGTCTGGCGCGACTGGCTGGAACAACAGGCAGCCGCACCGATCCATGATGAAGCGGCATTGGCCGCCTTGCGAGGCATCCGCTACCGGGAAGTCCGCAAGGCCAACCAGGAAAAGAACGGCTTCGAGGGCGAGGAACTGGAAGCGCTCAAGCCAATTCTGTCCGGGCTACACCACGAGATTGATCATCGCCGCCAACTGATCCATTACCGGAATGACCACTGTGCAAAGTTGTTCACGGATACCGGCCCACGGATTGAAATCCATGACCGGGCAGCGGCGTCGGTGGAAGCCGCGCTGCGTATTGCGGCACAGAAGTATGGTGCGGTGGATATTACAGGCCGTTCCGCCTTTCGGGAGCAGGCCGCACGGCAGGCCGCTCGACTGGGCATTCCAGTCAGGGATAAGGATTTGCAACCCATCTGGCAGGAAGAGTGCCAAGTGAAACCGCCGAGGAATCAGGAACCGCAGAGTCAGAATCCCCACCATGAGACGATCATATCCTTGATTGGAATCACCCCAGGATCAACGCCACATCATGTGGCCGCAGAGAAAACGCCAATCCGGCCCGAGCCACAGAAGTTGGACCAGGGTAAGGTCAAGTCGCCGATTCGCAGAAAACCGCGCCGAGAGACCCCTGAGATGGAACGCTAGATCCGCTTTGGATCGGCGTCTTACGTCGGCCTGATGCTGGAAGTACCTGCAGGATTGCGCTAGACTGATGCGGTTCTGATGTCTTGAATAGTCAGGGGAATTTATTGTCTTGCCTAATATTGAGCACCATACGGAATTTAAATTTCATCGTCTGGATCAATAGTTACGGATCTTCACCCGTCGCAACTAAAAAGCACATAGGCATGATGGCCCCATGAATGCAGTAGAAATCGAAGCGGCTTTATCGGATTTAGCTTGTCAGGCATTCGATGCGGCGGAGTTCCCGTTTATGTTCCTGGCCGCTTTCGGCAATAAGGACACTACACTCAACCGCCTGCGTGCAGGCAACAACAATACTTCCGATGTGTCTGGTGGCGTGCTTCAGCGTAACAATATCCACATCGCGGTGAGCACAGAAGGCAACGTAGGCGAAACCCTCAAGGCATTGCGCGCCAGTTCTGCCACTGCAAAAGCGAAAGCCAAGTTTATCCTGGCCACCGACGGCCTGACCCTTGAGGCCGAAGAATTAGGGAGCGGCGAAACCATCGTCTGCGTCTACCCGGATTTCCCTAACCACTTTGGCTTTTTCCTGCCGCTGGCTGGCATTTCCACTATCAAGGAGATTAAGGACAACCCCATTGATGTGCGCGCCACAGGGCGCCTGAACAAACTGTACGTCGAGCTTCTGAACGAGAACCCAGATTGGGGTAAGAACGAGCGTCGTCACGATATGAACCACTTCATGGCGAGGCTGGTGTTCTGCTTTTTTGCCGAAGACACCGACATCTTCGATGGCGAGGGGCTTTTCACCAAAACAGTAGAGCAAATGAGCGAACGCGATGGCTCCAACACCGATGAGGTGCTGCAAACCATCTTTCGCGCCATGAACATCAAGAATGCCGAGCGCAACGCAGCCCAGCCGCGTTTGCCGAACTGGGCCGATCAGTTCCCTTACGTGAATGGTGGCCTGTTCTCCGGCAGCACCCAAGTCCCGCGCTTCACCCGCATAGCGCGCACTTACTTGACCCACGCGGGCAACCTGAACTGGAAACATATCAATCCGGACATTTTCGGTAGCATGATCCAGGCCGTGGCCGACGATGAAGAGCGCGGTGCATTAGGTATGCACTACACCAGCGTACCCAACATCTTGAAAGTGTTAAACCCCTTGTTTTTGGATGACCTGCGCGCACAGTTAGCCGAGGCCGGTGATAACAAAATCAAGCTGCTGAATCTACGCAAGCGCATGGCACGTATTCGCGTATTCGACCCAGCTTGTGGCTCCGGCAATTTTCTAGTCATTGCCTACAAACAAATGCGCGATATTGAGTTTGAGATCAACCGTCGTCGGGACGAAACCCACCGGGGTAGTGATATTCCGCTCACCAATTTCCGAGGCATCGAGCTGCGCGACTTTCCGGCAGAGATTGCCCGCCTGGCGCTCATCATTGCAGAATTCCAGTGCGACGTGCTGTATCGCGGGCAGATGGATGCGCTGGCTGAGTTTCTGCCGTTGGATGCGGAGAACTGGATCGTTTGCAATAATGCGCTGCGGCTGGATTGGTTGGGTGTTTGTCCGCCAACGGGTACGGGTGTGAAGGTAGTCGCCGACGATTTGTTTGGTACGCCGCTGGATCAGAAGGAAATCGACTTCGAGAATGAAGGCGGAGAGACTTACATCTGTGGGAATCCACCGTATCTGGGCAGTAAATGGCAAACAGATGCGCAGAAAGCTGATCTCGGCGCAATCTTCGACAAGCGCGTGAAGAACTGGAAGTCACTGGACTATGTGACTGGCTGGTTCAGCAAGGCTGCTGACTACGGGACCAAGACCAAAGCTACAGCCGCTTTTGTTTCCACCAACTCCATTTGCCAAGGCCAACAGGTTGCGATTCTCTGGCCGTCGATTTTCCAGACCAACAATCAGATTGTTTTTGCCCACACATCATTCAAGTGGGCCAATCTCGCAAGCCACAACGCTGGTGTGACCGTTGTGATCGTCGGTATTTCCAGAACGACTGGCATTACGAAGCGCCTCTATTCAGTTTTGGATAACGATACCGGCCATGTTGTCGAACGGAAAGACGTTCTGAACATCAACGCCTATCTAGTGCCTGCACCGAATGTGGAAGTTCAGCAAAGCTCCAAGCCGATGCAGGGTTTGTCACCCATGCAGTTCGGCAACCATCCTTACTATGGCGCAGCCCTGGTTCTTTCCATTGATGACGCGCGCAGAATGATCCGGCTTGCGCCGGATTCGGCTCGTTATATTCGGCCCTTTTATGGTTCTAAGGAATTCATAGATTGCGCGCCGCGCGCCTGCCTATGGATTTCAGATGCCGAAGCTGAATCTGCGAAGTTGATTCCGAAGATTGCCGAGAGAGTGGAAGCGGTCAAGCAGTCACGCAGTGCCGCTGTGAACGATGCCAGCGCACAAAAACTAGCTTCAACGCCGTGGCGCTTCCGCGAGCAGTTGATGGCCGGAAAGCGTACTTTGATTGTTCCTCGTGTGAGTTCTGAGAACCGCCCTTATCTGCCAGTTGGCGTGTTGGAACCGGATTGCGTGGTGCAGGAAAAAGCCTTCGCCCTCTACGACGCCCCCCTCTGGAACATGGCGATCATCGCCTCCCGCCTGCACTGGGTCTGGATTGGTACCGTCTGCGTGCGGATGCGCACTGATTTTTCATACTCCAACACCCTCGGATGGAACACCTTCCCCATTCCCCTGCTCACCGAACAGAATAAAATCGACCTGACCCGCTGCGCAGAGGATATTCTGCTCGCCCGTGAAGCCCATTTCCCTGCCACCATCGCCGACCTGTACGATCCGGACACCATGCCGGAGAATTTGCGCCACGCCCACGAACGCAACGATGAAGTGCTGGAGCGCATCTATATCGGTCGCCGCTTCAAGAATGATACGGAGCGGTTGGAAAAGCTGTTTGATCTCTATACGAAGATGACGGCAACGGCCTCACCTTCTGCCCGAAAAGGAGTCGTGAGAGCCGTCAAGAACAAAGGGAAGAAAGCATGAACGATAAGCCCATCAGTCTGACCTCACCTCCAGAAGGGTATGCCGACTGGCTGGCTGATCTCAAAGACCGTATCCACAGCGCTCAGCAACGCGCCACGCTGGCGGTCAACCGCGAGCTCGTGCTGTTATACTGGCAGATCGGGTGCGACATTCTGGTACGGCAGGCCGAACAGGGCTGGGGTGCCAAGGTGATCGAGCGGCTGGCGCATGATTTACGTGCCGCTTTTCCGGACATGAAGGGGTTTTCGCCTCGCAATCTCAAGTACATGCGTGCCTTTGCCGAGGCGTGGCCGGAGGCTGACTTTGTGCAGCAGGCTGCTGCACAATTGCCCTGGTTCCACCTCTGCACCTTACTCGACAAGCTCAAAACCCGCGAAGAGCGGGATTGGTATCTGGCCAAGGTGGTGCAGCATAGCTGGTCGCGCAATATTCTAGTGATGCAGATCGAAACCCGCCTGCTGGAGCGCAGTGGCAGGGCGGTCACCAATTTCGAGGCCAGCTTACCAAAACCGCAATCTGATCTCGCCCGAGAGTCGGTAAAAGACCCATATCGCTTCGACTTTCTGGGCCTCACCGATGAGGCGCAGGAGCGCGAGATCGAAAATGCCTTAGTGAAGCATGTCACCGAATTCCTACTAGAGCTGGGCGCGGGTTTTGCCTTTGTCGGTCGGCAAGTATTGCTGAACGTCGGCGGCGACGAGTTTTTCATCGACCTGCTGTTCTATCACCTCAAATTGCGCTGTTACGTGGTGATTGAACTTAAAGGTGGCAAATTCAAACCCGAGCACCTGGGGCAATTGGGGTTTTATCTGACCGCCGTGGATCGCCAGGTCAAAAGCGAGCACGATAATCCCAGTATTGGTCTCTTGCTCTGCAAGAGTAAAAACAAGGTCGTAGCCGAATATGCCTTGGGCGATAAGACGCAACCCATGGGCATCGCCGAATACAAATTACTCGAATCCCTGCCAGAAGAACTGCAAACCAGCCTGCCCAGCATCGAGCAGATTGAGCGCGAACTCACAGGCGACGACAAACCCGCAAAGGAAACGTTGTAATGACTGACCCAATGAATCCCACCAACGCCTACACCGTGCCCTCCGTGTCTATTGCGACGGCACGCACTGGCTTATCCAGCAAGGCCAACGCGTTGGGGATGCGAGCCATGCAGGAGCGCGCCTATGCCAAGCGCGGTGAGCCGTATTTGCTGATCAAATCGCCACCGGCATCAGGCAAATCCCGTGCGCTGATGTTCATCGCTTTGGACAAGCTCAACAACCAGGGTTTGAAGCAGGCCATCATTGTGGTGCCGGAGCGTTCCATTGGCGGCAGCTTCGCCGATGAACCCCTGAGTCAGCACGGCTTCTATTGGGATTGGCAGGTCGCGCCACAATGGAACCTGTGCAACGCCCCTGGCGTAGACGATGTGAAGGTCGCCAAGTCCAAGGTTAAAGCCGTGGGAGAGTTCCTGGCCAGCACCGACAAGACACTGGTATGTACCCACGCCACCTTCCGCTTTGCAGTGGAAGAGCTGGGTATCGAGGCCTTCGATAATCGCCTGATTGCCATCGACGAGTTCCACCACGTCTCCAGCAGCCCGGACAACAAGCTGGGCAGTCAATTAGGCGCCTTCATCGCCCGCGATAAAGTGCATGTGGTAGCCATGACCGGCTCCTACTTCCGGGGCGACAGCGAGGCCGTATTGATCCCATCGGATGAAGCCAAATTTGAGACGATCACCTACACCTACTACGAGCAGCTCAATGGCTACAGCTGGCTCAAATCGCTGGATATCGGTTACTTCTTCTATACGGGCCGGTATGTGGACGCCGTGGAGAAGGTGCTCGATCCGGCACTCAAGACCATCGTACATATTCCCAACGTCAACTCGCGCGAGAGCTTGCAGGACAAAGAACGCGAAGTGAATGAGATCATGCACGCGCTGGGGGAATGGAAGGGCATTGATCCGGCCACCGGCTTCCACCAGATACAGACCCCGTGCGGTCGCCTATTGAAGGTGGCCGATCTCGTGGACGACAGTGATCCGGCTAGGCGCTCACGCGTGCTGGCGGCCCTGAAAGATCCCGCTCAGAAGAATAACCGGGATTATGTCGATGTCATCATCGCCCTGGGCATGGCGAAGGAAGGCTTCGACTGGATCTGGTGTGAACATGCGCTGACCATCGGCTACCGCAGCAGCCTGACCGAAATCGTACAGATCATTGGCCGCGCCACCCGCGATGCGGAGGGCAAGGAGCGGGCACGCTTCACCAACCTGATTGCCGAACCCGCAGCAGAACAAGCGGCTGTAGCGGAGGCCGTGAACGACATGCTCAAGGCCATTTCCGCCAGCTTACTGATGGAACAAGTATTAGCCCCGCGCTATGAGTTCACGCCAAAAAACAATGGCCCGAAAGAGGGCTTTGACTACGGCGAGGAAGGCTACAAGGACGGTGGCCACAATATAGGGGTAAACCAGGACACCGGCCAAATTCATGTGGAGATCAATGGGCTGGTCATACCGCAAAGCCCGGAGGCTACGCGCATTTGCAGGGAGGATCTGAACGAGGTCGTCACCAGTTTCCTGCAGAACAAGACCGTGCTGGAGCGTGGTCTGTTTGACCAGGAAAACACTTTGCCGGAAGAACTGACCCAATTACAGATGGGCAAGATTGTGCGCGAGCGCTACCCGGAATTGAATGCGACTGATCAGGAGTCCATTCGTCAGCATGCCATCGCCGCCATGAACATCACTCAACAGGCCAAGTTGGCATTAGCCCAGGCGGATGCCGATGGCGCAACGCAGGGCAATACGGCCTTGCTGGATGGCGTGCGCAAGTTCGTCAATGTGCGCGACCTGGATATTGATCTGATCGACCGCATCAATCCCTTCGACGCCGCCTATGCGGTGCTGGCGAAGTCGATGGATGAGAAATCACTGCGCCAGGTTCAGGCCACTATTGCCGCTAAGAAAGTCAGTATCCCCGAAGACGAAGCCCGTGAATTGGCAAAACGCGCCTTGCTGTTCAAGAACGAGCGTGGCCGCCTGCCGCTCATGAACTCCTCCGATCCCTGGGAGAAGCGCATGGCTGAAGGCGTAGCGGCTCTGGCGCGTTACCGCGCACAAGCGAAGGCGGCGCAGGCGCAAGGAGAATCCACTAATGGCTGAGATGGACGATGATGAGCTGCTGGATGCGCTGGGCGTAGAAGTCGCCCCGCTCAAAGTCTCCACTCGAACCCCGCGTGAAGAGCGCATCATCGCGGGGTTTGAGGATATTCTGCGATTCCACCAAGCGCATGGTCTAGCCCCACAGCATGGTGAGGGCCGTGATATCTTTGAACGTCTGTATGCCGTGCGTTTGGACCAGATCCGCAAGTTACCAGAAGCGCAAGCCTTATTGGCCGAGCTGGATAACCCAGGATTGTTGTCTGGAGCAGCATCAATCCCACCCGATGTGGATGACATGGATGAGGATGCCTTGCTTGCAGAGTTAGGTGTCGGCGATGACCTTGCTGATCAGAACGATATCACCGTGCTTCGTCATGTGCGCCCTCACATTGAAAAGCGTGCAGCAGAGGAAATCGCTGAACGCACGCCGTGTCCTGATTTTGATAAATTCCAGTCGCCCTTCGAGCAGGTCGAGCGAGATCTGAAATCTGGTCATAGAATAGCGCAGCGCTTTGGGCAAAATGCCAGCATTGCCTGCGGTGATCACTTCATTCTCGGAGGGCAGCTTGCCTATGTGGCAGAAGTTGGCAAAACCATCAGAGCACCCAACGGAGGAAGCGACGCACGTCTGCGCGTCATTTATGCCAATGGCACAGAAAGCAACTTGCTGCGCCGCTCGCTACAACGGGCGCTTTATAAGGATGACACCGGTCGTCGACTGAGCGACTTGGATCTGGGGCCGCTATTTGGTGACACGCCAGAGCTGGAGGATATCGAAAGTGGAACCATCTACGTGCTGCGCAGCCAGTCCACCCGCCCGTTCGTCGCCGAACACCGTGAGTTGATTCACAAGATCGGTGTGACTGGTGGCGAGGTGGAAACGCGCATCGCTGGCGCAGAAAAGGATGCCACCTATCTGCTGGCTGCCGTAGAGGTGGTTGCCACCTACAAGCTCCATAACCTGAACCGCACAAGGCTGGAAAATATCTTCCATCGCTTGTTTGGTGCGGCACAGATTGACTTGACCATTGAAGACCGCTTCGGTCATCCAGTCAAGCCGAGGGAGTGGTTCTTGGTGCCACTGCATGTGATTGACGAAGCAGTTCAGCATATTCGGGATGGGTCTATAGTTGATATGGTCTATGACTTGAAGAGCGCGCGGCTGATAATGCAGACTAAAAACTGATTTAACGGCCCATGGACTGAACGGCTGCTAAAGACTGGAAGCTGTCGCAAATTGGCGTTAGGCTATGAAATGTAGATTTAGTATGCTGTGGGGAAAAGAGTTACTAGGCTTATATCCTAACCGCTTCAAAAAGACGGGAGAAGACCATATCCATGATCACTTCGCATGATGTGTATGACATTGCAAACTTGTTATCAAGCTACGTTAGAAAAGAGCGTGACTCATCTGTTAATGCATATAGCGAATCTGCATACAGAAGCGCCATAAGTAGATACTATTATTCCGCATTTATAGAGTTGAGAAGCATACTTTTACATCTTATGTCAGTAGATGATGTATCAAAAATTAAGCACGCCGCAATGCCAGACAAATTGAAAAAACTAATCAGGTTGGCAAATAAAAACCGCACAAATGTTTCACCCCATGAACATTGGTCGGCAATGAATTCATTGAAAGAACTAGCAACCATAATCGAGCGATCTAGAGAATTGCGAGAGAATTGCGATTACGATATTGGCAAACCATTATTTGCAACCTATGCCGAAGCTAAAGCGAACTTAAAAGTTGCTAAGAATTGGTATAAAGCCGTAGCCTCACACAGAAGAATAGTCGAATCGGTTATGCCAAGATTAATTTAGGAGGATATTTATGTCGAGCAACATGCATACGAATGAATTTCTAGTTCTTATGGCTGCCAGATATGGAACATCACCAAAGTTCGAGCTCATATCTTCCGCTATAAAAAAAATAGCTTGACAATAACAATAAAAAATATAACCAATGAATTGGATAAGAAGGCCATAGAAAAAGACGTTAGAGATTATTACAAGGATAAGAATGAAAAAGTATTAAATATAGTTTTTCTTGACGAAAAAAAGATATCAGACATTGATATACTAAGAATTATTAAAGTGATATCCCCTGCGAGAGAGCAGAAAATAGTTTCTGAGTTTTGTAGAAAAACGAAAACTGTTAAAAACAAAGAAAACAAGAGTAGGATAATAGCTATTATTGATTCTATGAGAAGGAAAGGGCTACTTGTAAGGGTTAAGCTGCACTCTTTGCAATACGGTTACGTGCCGACTGAGACTGCTCTTAGAATGATACCACACGGTGCGTACAGAAACAGTTCTGATATTGCTAGGGCACTTGCTTTTAGAGAGCTCGACTGGTATGATAGCGATTGAGGTATGGTGATTTTATTTTCTGCCGCGAGGGTGTGAATCATGCCCGTTTGCGAATACTATGAACAGAAGGCTCGTCGGCCAATGCGCCGCCGCTCCTTCGGATCGTCGACACCTTGGCCGACGACTTCAACGAAAACCTTCAGTAAGGTTTTGCTTTTAGCATGAAAAGTCCGCCATACCTCGTTTCCTTTTTTGATAAGGAAGATCTCAAGAAAGCTCTTTCTAAAGAGACAATTGCAGCTGACGCTATTGAAATAGAAAGGCTCATAGAAATTGGAATACCGCCTGTCACTTCAGTAAGTGTTTTATCCGTATTATTCGGCTATAGTGCAGGTTTTGTTGTATCAATCACCAAAAGAAGCGAACGACATTACAGAAAATTCGAAATTAAAAAAGGTAAAAAAGTACGAACTATAACCGCACCAAAAGTGGGGCTAAAAATTGTTCAAAAATGGCTGAGCACACACTTAGCAAAACTATACGATCACGACAATGTCTACGGATTTATTCCTGGCAAGTCAACCAAAGACGCAGCTGCAATACATTGTGGCAGCTTGACTGTTTATTCGGCCGATATTGTTGATTTCTTTCAATCTATAAGTCATGAGCTTGTAGCAAATGCTCTCGTTAAAATTGGATACACAGCAAAGCAAGCAGGGATTATCGCGTCATTATGCTGCTATAAAGACTATCTTGCGCAGGGATCTCCTGCAAGCCCAGTGATATCCAATATGGTTTTGTCTGATTTTGATAATGAAATCTCAGCCTACTGTACACAAAATACCTTAAGATACACCAGATACGCCGATGATATTACAATTTCAAGCACGCGGATTTTGTCGGAAAAAGAGATTGGTGAGATAAAAGCTCAGGTTATTGCCCAGCTTGATAGATGCAACCTTAAGATGTCATACAAAAAAGAGAAAGTAATATATAGTCCAAATAGGATGAAAATATACGGGTTAATTGTTAATGGTGATAAACCCAGATTAACTAAGGGATACAAGAATAGAATTAGGGCATTTAAACACTTAAAAGATAATTTTTTAATAAAAAATGATGATATAAAAAAGATAGATGGTCACATCAACTATTCCCTATTCATTGAAAAATGACAATATAGATACTGCTGACACCGGGGGGTCCCCTGGATCAATCATGGCGGGGCTGGCGCTAAAGTCCACCTGAGCTGCCTCTCCGGGCGCACAGATGAGGCGCATAGCGGCATAAGGCGCCTTCACCTCTGTGCGCCACGTAGTTGGTTGGACGAAGGGAAGCTTACAGTTGTGGTACCGCCCCAAGTGGTATGGCTCTCATGGCATCCGGCACGCGCTGCTTCATCATTAGCCAGCGATTGGGCGCTCTTGTTGTCGCCACCGGCGAACTACGTCGCTGACATATGCGTCCCCGGCGGTGTCTGCACTCCATAGGGCAGCAAAAGGCACGTCCGCACTGTGCGGTCGACGGTCTTCTGGAAGATCGCTGAACCGCACGCGGACAGGCACAGTAGTACCCTCGCCGACGATGAGCGCCTCTTGCGCTCGAAGTGTCGGCAACGAGTCAATAAGGCTTCGCACGGCATCGGGTAGCGCTCGTTGTACAAAGTGCTGATCCTGCTCGTTACTCATGCGTAGCGCGATCAGTGTATTGCACTGCGAAAGAATGGTTTCCGCAAGCTCAGAAGGGCGCTGCGAAATGAGTCCAAGCGATACACCGTACTTGCGGCCTTCCTTCGCTATTCGCGCCAAGGCTTGCTTGGTTGGTTGAAAGGCAGCCGTGTCACTACGTGGCGCGTAACGATGAGCCTCTTCGCAGACCAAGAGAATCGGCACTTTGACGGGGCGCGGACTCCAGACGGCGAAATCGAACACCATGCGGCACAGGACAGACACGACCACATCAACCACATCCGAAGGAACGCCGGAAAGGTCGATGATTGATATTGGCTTGTCGCCAACCGGAATTCTCAGGTACTGCTTGATGATGTCGGCAAGACCATCCGTCACGTCTGCGTCGGGACGAACCAAGAAGGAGAACCGCATGTCCGCCTGCATTGACTTAATCTTGTTGATGATCTTTTCATGTGACTCCCTCTTTGCAGCCGTCAATACGGCGGCCTGTTGTTCAACAGCCGCCAGAACCACACCTAGTTTGTAAGGCACAGGTGTATCTACTGTGATATTATCCGCCGCAATACCGACTGTGCCGAAGCTACGGCGTGCCGATAATATTGCTTCTTTGAGAATATTGGTCTGGCTTGTTGCAGCGAACTCGGACTTGCCTACAAGAAGTTCGCTACATTCTTCGAAGTTGAGCAGCCAGTGGGGCAAATTCAGCGTTGTTGGGTCGATGACTTCAGCCTTAGTGCCAAACGCCTTGCTATATTCATTGTGCGGGTCGAGAAGAATGATGTGCCCATTCGGGGCAACATCCAATATGGCTTGGAGCAATACAGTGACAGAACATGATTTCCCCGATCCTGTCGTCCCAAGTACGGCGAAATGCTTGCCAAGCAGCTCATTCGTCATCAGGTAAACCGGCAATCCTGATGCCTGCGATAGCGAACCGATGTGTATGGACGGCTTGTCAGGGCGGTTGTAGATGCGGCTCAGCTCGCCGACAGTTGCTACAAAGATTGGCTGGCCTGGCAACGGATAGGTGACGACGCCGCGTTGAAACGTGAAGTCGTTTTCACCAACGCCACTGCGCAGACCTTCGCCGAAAAGCTCGATTTCTAGCCATTTCGCGTCGCTGCTTCGATCCACTATTTTCTTGTCTTGTGACCTTTCTGCTATGGCGACTTCGGCCATCCGTAGTGCGGTCACGAGGCCGAATACCAGTTTATCACCTGCTTCAATCCGAACGATTGATCCTACTTGTCCCACGGTGTATCGGCGACTCTTATATGTTCGATACAGGTCTTCGACCGAAGCTTCTAGCTCTCCGACTATCTTCGATCCGGAAACTTCGATAACTCGACCAACCAGTAGAATTTCCGCGCTCATGCCGCCTCCCCTGCAATGTAGTCAACTAGGCTTTCAAATTTCCAAAGCTCTGCCTCAAGCAGAATTTTTGCCTCGGTCGCATCAAGCGCGTTGCCCACATGAAATGAATCGCCGACGAAAGCATTAAATCGGTTGTCGCAGCGTGCTTCAATCTTGGTTATATGTACCTGTTGATCAGCCGCTTTTGCGTCGGGTCCGATGAATGCGATTACGGTCAAATTGCTGCCGGTTGCGTTAATAGCATCAATTATTGCTTCATTGATATGTTCGTCGTTGAAGCTGTAGCCCAGTGTCACAAGGCAGTTATTCACATTGGGCGCGCGGAGGCGTGCCCTGAATCTCCCAATCAGAGTTTCGTACACGCCAAACTGGGTTTGCAGATATTTTTGTTCGGACGGATAGACAACAACAGTTTCTGTGATATCAGCGGCTGAACTGACGACTGAGCGGCGCACATGCCCCGTCTCTTCTCGAAGCCAATTGATCGAGCCATGCAGCTTGTGAATTCTGAAATTAGGCACACATGTTGACGTTTCTTCAAAAAGCGTTGGATCGAACCAACCAAGGCGCGAGCCACGGAAGCCGTCAACATATTGATAGCGAAGCTTGTCAAGCGTTGCTTCGATCAGCGTGTCGTAGTTGAGAGTGAAAATATCACGCCCAGACTTCGCCCACCTATTGGCGACCCGCTGCAAGAAACGCGCATGCACAGTGCTGTCTACCCAGGAGTCAGCAATAATGGTGACGATTTCCTTTTTGATGGCTTGCAATGAATCTTCTATCCACGCAGGTTTGAGCGTATGTTTGTCGGTGTTCTGTACCGTTTGCAGGATATATTGGTAACGCACCAGATAGTTAATGAGGTCTTCGATAGTCGGTGGTCTCGTTCCAGCGCCTTTTAGCCCATCAAATTCTTCCTTGATAGAAGCATCGACGTTCGCCAATACTTTTGTAGTCAACTCGCCAATGAGTGGTTTTCCGGCGCAACGGCTGCAGCCCGCACCAATCAGAAAACAGGTATCTGAGCCGGTAAGCCACTGAAGAACACGCTCTTTTGTTTCACTAGACATATTCTTGCCTCTCTTGACGCGACCGTAATGTGTAAGTGAATCCCAGATTGTCTTGTTAACATTCTTTGCATCTCCTCTCCGCTCGCGAGCAGCCTGGGTAAGCTGAGAACGGTGGAGCGTACTAAACGAAGCGAATAGAACAACCCAAACGGGCACTGCTTTCGCTGCTTATCAGACATTGGTTATCTTCTATTATATCTCGCAGCTAACTCATAAGTAGTAACTTATCTGCTTGGCTTGGTTATGAAGCCCCATACAAGCTCATCACCCCAGTAGTTTCACCAGATCCTCAGCACGCAAATGCGTATATCGCTTTAGCATCTGCAATGTCTTGTGCCCCGTAATGGCCGCTACTTGCATAAGATTCAATCCCTTTTCGAAAAGTCGGCTGGTGGCTTCGTGGCGGAGGTCGTGGAAGTGCAAGTCTTCAATGCCTGCGCGACGACAGGCCGCAGAAAACGCGTACTTGATACCTTCCTGCCCATATATCCAGACCTTACCATTTAGCTGGCGAGGTAGACCAGTCAGCACCCGGAAGGCGGCAGCGGAAAGTGGCACTACGCGTTTGGTGCCGTTTTTGGTAAGTTGCAGTGTCACCGTTCGCCCTGGCAGGTCAACTTCGTCCCAAGCCAAACCCATGATCTCACCCTGGCGCATGGCGGTTTCAATAGCAAAGCGTACGATAGCCCCTAATTCTGGATTTATGGCATCACAGGACTCCAAAAGCCGGTGTTCCTCATCGCGGACCAACCTCCGATCCCGCCCCTGCGGTAGCCGGGGTTTACGTACAGACTCTACAGGATTGCTCAATGCCTCCATGCCCCACTCTGTTCGGGCCACTTTGAACAAGTGTGAAAGTAGCGCCAGGTGCAACCGGATGGTATTTGCCCCCTTCCCTTCGCCTTCCATATCTCGCATGGCTGCGGCCACGTCCTTGCCTCTGACCGACGACATATACAGATGCGCAATGTTTCGTGCTTTCCATTGATTCACGTAATCGACTTCTCGCCGCCCGCCTCTTTTTGTGGGCACCACTTCGACAAGATAACGATCCATACACTCGGCAAGCGTTGTGCTCTCAGATTCTGACCGGTCGCGCCATACACCACGCGTCATTTCAGACTCAACCACACTGGCCCAAGCCACCGCTTCACGCTTCGTACGAAACACCTGGGATTGTGGTGGAAAACCTTTTTTCCGAACCTTAGCCTGCCAGCCGATCAGATTACCGTCCTGATCCTGCTGCTCGTAAAAACCAGCCATACCACTAACTCCTGAAAGTCCAGCCTTTCAGGTCAGTGTCCAGATTTTGTCCAGAAAAATCAAGTCATGAAGTTTGCACCCGACTGAACATCTTATTAACTTATTGTTTTAATTGGCGGAGAGGGTGGGATTCGAACCCACGTGGCGTTGCCGCCC
>AOMP01000003.1_pt1 | contig 32826 bp, 28 predicted proteins | sample 537838 | NCBI WGS metagenome assembly AOMP01 (sample SAMN02954329, study PRJNA184676) | mine drainage metagenome | biome: terrestrial; feature: Kristineberg Mine; material: mine stream; isolation source: low temperature acidic, metal-polluted mine stream | place: Sweden: Kristineberg Mine
GGCAGCATCGGCACATGGCGCACGTCGGCGCCCGAGATGACAAAGCCGTAGGGATGGATAGGATAAGTCGGGCTCGGCACCAGCACCGTATCGCCGGGACCCATGGTCGCCAGCGCCAGATGGGCAATGCCCTCTTTCGAGCCGATGGTGACAATGGCTTCAGACTCGGGATCGAGCTGCACGCCGTAGCGGCGCTCATACCAGGTCGTGATGGCGCGACGCAGGCGGGGGATGCCGCGCGACACGCTGTAGCGATGGGTATCGCCGCGCTGGGCCGTTTCACAGAGTTTGTCGACAATATACTGGGGCGTGGGCTGATCAGGATTACCCATGCCAAAGTCGATGATATCCTCGCCCCGCTTGCGGGCCTGATTCTTCAGGTCCGTAACGATGTTAAATACATAAGGGGGCAGACGACGGATACGTTCAAAGTCACTGTTCATGTGGCGCGGGCCTTCAGGGTTGTAGCGAATGCCGAAATCGAAGAACAATAGAGAGGCAAAGCGGACCTGTCAATCCGCATGAAGGACATTCAACATGAAATTACACCTGCAACGCGACGGTCACCGCAATCTCATCCATGCCTATGGGCCGCAGGGCATCGTCATCCACGGCAAGAGCCACGCACAGGGCCTGCTGGTCGGTGCCGACTGGCTGCACAGCCCCTGGGGACCGGAGGATGCCAGCGCGCTCCAGATCTCGCACTTTGCCGAAGTCCTGGCGCGCAAGCCCGATATTGTGTTGCTGGGCACTGGCAAGCGTCAGCATTTTCCGCTGGAACTCATGCGTGCCCTACGCATCGCTGATCTCGCCGTAGAGGTGATGGACACCAGTGCCGCTTGCCGCACCTACAACATCCTGCTGGCCGAAGATCGCGTGGTCATCGCCGCCCTGCTGCCGCCCGAGGCCTGAACACACTGGCATCCGCCGACGTCACCGTCAGCCGAAAAGGCTCTCCGATGTCAGGCCTTCCTCTTCAATGCGCTGGCGCAGCACCAGCAATGCCTCTACCTGAATCTGCCGCACCCGCTCCCGGGTAACGCCGAGGCGAGAGCCGACCTCTTCCAGCGTCGCCCCATCGGTACCGTCCAGACCGAAGCGCCAGAACAATACCAGCCGATGCTTCTCGGTCATGGTTGCAATCCACTGGTGCACCTGCTGGGAGAGATCCCGGTCAGCCAGATCCGCTTCAACCCCCAGCGCATCAACATCGGCAATGATATCCGCCAGGGGTCGGTCCGAATCCCGGCCATGGGGCACATCCAGGCTCGTCACTCGACCATCCATTTCCAGACAGCCACGCACTGCTTCTACCGGGCGGTTGAGCGCCTCTGCCACCTCCTCCGGCGTCGGGTCTCGTTGCAGGGTTTGCCCGAGACAGCGGACCGCGCGCAGCACAGTGCTGAGTTCCTTCATGATGTGGATGGGCAGGCGGATGGTGCGAGTCTGATTCATCAGCGCGCGCTCGATATTCTGGCGAATCCACCAGGTCGCGTAGGTGGAGAAGCGAAAGCCGCGCTCTGGATCGAACTTCTCCACCGCCCGGATCAGCCCGAGATTACCCTCTTCGATCAGATCCAGGAGTGGCAAACCCCGGTTAATATAACGCCGCGCCACCTTTACCACCAGACGCAGGTTACTCTCTATCATGGTGCAGCGTGCCGCCTGATCTCCGGCCTGAACCCGGCGCCCGAGGGTGACCTCCTGTTCTGCGGTCAGCAGCGGACTATGCCCGATTTCCCGCAGATAACAGCGGGTAGCATCCCAATCATGGGCCTCACCAAAATCTTCTATCCCTTCGGCTTTTTCCGAAACATCCGCTGCCTTCTCCGAAGCTACTGCCTGAACGTTCTCTTCCTCGTCTCTGCTCGCGCTTTTCATCCGACACACTCTCCAGAGGCCACCGCAATCGTTCCCGCCAGCAAAGGGACAAAATGGCAGCTACCCAGCGGAATCACCTGCGCCGCACTGCCATCCCAATGACTGACCTGCAAATGCTGCCTGCCGCATTCTTCCACCGGCATCACCAGACTACCCCCGGCCCGCAACTGGCGATAAAGGGGCGCCAGGGCGCAGGGCACTGCAGCCGTGATGACAATCGCATCAAAGGGCGCCTTTTCCGGCCAGCCGCCACTGCCATCTCCGTGATGCAGATGCACCTGACGGTAGCTCAGCCGCCCCAGCAACACCTCCGCCATCTCCTGAAGCGGGCCGATACGCTCAATGCTGAAGACCTCAGCCCCCAGCTCTGCCAACACGGCGGTCTGGTAGGCGGAACCAGTACCGATCTCCAGCACCCGCTGCGGCACCTCCCTGTCCTCCAGGATCGCCTCCATCATCCGCGCCACGGTCCAGGGCTGAGAGATAGTCTGTCCATAGCCGATAGGCAGAGACACCGGCTCATAGGCGCGCCCCGCCAACGCCTGCGCGACAAAGCGGTGACGCGGAACCCGGTTCATCGCGTCCAGCACCCGCTCGTCACGGATGCCTTCCGCACGCAGACGGAGCACCATCCGCCCCCGGGTACGCGGGGAAATCATGCCGACTTCAGGACCCAAGGCTAGCAACGAAGCAGCCATTGACTCAAACCATCCAGAAAATTGTAGCGGGTCATATCCAGATCGAGCGGCGTAATGGAGACGTAACCGCGGCGCACCGCGTCAAAGTCGGTACCGGGACCGGCATCTGCCTCCCGTCCGGAAGGGCCAATCCAGTAAACGGGATCGCCGCGCGGATCCGCCGCCGGTATCACCATGTCGCTCTTGTGGCGACGCCCCAGACGCGTCACTTCAAATCCGCGGATTTCATCGTAGGGCAAATCCGGTACGTTCACATTGAGAATAGTATCGGCAGGTAGCGCATGACTCAGCACCCCGATCACCAACTTGGCGGCCACCTGCGCTGCGGTCGAAAAGTGGGTGCAATCGCGTCCGGCCAGGGAAACCGCAATAGCAGGCAAGCCGAGAAAACGCCCCTCGGTGGCGGCGGCCACCGTGCCTGAGTAGAGCACATCATCCCCCATATTGGCGCCTCGATTGATACCGGAGACCACCATATCAGGCGTTTCCGCGAAAATGCCGGTGACGGCGAGATGGACACAGTCCGTGGGCGTACCGCCGATCAGATAGTGAAAACCGTTGAGCCCGGTACGCATCCGCAATGGCCGGTCCAGGGTGAGGGAGTTGCTGGCGCCGCTACGATCCTGCTCCGGCGCCAGCACCTCCAAATCGCCTAAAGGCCTTATTGCTTCGGCGAGTGCCGCCAGTCCCGGTGCCAGATAACCATCATCGTTACTGAGCAAGAAACGCGGCATTAGGTCTCCCAAAGGCGTGCAGTGGCTATCCTACGGTTATGGTAAGCTACGAAGCACCTTCGGGTCCATCTTCAGATACGCGCTGCACCCGGCAAACTAATGCGCCGCGACCTCTGGAGTCGTTGGCGCCGGACCTTCATTCTGTACTTGTTGGATCTGTCGCTGGAGCAACAGCGCGCGTAATTGCGCCGCATCCATCGCCTGTTTCAGACCGTTTACCCGATCCAGATAGCGCGCATAATTGCGCTCGTTGCCGGTGCGTATGGCCTTGCCCTGCTCGTAGTTTTTGGTCGCCTGAAGCAGCGCCAACCGCGCCACAACCAGCTCCGCCTGCAGGCGCTTCAAGGCCGGATTTACTGCGGGTCGGGTGGGTGCGGCAGACGGCACGGGCGATGGGGTGACAACACTACCGCTGGCCGCAGACTCGGGCGTGCTGACCGAGTTCTGCGGTGCCCCGGAGATCTGCTCGACGTCTTTAGCGCCCGCAGGTGGGGTTTCGCCATAGCTGACCACTCCACCGCCACCCACCCAGCGATAAATGGTTGACGCATCCGCGGAAGTGCTGATCAGAAAGGCCGACAGGAAAATACACACGCCCGCCATTAGTGGGCGCTTTGATTCACCCTTACCAGATGTAAGAGGGGATTTCCTGTACTTCATCAGCCTGTTCTCCTGACCAGCGTGGCATTTCCCTATATGGTCGCCAAGCCCCCGATTGTCAAGGCAGCGGCCACAAAAAAGCCCCGCATAAAGCACGGAGCTGATGGCCGCCGGGGAAAAGCCCGCCGTGGCGGGCTGTATCCCATCTCAGAGACTGTAGTACATCTGGAACTCCACCGGATGGGTGGTCATACGCAGGGTCTGCACTTCGGCCCACTTCACATCCAGATAACCTTCCAGCCAGCTCTCGGAAAACACACCCCCCTTCATGAGGAAGTCATGATCGGCTTCCAGGGCGCGCAGGGCTTCTTCCAGGGATGCCGCCACGCCGGGGATGTTGGCCTGCTCTTCCGCGGGCAGATCATAAAGATTCTTGTCCATGGCGTCGCCGGGATGAATTTTATTCTGGATACCGTCCAGACCCGCCATCAGCATGGCAGAGAACGCCAGGTAGGGGTTGGCGGTGGAGTCCGGGAAACGTATTTCGATGCGTCGGGCCTTGGGGCTATTGACGAAGGGAATACGGATGGACGCCGAACGGTTCTTGGCAGAATAGGCCAGTAACACCGGCGCCTCATAATGGGGTACCAGACGCTTGTAACTATTGGTGCTGGGGTTGGTCAGCGCGTTAATCGCCTTGGCATGCTTGATGATGCCGCCGATGTAGTACAGGGCAATTTCCGACAGTCCGCCGTACAAGTCACCCGCAAAGATATTCTTGCCATCCTTGCCGAGGGACTGGTGGACATGCATGCCGCTGCCGTTGTCACCGACGATGGGCTTGGGCATGAAAGTCGCCGTCTGACCATAAGCCGCCGCTACGTTGTGGACAACATATTTGAGGATCTGCACCTCGTCCGCCTTGCGGGTCAGCGTATTAAAACCGACACCGATTTCGTGCTGCCCGGCCGTAGCCACCTCATGGTGATGCACTTCCACCTTCAAACCCATTTCTTCCATGGCCAGACACATGGCGGAGCGCAAATCCTGCGCCGAATCAACGGGTGGGACCGGGAAATAACCGCCCTTGACGCCGGGGCGATGGCCCATATTGCCGGATTCATATTCCTTGCCAGAATTCCATGCGGCCTCTTCGGCATCCACCTTGTAAGCACAGCCGCTCATATCGATATTCCAAGTCACCGAATCGAAAACAAAAAATTCATTTTCGGGACCAAAGTAGGAGGTGTCGGCAATGCCCGTGCTCTTCAGGTAGATCTCGGCACGCTTGGCGACGGAGCGGGGATCGCGCTCATAGCCTTGGCCGGTGGCGGGCTCAATGACGTCGCAGCGGATAATGAGGGTGGTTTCATCCGTAAAAGGATCGAGAACGGCAGACTCAGCCTCGGGCAGGAGAATCATGTCGGACTCGTTAATGCCCTTCCAGCCGGTGATGGAGGAGCCATCAAAAGCCTTACCCTCGACGAAGGTGTCTTTTTCGATAGTATGGCCGGGGACGGAGACATGCTGTTCCTTACCCTTGGTATCGGTAAAGCGGAAATCGATAAACTTGATGTCTTTTTCTTTAATCAACTTAACCACATCACTGGGGCTGTAACCCATTTGCTTCTCCTTCAATCAAGAAATATTCACGACCCTGAGCAAACTGCGCGTACAAAATTCATACCAGACTATTAACCACCATGCCGACAACAATTCGGACTCCATATGCACCAATATGGAGCCCAGTTATGGTGCAACCAAAAATTATGCACCGCTATAGAGCGGTCGGTGTTTTTGGCAACTGCCAGACCACATCCACCTGCTGCAAGCCCGGCACCTGCCCCTGCAAGGCGTCCTGAAGCCGTGTTTCCATGTCCTGCAGGCTAGCGAATGTTTCCGCTGGCGGCAAGTGATAACGCATGCAGATCACGACGCCATCCTTGAGGTAATGCAAGGTCATTTGCTCTGCTAAAGGCAAGTTCCGCGCCAGCAGACATTCGCACACCACTTTTTCAATCTCGCTGCGCGGCGGCAGAACCACGCCCCCATCCTCATCATCTTCGCTGTCGATGTGGATGGTAGCATCAGCCAGCTCATCCACCTGCCGCAACAACGTTATTCGCACCCGCTCAGCAATCTGGTGTCCCTCGGAGACGCTCAGGGTCGGCATCACCTGCAGATGCACCTCGGCTAGGGCCTGATGGCCGATTTTACGGGTCTTGAGCAGGTGCAAATCGCGCACCCCCTCGCAGCCGAGAATCACCTCGCGAATCGCTGCCAGTGCTTCATCGCTAAGGCCACGATCTGCCAGCTCCTGCACCGCTTCCCAGCCAGTGACTAGGCCGATCCGCAGCACCATAAGGGCGACGATAAGGGCGACGACCGAGTCCAGATAAGGCGCGCCCAGCAAGCTGCCACCGATACCGATAAACACGATGACACTGGAAATCGCATCGGTACGGTGATCCCAGGCATTGACGCGCAATGCGGCCGAACGGGTCCTGCGGGCTACCCGGATAGTGATCTGGTAGAGTGACTCTTTGGCGATGATGGCAAAGGCGGCGATGTAGAGGGTCCAGCTGGCTGGCATGCCGTAATGACCGATAATGAGCCGCTGGACCGCCTCGTAGCCGATCCCGGCCCCGTTGATGGCCAGCAGGCTGCCCGTGGCCAGCGCCGCCAGCGTTTCAAAACGCTCATGGCCGTAGGGATGCTCCTGATCCGGCGGCTGGCTGCTGAAGTGCATGGCGAACACCAACCCAAGATCAGACAGCAGATCCGAAAGGGAATGGATGGCGTCCGCCACCAGTGCACTAGAGTGCCCGAAAATGCCCCCCGCCAGTTTGATGAAAAACAGCACCACGTTGGTGCCCGCCCCCATCAGGGTCACCCGCATGTTCTGCTTGCCGCGTTCCGTGCGACTGATGCTTTCTGCCACTACTCAGGGCCTCTCAAGGTATTGCGGTCATCCGTAAAGTCGGCGACCAGTGCGGCTTTGAAACGATTCAGGGTACCTCACTGACTCATGACCGTGTCTCGGGTTATCTGTCTGGATATTTGGTCGGACAATCGTCAATTCGCTGGCGATTGTCAAGGCAATGCCCACAGATAAGATCTGGCGGCGGGCTTGCCGAAAAGCGGGGACACGCACAATATATGCGCAGATGCTGTTTAATCCTCCTGGCATCCAAACCGATTTACAGGACGAGGTGAACGCTATGAATACCGAAGCGATTTTGCAGAAGGCGCAGGAGCGGGCCAAGGCTGCTGGCAAACGCCACGCCGGAGATATGACGCCAGAGGAAGCGCATGCGGTGTTGCGCGACCATCCCAAGGCCATCCTGATTGACGTGCGCTCCCAGCCGGAACTGGATTTCTCGGGTTTCGTAGAGGGCTGCTGCCATGTGCCGTGGCAACAGTATCCGGGCATGACCCCCAATGCCGACTTTGACGCAGAGCTGCGCAAGAAAGCCCAACCCGGCGATTTACTGCTGTTACTGTGCCGGACGGGTGGCCGCTCTCTGGCGGCTGCTGAACATCTGGCCGACCTGGGTTATGGCCATTGCTATAACATCCTCGGGGGCTTTGAGGGCAAACACGACACCCATGGTCAGCGCGGCAAGGTAGAAGGCTGGAAGGCCAGCGGTTTACCCTGGAGACATAAGTAGGTTGCGGCCTGCTTAAGACTGGCAGGCCGGGCAGAACAGCGCGTTCTTACCCCCCACCGCAAGGGTCTCCAGTGCGCCGCCACAACTCGGACAGTGCCCATCTGCCCGATGGCGGGTGAGGAAGGTCTTGGGCAGCAGGTTGGTCTTCGCCTGACAGCGCACGGCACGATCCAGCACCTTGGGGATCTGCTCCAGGAAACGCTCGCGATCTTCTTCGCTGAGGCTGGTCGCGGTGCGATCCGGCCGCAAACGGGCCTGAAAGAGGATTTCATCCGCCCAGATACCGCCGATGCCCGGCGCGAAAGTATCATCCAGCAGGATGTTACGCAGGGCACTGCGGCGACGACTCAGGGCTTCGCGCAATACTCCGAGCCCTTCTCCATGCACCATCAGCGGATCCGGGCCGAGCTTGGTCAGGAAATCCACATCGCTGTTTTCATCCAGCAGGCGCAGGCGGTTACCCAACTGGGTCCCCTGAAAACGCAAGCGCTGCTGGCCATTGATCTGAATCTCCAATGCCGCACGCGGCTCTTCCCCGCCTTCCGCCTGAGCAGGGCCGCGTTCAAGTTCGCCGCTCAGCTCACCGCCCAACTGCATGGCGAGGATGTCTTTGCGATCCAGTTCCAGGAAAAGGTATTGACCATAGCGATGCAGGTCAGTGATGGCTTTGCCCTGGAGGGCGGCATCATCCATCCCGGCGCCATCGGTCAGTGGCTCGCCTTTGGCATTCTGCATCTGCATGACGCCGACCCGCTTGTGCAGGATACTGCGCCGCAGCTTTTGTCTGAGCAGTTCTATTTCTGGCAACTCGGCCATGTTTTTCTCCGGAACAATGTTATGAGACCCGTGATAAGCGCCCTAGTCTAACCTGTGGGCGCTGGCGCGCCAATGGCGGCAGAGGCTGGGCGGCAAAGCCGTTTGATTATAAATCAGGCTTCTGGTACGGTATTTAGCCATTAAACCTTAATGAATCAGGTGCTGTCTCCGATGTGAGTTTCAACCCCATCCTCTATGCTGGTCACTGCTGACCGCACTCTGGCGAAGCTCTCGCCCTTCTCATTTTTGAACTCTACTGCTGCTTCCTGCTGCACTGCGGGCCTAAGGCCCGACCCGGCATGGAGGAGACGCATTTGCCTCAAGTGGAGCAGTCCGATGCAAAGCCTGTCCCGATTTGAAGAAAACAAGATCAACATCCTCAGCGGCATTACCGTGGCGCTGGCTCTGGTACCAGAAGCCATCGCCTTCGCCTTTGTCGCCCATGTCTCGCCGTTAACCGGCTTATACGCGGCGGTTATCCTGGTGTTTATCACTTCGCTCTGGGGTGGGCGGCCGGGTATGGTGTCCGGCGCCAGCGGTGCTACGGCGGTGGTGATGGTGGCGCTGGTGGTTTCCCACGGGGCAGAATACCTGTTTGCTGCCGTCATCCTGATGGGCCTGCTGCAACTCTTCTTCGCGGCGGCGCGGCTGAGTAAATTCGTGCGTCTGATCCCCCACCCGGTCATGCTCGGTTTCATCAACGGCCTCGCTATCGTGATTTTCATGGCGCAACTGGAGCATTTCAAGATCAGGGATGCCCAAGGCGCCATGGTCTGGATGCGTGGTACGCCGCTTTATATCATGATCGGGCTGGTCGCCCTGACCATGGTGGCTATTTATCTGACGCCACGCATCACCAAGGCGATCCCGGCAACGCTCGCGGGTGCGCTACTGACCACCCTCCTCGTCGTCGCCTTCAAGATTCCTACGGTGACCGTCGGCGACGTGGCATCGCTGGCCGGCGGCCTGCCCAGCTTTCATCTGCCGGAAGTGCCAATGAACTGGCACACGCTGGTCGTCATCTTCCCCTATGCCCTGGTTATGGCCGCCAACGGTTTGGTGGAAACCCTGCTGACCCTGAACCTGATCGACGAGATGACCGACACCCGCGGCAAGCCGAATCAGGAGTCCATGGCGCAGGGTCTTGCCAATGTGGTCAGCGGCTTTTTTGGCGCCATGGGCGGCTGCGCCATGCTGGGGGAGAGCATCATCAACGTTGGTAACGGCGCCATTAAGCGCCTGTCGGGCGTTACCACGGCCCTCTTTTTGCTGTCCTTTATTGTGCTGGCTTCACACTGGATTCAGCAGGTGCCCATTGCCGCACTGGTCGGCGTGATGTTCGTGGTGGTGGAAAAGACCTTTGAATGGAGCAGTCTGCGCTTTTTCGGCAGGGTGCCGCGCACCGACATAGTCATCGGCATTCTGGTCGCCGCCATTACGGTGCTGGTCAATATTACCCTGGCGGTAGTGGCGGGGGTCATCATCGCGGCGCTGGCCTTTGCCTGGCAGCACGCCAAGCAGATTGGCGTTAAAACCAGCATCAATGCGGAGGGGCACAAGATTTACACCTTGCAAGGAACGCTGTTTTTTGCCTCGGTGACTGCCTTCCGTAACCTCTTTACCCCGGCAGAAGATCCGGACGTGGTCATCATCGACTTTGCCGGGGCGCGGATTGTCGATCATTCCGCCATCGAGGCCATTGATGCGCTGGCCGAACGCTACGAGAAGCGGGGCAAGAAGCTGTATCTGCGCCATTTGAGCGGTGATTGCCGGGATTTGCTGGAGAAGGCAAAGGATCTGGTGGTCTTTAACGTGGCAGAAGACCCGCGTTATCATGTGGCGGATGACAAGATTAGCTGAGGATTCGTCCATAAAGCGCGTGCTCTGCGCCCAGCGCATAGGCCCACATCTGATCTCCGATGGAGAAGTGCCACCATTCTCCAACATGCTGCGCAAACCCCGCCTGGGTCATGATCGAGACCAGTAGTTCACGATTCTGGTGGTAGAGGTACCCCGGCGTTCCCGGCAGGGCAGCCGCGTAAAAATCCGGGATGGCACGATCGGTGAAATCATCGACCGGTCCGCCCATGGGTACATCCCGACCTTCTCCATCCACCAGTTTACAGTCTATGGCGGCACCCGTGCTGTGCGGTGGCGGACGGCAGGGATCCGGGTCGGGAATCCCCCAAAAGCGGTACACTTTGGGGGCAAGCAGGGCATGGATTTCGGGATCCAGGCGCGCCAACGCATCCGGCCCGGCGCAGGACGCGAGCCTGGTAAGGCAGTCCATCGCCTGCGCCTCGCGCCGGAAGGCATCCCAGACCATGAAGTGCTGAACAGCCAGTGGCCGATAGGCATCGAACAGCGCAATACGCCATCCCGGACGTCGGGCCGACAACAAGGATTGCGCCCGATATAAGGCAGAAAGCGCCCCGGAGCGCAGCCGCCAGGGCGACCCGGTATAAGGCGCCCCCACTGCGCGGTAAGGGTGCGGGGTCACCCGTGGGAAGGCGCTTTCGGGAATTTCCTGCAGCGCCTCACCGCAGTCCCGGATGGGTATGTTCAGATAATCAATGCGCATCGCCTTGTCCCGGTCGCGTTGAAGAAACAGATAATCATTTGCCTGGGGAGCAAGTCAAATGGGGGCGTTACGAAAAGTTCTCAGATTTCAGCCTGACAGATGTCGCATTTGCTCCCGAGAAACGAACGTTTTACCTGATTAGCACGATGCTTCATAATCAGTGCGTTATATCACAACGGCGCACTGAACCGAAAATACGGCTGAAAGATCGTGCTAATCAGGACGTTTTATGAACACCCTGTTTCTGGGTACTAGCGGCCCCGATTCAGGGGGCTAAAATGTCCCCCGACCCATCCACCTTTACAACCTCCGCAAAACCCCTCACGCATCGTCACGGGTGTAACGACTTCAGGACCCCTGCGGATCACTCGCCACAATCGTCAACGATGCTGTCGGCGGGCTTGAGAACAAATTTACCGGGCCAACCCGCCGCGCCGCTTGCTATCCCGCAAGTGCCACTATAGTATCACACCATGCGCACAGAACTCGTTACCACCTTGAAACGCCAGGCTACTGAACTCCTCTCAGACATCGAGCGGGATAAAGAGCCTATTCTCATCACCCAGCACGGCCTGCCCAGCGCCTACCTGGTGGATGTGGAGAGTTATGAACTGATGCAGCAGCGTATGACTGTGCTGGAAGCCATTGCACGCGGTGAACAGGCGATCGCAGAAGGCCGGGTAGCCACCCATGCCCAAGCCAGAACCCGTCTTGCCCGATGGCTGAAATAGTCTGGTCTGATCCGGCGCTGAGTGATCTGGATGCGATTGCCGATTTCATCGCCCTGGAGAATCCGGCAGCGGCATCAGCATTGATTCAGCGTGTCTTCACCCATATTGAGCAGTTGGCGGACTTCCCGGAAAGTGGCAGCTACCCGCCGGAGCTAGGGCCGTCCCGCTATAGACAGATCGTCGAGCCACCCTGCCGCATTTTTTATCGTTATCACAGCAAAACCGTCTTCATCCTGCATGTGATGCGTGCGGAACGCCTGCTCCGCGAAGGCCTGCTGACATCTCGGACCCAGCCGTAAACCATTGCGCCACCCCGGTGCCTATGGCAACCTTTGTGCCACATTCGGTATCCGGCTCAAGATAAACCCATGGACACTCCCACCTATTCCCCGCAAGAACTCGAAGCCGCCGTGCAGCAGCGCTGGCAGGATCAGCAGACCTTCAAGGCCGCCGCCAGACCATCGGGCGAAAAGTTCTACGCCCTGGCCATGTTCCCCTATCCCTCCGGGCAATTGCACATGGGGCATGTGCGCAACTACAGCATCGCTGATGCCATCGCCCGTTATCAGCGCATGCTGGGCAAGGAAGTCATGCAGCCCATGGGTTGGGATGCCTTCGGCCTGCCTGCGGAGAATGCGGCCCTCAAGCACGGTTTGGCACCGGCGCAGTGGACCATGGACAACATCGCCCACATGCGCGGCCAGTTGCAGCGGCTGGGCCTGTCTTACGACTGGTCACGGGAGTTCGCCACCTGCACGCCGGATTACTATCGCTGGGAGCAGTGGCTGTTCGTGAAGCTCTGGGAAAAGGGGCTGGTCTATCAGAAGCTGAGCACCGTCAACTGGGATCCGGTGGACCAGACCGTCCTCGCCAACGAGCAGGTGGTGGACGGCTGTGGCTGGCGCTCCGGCGCGCCCGTTGAGCGCCGGGAGATCGTGCAGTATTTTCTGCGCATCACCGCCTACGCCGAAGAACTGCTGAGCGGACTTGATACCCTGAGCGAAGGCTGGCCGGAGCAGGTGCTGACCATGCAACGCAACTGGATCGGTCGTTCGGAAGGCGCAGAGATTCACTTCCCGTTGGCCACTAGCGACGGCGTCATCAAGGTCTTCACCACCCGTCCCGACACCCTGATGGGGGCGACCTATCTGGCGGTAGCCCCGGAACATCCTCTCGCCATTCAGGCAGCGGAAAACAGCACTGAACTCGCGGCCTTCCTCGAACGCTGCCGCCATGGGTCCGTTTCCGAAGCCAGCATCGAAACCCAGGAGAAGGAGGGACATCCCCTCGGCCTGAACGTGCAGCATCCCCTCACCGGCGTGGAGCTACCTGTCTGGACCGCCAATTTCGTGCTCATGGGTTATGGCGAAGGCGCGGTGATGAGTGTGCCCGCCCATGATCAGCGGGACTTTGAGTTCGCGTGCAAATATGGCCTGCCCATACGCGCGGTGATTCAGGCCGAGGGCGTTGCCACCGACGGCGAAGCCATGACGGAGGCCTACACCGGCAGCGGCACCTTGTTCAACTCCGGGACTTTCGACGGCCTGGCCAATGACGAGGCCAAGAGCCACATCACCGCGGCCGTAGCCGCCAGGGGACTGGGGCAGAAGACCGTCAACTTCCGTTTGCGCGACTGGGGCATCTCCCGCCAGCGCTACTGGGGCACGCCTATCCCCATGATCCACTGCCCCCACTGTGGCGTCGTGCCGGTACCGGAGCGGGATCTGCCGGTGATCCTGCCGACCCACTACCAGCTTAAAGACCCGCGCTCGCCGCTGCTGGACGACCCCGAGTTCACCCAGGTGGCCTGCCCGCAATGCGGTGCCGCAGCCCGGCGGGAAACCGACACCATGGACACCTTCGTGGAGAGCTCCTGGTATTACGCTCGTTTCGCCTGCCCCGATGCCGAGCAGATGCTCGACCAGCGCGCCGCCGACTGGCTGCCGGTAGATCAGTATGTGGGCGGTGTGGAGCACGCGGTGCTGCATCTGCTCTATGCCCGCTTCTTCAACCGCCTGCTCCGCGATGTCGGCCTGCTGCCCGCCGACGGCGCCCACGATGAGCCATTCCGCCATCTGCTGACTCAGGGTATGGTGCTCAAAGACGGCAGCAAGATGAGCAAATCCAAGGGCAACACGGTGGACCCGCAAGGCCTGATCGACCGCTACGGGGCCGATACCGCGCGCCTCTTTATTCTCTTCGCGGCGCCGCCGGAACAGCATCTGGAGTGGTCGGACAGCGCCGTGGAGGGTGCTTACCGCTTCCTCAACCGCTTTTGGCGTCTGGTCCACGAGTATGGCGCCACGCCCCCGGCACTGCCCGCCGAGCTCTCCGCCGAGGCGGTGGACCTGCGCCGCGCGGTGCATCAGTGCATCGATCGGGTCAGCCGCAACATGAGCGGGCGCTATCATTTCAACGTCGCCATCGCTGCCATCATGGAACTGACCAACAGCCTGATGAAGGTCCCCGCGGATGCCCCGGCCGACTTACGGGCGGTGCTGGGCGAAGGACTGCGGGCCCTGACCCTGCTGCTGGCCCCCTTTGCGCCCCATATCGCCGAGGTGCTTTGGGAAAAACTGGGGCAAAGCGGCGTGATCGGCCATGCGTCCTGGCCCGTCGCCGATGCCGGGGCCCTGCGTTGCGATACCGTGACCCTGGTCATTCAGATCAACGGCAAGTTGCGCGAACGCATGGATTTTCCCGCTGATGCGGACAACGCCAGCGTCGAACAGAGGGTACTGGCCGATCCGGCCATGCAGCACCATCTGGAGGGTAAAACCGTGCGTAAAGTGATCATCGTACCCGGCCGTCTGGTCAACGTGGTGGCGGGATGAGCCGCACCCGGCAGTGGATTCGCTGGTGGCTCGTGGCGGGGCTGTCCTTGGTGCTGGGCGGCTGCGGTTTTCATCTGCAAACCGGGGCCAGCATTCCGCCCAAGCTGACCGGCTTGCGCGTGGCGGGCACCGGCCCTTCTGGTGGCACTCTGGCACAGGCCGTTGATCGTGCACTACAGCGTGACGGCAACTACGCGCAGCAGGGCGGTCCCTTGTTGCAGATCGACAATGCCTATGTCAGCCAGCGGATCATCAGCATCAGCCCAGGCAGCGGTGTGGCTCTGGAGTTTCTCGATACCTTGCACGCCGATATCAGCGTCATCGGCAGCGACCATAAAATACTCCTCGCGTCGCAACCGCTGCTCATGGAGAACAGCTTCAGCTACAACAGCGGCAACCCACTGGCGACCAATGAGCAGCAGGTCACCTCACAACGCCTGCTAATGGAACAGGGCGCACGGCAAATTCTGCGGCGGGTGCTCAACAGCCCCGTTTTCCGCCAGCAGGCGCCCTGAAATGCGGCTGAAGCCAGCGCAATGGGCCAGCCATTTACGCGGCCCTCTGGCATCGGTATACGGCCTCTTTTCCGATGAACCCCTGCTCTTGCAGGAGGCAGAAGACGCCCTGATCGCCGTTGCGGCACAGCATGGTTTCGCCCAGAAACAGCGCCTCGGCCAGCAAGACGGTACTGTCTGGGATGCCTTGCGCGACGAGCGGAACGCCGGTTCGCTTTTCGCTGAACAACGCCTGCTCCTGCTGCGTCTGGATAGTCCCAAAGTCCCCAAAGAAGGCAGCACCGCTCTGCAGTACTGGCTGGCCTCGCCACCTCCCGACGCCCTGCTGATTCTCAGTGGCCCCCGCCCTGACGCCAGCACACAGAAAACCGCTTGGTTCAAGGCCGTCGAGACCCACGGCCACACGCTCCTGCTGTATCGCCCGGAAGGGCAGGACTGGCCGCGCTGGGTAGAGCAGCGCCTGCGCGCCGCCGGGATGCAGGCCGATAGCACCGCTGTCCAGTTGCTCACTGACCTCAGTGCCGGCAATCTCAGTGCCTGCCATCAGGCCATTCAGCGGCTGCAACAGGTCTATCCGGGACAGAGCATTGATGTCCCCGCTATCCGTGCGGTACTGGCAGACAGTAGTCAGTTCACCATTTACGATCTCGCCGATGCGGTTCTGCGCGGCGAGACGGAACAAATCCTGCGCATTCTCGACCGCCTGCGCAGTGGCGACGGTGAACCGGCGTTGTGTCTCTGGGTCCTGCACAAGGACCTGCGCCTACTGGCTGAATTGCGGGCTGGCGGCGTGGAGGCCGATGCATTCTTCCAGCAGAACCGTATTTCCCCGCCCCGGCAGGGCTGGCTGCGCAATGCCGCCCGGCGTCTGACCCGCGCGGGGCTGCTCGCGGGCATTGAGGACTGCCTTGCCATCGACGCCCGCATCAAGGGACAGGACCCCACGCCGGTCTGGCTGGCACTGACCGATCTCTGCCTGCGGATGTGCAGGTGACGATGGATTTATTGGTACCCCGACTCGCGCCATGAAGGCACTCCATAAGGTTTAGCACCCATGCGCCAGGCCCTGCCATTCACCGTTCTCGTTCTCGGATTGGTCAGTTTTTTCAATGATCTTGCGTCGGAGATGGTGGTCCCTCTCATCCCTGTCCTCCTGGCCACCATACTCGCTGCGGGTCCGGTAGCCCTAGGCCTGGTAGAAGGGGTGGCGGATACCGTAGCGAGCTTTCTCAAACTCTGGTCCGGCCGGCATTCTGACCTCATCGGTGGGCGGCGCAAGGGGCTGACAGTAATCGGCTACACGGTTTCCAATCTGGCGCGACCGCTCATCGCTGTAGTGGCAAGCTGGCCGGTGCTCCTGCTCGTGCGCAGCATCGACCGGATGGGGAAAGGTATCCGCACCGCACCAAGGGATGCCTTGCTGGCAGATTCCACGCCGCCGGAACGCATCGGTTTTGCGTTTGGCTACCAAAGGGCCATGGACAATGGGGGAGCTGTGCTGGGAGCGCTGGTGGCAGCGGCAGTTTTGCATTTTTCCGGAATTCCCTTCGAGGATGTCATCCTCTTGTCAGCCATTCCCGGCGCCGTCGCCATTTTGCTCCTCGGTGGCGGTGTGCGTGAGGTGCAACGACCACCTAATCACAAGACTCCAGCCCGTATCTCCCTGAACCCGCACCACCTGTCACCCCACATCCGGCGCTATCTCCTTACGCTGAACTTGTTCACCCTGGCCCGAGCCACCGAAACCTTCATTCTTCTGCGTGCTTATCAGCTCGGCATGGACGTCGTACAGGTACTCCTCCTCTGGGCCTCCATCCATGCGGCCAAGAGCAGCACCAGCATGGGTGGTGGACGACTGGCCGACAAGCTGGGGCGGCGACCCGTTTTATTCATCGGCTGGTCGGCCTACAGCTGCAACTACGCCTTGTTCGCCATGGTGGAAAGCCTCCCATTGTTGTGGGCGGTGGCCTTGTCCTATGGTTTGTTTTTTGGCTTCAGCGAAGGGGCCGAACGGGCCCAGATCAATGATATGACCACAGCCGACGAGCGCGGCACGGCCTTTGGCTGGTATAACCTGGCCACCGGCATCAGCGCGATCCCTGCAGGATTATTGTTCGGCTGGATATGGGAAGAGGTCGGCGCCCCTTATGCCTTCGGCTTTTCCGCCTGCATCGCCATCGCCGCCACCACACTCCTCGCCACCTGGGTCTACCGCGGCACCCCTTGGCGGCCGTCTTGAATGCCCGCCGTCGCTGCCTACGCTTCGCATCAAAATGTAGTCCTCAACCGCCAGACCTGATAGATTGCTGCTTTGCTGCTGATTACGACTTTATGCGACTCAATCGAACGCCGTTTTCGGGATTTCGCCATGACTGAACCATGGGTTTCAGTCGAACAGATCACCGAGCATCTGGGAGTCACGCGCGACTCGATCTATCGGTGGATTGACCGCAAGGGATTGCCTGCACATCGGGTCGGGCGCCTATGGAAGTTCAAAATTTCCGAGGTGGACGAATGGGTTCGTGCGGGTGGTGCCGATGACGATTCAGGAGGCAAGAACCGATGAGAAGAACTGGGGGAGCCAGCATTTGAGTCTGGAAGGACAACTCCTCGACCAGAAGTCCTTGCGGGCAGTGACCGGCAAGACGGCAGACTGGAACGAAATCGCCAAGGATTGTATTGCCTTTGCCAATGCAACGGGCGGTCGCTTGCTGCTGGGCATCGAGGATGGCCAGGATGCGCCGCCAGCCAGTCAACACATTCCCGCCGACCTGCCCGACACCCTTCGGCGGAAGCTGGCCGACCGCACCGTCAACGTTACGGTGCTGCCAGATATCGTCACCGCCCCAAATGGCGGTCAGTACATCGAGTTGCGCATTCCTCGCGCCCTGGCGGTGGCATCCACCACCGACGGTCGCTACTTCCTGCGCGTGGCCGACCAAAGCAAGCCCGTCACGGGCGACGACGTGATGCGGCTGGCCAGCGAGCGTACCGCGCTGCCGTGGGAAACGCAGACCACCTTGCATATTCCTCGCGTCGAGGCGGATGCTGCCAAGCGCGACAAGCTGCTGCAGGCCTTGCGCGCTTCCGACCGCGTCAAAGCATCGGTCAAAGAAAAGACCGACGATGAATTGCTCGATCACTATCAGCTCGCGCAAGGGCAAACCCTCACCAACCTGGGCGTGCTCTGTCTGGGCCGCCAGCATCACCGCGCCCAACTGACCACGGCACCGGTGATCCAATTCATCAAGTACGACGAGCACGGCCAGAAGGTTAACAAGCTGGTGTGGGACGACCACACTCAGAGCCCGATGGAGTTGATCGAGGCAGTCTGGCTGGAGGTGCCCGACTTCCGCGAGCGCTATGAACTGCCCGATGGCCTGTACCGCCAGAACGTGCCGGCATTCGACGAAATCGTGGTGCGTGAGCTTTTGGTCAACGCACTGGTGCACCGCCCCTACACCCAGCGCGGCGACATCTTTTTGAACCTGCACCCGGACCGGCTGGAGGTGGTCAACCCCGGCCCGCTGCCGTTGGGCGTCACGCCGCAGAACGTGCTGCACACCACCGTGCGCCGCAACGAGCACTTGGCCCGTCTGTTCCACGACCTGAAGCTGATGGAACGTGAAGGCAGTGGCTTCGACAAGATCTTCGAGGTGCTCCTGTCGCAAGGTCGCCCGGCACCGGAACTGAGCGAAACCCACGACCGTGTGCAGGTCACGGTGCGCCGCCGCATCCTGAAACCCGAGGTCATCGACTTCATTGCCAAGGCAGATCAGACCTACCAGCTCACCCAACGCGAGCGCATCGCCCTGGGGCTGCTGGCCCAGCACGACGCACTGACCGCCCGTGAACTCGCCGCCACACTGGAGCTGCCTTCTACCGAAGTGCTGCAGCCTTGGCTCAAACGCCTGCTGGAATGGCATCTGGTGCAAAGCGCCGGCCGCACCCAGGCAACGCGCTATTTTGTTGATCCGGGCCTGCTGCGCAGCCTCAAGTTTACCGGGGAGACCACCCTCAAGCGCATCGAGCCGCATCGTTTGGTCGCGCTGGTGCTCGAAGACCTGCAGCGCTACCCCAGGTCCGCCATCAGCGACATCCATCGGCGCATCGGTGGCGAGATACATCCCAAACAAGTTAAACGCGCACTGGAAGAGTTGATCGGGCGTGGTGCCGTGCGTTTTGAAGGCAACAACCGCTGGCGGCGGTACTGGGCAGTTTCATGAATGGTCTATCGGACAACTTGCACCATATCGGCGATAGCTGGGCGATAGCGGTTAGGCGATACGTCGGAGCTGGCCAGATGAATCAAAGAGTTGTATTGCCATTGCGCCGGGCGTCATGGGCGATAGACGCGTATCGGGCGCAGGAGGAGCACGCATGACGCCGGAAACCAAGGCACGCCAGCTGATTGACCAGAAGCTGGAACAGACCAGCTGGGTCATCCAGGACATGAAACAGCTCAATTTGGCGGCAGGCATGGGGGTGGCCGTGCGCGAATACCCCACCGACAGCGGCCCGGCCGACTACGTGCTGTTCGTCAACCGCAATGCGGTGGGTGTGATTGAGGCCAAGAAAGACACGGCGGGCGAGAACCTCACCGTGGCCGAGGCGCAGACCGCACGCTATGCCACCGCCGCCCTCAAATGGCGCAAGGACGACACCCCGCTGCGCTTTATATTCGAGGCCACCGGCCAGATCATCCGCTTTACCGATGCTGCCGACCCCGCGCCGCGCTCGCGCGAGATCTTCCACTTTTTCACGCCCGCCACCCTCGCGGCATGGGCAGCCCAGCCCGACACCCTGCGCCGTCGCCTCGCAGAGCAACTGCCCGAATTACCAGAAAGGAACCTGCGCGATTGCCAGATCAGCGCCGTCACCGGGTTGGAGAAGTCTCTGGCGCAGAACAAACCCCGCGCGCTGGTGCACATGGCCACCGGCGCCGGCAAAACCTTCACCGCCATCACCGCCGTCTATCGCCTGCTCAAGTTCGGCGGCGCCAAGCGCATCTTGTTCTTGGTCGACACCCGCAACCTCGGCAAACAAGCCCATCAGGAATTCATGGCCTACACGCCGCCGGATGATGGCCGCAAATTTACCGAGCTCTACAACGTGCAGCGGCTGGCCTCACCCAACATCGACCCACACTCGCAGGTGTGCATCAGCACCATCCAGCGCATGTACTCCATCCTGAGTGGTGAGCCGATTGACGAATCGGCCGAAGACGTGTCGCTCAACGAAGTGCAACAAACCGCCCAACAGGAAAAGTTCGTCCGCTACAACCCGGCCGTGCCGGTGGAAACCTTCGACTTCATCATCATCGACGAATGCCACCGCAGCATCTACAACCTGTGGAAGCAGGTGCTCGACTACTTCGATGCCAGCCTTATCGGCCTCACCGCCACGCCCGACAAACGCACCTTCGGCTTCTTCAACGAAAACATCGTCGCCGAATATACCTACGAGCAGTCCGTGGCCGATGGCGTCAACGTCGGCTACGATGTCTACGAGATCGAGACCGAGATCACCCAGAAAGGTGCCGAGCTGAAGGCCAAGGAATGGGTAGACCATCGCAACCGCCAAACCCGCAAGAAGCGCTGGGGCGAAACCGAGGAAGATACCGCCTATTCGGCCAAGGAACTCGACCGCTCCGTGGTCAACGTGAGTCAGATTCGCCAGGTCATCCAGGCTATGAAAACCGCCGTGGAAACGCAGATCTTCCCCAACCGCAAAGAGACGCCCAAAACCCTCATCTTCGCCAAAACCGACAGCCACGCCGACGACATCATCAACATCCTGCGCGAGGTCTACGGCCAAGGCAACGCCTTCTGCAAGAAGGTCACCTACCGCGCCGAAGAAGACGCCGACAGCATCCTCAGCAGCTTTCGCAACGACTACCACCCGCGCATCGCCGTGACGGTCGACATGATCGCCACCGGCACCGATGTCAAACCGTTGGAAGTGCTGCTGTTCATGCGCGATGTGCGCTCAAAAGGCTATTACGAGCGGATGAAAGGCCGGGGCGTGCGCAGCCTCGACGGCGACAGTCTCAAGCGCGTCAGCAACAGCGCGGACGGCGCCAAAACCCGCTTCGTGCTTATCGACGCCGTGGGCGTGGAAAAAAGCCTCAAGACCGAAAGCCGCCCGCTGGAGAAAAAGCCCGGCGTGGCGCTCAAAGACCTGCTGCAAGGCGTGGCCATGGGCAGCCGCGACGACGACACCGTGCTCAGCCTCGCCAACCGCCTCGTGCGCCTGGCCAAGCAGCTCGACGACAAGGCGCAGGCGCGCATCGCACAAGCCAGCGGCGGCGTTTCCGTGGCCGCACTGGGCAAAGGGCTAATCGCCGCGCTCGACCCCGACGCCATCGTGCAAACCGCGCTGGCCAACGCCGAAGCCCAAGGCATCACCCGCAGCGAAGACACCCTGTTGCCCGCAGAAATCGACGCTGCCCGCGCCCAGCGCGTGGCCGCCGCCTGCGCCCCCTTCGACCACCCCGAACTGCGCGACGCCATCGACAACGCCCGCCGCGAGCGCGAGCAGCTCATCGACCACATCAACCTCGATCAAATCACCTTCTCCGGCTTTTCCGAGCAGGCCGAAGGCGAAGCCCGCGCAGTCATTCAACGCTTTGCCGACTACATCCAGCAGCACAAAGACGAAATCGCCGCGCTGGATTTTTTCTACCAGCAGCCCTACCAGCGCCGCGCCCTCACCTTCGCCATGATCGAAGACCTGCACGAGCGCCTGAGCCGCCCGCCGCTGATGCTGACCACCGATCGGCTGTCGAGCGCCTACGCCCGCGTGCAGGCCGGGCAAGTGAAAGGCAGCGAGTCCCGCCGCCAACTCACTGACCTCATCAGCCTGGTGCGCTTTGCCCTTGGGCTGGACGGCGCAGGTGCCGAACTCAAACCCTTCGCCGACGAGGTGGACAAACGCTTCCAGACCTGGATCTTCCGCCACAACGCCCAGCGCGCTACCGCCTTCACCCCCGGACAAACCGACTGGCTGCGCCTGATGAAAGACCACATCGCCAGCAGCTGCAGCATCGCCCGCGACGATTTTGATTACGCCGAACTGGCCGACAAAGGCGGGCTGCAGAAAGCCTGGGGACTGTTTGGCAGCGAACTGGATGGGCTGATGGAGGAAATGAATGGGGAGTTGGTGGCGTGAGTGAAGGGCGCTGTTTGATGCACAACTTCATCAGAACGCAGGCTGCGTTGGCGGGCATCACAGATGGCGCGGCGCATCCATGCGTTCGTGCAGCACCCGCACCACAATTACCGTCACCGCTTCGACCCGGTAGTACACGGCGTGGCGTTCCACCCCGTGTCGTCGGTAGCCTGGCCGGATGTCGTCGCACGCCGGCGCCGAAAGTGGAGCGTGAGCCAGGTCTTCAAAACTGGCATTCAGTGCATCCAGGTAACGTTCGGCCTGAGCCACACCCCACTGCTGCGCCGTGTAACGCCAAATGCCTTCCAGATCACGCAAGGCCGCTGGCGTGAGGCGGAATTCAGCCATGCGTTGCGGCCATCCGCGCCTTGAACGCCTGCACATCAAAGGGCTGCGGCGCGCCGCTGTTTTCGCCCTCGATCAACGCCGCACGCAGCGCGTCCAACTGCGCCACGCGCTCCTGCTCACGGCGAATCAGATCACGGATGTATTCGCTGTCGTTGGTGTAATGCCCCGCCTGAATCTGGGCCTTGATCCAGCCATCCTGCTGGTCGGTGAGAGAGATGGTTTTGCGCACAGTGGCCATGACAGACTCCCAATAGAGGTCAAGGAATCATACTATTGGTGCGAAAATGCGTCAAAGAGGCGGCTGGGCGAGCAAGGGGATGGGTGGATGAGATGAACCGGGAGTTGGTGGCGTGAGCGAATTGCCTAGTGGATGGGCCGAGGTTGTTCTCGACGATGTCTGTGAAATCGTCCGTGGGATTACTTTTCCTACCGCCGAAAAACGTTTTGAGCCAGGTTCCGGGCTGATTGCCTGCCTTCGCACGGCAAATGTTCAAACCACGGTGGAATGGGATGACCTTTGGTTTGTTCCTCGATGGTATGTAAAAAACGAGGCGCAGTTGGTATTGTTGGATGACATCCTCATTTCGACCGCCAACAGTTATGAGCTTGTTGGGAAAGTTTCCCGCGTTACCCACACGCGATTTGATTCAACGCTGGGAGCCTTTATTTCTTTGCTGCGCGCTCATAAAGGTGTTGATGCTGGATTTCTCTATTACCAAATGTCGTCGGATAGTGTGCAGAGATCTATTCGGGAGATGTCCTCTAATACAACAAATATATCCAATGTCTCTGGAGCAAAGCTCAAGACGCTGGGATTGCATATTCCCCCCGCCGCCGAACAAACCCGCATCGTCGCCAAGCTCGAAGAACTGCTCTCCGACCTCGATGCGGGCGTGGCTGAACTCAAGGCCGCGCAGAAAAAGCTGGCGCAATACCGCCAGTCGCTGCTGAAAGCCGCCGTGGAAGGCGCGCTCACCGCCGACTGGCGAACCGTGCGCAAGGCTGTTCGCCCTGAGCTTGTCGAAGGGCTGCCATCCGTTCATCCTTCGACAAGCTCAGGACGAACGGATGAACCCGAAACTGGCGCGCAACTGCTGGCGCGCATCCTCACTGAGCGCCGCGCCCGCTGGGAAGCCAAGCAACTCGCCAGGTTCCAGCAACAAGGCAAAGCCCCGCCCAAGGACTGGCAAACCAAATACCCCGAACCCGTGCAGCCCGATACCAGCGATTTGCCGGAATTGCCGGAGGGATGGGTGTGGGCGAGCCTCGACATGCTTGGCGAGATTGCATCAGGTGTGGCCAAGGGCACTAAACGTGATGACGCAGTCGAAGTTCGTGAAGTGCCGTATTTGCGCGTTGCCAATGTTCAGCGTGGGTTTCTCGATTTATCCGAAGTCAAGACCATCTTGGCAACCGAACGTGACATTGCTGAATTGACGCTTCAGGCGGGCGACATCCTGTTCAATGAAGGCGGGGATCGCGACAAGCTGGGGCGTGGCTGGGTTTGGCGCAATGAGGTTGAAAGCTGCATCCATCAAAACCACGTTTTCCGCATGCGGCTTTACCTTCCAGAAGTGCTGCCAGAGCTGATTTCGCACCATGGCAATACCTTTGGGAAGACGTGGTTCCAGAGTGCGGGCAAGCAAACGACCAATCTAGCGTCAATCAACATGACCATGCTTCGCGTGTTCCCAGTTCCTCTCGGGCCTGCGGATGAACAACGTGAATTGCTCAATCAGCTAGACGTGCAGATCGAACAACTGGATCGCCAGGAAAACGCGGTCGAGCATGCTCTCAAACAATCCACCGCCCAACGCCAGAACATCCTGCGCGCCGCCATCGCCGGCCAACTGGTGCCGCAAGACCCCAACGACGAACCGGCCAGCGTGCTGTTGGAACGCATCCGCGCCGAGCGGGTAGAACGAGAAAAAATGCCCAAGATCCGTAAGATCAGACAAAAAAAGGAGGCCGCCGCCATGGCAAGCAAACTGAGAGACGTGCTCGCTGAGGCGGGCGACTGGGTGCCGGCGCAAGAGGCATTCCGCCGCTGCGGTGTGGCCGATGGCGCGCAGACGGAGCGCATCGAAGAGCTGTATGCCGAGCTGCGTAAGCTGGATAAGTCGGACCTCCTGGCCGTGGAGGCGATCACCGATGAGCAGGGCCGCAAGCTATATGACCGTCTCAAGCTGTTGGAGGGCTGAGCATGCGTTTGAACAAACTCACGATCGGCAGCGCCAAGGACAGCCAGACGCACCAATTCAAGAACCTGAAGAACGTCACCATCGACTTCGATCAGGATCACTGGGTGACGGTGGTGATCGGCTGGAACGGCACTGGCAAGTCCAACGTGCTGGAGGCGCTGGCCATTATCTTCCGCGATCTGATCACCAAGAAGCGCACACCTGCATTTGCCTTTCAGCTGCTCTATCGCATGGGCATTGGTGAGAATCTGCGGCACATTCATATCGATGCCGACCCGGATCGTGAAAAAGAGCCTTACACGATTCATGTTGCGACGGATGCTCAAGCCTGTGGTGAAGGCACCCTGACTCCATTCATCGAGGGCGCAGAGCTGGCGTCGGCCCCGCGTGGCAAGGCCATTAAGCTCACGGCGTTCTTGAAGGCCGATGTCGAGTACCTGCCACGCTACGTGTTCAGCTACTACTCGGGCGAGAGCCCGCGCATGCACGAGGTATTTCGCCCCTACCTCGAAAGCTACGACAGCAAGCTGCGTAATGGCGAAGACCCCGGCTTGAAGCGGCTGTTCTATGCCATGCCGGTGCACAGCCAGTTCGTATTGCTGGCGTTCTTGATTCAGCAGTCTGACGTGGTGCGGGCGTTTCTCGATGACCACCTCGGCCTTGACCCCAACGAAGGCATTGAGTCGGTGCTGTTCGTGCTGCGGCAACCGCCGTGGAAGTCCAAGGCAGCCGATGGCGACCCGCGCTTCTGGAATGCGCGTGGCGTGGTCCAGCATTTTTTGTCCCGCCTGTACGACATAGCTTTGGCACCCATTGAGATCAGCCGCCGTGTCTCGACCTCAATTTGGAACAAGGAAACGCTCCAATTTAAATATCTGTATGTGAAGGATATCGCCGCATTGCGGCGCTTGGTAGGAAGCCAAGTACCCGCGCAATTCTTCCGTGATCTGGAGAGTACTTATGTTTCCGAGTTGGTCGAGGAGGTACGCATCCGTGTGCGCTTGAAGAAAAACGATGGCAGCGTCACCTTCCGCGAACTCAGCGAAGGGGAGCAGCAGTTGCTCACCGTGTTAGGCCTGCTGCGCTTTACGGCCGAGGATGAAAGCCTGTTCCTGCTGGATGAGCCGGATACGCATTTGAATCCGCGCTGGAGTGTGGACTACATCTCTTATCTCAAGCAGTTCATCGCCAGCGGTACCAAACAAGAGGAAACCAGCCACATCCTGCTGACCACGCACAATCCGTTGGCCATTGCCGAACTGGATCGCGGACAGGTACAGATACTGCGCATGATCAAGCAGGATGGGCAGCGTCAAATCGTAGCCTGCTACCCGGAAATGGCGCCGCGCGGCATGGGCTATGCCGCGATCGTCACCAGTGACATGTTTGGAATCGCCTCATCACTGGATCAGCCGACCCAGGAGCTTTTGGAAACACAGCGTGCATTCGCAGCCAAGGAGCGGCTTACACCCCATGAGCAGTGCGAGTTGGATGGCATCAATGCGCAACTGGATCGGCTTGGATTCCGATTCTTCCATCCAGATGATGAGTACTCGCGCTATCTGCGGTTGCGCAATGACCTGCTCGTCCAGCAATTTGAAACAGCCCAACCCACTGAGCTCGCAAAACAAGTGGTGCAAATGCCGCGAACTGATCGCGAGGCTCTGGCCAAACGCCTGATTGCTGACCTGCTGGCGGAAAAGCCAAACCCGCCAGAAGGGGCGGCGTCATGAGGTATGTCGATCGATCCAAGTTAGTGAAGCCAACTGACTGGGCTCGACGCGCTGAAGCAGCCACACAGGCCGTCGCAAGTGGTGAGGATCCGAACGACCACGGCGGGGTTTGGCGTGAACTCAAGGACGAACTGGCTAAGCTCCTGCACGACAAGTGCTGGTACTGCGAATCGCCTGTTGATCGATCTGACAACGCTGTCGATCACTTCCGGCCAAAGAACCGTGTCAGCGATGCAGCAAACCCGCACACGGGCTACCGGTGGCTGGCCTTTGACGCGAGCAACTTTCGTTACGCATGCACCTACTGCAACAGCAGGCGCAAAGACATTGAGGGTGGAACTGCAGGCGGCAAGGCTGATTGCTTTCCCTTGGTCAACGAAGCACAACGCGTCTATGCGGTCGGCTCTGTGGCAGCGGAGCAACCGTTGCTGCTAGACCCCTGCGAGATGTCGGACTGGCGTTTGCTGGGCTGCCATCAGGAGAACGGCCAGCCATGCGCCGCCGGTACCGACGACGCCGCCAAGCGGCGTGCTGATGTATCCATTGAGATCTATCACCTTCACTACGAGCCAACCTGCAAACGGCGACACACTGCGGCAGTTCAGCTAATGGCGGATGTGGATGAGGGCAAACGCCTGTTTGAACTAGTCACCCACGATCCAGGCCGTGAGGCGGATTTCAAGTCCGTTGCGGCGCGACTGCGCCGTGCGATTGACCGGGATTCACCGTATAGCGGCGACATGCACTTTCTCCTGCGGGGGCAACGCAGCGATGCACACCCGTGGATACAAGAACTATTAGAGGCCTGACATGAACACCTCCACCCTCGTCCAGAAAGTCTGGAACTTCTGCCACACCCTGCGCGATGACGGCGTGGGCTATGGCGACTATCTGGAGCAGCTCACCTACTTGCTGTTCCTGAAGCTGGCGCACGAGTACGCGCAGGCGCCTTACCACCGCGACACGCAGATTCCGCCGGGGTTCGACTGGGCCAGCCTGCGCGGCAAGACCGGCGAGCCGCTGGAGGCGCATTACCTCGCCACCCTGCACCGGCTGGGCAATGAGCCCGGCATGCTGGGCGCGATTTTTTTCAAGGCGCAGAACAAGATTCAGGACCCGGCCAAACTGTCGCGCCTGGTGCAGATGATCGACGCGGAAAACTGGATCAGCCTGGACACCGACACCAAGGGCGACTTGTACGAAGGACTGCTGCAGAAAAACGCGGAAGACACCAAGAGCGGCGCGGGGCAGTATTTCACGCCGCGCGCGCTGATCGAGGCGATGGTGGCCTGCGTGCGGCCCGAGCCGATGAAGACGATTGCCGACCCGGCCTGCGGCACCGGCGGGTTTTTTCTGGGCGCCTACAACTGGCTGACGCGCCCAGGCGCACAACTGAACAAGGCGCAAAAAGAGTTTCTGCGCGATCAGACCTTCCACGGCAACGAGATCGTGCCCAACACGCGCCGCATGTGCCTGATGAACCTGTTTTTGCACAGCATTGGCGAGCTGGATGGCGAGCCGCTGGTGGCGCGCTCCGATGCGCTGATCACCGAGCCTCGCGCCAAGGTGGACTATGTGCTGGCCAACCCGCCATTCGGCAAGAAGAGCAGCATGACCATCACCAACGAGGAGGGCGAGGAGGACCGCGACGCGCTGATCTACGAGCGCCAAGACTTCTGGGAAACCACCTCGAACAAGCAGCTCAACTTTTTGCAGCACATCGTCAGCATGCTGAAGCTGGACGGCAAGGCCGCCGTGGTGCTGCCCGACAACGTGCTGTTCGAGGGCGGCGCCGGCGAGAAGATTCGCCGCAAGCTGCTGGAGAACTGTGACGTGCACACCGTGCTGCGGCTGCCGACCGGAATCTTCTATGCGCAGGGTGTGAAGGCGAACGTGGTGTTCTTCGACGCCAAGCCCAAGGACGGGCAGATTCACACCAAGGGGGTCTGGTTCTACGATCTGCGCACCAATAAGCATTTCACGTTGAAGACGCGCACGCTCAAGCTGGACGACTTACGGGATTTCATCACCTGCTACAACCCGGAAAATCGCCACGAGCGCGTCGCCACCGAACGTTTCAAGTTTTTCAGCTACGACAACTTGATGGCCCGTGACAAGGCCAGTCTGGACATCTTCTGGCTCAAGGACGACAGCCTGGACAACCTCGACGATCTACCGCCTCCAGACGTTTTGCAGCAAGAGATCATTGACCATTTGGAAGCCGCATTGGCTTCATTCCGGGATGTCGCTGCCGGATTGCAGGGGAAATGATCCACGGTGCTGGCGGCAGCCCGCAGCAACCAGCGCCAGAGCTCAATGGTGAAATGCTGGTCGCTGCCTGCGGATTGCCGGAATGGCTCCGGAACGGCACAATACCAACAATACCCGCGCGGGTTAAGCCACGCGGGTGCCGTTTCCCGGCACGGATCAGCGGTGGGCTTGCCGTTGCCCTCACGTCCGGCCCGAGCCCAGCACAGGAGGCTCCATCTTGGATTTACGTAGCGAACTGGAAAAAATCGGTGAACGCGCCCGTAGCGCCCAGCGCCGGTTGCAAAGCGCGGACAGCGCCGCCAAAGACAGCGCCCTGCGCTCCATGGCGGCATTCTTGCGCCGCGACACCGACCATCTGCAACGCGCCAACCGCAAGGATTTACGCAGCGCCGAAGAAGCGGGTAAAGATGATGCTTTCATTGATCGCTTGCGTCTGGACGAAGCCCGTATCGAAGCCATGGCCAAAGGCCTCGAAGAAATTGCCGCCCTGCCCGACCCCGTGGGCGAGATCACCGACCTGCGTTACCGCCCCAGCGGCATCCAGGTAGGTCGTATGCGTGCGCCCCTGGGCGTGATCGCCATGATCTATGAATCGCGCCCCAACGTCACCGCCGATGCCGCCGGCCTCTGCGTCAAATCGGGTAACGCCGTCATCCTGCGTGGTGGTTCCGAGTCCCTGCACAGCAACCTGGCCATCGCCGAGCGCCTGCGCGCTGCCCTCGGCAAGGCCAACCTGCCCCTGGATCTGGTGCAGTACGTCAATACCGCCGAGCGTGAGGCTGTGGGTATCCTGATCAGCATGGATCGCCATGTGGATGTGGTGATTCCCCGCGGTGGCAAGGGCCTTATCGCCCGCATCAAGGCCGAAGCCACCGTACCCGTGATCATGCATCTGGATGGCAACTGCCATGTATATGTGGACGCCGACGCCGATCCCCGCAAGGCGCTCAAAGTGGTCGTCAATTCCAAAACCCAGCGGCTCGGCACCTGCAACACGGCAGAGAGTCTACTCATTCATCAGGAACGGATGGATGACCTGCTCGGACCCATCGCCGCGGCCTTGCAGGAGAAGGGGATCGAAATTCGCGCCTGCGAACGCGGCCTGCCCCGCATCCCCGGTGCCATCGCCGCCACCGAAGAGGACTACGCCACCGAGTACCTGGGACCGATCATTTCCGTCAAAGTGGTGGACAATCTCGACGCCGCGATGGAGCACATCAACCGTTACGGCTCCCAGCATACCGAGTCCATCATCACCGAAAATTACACCCACGCCCGCCGCTTTCTGCGCGAGGTGGATGCCAGTTCCGTCATGGTCAATGCCTCCACCCGCTTTGCCGATGGCTTTGAATACGGTCTGGGTGCAGAGATCGGCATCTCCACCAACCGCCTGCATGTACGCGGGCCGGTGGGACTGGAGGGCCTGACCCTGCAAAAATGGATCGTCCTGGGAGATGGCCATATCCGCTCCTGACGCGCCTTCGACGGCATTGCAGGCCTTATTGGCGGCGGTGGCCGATGGATTGCCCCATGCCTGGCCTGCCGACAATCCAGGCGGGCTTCAGTCTGCGCTGCTGGCGGAGGCCGCCGAATGGGGCTTCCCCCTCTATGCGCGGGATGGCAGTGTGCACCTGGAATATCCCGCCGCGTCGCTCTCCGCCCAGGAAATTGCCACCATCGGCGGCATCGACCCGGCACATATCCACCTGCCGCTGTGCTGCGCCTCGACCAATACCGAAGTGTTGCAGGATACCAGCGTCGACGTCTGCCTGACCGAGAGCCAGTGGGCCGGGCGCGGGCGGCGCGGGCGCCAGTGGTCTTCCCCTTTTGGGCGTCATCTCTATCTGAGTTATGGCTGGACTCAGCACCGCCCGGTCAATGCGGCACTCACCATCGTTGCCGCCCTGTCGGTATTCACCTTGCTGCAGGCGCGCCTGCCTGATCTCTGGGTCAAGTGGCCCAATGATCTTTGGGTAGGGGGGCGCAAGCTGGGGGGCATCCTGGTTGAGGCGCGTCCACGTGGCCACGGAAAGACCCGGCTGGTGGTCGGTTTGGGACTCAACATCCACGATGACCCCGCGCTACCCGCCACCGCCGTGAGCCTCGCCGATCTCGACATCAGGGTCACCCGCAACACCCTCGCCGGTGCTGTTCTCCGCCAATGGCAGGAAGACTTCGCGCGCTTTGCGGCGGTGGGCCTCACGCCCTTCCTGCCGACATGGAAGGAGGCGGATCGCCTGACCCACCAACCCGTTCAGATCAGCGACGCGCAGGGCGTGCGTACGGCCCAGGTGCTGGGCCTCGGCCCGGACGGACGCCTGCAGGTCTCTTACACGGATACCGATACGGCCTGGCTGAATGCCGGCGATGTCAGCCTGCGGCCCCAACATCCATGATCCTCATCGCCGTCGGTAATACCCGCACCCTGCTGGCGCGCACCCAGGATGGCGTGCATTTTGACAGCACCAGCGTTGCCACTGCACTGCCACCCACGAAAATCCTGCAGCAGCCCGGTTTGACATGGCTCAACGCGCTTAGCCGGGAACCCGTTGCGCTGGGCGGCGTAGTACCTGTGGCGCTTGCCGCCTGGCGGGAAGTCTTATCCACAGCAGAGGTTCGCGAACCCGACCCCGGCTTTTTCCGCCGCGCCGTGCCGCACGACTACCATCCGCCGGAAAGCCTCGGCTTTGACCGCCGCTGCTGCCTGCTCGCCGCCGCCATGGACTGCCCCAGGCAAGACAGCATCGTCATCGACATGGGCACCGCCATCACGATCGACCTGCTGGCTGGCGGACATTTCCGGGGTGGACGTATCCTGCCAGGTATCACCATGAGCCTGCGCAGTCTGCATCAGGGTACGGCACTCCTCCCCGAAGTTGTGCTGGGCAGCGCAGCAGAAATGCTGGGCAACAACACTAGCGACGCCATTCAGACGGGCATCATTCACCTCTTCACTGATGCCCTGCGCGGCGCCATCGCCGACTATCGCCAGCGCAGTCCCCAGGCACAGATCCTCATCACCGGCGGGGATGCCGAATGTTGGCAACCCGGCATCCCCGGCAGTTTCTATCAGCCCCACCTGCTCTTGCGGGGCTTTTATTTGTGGATACAAGGTGATGCCCCGCCCTAAGATCGAGGCCACGCAAAAATGGCCGCAGCCCCTTGGCGCCAGCCCCGCCCCCATGTAGGCTATCCCCATGGCTAAACCCTTCCAGCGTGTCCTGCTCGTCAGCAAATACCGTGACCCCTCGGTCCGCCCCGGACTGCAAAGCCTGCGGGATTTTTTGCTGGCCCAGGGCCTGCCTACCTTTCTCGAAACCGAGTGTGCGGCAGATATTGGCGAAAGTCTGGGACTACCGCTACTCTCTTTCGCAGAAGCAAAAGCCGATTCGGACCTCGTCATCGCCCTCGGCGGCGACGGTACCCTGCTGGGGACGGCGCGGCAGACCGCACAAAGCGGTATCCCTATTCTCGGTATCAATCAAGGGCGTCTCGGCTTTCTCGCCGACCTCTCCATCGACCAAGTCAGCGAAGCCTTGCCGCCCATTCTGGAGGGCCACTATCAACAGGACCTGCGCAGCGTCCTCCTCGCTGAACTCTGGCGTGGGCAGGATTGCGCCTATTCTGGCCTCGCCATTAACGAGGTCCTCATCCACAAGGGCGGTGGCGAGAGCATGATCGAGTTGCAGGTGCAGATAGACGATCGCTTTGTCTACACCCAGCGCGCTGACGGACTCATCATCGCTACCCCCACGGGCTCCACGGCCTACGCCATGTCAGCGGGTGGGCCCATCCTTACACCCACTCTCGCGGCGCTCCTCCTCGTCCCCATCTGCCCCCATACCTTGACCGCGCGGCCTCTGGTCGTCGCCGATACCGTAAAAATCCGCGCCCGCCTCACGGCCCGCCGCCAGCCCGCCGCCCTCAGCCTGGACAGTCATTGCAGCGTCCCCCTGGAGATCGGCGACGAAATCATCATCCGTCGTGCGTCCTGCTCCGCTCGCTTCATCCACCCTGAGGAAGAAAACTTCTTCCAGATTCT
>AOMP01000004.1_pt1 | contig 27940 bp, 26 predicted proteins | sample 537838 | NCBI WGS metagenome assembly AOMP01 (sample SAMN02954329, study PRJNA184676) | mine drainage metagenome | biome: terrestrial; feature: Kristineberg Mine; material: mine stream; isolation source: low temperature acidic, metal-polluted mine stream | place: Sweden: Kristineberg Mine
AGGTTCTTTCCAAGCTCAAGAAGGCGTACGAAAATGACTGAAGTTGATGATGAGAAGGGGCTCTCAGCCTCCAATATACTGATATAAAAGACATCTCCGTGTTTGGTCATCCGCAATCTCTTTGTTTTGCAGACCATCTGCCGCCAGTAACACCATCTGAGCACGTAGCGAAAGCCTATCGCTGCTTAATCGGGAAGCCACGATCCTTGCCAGTTCGGACTGCTCTTCGCTGGTTAAGATCATTTTTGGTGCCACTCGCAATGCTCGACTCCATCGGATTCTTCACAATGGAGTCCATTTTACCATGCTCATCAATAAACGGTATCAAGAGCGCAACACTACACTAGCAGCACCACCCATGTGCAAAACGCAGACCGCCACCCACTTTGCAGGTCACGGTCTGCACCAAAAAGATCCTAATAGACACAATGTGCACGACTTTGGTGCAAAAAATCCATTGATAGACTTTCAGAACAGCCCATAAACGGTAAAGAACAGGTGCCGACCGCGCACCTTCCTCATGGCCTTGCGCGACTACGAACCTCAAAATATACATAGACTTCCTAGGCGACACGCCTACCCAAGTATAAATATTCACCATTCTGTCTAGGCATTGGCATATAACCTGCTTAGTATTATAGACACCCGAAGAAGGATTAAAGATAGTATGCCGGAATTCAACTATGCCCAGGCTGGGGCCATCTGTTCCGGGGCTTACAGTACCAATTCCGTTCTGGCATCTGTGCAGCAGAGGGGTAGTGTGGACATTACCAATATCCGCAAGCGTTTTGCTAACGGGGTAGTCGCACTAGAGGATGTCAGTCTGAAAATTCATTCAGGAAGCTTTTTTACCTTATTGGGACCATCCGGCTGTGGCAAAACGACATTATTAAGAATGATTGGTGGCTTTGAGACGATTGTCGATGGTGATATCACCATTAGTGGACGCTCCGTCGTCGGCATTCCCGCTCACGAAAGGCAAGTGAACACCGTTTTTCAGTCTTATGCCCTTTTCCCCCACATGACCGTGCGGGAAAACATCGAATTTGGTTTGAAAATGCGCAGGATTCCGCGAGCAGAGCGCAATCAGCGTGTGCTGGGGATGATTGAATCTATGCAAATCGGTGAACACGCAGAACGTAAACCCAACCAACTCTCAGGAGGACAAAAGCAGCGGGTTGCCTTGGCCCGGGCACTGATCAACGAACCGGATGTCGTATTACTAGATGAACCACTTTCTGCTCTTGATGCCAAACTGCGTCGCGAGTTACAACTGGAACTGCTGCGTTTGCAGAAAAAAGTGGGCATGACCTTTATTTTTGTTACCCATGATCAGGAAGAAGCCATGATCATGAGCGATCATATTGGCATTATGAATCATGGTTGTTTACAGCAGGTTGGCCGGGTCTCAGACATCTATGAACATCCGCGCAATATATTCGTAGCTCGTTTCCTCGGTATCCCCAACATCATCAGGTTGACCCAAGCACTGCCACAAAATGCTTTCACTACACCCATCGGCGAACTTCGCCATGTTCCGACACTTAACGCCAGCATCCAGCATGTCACTGTTCATCCAGAAGATATTACGCTTTTAGCGCCGACGGACACAACAGCCCCACCCGATACTAATATATTTAAGGCGACCATTAAAGATGTCCTTTATATGGGTGCAAAAATTGAATATATCATCGATATTAATGGCGTGGAATTACTAGCATCGACAAGCACTCATGGCGAGACCCGCTGGCGCGCTGGCTCCGAAGTGAGCACCGCTATTGAAGCCTCTGACATTATCCCACTGGAAGGATGATAGAGATGACTGGCTCAATGAATGTGGAATTAATTAAATGAGTACTGACTCCACATACAGCTTTCGAAAAGCACTCTTTTCTGCCCCCGGATTACTCTGGGTCGGTCTTTTTTTGGTTCTACCCACCTTGCTGTTCCTGCCGATTGCTTTCGCAAGCGCTAATCCGTACGGATTACCAGCACTACCGATCACCCTGGACGCATTCAAGGAAGTCGTCGGATTCATGTTTTTTGGTTGGACTTCAGCGAATATCATGATCGTAATCCGCTCCATATTCCAGGGCATTATTACCACCATCGCAAGTCTGATTGTTGCTTTCCCGGTAGCCTATTTTATCAGCCAATCCAGAAGTTATCTTAAACCGTTACTTTTAGTTTTGATTATTATTCCATCCTGGACCAATCAGGTAGTCCGCGCCTACGCCTGGATGGAATTGCTAGGCCCCAACACTATGCTGTCCCACCTTGCATCTGCCATCGGGTGGATTCAACCCGATATGGGTTTGTATCCCAGCAGTTTTGCCGTCTTCATTGGCCTGGTTTACAGTTACCTGCCCTATATGGTTATTCCCATATATGCCGCCATGGAAGGAATAGACTGGTCCTTGTGCGAAGCGGCTCAGGACCTTTATGCCAGTCCCATCGCCGTATTTACTCGGGTCATTTTGCCACAAACCATGGGCGGCATCATTGTTGGTGCGATCTTAGTAGTAATTCCATCTTTCAGTAACTACATCATTCCAGAGCTCATGGGAGGCAATAAATCTCTGATGCTCGGAAACTTGATCGCCAACCAGTTTTCTTCCACACCGGATTGGCCTTATGGCGCAGCCCTCTCCATCGTCCTGACAGGCATTTCCTTCATACTGCTCCTAATCCTGAAGCTATTAATCCGCCTGACGGGGAGCCAGGAAGGAGCGATGCTATGAAGAGCAATATATACAGAACTACGAGTCAGGCGTTCACCGGGTGTACCTACCTGTTTTTATATGTACCGCTACTTCTGGTATTTCTATATTCCTTCGCACAACTGGGTGGGGGGCTCAGCGCGGGGCTTACAACGCAATGGTATGTCGATCTATTGTCTTCTGCAGATATTCGTCAAGCCTTTGTCACATCGATTATTCTGGCAGGATTATCCGCAAGTTCGGCGACAATACTGGGTACGTTTCTGGCTTACGGTCTGTCGGCTATGCGGCCCCGCCAGAGAAGCGCTGCCAGTTATCTGGTTTATCTGCCGATTATTACACCAAGCATCATTTTCGGCATCGCGGACATGATATTTTTTAATTATATCAATCGCTACACAGGGCTGCTCCAAGCTGGACTTCCGACGATGATCCTTGCTCATATCACCTTCGAATTACCTTATGTTGCCTTGCTCGTATATGCAAAATTACGCACCATTGATCCACAACTCATTGATGCAATACACGACCTGTACGGTAACCAGGGAAAAGTCCTGCGCCACCTTTTCTTGCCGGTCCTTAGCCCGACGCTCCTGGGAGGCTTTCTGTTGGTATTCACCCTTTCCCTGGACGATCTGGTTATCAGTTTTTTTACAGCGGGGCCCTCCAGCGTTACGGTGCCCATTTATATCTACGGCGCTATTGCTAAAAAAGGCGTGACGCCCGAAATAAATGCGATTGCTTCCATACTGGTACTCGCGAGTATCGCCATTGCTCTGGCTGGAACAGTCATGCGTAAGGAGGTTAAGTAACCAACCGTTTTTTATCAATGCGCCATCAGGCTATTGGGCCCTCAATGGGCGAAAAAGCAATGCTTTGCGGTGTGGAAGCCCCCGTCCTTCCCGCTCTTGAGCGCGGCAGCCGTAGGCTGAGGGCGGGGAGGACGTCCACGTGTTTTTTAGCAACTACCAATGCAGGAGAAAGACAGCATGAGAAAACCGTTTAAAATTCTAGAAAAAACCAGTATTGCGCTCGCGTTGGCCTGCATGCCGCTGCTTGCCGAGGCCATGCCTACTTTATATTTATACAACTGGACCGACTATATGTCGCCCAACATCATCAAGAAATTTGAGGAAAAATACCGCTGCAAGGTCGTACAAAACTATTACAATTCTCTTGGAGAGATGTCCGCAAAACTCGAAGCTGGCGGTGACTCACAATACGATATTGTCGTACCCTCCAATTATTACATAAAACGGATGGTAGATGCCGGCCTGTTGACCAAACTGGATCCCAAACTCATTCCCAACCTGAAAAATCTTATGCCACAATTCCAGAATCCGGAATATGATCCGCATAATACCTACAGCGTGCCTTATCAATGGGGTATGACCGGTATCGGCTATGATAGCAATAAAGTCAACCTTCCAGCGAATACCGATGGTTGGGCTTTGCTGTTTGATCCCAAGTTGAATGAGCAATATCCGTTTGCGCTGATGGGAGGCAGTGGTCAGGATACAATTGGTGCGGCCTGTGCGTATCTCGGCTATGGCTTTAACTGCAAAGGAACGGCAGACTGGATGAAAGCGGCCAAACTCATAGTAGCCACCGAAAAACGTCATAATTTTGTGGGCTTTATGGATGGTACCCCGGCCCGCCATGCTTTAACGAAAGGAGTCATTGCTGCCGGAATCATGTTTAGCGGCACGATTTCCTATGACATCCTCAAATATCCCAAAAAATTCGGACATATTCACTATATTCTGCCGAAATCCGGGGCCGAAATATGGGTCGACAATATGTGCATTCCAAAAAATGCGCCGGACAAGACTCTGGCTTATGATTTCATAAATTTCATTCTCAGTCCGAAAATAGGTGCGGAACTCTCCAATTACAACAACTATGCTTCACCCAATGCTGCGTCGGTAACCTATTTGAAGCCGTTGTTGAAAACCCCTTATTTCTTGCCGGGCAAGGAGATTCTGGCACGGCTGAAATATTTGCCTCAGCTCGCTGGTAAGGAGCTGACCGAATATAACCAGGTATGGACAGAAGTTCGAAGTCAGTAATCACCCCGTAAGTACAATAATGCAGTCGATTTATTGGTAGTACCTTAGATCTAGTTTTTCCCATTAATGCAGTGTCAATGGAAGCTTAGGCTTCCGGTACGATATTTTTTGGAGAACAGCCATGAAACAGAACCAGTTACGCAGAGATAGTTTATCTTTTATAGAATCCATTGTGATGGGCATCGCTGGCAGCGCGCCCGCATTCACTATCGCGGCGACCACCGCAGCACTCATTGGTACCGCAGGCGTCCTTGCCCCCGGTAGTTTGCTCATATTTGCCATTCCCATGTTAGGAATCGCACTCGCCTACAAATTACTGAACAGCCGTATGCCCAGTGCGGGCGCCGCCTATGAGTGGACGTCAAAACTCTTCGGTAAACTACCAGGCTTTCTTTCGGGGTGGGCGCTACTTATCGCCTCGTTGGTATTCATGGTTACGGGGAGCATGCCCATTGCCACCTCCACCCTCGATTATGTGGCCCCCCATCTCACTAGCAGTGTGGTAGCGACCACCTCCGTGGCGACCTTGTGGTTTCTGGCTATTGCTGTGGTACTCATCGCCGGCATCAAGCTGACGAGTAAGCTGCAGATGATCATGAGTACCATAGAACTCATCATTCTGAGCATTGTAGGTATCGCGGCTTTCGTGCACATCGGGATACATGGTGCAGTGAATGCCTTTTCCTGGTCCTGGTTCGGTTTTGACTACAGCCCGAAAACCTTTGCAGAATCCGCCCTGGTCGTGATCTTCTTTTATTGGGGTTGGGATGTAACTTCCAATCTCAGTGAGGAAACCAAAAAGGCTGAGAAAAATGCTGGAAACGGTGGTTTTGGAAGTGTTTTCGTCACTATTACTTTTTACGTTACCTTTACTCTGGCCGCATTGTTTTTGTTTTCGGTGAAAGACGCTTCCGGTCTCAGTGACAATATCGTTTATAATATTGCGGTTACTTCAGGACTGGGACGCAGTGGAGCCCTGATGGCTACGGTCGCGGTGATCCTCTCCTCCATTGCGACTTTAGAAACCACCATGCTGCAGTTCTCCCGGACGCTGTTCGCTATGGGTAGAGACGGCTTGTTCAGTCGGCAACTGGGGATGTCGATGCGCGCACGCAAACTCCCGTGAAGGCGATGTATGTGCTCATCATACTTGGGGTAGCCGCTATCTGGGCATCCTCGTTCATGCCATCCATCAGCACCATCATCAGCGACTCGGTCAATGCCATCGGCATTCAAGTTGCTTACTACTATGGTCTGGCGGGTCTGGCTGCGGCATGGATGATGCGGGACAGTTTCAAGCAGTCCTTTCTGCGCGGGCTGAGCTTCTGTGTTTTTCCGGGGGCCAGCGGCATCTTTCTGTTTATCATGGCCGGTTACGCGATAACCACCTTCGGGATGATTACCAATCTGGTAGGTCTCGGCGGATTACTGGTGGGACTGGTTTTCTTCAGAAGCCAGACAAAAGATACCGCACCGGCACAACCGGCGCTGGTCACAGAAAGTATTTAGAAGAAGGTTTGTTAAAGTCACGTTCAATTTCACTCCGGATATGGTGCAGCAATAGTTGCCGTATCCGGGCTTTTATTTCCACAAGGAGTTTATGTGTATGACTAAAAAGGTTGCAGTAATCACCGGTGCCTCGTCGGGAATCGGGGCGGAAACGGTACGGGCTTTGGTAGAGGCAGATTTCCGCGTCTTCATGGGTGCCCGCCGCATGAGCCGCCTCAACGTTTTGGCAGAAAAGTATGGCGCCATTCCACTCCCTCTGGATGTCACCCAGACCTATTCCGTGCAGCAATTTGTCAATGAATTACCCGATAGCGTTCAGGTTCTCATCAACAACGCCGGGGGTGCGCTGGGCCTGGAGCCTATCGCCAGCATGGACGAAAATCAGTGGCTGAATATGTACCAATCCAATGTTCTTGGGCTAGCCCGCATGAGCAAGGCTCTTTATCCGCGCCTTCTGGCAGATAGCAGCCAGGTTTCCCACGTCGTCAACATTGGCAGTGTCGCAGGCTTTGAGACTTATGTCGGGGGGCCGGCTATACCGCTTGCAAACATGCCGTCCGCGCCATCAGCGAAACCATGCGGCTGGAATGGCTGGGCAAACCCATTCGTGTTACGGAAATTGATCCCGGTTTCGTGGAGACAGAATTCAGCTTAACCCGCTTCGGTGGCGATGCCGCTCGTGCGAACAGCGTTTATGCTGGCATGGAGCCGCTGAGCGCTGCTGATATCGCCGATGCCATAAGCTGGGCGGTTACGCGACCCGCTCATGTGAATATCGACAGTATGGTCATTCGCCCTTTGGATCAGGCCCGCGTTGATAAGGTTTTCCGCCGCTAAAAGAGAAGCTCATGCAAAACCAACCCTGGATCGGACTGACTACCTACGCAATAGATGACAAAGGACGCTATATGCTGCCCTTCGAATATGTGCGTGCTGTGGAGACTGCCGGCGGCATCCCTATTCTTCTGCCTCCCGGAGAAACGCCGATTCCCGCGTTACTGCAGCGTCTCGATGGTGTCGTACTGACTGGTGGCGGTGATATAAATCCGGCTCTTTATGATGGCGATACTCACCATGCTCAACTTTATGGACTCAGTGAGACGCGTGATCGCTTCGAGTTTGCTCTGACTAAAGCACTCATCCATTCTTCTATCCCGGTACTGGCCATTTGTCGTGGAATGCAGTTCTTGAATATTGTGCTCGGCGGCAGTCTCCACGAGCACTTGCCGGATGTGGTAGGCGACACCCTACCCCACCGGGCGGAACCGAGTGGCCCGATTCCACATACTGTTCGAGTCAGGCCCGACAGCGCGCTCTCAGTGCTTCTGGGAGAGCAACCCCTCACCGTTGCTTCCTGGCACCACCAGTCCATCCGGTACTTGGGCAGTGGTTTACGCATCAGCGCTGAGGCCAGCGATGGAACCATAGAAGCGGTCGAATTAGGCACCCATCCCTGGTGCATCGGCGTGCAGTGGCATCCGGAGATTGTTGGCGCGGATAGCTCCAGACAGGAAGCCCTCTGGAAAGACTTTATCAGTTCATCACAAAATAAACATTTTTAGTAAAACAGTTGTTATTTTCCATAAAAACACATATAGTGTTTATTATAATAAATATCAAACGGTGATTACTCATGGTTACAGAACATTTCAAATCCTGGTTTACCGAGTATGGTATTACTGAGGTAGAGTGCCTGGTCCCCGATCTCACCGGCATTCCTCGCGGCAAGATCGTCCCCGCTAACAAGTACCTAAAGGGCGGAACCCTGCGCCTCCCCGAATCAATCTTCACGCAAACGGTAACCGGAGAGTATCCCGAGGATGATGAAACCGGCTCAGATCCGGCGATCATCGACATGCAACTGATACCCGACGAAAACACCCTGCGTCTGGTGCCCTGGGCCAAGGAGCCGACTGCACAGGTCATTCACGATTGTCACTATATCAACGGAGATAAAGTCTCCATTGCGCCCCGCGCCGTATTGCGGGCGGTTCTGGACCTCTACAAAGAGAGAGGCTGGTCACCTGTGATCGCACCCGAACTGGAATTTTTTTTGGTGGCCCGAAATACCGACCCTGATTATCCCCTCGCTTCTCCGATAGGGCGTTCCGGACGCCAGGAGTCTGGCCGGCAGTCTTACAGCATCGATGCGGTCAATGAATTTGATCCACTTTTTGAAGAAATGTATGACTTTTGCGAAATCCAGAAGCTTGATACGGATACGTTGATTCACGAAGAAGGCGCAGGGCAGGTCGAAATCAACTTCCTGCATGGAGAACCGCTCAATCTCGCCGACCAGGTTTTTCTGTTCAAGCGGACGGTACGTGAAGTGGCTCTGCGCCATGACATTTATGCCACCTTCATGGCGAAACCCATGGAAGGGCAACCTGGCAGCTCCATGCACTTGCATCAGAGCGTGCTCGATATGAACACGGGTCAGAATCTTTTTGCGGATACGATCGGCAACGGCAACGGCAACGGCGGCGGCAGCCCTTTATTTTTATCTTTTATCGCAGGCCAACAAAAATACTTGCCCGCAGTCATGGCCATATTTGCCCCTAACGTGAACTCCTACCGGAGACTGACACGACACTCCGATGCACCCATCAATTTTCAGTGGGGCTACGACAATCGCACCTGCGGACTGCGTGTACCTTACGCCGATGCGGCCAACATTCGCGTGGAAAACCGGGTGCCTGGTGCCGATGCCAATCCCTACCTGGCCATTGCCGCCGCATTGGCGTGCGGGTATTTGGGCATGATTAAACACCTGGAGCCTTCGCCGCCCTACCGGGGCTCCGCCTACGACCTACCTTATGCACTACCCCGGGAGCTTTCCCACGCCCTGAAGCTGATGGAACACAGTAACGATCTGCAAAACTTGCTGGGGGAAAGATTCGTGCGGGTATTTGCCGCAGTAAAACGTCTGGAATATGAAACCTATCTGCGGGTTATCAGCTCCTGGGAGCGGGAACACCTGCTTCTCAATGTCTAAGGGAACAACGTCGGAAGAGGACCATCATGATGAACGATAACGCTCAGAATTTAAGACAGTCAGATTTAGCCCATTATATGCACCCTTTTACCGATACGGAGGCATTGGGTAAGGAAGGCGGCGCGCGCATTATTACCCGGGCCGAAGGCGCCCATATCTGGGATATCAGCGGCAATAAAATTCTCGACGGCATGGCCGGACTGTGGTGCGTCAATATCGGCTACGGGCGGAAAGAGCTTGCCGACGCCGCCGCCCGCCAGATGAACACGCTGCCCTACTACAACAGTTTTTTTAAGACAGCCACCGTTCCGAGTATTGAACTGGCGGAGCAACTCGCCGCGCGGACACCAGCCGGGCTGAACCATGTTTTTTATGCCAACTCCGGATCCGAAGCCAATGACACCATTGTCCGCATGGTGCGTTATTACTGGGAACTGGAGGGGGAAGCGCAGCGCCAGATCATTATCGGTCGCAATCATGGTTACCATGGTAGTACCAGCGTCACCGCCAGTCTTTCCGGCCCGCATATGCACGGACAGGGCGGCGTTCCGCTACCCGGCTTTTCCCATATTGCCGCGCCCTATCTATTCGGAGCAGATACTGAGCTAGACGCCGAGGCTTTCGGTATTCAGGCCGCTCAAGCTCTGGAGGAACGTATTCTCGAACTGGGGGCAGATAAGGTGGCAGCTTTTATCGGTGAACCGGTCCAGGGTTCCGGCGGCATGATTGTTCCGCCCGCCAGCTATTGGGGAGAAATCCAGCGCATCTGCAAAAAATACGGGGTTTTGCTGATTGCCGATGAAGTCATCACCGGCTTCGGGCGCACCGGCAAGTGGTTCGCCTCAGAACTTTATGATATCAAACCGGACCTCATGACCCTGGCCAAGGGACTGTCTTCGGGATATCTACCTATTTCTGCTGTCATGGTAGGCGACCGTGTGGCCGATACTATCATCCACAAGGGCAGTGAATTTGTGCATGGTTTTACCTATTCCGGACACCCCGTCTCCTGTGCCGTGGCCCTAGAGAATATCAGGATTATTGCGGACGAGGGTCTGGTCGAAAATGCGGCTGTGGTCGGCGACTATCTGCAAACCCGCCTGCGAGATCTGAAGGATCATCCTCTGGTCGGAGAGGTACGCGGCATCGGCCTGCTGGGCGCCATCGAACTGATCCAAAGTAAATCTCCCCGCCGCTTTTTTGAAACGAAAGGTGAAGTGGGCACGCGCTGCCGCGACCACTGCTTCGCCAACGGCCTGGTAATGCGTGCGGTGCGCGACACCATGATCATTTCCCCGCCCCTGATGTTCAGCAAAGCCCATGTGGACGAATTACTGGAAAAAGCCCGCAAGGCACTGGACAACACCTGGGCCGATCTCTGTGCTAATAAAATTGAAGGAATTAGACATGTCCAGCCCGCTTGAGAACCTCGCCATTGGGGGGACAATGCCACAATCGGTGGATCTCATCCTGCCCGATATCAATGGTATTGCCAGAGGTAAACGCATCCCCATCGCTATGCTGGAAAAGGTGCTGAGCAATGGTATCAGCCTTCCGGCTTCCATGTTTGCGGCGGATATTACCGGAGACACCGTGGAGGCTACCGGTCTGGTCTGGGAATGTGGAGATGCCGACTATCCCTGTTTCTGCCTGGAACATATGCTAAGGCCGGCTCTTTGGCGACGTGCCTCCGCAGCAGATCTGATGCTGACCATGCAGGGGCCGGAGAATACGGGTTTTTACGGCGAACCGCGCGCCCTGGCCAAACGCTTGCTTGCCGATCTGGCGGCACGAGGCCTCTTCCCGCAGGTAGCCTTCGAGCTGGAATTTTATCTCCTCCCCCGACCGGAGGAGACTGTGCAAGCAGCATTCCCAAGTAACAACGGAGATATCCAGGTTTATGACCTCGACAGCATTGATGCTCACGAACAGTTTTTCTCGGAATTGAGTGCAGCGACTGCGGCCTATGATCTGCCCCTGGAGGCCGTGGTTTCCGAAAATGCCCACGGCCAGTTTGAAGTAAATTTACACTATCGCTGTGATGCCCTGCGCGCTGCGGATGATGCCTGGGCCTTAAAAAGACTGATCAAAGGCGTGGCTGGCGCCTGCGGCTACACAGCCTCGTTCATGGCAAAACCGTATCCCGAAGAAGCGGGGTCAGGGATGCACGTACATGTCAGCCTCGTGGACCGCGAAGGCCATAATGCCTTCACCAAACAGCCAGAATTGTTGGAGCAGGCCCTCGGGGGAATGCTCGTTACCATGCCTGAGGCGGTGGCATTGCTGGCGCCACACGCCAATTCCTACCGACGCTTTCAGGTCGGCTCTTACGCCCCAACGCTCGCCTGTTGGGGTGAGAATAACCGGACCGCAGCGCTACGCATCCCGCGCTCGGAGCCTGAAGCGAGGCGGATTGAACACCGCTTCGCGGGCGCCGACGCCAATCCCTATCTGGTACTGGCTGCGGTACTCGGCGGCATATTGTACGGCTTTCAGAATAGTGTTTCGGCACCGCCAGCCATCGCCGGCAATGCCTATGCGCCAAACAAGGGAGAGAACATCTCGCAAATCGCATTACCCAGCAGATGGGATCAAGCCCTATCGGCTCTGAGTCAGGGGCAGTGCCTGGCTCCACTGCTCGGAACTCCGTTCGTCAAACTTTTTAGTGCCGTCAAACAACATGAGTTCAATAAACTCCAGAATGCTTACCATCCTCTGGAATACGCCTGGTATTTCGAGCGGAGCTAGAGAGAAAATAGCAGTGCTCAATCACAACTATTATCAAGCCACACAAAATCAGCAGATTACCTGCTCGTCTTTGCAGGAAGACGAAACTGCAGATGTTGCCGTCATCGGCGGCGGTCTGACCGGGATTTCTGCAGCCTTGAATCTCGCAGAGAGAGGGCATTCGGTAGTGCTCCTCGAAGCCCAGGAAATCGGCTGGGGTGCATCGGGACGGAATGGCGGGCAGATTGTCCCCGGTCTGGCTATTGACCAAATTGCTCTGGAAAAACTCGTGGGCCGCGAAGATGCCAGAGCACTCTGGGACTTTTCATTACGAGCCATCGATACCATCGCCGACCGAGTGGCGAAGCATCAGATTGAATGTGATCTGCGCTGGGGCTATCTCCATGCGGCGGTCAAGCCGCGTCAAGTTCGTGAACTGCAGGAATGGCAGACCCAACTTGCGGAACTGGGACACAGTGAAACCCGCCTCCTCAGCAAAGACGCGCTACTTGCGGAACTAAACAGCCCCCGTTACCAGGCCGCTCTCCTTGACCCCAAAGGGGGACACCTCCACCCTCTCAATTATACCTTGGGGCTCGCCAAAGCCGCGCAGAATGCAGGAGCACGACTCTATACCCACAGTCCGGTAACACAAGTCACACCAGGGCAACGGGCACAGATTAAAACCGCTACCGGTAACGTATCCGCGAAGTTTCTGCTGCTCTGCGGAAATGCCTATCTCGGCGGCTTGATGTCTGCCATCTCGCCCTATGTGATGCCGGTAGGCACCTACATTATTGCCACTGAAGCGCTGGGTACCGACCGTGCAACTAGCCTCATCGGCCACAATGCTGCCGTAGCGGATTTGAATTTTGTACTGGACTACTTTCGCCTTTCGGCGGATACCCGCCTGCTTTTTGGCGGAAGAGTCAGCTACTCCGCTATTACCCAGACAAACCTCGGGGAATCCATGCTACGCCGTATGCGGCAGGTGTTTCCCCAACTTGCGGATGTCCGTGGCGAATATGTCTGGGGAGGGAATGTCGCCATAACCCGCAATCGCGCCCCACATTTCGGACGTTTAACAGACAACGTCTATTTTGCCCATGGCTTTTCCGGGCACGGCGTCGCCCTGACCGGACTGGCCGGAACGCTACTGGCTGATCTGGTGGACAAACAGGCCGCAGATTTTGATGTGTTTGCGCGCATTCCCCACCAAAAATTCCCCGGTGGGCAGGCCTTTCGTACCCCTGCCCTGATTCTGGCGACCACCTATTTTCGATTGCGTGATTTTTTATGACCCGAATTGATATTGATAATTTTATGAATGTTAATTAAACTAAACACCCATCTGCGCGCAGGAGTTATTTATGAACCCACATTCCGATCTCAATGCTTTCTGGATGCCCTTCACGGCGAACCGTCAGTTCAAGTCAGCCCCCCGCCTGCTTGAACGTGCTGAGGGCATGTTTTATTGGGATGCCGAAGGCAAGGAGATACTGGATTCCACCGCAGGTCTGTGGTGCGTCAACGCCGGACACTGTCGCAGCGAAATCAGCGATGCCATTACAGCTCAGACGCGAAAAATGGACTTCGCCCCCACTTTTCAGATGGGCCACAGCCTGCCCTTCCTGTTTGCAGATCGCTTAATAAAATATACACCTAAGGGTCTGGATCACGTTTTTTTCACCAACTCTGGATCCGAGTCTGCCGACACCGCATTGAAAATGGCACTGGCCTATCATTTTGTGCGCGGTGAACCGCAACGCACGTTATTGATCGGTCGTGAAAAGGCTTATCACGGGGTTGGCTTCGGGGGCATCTCCGTGGGTGGACTCCCCAATAACCGGCGCGCTTTCGGTAACCTCCTGACGGTAGACCATCTCCCCCACACACTGGATCAGGAGCGCAACCGGTTCAGCCAGGGACTACCTCTTTATGGCGTAGAAAAGGCGAATGCCTTAGGGGAGCTCATTCATAAACATGGGGCTGAGCACATTGCCGCCGTTATCGTTGAACCCGTAGCCGGTTCTGCAGGGGTTATTGTTCCACCCGCAGGTTATCTGCAACGCTTGCGCGATATCTGCACGGAACACGGCATTTTGCTGATTTTTGATGAAGTGATTACGGGTTTCGGTCGTCTCGGCACGCCCTTTGCCGCCGATTACTTCGGTGTCACCCCGGATATTATGACCACGGCAAAAGGTCTGACCAACGCGGCGGTACCTATGGGGGCGGTGTTTAGCAGCGATACCGTGCATGATGCATTTATGAGCGGCCCAGCAGAGCAAATCGAATTTTTTCACGGTTACACCTACTCGGGACACCCCTTGGCTTGTGCCGCCGGTCTGGCCGCCCTGGATATCTACGAAAAAGAGATTTGCTCCATCGCGGCAGCCTGATAGCGCCCTCCTTTGCGGAGATGATACATAGCCTGCGCGATTTGCCCCATGTGGCAGATATTCGCAACCTCGGCCTGATGGCCGCCATCGAACTGGAACCGAAGGCCGGAGAACCCGGGGCACGTGGTTACGAAGTTTTGCTCAAATCCTTGGAACTTGGTCTCCTGGTCCGGGCCACCGGGGATACCATCGCCCTCTCTCCGCCACTGATTATTGAAATGTCCCATCTCGACCGACTTTTCCAAACCCTGCGCGAAGTACTGCGCACTATCTCCTGAGGCGCACATCATGAAAATTGGTATCCCTAAAGAAATCAAAAACAATGAATATCGGGTCGGCATGACTCCTGCCGGAGTCCGCGAGGTCTGCGCTCACGGCCATCAGGTACTCATAGAACAGAACGCCGGTATCGGCATTGGCAAAAGCGATGACGACTACCGCCGCGCCGGAGCAGAAATTCTGACAACTGCCGAGGCGGTGTTTGCACAGGCGGATATGATCGTCAAGGTAAAAGAACCCCAGCCGCAGGAATGCGAACATCTGCGCCCCGGACAAATTCTGTTTACCTACCTTCATCTTGCACCCGACCCGAAGCAGGCTGAATTGCTCATGCGCTCCGGCGCCATTGCCATCGCCTACGAAACCGTTACCGATAAAATGGGCCGTCTGCCCCTACTCGCTCCCATGAGCGAGGTCGCGGGAAGAATGGCGGTTCAGGTGGGTGCCCATGCTTTGGAGAAGGCCGCAGGGGGTGCTGGTATTCTTCTGGCTGGCGTGCCGGGTGTGGCTGCCGCAAAAGTGCGGTGCTCGGAGGGGGTGTAGTGGGGCTCAACGCTGCACGCCTCGCTATGGGACTAGGGGCCGACGTCACCATTCTCGACAAATCCCTCCCCCGTCTGGCCGAAATCGACGGGCTATATGGCCCACAACTGAAAACCCTGTATGCCACGACAGAGTCTATTGAGGAGAGCGTGTTTGCTGCAGATCTGATCATCGGTGCCGTTCTGGTGCCGGGCGCCAGTGCACCCAAGTTGGTAAACAGAGATATGCTCCAGCACATGAAAGCGGGCAGCGTGCTGGTAGACGTAGCCATTGATCAAGGGGGCTGTTTCGAAACCAGTCATGCCACCACCCATGCCGAACCCACTTATATCGTCGACAATATTGTGCATTATTGCGTTGCCAACATGCCCGGTGCAGTGGCGCGCACCTCGACTTTCGCACTGACCAACGCAACACTACCCTATACCCTGCGTCTGGCCAATCTGGGCTGGAAAAAAGCACTGAAAGCCGACACCAATTTCCGCAATGGTCTAAATGTCGCCAATGGTCACATCACCTGCCCCGCTGTCGCCGAAGCGCTGGGCGTTGAGTTACTACTCGCAGAAATCTTGTTGCAAGGAGAATAACGATGCAAACTTTCCCAGACAAAGCCTATTGGAGCGCAAAGGCTGCGCAGATGGAATTCCCGACCCAACTATTTATTGACGGAAAATGGCAGGATGCCATATCCGGGAAGCGCTTTCCCAGTGTGAATCCGGCTACGGGTGCTTTGCTGACAGAGGTCGCCGAAGCAGATTCTGCCGACGTGAACATCGCCGTCGCCAATGCCCGCGAAGCTTTTGAGGATGGGCGCTGGTCACAACTCCCTCCACGCGAACGCGGGCGCCGACTGATTCGACTCGCAGAGATTATCGAAAGACATCGTGAAGAGCTTGCCCTCATGGAAACGCTGGACGTGGGAAAGCCCATTCATGACAGTTACCATGTTGATATGGCCGGAATTATCCGCACTTTTGCCTGGCACGGTGAAGCGACCGATAAGGTTTACGACGAAATCGCGCCTACGGAAGCAGGCTCCATCGGTATGATTACCCGTGAGCCGTTGGGCGTCGTAGCGGCGGTGGTGCCCTGGAATTTCCCTCTCGAAATGGCGGCGTGGAAAGTAGCACCCGCCTTGGCCGCCGGAAACAGCGTGATATTGAAACCGGCAGAACAATCTCCGCTGACCGCCCTCCGACTGGCTGAGTTGGCACTGGAGGCCGGCATTCCCGCGGGGGTACTTAATGTTTTGCCGGGTTACGGCCCCACCGCAGGTAAAGCGCTGGGCTTGCATCCTGATGTGGATTGCCTGGCGTTCACCGGATCGACGGAGGTTGGAAAACTATTTTTGCAATACTCTGGACAATCCAACATGAAAAGGGTCTGGCTGGAATGCGGGGGGAAAAGTCCAAATATCATTTTTGCCGATTGTGATGATCTGGATGCGGCCGCACAAGCTGCGGCCATGGCGATATTTTTCAATCAGGGCGAAGTTTGCAGCGCCGGATCACGCTTGCTGGTCGAAAACAGTATTCGCGAAAGCTTTGTTGAAAAGGTCATTGCAGCAGGAGCCTTTTTAAAACCCGGGGATCCCCTTGATCCGAATACCAGGATTGGTGCCATCATCAGCAACGAACAACTGACCCGGGTTATGGGTTACATTGAGGCTGGTCGTAAACAAGGTGCGCGTCTCCGTTTGGGGGGAGAGCGCGTAAGCCTGGAAAGCGGCGGTTATTATCTCGCGCCGACCATTTTTGATAACGTGCAAAGTCACATGACCATCGCCCAAGAGGAAATCTTCGGACCGGTACTCGCGGTTCTGGGATTCGACAGCGAAGACGAAGCACTGTGTATCGCCAACGATAGCACCTATGGTCTGGGCGCTGCAGTGTGGACCGGCAGCATCAGCCGCGCGCATCGCATGGCCAAGCGCCTGCGGGCAGGAACCGTGTGGATAAACGCTTACGAAGAAGGTGACGCTACTGTACCTTTCGGCGGATTCAAACAATCAGGATTCGGACGGGATAAATCCTTACACGCGATTGACAAGTACACCGACCTAAAAACTACCTGGATACATATCGATCCTTTGAAAAGCTGACGAAAATTTTTTTTGCAAGATCCGCAGGGTTCCCTATAATGTCTAACCCCTACCCTGCGGATATTTCCATGAGCAATAACGAAGACATTGGTCAGCGCCTGCAACTCGTCAGAAAGATTTATGGCCTTACCCAACGTGCATTATCCCGGCGTGCCGGAGTAACCAATGGGGCCATTTCCCTGATTGAACAAAACCGGGTAAGTCCATCCATTAGTTCCCTGAAAAAAATCCTGGATGGAATCCCCATGTCTATCTCGGAATTTTTTACTCTAGACCTGGTTCCATCCGGGGAAGTGTTCTTTCGCGACCATGAGTTACCCGATATAGCGGTGGGGCCTAAAATCACTATGAAGCTACTGGGCCGCCAGACCAAGGGCCGGGCGATGCAGATACTACATGAATACTACGAACCCGGTGCTGATACCGGGGAGTCCATGCTTCGTCATGATGGTGAGGAGGGGGGAGTGGTTGTTCGCGGGACCATACAACTCACCGTCGGCGACAAGATAGAAACATTATCAGTGGGTGATGGCTATTATTTTAACAGCCAGTTACCGCATCGGTTTGTGAATAATAGTGATGGTATTTGTGAGATCATTAGTACTAATAGTCCGCCGACTTTTTAATCTTGAGCAAAGGCTGAACATTGGAACTTATTTTGATTGCATAACGAGCAAAACAAAAACAAGTGCTACTACAAGCCAACGCAACAATACCACCTCCTTGACTCTGATGTGGACGCGGGTTTCTGAATCTACAGGCCACTCCGCAAGCTCTGTATACTTATCCAAGTCATACAAAACCTCCAAAGTATCAGAATACCTCTCTGCAGGGTCGGCTCTGATCATTTTTTCAATAATGCGATCTAACCACACTGGATAGGTTGGATTGATCGTACGCAACTTCCTGTAGCCATAAATACCAGTCGGAGTTTTTCCTCTGGAAAACATCATATACAAGGTTACTCCGAATGCGTATACATCTGAGCGGCTGTCGCCGGGAACACCCTTAACTAACTCCGGTGCCATATATAAAGGGGTACCTGGTGGCTCTTCAGGTGCGGGATCCAATAATCCAGCCACATAAGCAAAGCCATAATCAATTATTTTCAATCCTCCATCTTCCAACAAAATAACATTATCCAGTTTTATATCCCGGTGGATAATCCGCAACCGATGTAATTCGTACAGCCCATTTGCCATTTTCCGCGCAATATCGAGACCTGCACTAAAAGGTATGTCAGCACTGCTCAAAGACTCTTTAAGCGTTTTACCATGATAAAATGGCGTCACCAGATAAAGCTGACTTTTTGGCCTCTCATCATCAGCCGACTTCGACAGCCAAGGGCTGGATACTGCCGAAAGAACCCAATTTTCTCTCGCAAAAGACCGGCGCAAGTTTTCATCTTCAAGAGCTCTCAATTTCGGAAATTTGAGTACGACATAAGAGGAGCTATCGCTACCGCTATCCCGAGCCAGAAAAAGCACACTAAAATGACCCTCATATAGCTTTCGATCAATGAGATAACCATCAACCACAATGCCAACCGTTGGTACCCGACCCATTGGAAGAGTACGCGAAGCACTTTCAAAGTACGTTAGCGTTTTTTTCGGTAAATTCTGAAAATCGATGAGCGCTACAGAAATATCATCTTTAGATCCATTATGTTGTGCCAGAAGACCCACCTTTTCTGCGATACTCCGCCCTTCTTCTAGCTCTACCGTGAGAAGCTTTATGGTTTCAGGAGTCACATACCGATAACAGCCATCGGACATGATGAACAACTTGTCATCATCATCTATGTTGAGCTTTATGATCTCTGCATTCAACGTAACATCTAGCCCAGCAGCCCTTGCAATAAATCCTCCTGTTCCAACGTTAATGAGGTGATCAGTCGTAATCATCTCGATAGTATTACCTCGAACAAGATAGCTTCTTACATCACCGGCGAATACGACATAGCATTCCCATCCACGTATTATTACGGCACAAAATACTGCCGCCATATTCTCTAGATCAGACCTATTTCTACCATAATAGTTAAGCCATTCATTTACGGAAGCCAAACTTCTACCAAGGGCGGCCTCTACCGTAAGAGAATTAGGTGCTTCATAATATCCAGACAAAAACTGTCTGACAAAAACTTCAGACGCAACTCGCCCCCCCTTGGCACTCCCAACACCATCCGCCACAATCAACATACTACCACGGGTAGCTCGCTGCGCCTTTTCGGACGACAAAAAGGCAACATAGTCCTCATTGATAGCAGATTTCACTCCGACGTGTGACCAAAGTGATACCCTATACGCCGGTACCGAGCCTTCTAGAATCACCTCAAATTCATCACTGAAATGATTGATATTATTTTCCATCACGTATCCACATACCCATTGAACTATTAAAGGCCTTCAGCGGTTCTTCTGAAGGCCAAGACTCTTCTTTAGGTTAAAATAAATTAGATTTTAACTAGTCTATTTTCTCCCAAATACATAGGAAGATTGAGATTCCAAATCCTCACTCATCTTTTGAAGGATCTGTGGTGCAGAATACTTGATCTTGGCAAGCCAAAGCAAGCCAACTATAAGATACGCCAAGTAAATATAGGGTAGCACATTGTACGGATACGATGGCACAGGATACACTGATCCGAAGAATGCACCAAGCATCGCCACTATACCAATTACTGCATAAATAACGTTACGTACCTTGAGCTGCTTTTGCTTCGCAAGGTAGACAGGTGCTGCGATACTGATTAGTACGTAGGCAGTAATGAAGCCAAACGTAGAAACGGTCCCGGCAATATCATACGTATTCATCGCACCCTGAGACAACATCAGCAGGGGCACGATAATAGTAAGTGCAGTCGAAATGAGAATTGCCGCGTGGGGGGTCTGGTGTTTAGCATGAACCAACCCCATGGAACGATGAATAAACTGATAACGTCCCATGGAAAAGAGCAATCTTGCTCCCGCATTTATACTAGCTATCACGCAAGCAAAGGCACTTAGGGATGCAAGCAGATAAATCAGGAAAACGGCATCTGTGCCACCACCAAGACCATTCACTAATGTCTTAAGTGGAGCAGTATCGTTGCCTAATATTGTTGTTTTATTCGCATAAGAAATAACCATTGTATAAGCTACAAACATGAAAAATGCACCAGCAACTAACATCGAAGTAATAACTGCACGTGGAATGGTTGTAAGAGGAGATTTTGTTTCTTTACCTAACGTTACGGCGCTCTCAAAACCGACAAAGGAAAAAATGGCAAGCACGCTGGCTTCCATCATACCCTTGGATGTCGCACCATGCATCATGAGCTGTGATGCATCGAATATCATAGCGGGATGTCTGCTGCAAGACATGATCAACATGACCGATATTATCGCGACAGATAAAAAATTCTATTCCCACACTCAGGCGAGATGAAAACTTAATATCTTTGTAACACAGGTAACCTGCAATCAATCCAATGATAATATAAACAATCCAATTTTCGACGGAAACCCCTACTGACAAAAGACTCACCTTCACAAATATCTCTGAGCCGGCAAGAACTGCCATTGCGCACAAAATATATGCGGCAACCAATGCAAAGCCAGCAACACCGCCAAACATAGGGCCCAATGAGCGGGATATGAACACAAAAAAAGAACCGGCTGCCGAGAATCGCCCAGCGAGCGTCGCTATATTTAAACCAACAAATAAGAGCGCTAGCGCCGCCAAACCGTATACAAGCCAACTTCCCAAACCCGCAAGCGCTACTACAGCAACAATATTTAACGCCGGTGTAAATGTTGGCGAAATATTAGCCAGGGACTGACCAATCGCTTCAGGAAATCCAAGATTAGATTCCTTTAAATTGCTACCTTCAAAAATCTCTGTTGACATATCATGCACCTCCGGAAATATCACAATATAAAGCCCATTAGCAAATAAGTGTAAATTTAAATAAGTCTTTATTAACACATGTGGTATGAGGCGACGTTTCAGAACAGTATCCTGGGTAGTGATTCCAACTGGGTATTTTCCGGTATGGCAGTGATTGCAATAACCAGGCGCAGTGCCTAAGGCAAGACAATCCTCCTCGGCAGCAATATGCGCACCTCTTTTGTTGACCCAGCTATCACTACACACTAGTACTATCAGTACGCCCTGACCAATGGATACGGCGTCAGCGCCCATCGCCAAGGCCTTAGCTACATCTGCACCAGTGCGTACGCCTTCCGATATAATGAGCTGAAACGTCCCTTTCATATTCATGTATTCCATAACATCCACGGCTTGTCGTAACGCTGCCAGAGTCGGAATACCAAGATGCTCAATAAAACAACTTTGGGTTTTAGCCGTCTCCCTGCATTCCATCGAGGAGAATCACATCCACCCCGGCATGATCAGCAAGTTTGACATCATAAAAGGTGCGAGACGCACCAATTTTAACGTATATGGGTTTCTCCCAGTCTCCGAAGTTCCTAAATCATTATACGCGTAGCACTTCAGGCTAAATCAACCATCATGATGCTATAATTCCATTTCCATAACTTCCAGTAGCTCTTCAACATTTAAAACCTGACAATATATATTATTGATAATCTCTAGCTCACGATTATGCAACTCCTCAGTCCCAGCCGCACACGCGTCCTCAATAACCACCGTATCAAAACTTTCATCGGCGAGACTGCGTACTGTAGACGACACACACTGATCCGTGAAAATACCACACACGACGACGTGGTGAATGCCCATATTCTGTAAAATGAGGCGAAGGTTAGTTCCTGTAAGTGCCGAGTCCGTTGTCTTTGCTACGACCACTTCGTTTTCTAGCGGTTTTATGTTCTCTATAATCTGTGATGCCTCCTGATTATGTGGTAGGAGGATGTTATTGAAGCCCTGTCTCTTTTGACTAAGAGAACGATCACTGCCATCAGCCGTCAGACAAGCTATACGCGCGAAGAACACAGGCATTCTCCGCTCCCGAAAGAATTTTATGAGCCTTACAATATTCGGTACTACTACGTTTTTCATCCGTGACCGGAAAAATGCCCATTCACCCGACTCGCCAGGATCGTCAGAACATGAGAAATAAATATTTTGTACATCGATGACTAATAGACCTGTTCTTTCCAAATCCAGCGTAAGGTCAGGCACCTCCGCGTGCGTATAATAAAAAGAACGATGCCTCTGCTTCCAGTGGCTGCCAGGCTGACCCATTATGCCCCCAAGGCCTGTGCACTCTCAGGCAGAATTTGGCCACCGTCAACGATGATAGACTGTCCTGTAATGTAGCCGGATGCTTCATCAGCTAAAAATAGTGCGGCATTTGCAATATCTTTCACATCACCAAGACGTCCCAGAGGTATACTCGCCGCCATCGCTCCAAGATATTCTTCGCCCATCCCCTCCAAGCCCTCGGTGAGAATATTACCTGGTAGCACCGCATTTACGGTAATCCCATCCGCCGCAAATTCTAACGCTGCTGTCCGCATGAATCCTAGCTGAGCCGCCTTAGAAGCGCCGTAATGAGACCAACCGGGAAATCCCGTAATCGGACCCGTAATAGAAGACGTGATAACGATACGACCGGCCGTGCTCTTCCTGAGAAGTGACCAAGCAGCCTGAACCGTATAAATGGTACCCTTGACGTTCGTATCGAGAATCTCGTCCAAGGCTATTTCGGTCATATCCTGGATGTAGGCCGATGGAAATATACCAGCATTGGCACATACCACATCCAACCCCATAAAACTCTGCTGAACAGCGTCAATGACCTTTTCTATAGAGTTCTTTTCAGCAACATTTCCTTTGAGGAAAATTAACTTCCCAGGTCCGATACCCTGCAACTCCCTAATAGTGTTTTGGCCATCATCGACGCTTCTTCCACATATGGCCACATCATATCCACTCTTAAAAAAGCCAGCTGCCAGACCTTTGCCTATACCCTTGCTGCCACCAGTAATTAGAACCGAGCGTCGTCGAGCCATAATTTTTCATTCTCCCAAGAAACTGGCTAGCACTTCAAAGATTGAAGAAAAGCACTTATCATGCCAAGTCGAGTCAGTGCTCAAAATGCGTCTTAGATCATCTCGTGAGGCAAACTATTCGTTTAACTAGTAAACATCTTCAATCTTTCACCAAGACAGCACTTGCGACCGTGGTTAAATTTTTTTGCACTATCATGGGGCAATAATGTGACAAGCGCACCAAAATCGTACATACGATTGCCCTATTGAGAAAACCCCAAGGGACCGCAACTCCCAAGACCGTGGGATACAACTGCCCTTTTCGATAACCATCAACCTGGCCCAGATATTGCTGAACGCTGTGATATTGTTTAATTTCTTCTGATCTTAGATGAGTAACTTAGGCGCCTGCATGATCCCATATCTATCCTGGATAATTTTATGATGGAAAACTTAATGAGCTTGATCACCAGACACGTTAAATGCGAATACCCAGAAATAGGGCGCAATCTTTTAGATATATCCTTTATAACAAGCTCTGAAAATCATACTTACAGACTGAATTGCGGAAAAAATAAATATTCTTTGAGACTACAAAGGCCAGGATATCATTCTCGGGAGGAGATCCAGGCGGAATTGCGTTTTGTTGAGATCCTCAACGATCAGAATATCAAGACAGCACGTCCAGTATCTACGTCATTGGGTGAAAATGTGAGTATCTTCTCCGCACCAGACGGTGATATTCTCGTTTCAATATTTGAGTGGATAGATGGAGAGCATCCTACACCTGAGAAAAATTTAGAGGTCTATGGCCAGCTTGGATTAGTGATGGGCACCATGCACAATATATCTGAGTCAATTACGCCATTTTTTTATGATCAAAGACCATTTTGGAATTTCGACAGAATAATTGGGGACAACGGTGTCTGGGGTAGCTGGTATCAATCCGATTATGTTAGTCGACCACAAGAAAATCTTGTTAAGCACGCCATTTATGAAATACAAAAAAGACTGCACGAATACCATGGTGTGAAAATATCTGGATTAATTCATGCTGACATGCGTCCTACCAACGTTCTCGTCAGAAATGACGAGTTAATAATTATTGATTTTGATGATTGCTGCCACTCGTGGTATATGTTTGATATTGCAGCATCAGTGAGTTTCTTGGAACACGATTATAAAGTAACTGATTGGCTAAATGAGTTGCTCATTAACTATTTAACAGTTCGCGAACTTAACCAATATGACCTAGATATTTTACCATATTTTATTGCCATGCGAAGGATTCAGCTCATGGCGTGGTACTTTTCTCACATAAGCAGTGATTTTGCCAAAACACTGGGGCATGAGTGGTTCGAGTGTTCATATAATGTTATTGAACGAATATTACAAGGCGAATTAAACCTCTCACTTAAATTGCCACTTTCAAAGGATAATAATGCTTAAACTAAATAGTTTTACAGTCACCGATAAAAAAACACCTCCGACTCAAATAATGCGCAGGAGAGCTACACTTAGCAATAAATATGAGCTTTTTTACCGTGACCCACTAAATCCGGTACAGGCGCTAGGTGCTTGGATAACAGACGCTAGCGGCAGGAAATATCTCGATGCTTATAACAACGTGGTATCCGTAGGACATGGCAATCAGCGAGTCATTGACGCCATGGCGAATCAAGCGAAAATTATTTGCACACATACCCGCTATGTCAATGATGAACTGTGTCGATTGTCGGAACGCTTGACAGGCAAAAACGAAGGAAATAATGAGTGGAGATCTATATTTACGTGTAGTGGGAGCGAGGCTAATGACCTCGCGATGCGTGTGGCCATGCAGTTCACTGGAGGGAACGGATTTATCGTCACCGACCACGCCTATCACGGCCTAACGGCCCTGACCCAAGCCATCACGACATCCATGACGGGTTACCTCGAATTGTCCAGCCGACTGGGACTAGAGATCGCAGTGATTCCCTCCCCAGTTGGCAAGGACGAAGGAAATTCCTTCATCAATGGCCTGCGGACGGCGATAAACAACATGCACAGTCGGGGTATACGGCTCGCCGCTGGTATCTTTGATTCGTTTTTTACTAGCGATGGTCTGGGATTAACACCGAAAGGGTTTCTAGATGACGCGGTTAGGCTACTTCATGACAATTGTGCCTTGTATATCGCTGATGAGGTACAACCCGGGTTCGCTAGGTCTGGTTCACATTTCTGGGGGTTCCAGACCCACGGTGCTGATCCTGACATCATTACTATGGGTAAGCCGATGGGCAATGGCTACCCTATGGCAGCCATTATGTTTAAGGCTTTATTAGATGACTACATAATGGACAGTTATTTTAACACCTTTGGTGGCAACAACGTGGCGGTCGCTGTAGGTCACGCCGTATTGGATGAAATTGAGGAGCGGAATCTTCTTGAAAATGCGCACATCCAAGGGGCAAAAATTCTTTCTGAGTTTGACCAACTGAAGGAATCCTGTGTAAATATATCGTCAGTCCGGGGTTCAGGAATGTCAATAGCGGTTGATATTGTGACAGATGACGGAGCGCCGAACGCTGACGGAGCACTTCGTATAGTCGAAGCAATGAAACAGCGTGGTGTAATTATTAGCACCAGCGGTGTCTCGGGCAACACTCTCAAGATTCGCCCGCTACTTATATACACTAACGAGGATACGAATTTTCTTATTGATCAAGTTCAATCGGCTGTTAGAAGTGTATTTTATTAGGCTGAGTTTTATAGTGCAGATTCAGAACAAAAGCATATTAATATGTTGAGGGTCCAACATATCCGATGGAGTCCTGATATTTATATCGGATATAAATTTTGTCTCAATGGCAGGAATAAAAACATCCTGCCCTCAAAACCATAAAGCCACAGGTCGTGCAGGTCAAAACATCATGATATTGCGTGTCTCTCGCAATATCATATTTACCCTTGGTCAATATGGCGATCAACGCAGGTGGACTCCGTAGAAACGGAGTCCGATGTTGCTTTGTCGCCAATGCTTAGAACCAGAATCCGGTTTCGACAATGTCGCGGATCTGGTCGGGTGAGGTTGCGTTCTGTCCGAATCCGCTGCTGAAATTGGTCAGTCGTACATAAGATAGCTCATCGCGGATGAAGTATCCGTCATCCACATAGGTGGGAGTAATCATGAGTCCAAAGGCGCTAGAGCCTGGCCCATAACCGAAGTAGCCCCCGGTAGCCGTAGTGCCTTCTCCTGTGCTGCTAGACTTTTCGTAGTCCACACCCGCCGCAATCGACCAATTCTTGTTGATGTAGTAATCCGCGTGAATCATGGCGCTAATATCACTGGAGCTTTGCGTTGTGCCGAATGCTTGATTAACCGGTGTATACATATACTGTACCTCCGGTGTAATAGTGAAGTCTGAACCGCTATAAGTGTAGTAAAGCCCGTAAATATCGCTGTTGTCATAGACAAGTGAACTGTCGACATATCCATTCTTTGAGAATACGAGCGATGATGTATCACTGACAATGCCCGTGTGCCCGGTATTCCCTGCTGCATATAAAGAAACAGAATTCTCAGAATTTATAGTATAAGTGAGTAGTCCAGAAATTACGTTATATCTATTTGAAAAGTAGCCGTCATTCCATGAAACCGAGGCTGAAATCGGACCGTATGAGTAATTGGCTTGTACGCCCCGACTAAAAGAGGGTTGAATAGTCCAGGGAAACCCGCCTTCAATGTTTATACGATTATAATCGAATGTGCCGGTATACCCTATCAATGTTGGTAGTTGTCCGATGCTTATCGAGAAGTCACTCATGGGCGCGATTGTGAGATAGGCAGAGGGTAGGGCGGTGAAGTCCTGTATAGCGGTACTCGCAGAATGGAATGGTTGTCCTAAGTTGGGGAAGTTATAGGCGCCGGCCGTCAGGTAGAACTGAACTAGTCCGCTAGGTTTGCTGACCGATATCAGCCCATTAGAAATAGCCGTGCCAAAATTTTTCCCATTCAATCCGGATCCAGAGGGATTGGTTTGTGCGAAACCCATCCCGGACAGAACACCCTGCACGTCCAGCTCCCCAAGGGGGCCAGCATTGAATTTAATGGGAGGTGGAATGGAAAATCCGTCCGCGTGGGCTATGCCGGCTAATCCAGTGAGCAGACCAATTGCTAATACAACGGGTTTAAGTTGTTTTGGCATGTTACAGCTCCTGTATGAAGTTGCTTAAGGAAAACATTAGGGTTTCAATGTTTTTACAACACCATACAAAAGCACGATTCATGCCAGTTTTTCGGTAAGATTAATATCTGTTAACATTTTGAAATAACGCAAGAAGCTGTTTTGGCAATTTGGCTGGTTTCGGCTCCCTCGCACGGTCTTGGGGCGCATAGCTTAAACATGTTGCTGTAATGGTGCAAAAAAGCGTGAGTAATTTCTGCACCCGGCCCTCGAGTCCCTCTGCTGTTTTCTCGTGCAGACGCGCACCAAGTGACTCCAACGGCAAGCGTCTGATCCATCTGTTGCAGATCTTGCTGAAATATGTGCGATAACGCCTGCGGCAGCATCGAAACAACGACCGCCCATCCTGTGTCCCTGCTGTGGGGCAGCGATGGTGATCGTGCACACCCGACTTCCCGGGACCCGCGCC
>AOMP01000005.1_pt1 | contig 24783 bp, 16 predicted proteins | sample 537838 | NCBI WGS metagenome assembly AOMP01 (sample SAMN02954329, study PRJNA184676) | mine drainage metagenome | biome: terrestrial; feature: Kristineberg Mine; material: mine stream; isolation source: low temperature acidic, metal-polluted mine stream | place: Sweden: Kristineberg Mine
TTCCGCCCAGCTTGCAACCGCCTGTACCATCTGTCGCACCGCCGCGCGGGCGCTGGATTCTTTCCATAAAAAATCGCCAGCAGCCGCCCATATCGAAGTGAAATCCATCGTTGATGTCCCGTCGACACGTAGGGTGGTGCCATGCGTGGTCCGGTCGTGAGACGGCGGCGAAGGATTGATATCAAAAGCGGGAGACAGGCGGAATCCTTCCGCTGGCGACCAGACCACGCCATGATTCCGCAGGTGGTCGTCTACGTTGCTGACCAATACCGAAAAAGCCATGCGTCGCCATAGCTCCCGCACATCTTCTGCGGGAGCTGCCAGTTCGCGTAACGATTCGGCTATTTCTTCATAAGATCGGGTATCGCCATCGCGCGCGCCAAGGATGGTCATGGCGGACGCATAATGTATGCGGTGCCCAATGGCGTCCCGATCGAATCGGCGCGTTAAAAAGGCTGTCGTATTGCCAGCCAAGTGAAGCAGCCGATAATCGGGGACGTGAACACCGCTTTGTCTGGCCATGTGAACGGACAGGTATTCCCAATGAGAACGGTACCGATCTTCCGCGCGAACGCCGGGGAACTTGGCGATCCACAAGGAGCCCTCTTTATCCATAACGGCGGCTTTAGGATGGGCGCCGCCCAGCGAAGCTCCCGGTCGCAACAGCAACCTGATATCCTCCATCTCCCGGTCGTCATTGCCGACGTCCAACCTTTGCGCCGCAGCGACCAGCCTCGGCAGGTCAGTCAATGGCGGAACGCGAACAGGAGATCCGTCTGCCAAAAAAGGACCATTGCCAACACGGAACCGCAAAGCGCCCATGCGTAAGCCGTCATCCACACGCAACAGATAATCAGGCGTGAATAACGTTCGTTTTGAGGTGTCTCCTTTACGCATCAACAGTCGGCCCCATCGATCTGGCGCGGCATCAGAGAACACACCAAAAAGCGACGTGGAATGATATACGCCGGAGAATAAAGGCAACTCAGGATCAATGGAAAACCCGATCTGGCTGGTCAACCATGCGTTGTCGTATTGGAACGAGGTGTTTTCCTGCCCGCCTCGATAATGGAACCAGAGCTTACCTAATGGGCGAGGGATTCCTGCAACATCCAGGAAAACATGCACTGCATCATCGTTTTTCACGCTCACCCTCCTGGATCATCCAGCCTTGAATACGATTTTTCTCGCTCGTTTTCGCCGCTGCTCTGCCTCCAGCGTAAGACCAAGATCGTCTTTCGTTTCATCCACCAGTTGCATCATGCGGTCGTTCAACCCCAGAAGCCATACGGCTAGCGTCAAGGTACCCATGCCCACCCCTGGATCGCCGTTTTCCAGTCGCAATATGGTTCCGGGGGACACTCCTGCTCGCTCGGCGAGTTGCGCCACTGTGATATTTCTGCGCAAGCGTGCGGTGCGCAGATCCTCACCCAGCTTTTTGAGGGATTTGCGCACCTTGGGCGGCAAGGCATTTTTGGCTAATGGCTTCACTCAGTCAATCATCCATCTATGGTTTACTGTCATACATAAAGTACCATAGATAGATGATTAATGGCAAATTCATGAAAAACAGCGATGTGGAGCCTGGATAGCCGACATCGCTGTTTTTCGCGCGCGCAGTAGGTGGACTGGGCCAGCGCCGGGGGGGGGGTGTTAGGGTGCCATCCGTTCCCGTCGCCGACCCTGCGATTGGTGTAGTGTTCGTCAGCGTGGCATTCGCGGCGCCGATCCTCGCTATATGGGTTTCCCGTTTGGTGTTCGAGGATGCCCTTGAGCGTCATGCGGATGACGGGGCAGCGGTGCGCATGGTGGACTTCTGAAGCACCAGAACGCCATTTAGAAGGGGTAGGCGGTACCCGCCCGCATCTAGTTACCCCGCCCCCTTTGCATCAATTCTTGATTTTTTATGGATGAAGCCTAGACGGCGTGGTTGTGTGTCTGGATGGGTTTAATGGCGATCCGCAGTCCCATGGCCTTGAGGATGCACCGTAGCGATGCCACGGTGGGATTTCCATCTGCGGATAGCGTGCGATACGCTTGCGTTTTGTTCAGGTTGGCTCGCTCGGCCACGGCCGTCACACCACCAAAAGCCTTGGTGAGCTGGCGAAGAGCGGTCATCAATTCCGCCTGATATCCATCTTCGAGAATTTCATCCAGTAATTCCGCAGCTACGGAAGGCTCTCTCAGAAAGAGGTCTGCCATTGCATCATCATGTAACCGATCTCTCATTTGTCACCTCCTGCTGGGGTGCAGCCCCGTTTTTTCCAATCCTTCCAATAGTTGCATGCAGACCTGATGTCGGCATCCTGTTTACGCTTATCTCCACCACAGAGCAGCAGGATGATCGCCTTTCCGGATCTGGCAAAATAGACACGATAGCCTGGACCCACATCAATCCGAAGTTCTCACACGCCATCCCGGCACGGTTCGTGGTCCCCAAAGTTGCCAGATTCCACCCTGTTCAGCCGCCGAATGATGGCCGTTTTGGCTTTCACATCTCGCAGTCCGCTTAACCATTCGTTAATCAGGTCTCGCTCGTCTGTGGTGACGTAATGCCGTATCTCGTTCATGGTTCATTTTCGTTACAAGTGAACACCTGTCAACCAAGCCTGTAAAGTTCAGATTCGGTGTTGCGCCTGAAGCAAATCACCGGCTTGGCCGAGGCGTTTGCCGATAAGAATTTTTCGAGGGCCTGGCAGTAAGCGCGATGCCGTAGTCTGCCCTGGTGCAGATTCCGTTGCCCCGGGCCAGTTGGATTAAGATGCTACCGAGACGCTAAGGCATCAACTTTTTCCAGAATGCGTAATGCTGCTTGCGGGTCTCCCTGGGCAGCCATCACCCGGAACCGGCGCTCAACATCCATTTCAGTGAGCATTTGCGCCGTCCACTCATCAAAGAGCTTGTTTACACTGATCCCCTTCATGCGGGCCATATCCCGGATTTTGTCCGCCTTGTCGTCTGGGAGTCGAATCGTCAGTGTACTCATTTGAACACCTCCAGGCATTCCGATGGTTTTAGGATGCGCAACCCCGGCCAGGCCAGTTCCCCGCCCTTCAAATCCGATATGTTGTGCGTGATGATGGCATCGGCGTTTCTCGCCACGGCCAATTCAATCAAGTGATTGTCTCCTTCATCGGGGAGATTCGGACGCCATCCATAGTAGATGGATATCCACCTCCCCTGCTTCGCCAGTGCGGCCATGACGGTTTTACGTTCATCGCCTGTGGTCTCCCCGGTCCATATTGGCCTACCCAGCATAGCCTCGTATTCCAGCCACAGCGCATTCCCGAACAAAGGGATGTAACGCCCAGTCAATGCGTATTTCAAGACAGCGCGAGAGGCGCCCCCTTCCGACCGCATGGCGGCAACAAAAACATTTGTGTCAATAACGAGTCGAACCATTGGTGACAGCATATATGCTGTCACTTACTAAAACAAGCTGCGCGGACCTGCGGGATAGTGCTTCCGTGCTTGGGATCGCCCCGGTGTCAGCTTTGAGCCTTATCTGTCAGCCATTTTTCTCAAAAAGTACCGTGCCGCCCCGGCCCCCTATTTGCAGGCGGTGGTTTATCATGCGGTTGGCCACTGGCGCGACCCGGTGGTGTGGCTGCCTTTTCTGGTGATTTCCGTCATGCTGTGCTCTTCATTGATGCTCGCAACATGAGCTTCATGGCGGATCGTACCCATCGGGAACTGACCGACGAAGATATCCAGAAGATCGCCGACACCTATCACAACTGGCGCGGGGATGGTGCAGAGGAATAAGCGGACGTTCCCGGATTCTGCAAGGCGGCCAGCATCAATGAAATCCGCAAGAACGGTCACGTCCTGACGCCGGGGCGGTATGTGGGTGCAGCAGCCAAGGATAATGAGCCGTTTGAAGAAAAAATGACACGGTTGACCAGAGACTTGTCGCAACAGTTGGCCTAAGGGTGGCGGCTGGAAGATGAGATGCTGAAGAATTTTAGGGTATTGGGGCACGAACTGTGAGCGGCCCCTGTTTGCGGTTTATACCCAATAAGATACAATCGGTCACATGACTCAATCGCAACGTCCTTGTTCTGGGTGGCCTCTCCCAAAAAGGATCTCATGGACATGCCTGAGGATGTACGGGACACCTTTGGGTATGCGTTGCATCTGGCACAAGTTGGCGGCAAACATGCGCAAGCTGGTCAAGATCGCGGAAATGCGGACTAACGGCATGTCGCTTATTCTGGTGTCCCATAGCCGGGATCAGGTCAATAAATTCTGCGATCACTTTGTCCGTCTGGAACACGGCAAGGAAATCGAATCCGGTGTGATTAAAAAAACCAATCCCAGCGACAAACAACAACCGGTAAACGTCCCATCCGTAATGACGGCTGTTTCATAATTTTTTGTGAATAACACGCCCCTTCTTGTCCATCCAATCCCATGACGACGCATATCATTCTGGTCAACTGGAACAGCCTTGCGGATACCCGGCGTTGCCTGCGCTCACTGCTCGTATTGAAAGATCCCCCTGCGCATGTCTGGTTGATTGATAATGGTTCTACGGACGGTAGCGCCCAGGCACTGGAAGCGTGGGCACTAGGTTACCCGATACCGATCTCAGTGCTGCAGATGGGCCGTAATCTGGGTTTTGGCGGGGGATGCAACATCGGCATGCGGCGGGCATTGGATGCTGGTGCGCAGTTTGTCTGGCTGCTGAATAATGATGCAGTGGTTCAACGGGATGCTCTGACAGCCTTGCATCAAGTTATGGTCCTGGATGATCGTGTGGGCGCCGTGGGCTCAGTTATTTATGACCTGCAACATCCGGAAAAGGTGATGGTGTGGGGCGGGGGCACGGTGCTGGGCTGGTTGGGGGTGACGCACCATGTGCATCGGCCAACCCCTGATGATCAGCTGGATTTCCTCACGGGTGCCAGCCTGTACTTGCGTCGGGAGGCTCTCGAAGCCACTGGTCTTTTTAATGCCGAGCGCTATTTCATGTATTGGGAAGATACCGATTTGTGCTTCCGGCTGCGGGCCGCGGGCTGGAAACTGGCCGTCGCCGAGGTGTCCCAGATTTGGCATCAGCACTCTTCCAGCCTTGGATCCAGTCACCCCCTGAAAGATTATTATGTCACGGTTTCCGCGGGGCGTTTCCTGGATGACCATCATCCGGCACCCCCCGTGGGCCGGCTGCTGGGCGCACTGACCAGATCCATAAAACGATTGGTTTTTGGGCGATTTTCAAATGTGATGGCCATTTGGCGGGGGTGGCGTCGTTTACCTTATAACAGGCACGCACCAGCGCCATTTGAGAAGCTGCCCCATGAACGCAGGAAGACACTGCGGATCGCCATGGAAGCCACGACATTAAAAGGACGACGCGCGGGGATTGGGCACTTCACGGCTGCGCTGCTGGACGAATTATCCGCTGACCCTTCGACGGGAATGGCCTATTTCACGTCAACGTCCTGGGCGACCACAGCGCCCCGGGCGCAAGGCTTGCGAATTCCCTCAAAAGGCGACTGGAAGAAGAAGATCCCGTTGGGGCGGGAAGCGCAATATCTGTTACAGGGTATTCAGTTGGCGCGTTTAAAGCGGGTTTGGCGGCCTGACGTGATACTCGGAATGAACTACGTGTTGCCCCCCGCGCGCGCGCCGGAAATCCTGGTGGTCTATGACCTCTCGCACATACGCTACCCTGAGGTGCATCCGCCCGGCCGCGTGCATTTTTTAACGCGTCATCTGCGACACGCCCTGGCGCGCGCCGCGGCGGTGGTGACAACGTCCCAATTTTCAAAAGCTGAACTGCTCACCTTCTTTCCAGAGACGGCAGGGCGCATCCATGTGGCCTATCCAGGTATCGATCAACGCTTTAACGCGGATGTCACAGCGACCGACGATCGCGCCCTGGTGGCAGCCCTGGATGGAAACACGCAAGACTATTTTCTTTTCCTGTCGACACTGGAACCCCGGAAGAATCTGGCACGTTTACTGATAGCTTATGAGGGACTGCCGAAGGATGTCAGAGCGCGGCATCCTCTGGTGCTGGTGGGTCAGATGGGGTGGCAGGAAAGCCAGTTTGCGGCGAGCCTGCTGCGCATGATGGAACGCGGCGAGGTGATCATGACCGGATATCTACGAGATGCGTTGCTGCCTGCGGTTTACGAACGCGCCCTGGCGCTGGTATATCCGTCTTTGTACGAAGGTTTCGGTATGCCACCGGTCGAAGCAATGGCTTGCCATTGTCCGGTGCTGGTAAGCCGGGTTACCGCCATGCCGGAAGTCTGCGGCGATGCAGCAGTCTATTGCGATCCTCTGAATGTGGAATCCATTCGCGCGGGAATGCTGCAACTGGCTCAGGATAGTGCATTGCGGACTCGATTGAAGATTGCGGGCTATGACAAAGCGCAAGCCTACCGCTGGGATCGGGCGGGGCAGGTACTGTTAACCGCTTTGCGGGAGGCAACGGGGCGAGCATGATCCAGGAACGCCGCCACAACGGGGAAATTGACAAAATCTGAGCATCATTTCCCGGGTACCTTTCGTGCACGGTTCTTCATGGTCGTTCGCGACCATCCCGTACCTCACCCGTGGCACGCAGATTCTACTGACTTATAAGGACGGCACTTTGGCAACAAGTCTTACCCAGGACACGCAAACAGTTGCACAGGGCATGGCCCTCATCTGGAGCTGGCATCCGTCGAATTTAACACTGGATGTGTTGAGTGCGCTGAACATGAAGCGGGCCAACGGTAAGGGGTTCACCCACATGGCCGTCTCCCAGGCGCGCGACGAACTCCTGGCTGCAGGCCTTATGGTGAATCAGCCGACACGCCCCAGTCACGGCAGATTGACAGACCCAGACCGTCTGCAATTGTACCGCGTGCTGCTCAATCAGTTTATTCCCGATATTTTGCGTCAGGCACTGACCCGGGTGGTGGAACTGGATACCAAAAGGTCCCAAGGTTGGCCTCGCCAGGCTCGGGAAACCGGCATCGCCATGTTACGTTTGGGCGTATACACGGGCAGCACCCCACGTGAGATGGAAACGCTGTGGCAGCGCCTGCGGCTCGTTTACGCCTGGAACGAACTGATCGGACCGGCCTGTAACGACGGTTTTGACGCGGAACGCATGCCGGGGGTGAATCCGCAGTTTCGCGTAATCCTTCTGCACCATGCGTTAAAAGCGCTTTCCAACCAATGGGACGTCAGTGCTCTACCCGTTTTTCAGTGGGTGATGACGCAACCCGCGGATCCCCAGATGGCCCCGCCGTTGCGCTATCAACTGGCGGAAACCCTGCTGCATCGGGGGGAACTGGGTCACTTGCGGGACTTGCTCAGAGACGATGACAACCCTGAGGCCGAAGCCTTGCGTGCTTGTGCACTGGTCCAGGAAGGCCAGTGGGCGTCGGCGCAGAAGACATTCGAATCCACACTAAAAACCTTGCGGCAGGAAACGGGGGCGCGAAAGCAGCTGTTGCCGGAAACCATCCTCTGGCTCTACCCTTTGTGCCTGCTGGCCCAGCAATCCCCGAATCATCTGCTATTGGCCCGAAAATTTTGCCTCACCGAATCCGGATCGCGCAATCCCAGCACGCTTCATCCCTGGGGCGCGTGGGTACATGCCATCGACGTGCGCCTGGGGGATGCGGCCCTCAACAGCAACGCCCTGTATTACACCGGGGAGTCGTCACTGGCTTTGTTATGGCTCGCCTTGTTGCGAGCCTGGTTGGGACCCAAGGTCGTGCCCGCCGTAACCGACAAGCGGCAAAAGGATCTTCGTCAGAAGGCCATCGCCACAGTGCATGAACGGTTGCGGGACTGCGGTTTCACCTGGCTGGAAGCCCAGTTGACGGCGGCCGACGTGGTCTATGGCGGCGGTACGGCACCGGAAAACTGCTTCATCGGCGGTGGAGTGGAAAACTGGCAAATCGTTCTCACGTCCCTGCGGGCATTGGGTACGCCAGCGGTGGCACCGAATGCCCCGGACAAGCCCACCCGCCTGGTGTGGGCGGTGACCCTGGATCAGGACGGCGCGATTCAGGAAATTCGACCGCTGGAACAGAAACAGGGCGCACGTGGCTGGGGTGCACCAAAGCCCATCCCTTTGGCCAAACTCGCCAACAGCCAGCGGCTGGAGCCCTGGGACGCACAGCTGGTCCTGGCCATTCATGCGCGACAGGGTCGTACGCGTGACTATTTCATAGATCGGGCTGCTGCCATCATTGCCCTCGTTGGTCACCCTTCCGTGGTAATGTCCGACGCGGTGGATATCACTGTAGATGTAGTGGCTGGCACCCCCGACATTGAGGTAACCCACGACGGTAAGCGGTACGTTTTGGAAGTGCGCCCCAACCTGCGTGTGGCCCCGGTTGCCCGCAGTGACTACTTTTCCGATGGCAGCCCTGAAAAACGTGAGCAGGAAGCCTTGCGCGCCATCACTGTCGTGCGCGACTCCCCGCAACGGATCCGCGTGGTCCAGTTTACCCCAGCCCAGCGCCATGCCGTCCAACTCATGTCCGGTCGTCTCAGCATACCGGAAGAAGCGCAGCCTGAATTGCAGCAGACGCTGGAATCGCTGGCCGGTCATTTTCAGATACAGTCCGACCATGCAACAGCCACTCGCGAAATGGATGCAGACCCACACTTGCGCGCAGAGCTTTCCCCGGTAGGTGATGGACTCATGCTGCGCCTGGTGGTGGCCCCCCTGGGACTAGATGGTCCTCGACTGATGCCCGGCAGCGGCCATGCCCGGGTGATGGCCGCCGTAAAAGGTGAAACGGTCGGGGCGATGCGGAATCTGGAAGCGGAAGGCCAGCATCTGGGCGGGGTACTGGATGCCCTGCCCTTCCTGGCCGCCCCCGGTCGGGGGGATGTTGTGTGCGAATGGGTCGTGGATGACCCAGAATCCGCTCTGTCGATGGTGGAAGTGTTGCCGACCTTGCCGTCGATTGCCGCCGTAGACTGGCCGCGCGGCAAGGGATTTCGCGTGCTGACCGTGAGTGCTCAGCAACTCAGCGTGCAGATCAGCAGCGGTCGCGACTGGTTTGCAATCAAAGGGCGCGCGCAGGTGGATGAAGGCGTCGTTCTGGAACTGGAAGCCTTGTTCGCCGCAGCTGCGGGAAACAGCCGCTTTGTCCCGATGGGAACGGGCTTGTATGTCGCGTTGACCCGGGATCTGCGGGATCGCTTAAGAGATTTGGGCGCCATTGCCGAACAGCGCGCGGATGGTTTACGGGTGCCCACTCTGGCCGCCTCCTGGCTCAAGGAAGCCCTGGAAGGGGCCAGCACCAAGGCCGATAAAGGCTTCCTGGATAAAGTCGAACGATTACGCGCAGCCCAGGATCAAGTGCCAACATTACCGGCCAGTCTGCAGGCTGACCTGCGACCCTATCAGGAAGACGGCTATGTCTGGGCCATGCGCCTTGCGGAAGCGGGCTTTGGCGCCTGTCTGGCGGATGATATGGGATTGGGCAAGACCCTGCAGGCCATCGCCGTGATGCTGGCCCGCGCGGAAGACGGACCAGCCCTGGTCATTGCCCCCACTTCAGTGTGTGGCAACTGGCTGGCGGAAGTGCGGCGTTTTGCCCCCACCCTGCAGCCTTTCCTGTACGGGAACAGCGACCGCGACACTCTGCTGGAAAAGGCGGGGCCCATGGATGTGGTGATCGTGTCTTATACGATGGTCCAGCAGGCCCAGGAAGCCTTTTCCGGACGCGACTGGCGCACGCTCGTCGTCGATGAGGCGCAGGTCATTAAAAATGCGGTGGCGAAGCGGTCCCAGGCTATTTTTCAGATACCGGCGGACTTCCGCATGGCGCTTTCCGGCACCCCCGTGGAAAACCGGCTGTCCGAGTTATGGTCCATCATGCGCTTCTGCAACCCGGCACTGTTAGGACCATTGTCGCGCTTCAACGAGCGCTTTGCCGGACCCATCGAGCGCAATCGCGATCGGGAGGCACAAAGACTGCTGCGTCGCCTGATTGCCCCTTTTGTGCTGCGTCGCACGAAAACACAGGTGCTGGACGATCTCCCCCCGCGCACTGAACTGGTATTGTCCCTGGCGTTGGAAGGTGCGGAAGCGGCCCACTATGAAGCATTGCGCCGGCAGGCGATTGTGGAAGCCGAAGCGGCCGTAGAGCAGTCCGGACCGCAAGCCCATTTTCATATTCTGGCCCAGCTTACCAAGTTGCGTCGGGCGGCATGCGACCCCCGGCTCGTGAGCCCCGATCTCGATATCGTGGGAGCCAAGGTGCGGACGTTTACAGATTTGGCGGTTGATCTCTCGGCCAATGGGCACAAGGCGCTGGTGTTCAGCCAGTTTGTGGATTTCCTGACCCTGCTGCGCGAACCGTTAGATGCGGCGGGGATTGCTTATCAGTATCTGGATGGTTCCACGCCGGTTGCAGATCGGGAGCGGCGTATCAACGCGTTCCAGGCGGGGAAAGGCGACCTGTTTCTGATCAGCCTGAAAGCCGGGGGTTTTGGTTTGAATCTGACTGCTGCGGACTATGTCATCATCACCGATCCCTGGTGGAACCCCGCTGCGGAAGATCAGGCCATGGGCCGTGCGCACCGGATGGGTCAATTGCGCCCGGTGACCGTCTATCGACTGGTGGCCCAGGGCACCCTGGAAGAGCAGATCATCGCGTTACATCACGACAAGCGGGCACTGGCCGATGGCGTGCTGGCGGATGGTGGCGAGAGCATGAGTTTGCCTTCCCGAGAAGATCTGCTGTCATTGATGCGGGGGTAGGTTTGGACACCATCATGCTCAGACTGGTGTGTCCATTTTGAGCGGAAAATCTCACCCACCGTTTCAAAGCACATAAGGCAGAACGGTTATGAGCCCACTTCTGAGAAGTTCAGCCATTTATCCGCAAGCTAAACCAGCAGCATTTGACGCACAGGGCAGCCTTCCGCAAAATGCTCCCCAATTGATGGAGGATGCATGCCAGTAGATCAACCCCCTATACAGCCGTTTTTGCCGGTGACCGCCGTGCCGGCCATTCATATGTTGGCCCAGCCCGATCATGGTGGGATTCCTGTCGCGGTGGTCAGTCACGGGTATCATTACCTGGTGACAGGCAATACGTTGCTGTCATCGCAAGGCATTCGGAAACTTCTGGATCGCGCGGCCAGCCCGATGGAAGCTGTGGGTGCCCTGTCTGCCGCTTATCGCCAGGAAGGATACTTTTTGGTGGCCGTGAAAGCGGCGGTGAATGGTCAGTCCATCCACATGATGGTGGTCCAGGGGCAGATTACGGAAAAAAATGTCGCTCCCGGCCTGGGCTGGTTTTACACGGGATTGCGCGGTGAGCACCTGGATGAAGCGGACGTCATTCGACGCAATATTCTCGCCAGCGCCTACAGTACCCGCAACGGATATCAGCTGGCCCCAAGCTTTGCCCCAGCACAAAATCCCGGTGGATCCACGCTGAACGTAGAACAGAAACCGTTACCCGGATATCACATGGTCGGTGGCAATCTGATGTTCGGCAACTATGGCAGTCGGTACACCAGCAGCTACATTGGCGGCGCCAGTGCGTACATCCGCCCAGGTGCGGGCCTGGAGATTGACGGCAGCTATTCCCACGGCTTCCCCAGTCTTAGCAAAGCCAGTGCCGGAAGCATCTTTTATCAGGGATCCATCGGAATCAGTTCGATCACGCCATGGGGTACGTACGGATTTACGAGCCAATGGACGCATTATATGTTGGGTCAGGTCACAGCCCCCTACTATTTCACGGGTAATGTGGAAACCGACATGCTGACGGGCAGCCAGCTGCTTTATGCCAGCACGACCACCCGATTTTCGGTCAATGAGGGATACGCCTGGTCGCATTATCGTGAGACGGTGTTGCAAGGGTTGTACACGCTGTCCAAGCAGAACTATCAATATTATACGGTGGGCGCCACGTATAACCGGATCGTGCATCTATTTGGCGAGAATGCCAGCACCACGCTGGGATTCAATTACAACCAGGGAGTTTCGGGCTATCACGGCACCTTCGTCAAAGGCCCCGGTGCCCCCTCCCCGCAGTTTCGCTATCTCACGTTCAATACAAATTATACCCAAAGCTTGCCTTGGGGGATGAGCGCGCAGTTCACCGGTAACGGACAATGGGCTTTCAACACATTGCCACAAAATCAGGAGTGGGTTGTCGGCGGTTTCGGCAGTGTGTCGGCTTATGATGCAGGTATCCTGGTGGGCGACAGTGGCTATTCGGCGCGCTTATCCTTGCAAACACCAGCAGTGCATCACTTCGGCGTTACGGCGACGGGATCCCTCTTCTATGAAACTGCGGGTGTGACCAGCAATTATTTGTCGCCGCACCAGGCCCCGTGGCAGAATTTATCGGATGTAGGCGTTGGTCTGAATATGAGCACCCGTTGGGGCACGTCCGTTTCTGTCATGAGTGCACTGCCAGTGTCGCACAGCCTATATCCGGCCAGTTCCGCGGCCAATCTCAGCAAGGAACGCGTGGATGCCTATTTCATATTACAACAAAGTTTTTGATCGAAGTTCTGTCAAAAAGGAGAGTTTTTTAATGCTGCGATTTTCCCCTTCTTCTGCTTCTGCGCTTTCCCCATGGCTGCTTGCCGCAGCTGTACTGGGTCTTTCTGCGCATGCGATGGCCGGAACTCTGGCGGTGGTGAATGGGCAATCCATCACTAGCGAGCAAGTGGATGCCGCGAATCCCGCTGCGGCCAAAAATCCGGCAATTGCACAAAAAACCCTGCAGACGCTGATCAACCGCACGCTCCTCTTGCAACAGGCAAAAAAGGCGGGATTGGCGGAAACACCAGCCTTTCAAAAGGCGATGGCCGCCGAGAAAGAAAACATAATGATTGACGCCGCGCTGCAGCAGTATCAATCCCAGCATCCGGTCTCGGAAAAGGCCATCCAGGCCCGCTACAACGCTTTAGTGAAAACAGCACCAAAGCAGCAGTACCGGTTGAGCGAGATCGTCGTGCCGAGCTATGCCCAGGCCAAAGCCATTCTGGGAGATCTGAAGAAGGGTCAGAGCTTCTCGGATCTGGCAGCAACCCATTCGCAAGCCTCTAATGCCGTACTCGGGGGCGAAATGGGATGGGTGAATTCCAACGAAATTTCCGCCCCGATTTTAGAAGCTCTGAAGAAAGTAAAGAAGAATGAGGTGATCGGTCCGATTTCCATGCCGAGTGGATATGTCATCATTCAGGATTTGGGGGAACGGCCCGCTGTGGTGCTGCCCTTGAAAGAGATTACGCCTCAACTGAAATCGGCCTTAACCAATCAGGAGACAGCGGTATATTTGCAAAAGCTCAGGAAGCAGGCGCATATTCAGATCATGCCAACTGCAAAATCCACTGCCGTCAAGAAATAGGATAGGCCATGAAAGCGATCACTGTCGGTGCTTTGGTGCTGGGTACATTAGGATTGACGGGTTGTGCGGCCAGTTCACAGGTCACCGTTCACCCGATCAGCACACGTCATTACGCCCCCACGTCCGTAGTCCAGGCGCTCACGAGTGATCCTGCCCGACCATACGTGGTCATTGCCAATCTGCATGCCAGCGCGCCTGCGGGCACACCATCCGCCCAGGTGGTTGCCAGCATCGAAAAGCGGGCTGCGACGTTGGGTGCCGATGCAGTCATATTGCACAATCATAGCCGCAGCGCACCGCCGCAAGTGCAATTTAACTCGTCGGGTGGAAATTACCAGAATGTACCGGCCACCGTGATCCCTGATTATAGTGGGGAGGCGATACATTGGGTGGCGAAAGGTACAAGCAGTGAATCCACTTCGCATGGACAGTAGGCAGTGTTTAAATGCTATTTAATTCTCTAAATCAGTATGGTAGAGATAATTCAATTCGATAGAAGTGCTAGCCTTAATATATTTAAATTTGTTGCGCTGCCTTTGCGTGGTTCAGGTGTACCTGGAAGAATAAAATGATTCGGCACGCCGCTGCCAGAGAGATCATTCGGTCGCGCTGCTCGGTCTCTTCATATGGTTCTCTTCTGCGTTACCTGTAAAAGATATACATTCATTTAAGCAGGAATTGTGATGGCAAAAAATAAACCGTTGGAAGGCCATTCAGTTCTGCTCATCCTGGGCATGCATCGTAGTGGTTCCTCTTTGCTGGCCAGCATGTGTGATTCTCTCGGCGTGGATATGGGTAGTCGGTTAATTGAGGCTGATCAACACAATCCGGCGGGTTACTGGGAAGATGCAGATCTTGTCACCATCCAGGAAGAGCTGCTGGAAGCGATGGGGCAGTCATGGCATGGTGATTATGGCGCTGACCCATACCCTTCCCGCTGGTGGCAGAGTGCAACAACCAGGCCTTTCCGCGATGCTCTACAGCAATTACTCCTCTCTATCAAACCAGAAGGCCCTCAGCGTGGCTTCAAGGATCCTCGAACCACCCGATTCTTACCCTTATGGCGTGTGCTATTATCGCAATGTGGATTGAGTCCCTTCTTTGTGTTGGCAGTACGGGATCCTATCGAAGTCATAGTATCGCTCATCCAACGTAACCAAATGGATTTGAAGCAGGCGCTGAGAATATGGGTGCGGTACAACCTTGACGCGATTCGGGACAGTGAAAGGCAGATTGGTTTTGTGGTGGATTATGGCCGATGGTTTACCGATGGCGATTCTCAACTGGAAAGCCTCGGTAAACTGCTTCATCGCCCTCTAGACAGGATATCCCGGCAACGAATTCTCAGCGAACGCATTCGCCCGGAATTGCGACGCTCTATAGCGAAGATCGATTTGCCGCCTTGGGTATCCACGCTTTACGAAAACCTGCGGGCATTATCCGGACGCGCGCTAGAGCCCGCCGATTTCGGGCCTGTATTACAGATGCTTGAGTACTGGGACATTCTGCTTCGCCACGGCACAGAGGACAAGGGGCGTTGGCAGTCACCCCCCATTGCGATTGTCGCCCCTGACACCCAGAGTCCTGAGAGTGATTCTGAAGTGGTGATAGCCTGCAACCAACTCGCGCGTGTTTTAGGGAATGAAGGACATCCGGTCACGGTCCTTACTCTCGGATACCATGCAGCCGAATCTGACATGTTTCTTGCAGATCAACGAACGTATGCTGAAGAGGGTGTGGCATTGCTTGCTCTGCCCATGACCGATGAAGAAATTGCGAGCCCATGGCATATAGCGCGCTCCTGGTTGGCGTACCGATTCCTGCAACAACGCCATTTTATATCGACCTATATTTACGATGTGGGTGGCAGTGCGTATTACAGTCTTCTCGCTCAGCATCAAGGAATCGGCTTACCGTATACGCAAATCTGCCTCGCTATAAACACACCAACAGCATGGGAATATGCCGCAGACGGACGTTTCCCGGATGCTGACGCCGTTGAATGCATTCATATGGAAACGCAGAGCCTGAAATATGCACAGCATGCGGTTGTATCCAGCACCTACATGCTGCATTGGCTGCGTGCGCAGGTGCCTCATATACCGGAAACAACCCAAGTTATCCCCAATCTGACGGGTATTGAACCAGCAGTGCGGTCGGTATCGGGGGCATTTCAGGAAATCATCTATCTGGGGCGCCTGGACACCCGGCATGGACTACTGGTTTTTCTCCACGCCATGGATGCATTGAAGGACGCCCTCCCTTCCCGGATCAGAATCACTTTCCTGGGTAAAAACGGACGTGTGGGGGATGACGATGGATTTACCACAATCTCCCGCCACATAGCGGATTGGCCATGGCGAGTACAAATACTGGGACAATTGGATTCCCACGCATCGATAAGTTATCTGCAAACTCGCCCATGTGTAGCTGTCATACCGGCCATTGAAGATAATGCATCCTATAATGTGCAGGCATGCCTCCAAATGGGCATACCGAGCATCATATCAAATGCCGGGGCGACACCAGAGCAAATTGTTCCCAGTGACCGACACAGGCTGGTGGAACCAACTTCCGCAGCATTTTCTGAAGCAATTCGCATGGCCTTCGATGAAGCTGTCGATATGCAGAACAAGCCGCTGTTGTTGGGACCGGCGATGACCGAAGCAGAGATCTCTGCTTCCTGGCGGGCCTTGTTCCAATCCCTGATAGCGCAGCCAGGCCCGTCTATCCCGGCTGACCCCAATGAATGGCCGTTGGTCAGCGTCTGCCTCGTTCACCATGAACGCCCACATTTCCTGGCCCAAAGTATCGCCTCTTTGCAGGCCATGGACTATCCCAATATGGAAGTGGTGTTGGTCGACGATGGGAGTTGCGATCACGCCAGCACGACCTATCTCAAAGAATTGGTCCCAATTTTTGAAGCACGCGGCTGGACCATTATCCGACAGGAAAACAAATATCTGGGGGCCGCCCGCAATGCCGCTGCGCGCAAAGCGCGGGGTGAGTGGTTATTGTTTATGGATGACGATAATGTCGCACGGCCCGAAGAGGTGCGTACGATGGTGCGGGCTGCCTTGAACAGCGATTCCAGCATTGTCACAACGGCGATGGACATTTTTAAGGGTGAAGCATCCCCGGTATTCTGGCAGAAACCAGATCAGACCTGGATTCCTTTGGCGGGACCCTGTGTAACAGGCATTGAAAGGAACATTTTTGGTGATGCCAACGCGCTGATTCAACGGAAAACATTCCTGGCGTTGGGCGGGTTTACCGAAGATCGCGCCGGACATGAAGATTGGGAGTTTTTTGCCAAAGCGAGTCTAGCCGGGATTCCGATGGTCGCCGTACCGGAGCCCTTATTCTGGTATCGCATCAGCACCACGGGAATGCTGGGAAAGGGTAACAGCTATCGTGATCATCACCGTTCGCTGCGTCCGTATATAGCCAGCCAGCCGCTATTACTTCAGGACTTACCCCTCATTACACACGGTCAAAGTGCTTGGCGCAAAGCGTTGGATACCAGACGGGACAGCCGGAAATTTGTTAGCCAGATCTATTGGGGGAAGGATACCCAGTTCAGTGAAGACCGCAGTACGCGGGATGTTTTTCTTCTGGATGATCCTCTACTGGTACATCTTTGTGTGCCCGCTGGGGATGCAGCAGATTACTGTTATCTGCGTTGGGATCCCACAACACGACTGGCGCAGTTTACTGTGGAGGATTGTCGGCTACGTATTGATGGGGAGAGGGTTTGGGGTTGGGACCACCAGCACGTGACAGGGCAGGCAGATATTGCAGTAGATAATGAGAGCGGACATCCTCTGATAACCTGTTTGGGCAGTGATCCATATCTCATCTTTCATCTCCCCGATGAAATCGCGCAACTGCTAGCGGGTAACGGCGGCGTGTTTGAAGCCAAACTGCGTCCGACCAGTTTAGATTGGCCGGATCATGACGCTTTAGCCGATCTACAGATCAGGCAACGAGAGATACTGCATAGGGAGCGGCTTGCTCAGCTTACAGCAGCTGTTGCCATGAAAACCCAAAACATAGTAATCCTCTCTGAGGAGGTTGAGCGGCGCAAGCTGCAGGAAGAGCAGCGCAAGCTGCAGGAAGCTGCCACTGCTGTGCATATTAGCAATCTTGCCGCGGAATTATCCGCCACCTATGCTTCACACTCCTGGCGGCTTACGGCACCGCTGCGTAAGTTGGTTAAAGCTGTGCGTTGGATTAAGAAAAGATTATGAGGAGTAGGCAGATGACAGCAACGTCGCTCTGTTAGGATTGGTGGGCGGTGCCTCAGGTGATGATGGGAATGGAAGTTTTTGAGGTAGAGACCATGCGGATTCTAGTGGTGGGCGGGGCGGAATATATTGGTTCGCACATGGTCAAGCGTCTGGCCCAAGACGGCCATGAGGTGGTGGTGCTGGATGATCTCAGTACCGGGCACCGGGAGGCGGCGCGCTTTGGCGAACTGGTGGAAGGGGATTTAGCGGATTCGGCGTTGTTGGATCGGTTTCTGGGTCAGCGACCATTCGCTGCGGTGATGCACTTTGGTGCCTATAGTCAGGTGGGTGAATCCTCTCAAGAGCCAGCGGCATATTATCGCAACAATGTGGCCCACACCCTAAATCTGCTAGATGCCATGCGTGCCCATGGGGTAGATCGGTTGGTGTTTTCGTCCACGGCGGCGGTGTTTGGGGAACCGATGTATATTCCCATTGATGAAGCGCACCCCTTGCGCGCCATCAATCCTTACGGACGCAGCAAACGCATGGTTGAGGAAATATTGGCCGATTACCAGCTGGCCTATGGCCTGCATTGGGCGGCCTTGCGCTACTTCAACGCGGCGGGTGCAGATCCTGAAGGGGAATTGGGTGAACAGCATGAGCCGGAAACGCATCTGATCCCCATCGTCTTGCAGGTGGCTTCCGGACGGCGTTCAGAGTTGCAGGTTTTTGGTGATGATTATGATACGCCGGATGGTACCTGCATTCGGGATTACGTCCATGTGACTGACCTTTGCGATGCCCATGCGCTGGCTCTGGATTATCTGTGTTCGGGGCGGCCCAGCCGGGCCTGGAATTTGGGCACTGAAGTGGGTTATTCGGTCAGAGAGGTAATCAATACCGCGCGGCGCGTGACCGGTCGGGAGATCCTAGTGCGGATAATGCCGCGTCGGCCGGGCGACCCGGCACGGCTGGTGGCCGATAGTGCTGCAGCGGGGCGGGATCTGGGATGGAGCCCTCGATTTGCTGATCTGGAGATCATGATCACGCATGCATGGCGGTGGGAGTGTCGAATGAGGGATGGAGATACTGCCGCCTGATTCACGACCACTCCATTACGCGCTTGATCACCTTCAAATAGAAATATTAATTCAAGCCTACGTGATCAGCAATATAATGCGCAGGGCACAGTCCTCGTGACCAGAAATCTGGTGGCTCCACGGGTCAACCAGGGGATAAGCAAATAAAGCCACAGGCCGCGTAGCATTTTCAGTTTGGAAATGGAAGGAAAGACGCTCTTGACCATTGAGAGATATCTTCCCTTGGGTGAGTCCCAGGGTTAAAAAGGTATTGTCCTCAGAGTCCGTCAAGTCTGCCTCAAAGGTGCCATTCTGGCCATTGTGATCCTCAAGTGTACAGACAAGGATTCCATTGGAAGTGCCACTATAATTGCCCATGAGTATCAAGAAGCGATTGAGTGTCCCTTTGATCCCATAGGGCACCGGAAAACTGCCTTTAATCGTATCCCCCTGGACAAGGCTCAATGGTGCAGGAGCGTAAAGCGGTAGTCCGTAAGGTACGTCTATTTTTAACGGATCATCACGCCATGGGCGTTGGACCCTGGGGGTTGCCGCCAAGGTGAAGTTCTCATAATCCAGTGCCTGATTTGGGTTATAGGCTGGATCATTCTGTAATACCCTTCCCCAGCGCCACTGCATATAGGCGTGCTCTATGGCAAAGCGCATCATTTTAGCCGGTGCAATATCTGCCCCACGGGTTTTGGATTCGTGATGGTATAATACGGCCTGTGGAACCCAGACGTTCCGATATCCGGCTTCGACCAGATGAAGGCATAAATCCACATCATTGTAGGCGACGGCCAGCTCAGGTGACATGCCGCCCATCTCTTCCCATAGCGACTTGCGTATTACCATGCACGCAGCGGTAACGGCGCTAAAATTCTGCACGAGAGAAGCTCGGCCGTAATGACCATAAGCATCTCCTGGGTAACTTTTGTGGGCATGGTCGGCAATTCCACCCATACCCAGTATCACCCCTGCATGCTGAATGCTGCCATTAGGGTAGAGTAACTTAGCACCCACGGCACCGACACCAGGTCGCTGAGCCTCGCCCAGCATTTCATCCAGCCAGGATGAGGTAAAAACTTCCGTGTCGTTATTCAGCAGACAAAGAAATTCGCCGCGTGCTTGCGGCACGGCCCAGTTATGCATGGCGGCATAATCGAACGGATAAGGGTAGGACAGTACTTGATATCCAGGTCTTTCCCGCAATGCCGCAAGGTATGCAATTGTATCCGGATCATCACTCTGATTGTCAATAATCAGAATTTCATAGTGGATATAATCCGTGCGCTGCAGGCTGTCCAGGCATAGTTTAAGGTCTTGCAGACCGTTTCGCGTGGGGATGAGGATGCTGACCAGAGGGGTGCCGCGCACCTTAAAGCTCGGCACATAGAATGCCCCATTGCAGGTATCGTTCAGCGTAAACTGTTCGCTGCGACGTTCCAGCGTCTCAGACAGCGTTTTGATGGCAGCTGACGTCACATAAGGTTTTGCAGAGAGGTCACTGGCCGTGGAATTGGCCAGCATCCGCCAATGATAGAGAACAGCAGGGATGTGGCGTATTTTCTGCGGATCGAGGTTGTCCGTAAACCGCAGGACGAGATCCCAGTCCTGGCATCCTTCAAAGCCTTCCCGGAATCCTTCGAGTTCTACTACACGCGCGCGTTTGTAGCAGCCTAGATGGCTGATGTAATTCTGTCCCAGGAGTAGTTCCGGATTCCAGTCTGGCTTGAAATAAGGATCTGATCTTTTGCCCTTTTCATTGATTTTATCTTCATCGCTGTACAGTAACTCTACTTCTGGATGTGAAATGATTTCCGCGGCCAACCAATACAAGGCATGTATAGGCAACTCATCATCATGATCGAGCAGGGCGACATACTGGCCGGTTGCCAGGCTGAGTGCGTCATTGGAAGATGCGGATATATGGCCGTTCTGTGCACGGTGTATCACTTTAATGCGAGGGTCCGCTTCAGCATATTCATTCAGAATCTGCCGTACGGTCGACTGGGTTGATGCATCGTCCGCAATGCACAATTCCCAATAGGGATAGATTTGTTTACGAACGGATTCGATGGCTTTGCGCAGATACCGTTCGGGGGAGTTGTAGGTGGGCATGATCACCGAGATAGTGGGCGGTGACGTCCAGGTGGCAATTTGTTCCCGTATGGCGGCTATGTCATCCTTGGATAAGATGTCGTTCTGGCGAATCCACCCCTCATATCCGCTGTATGCGTGACGAAACAAGAGCCGCTTGTAGGCTTGGCGCAAGAGTCGTTTGAAGTGCAAAGGGGCCGGAAGACGATGGTACAGGGAACGGGCCAGGGCATTGCGGGCCTGTTTACCGTGCTGACCGGGGGAGGAGATGGCTTTGACAATGCGCAGACTGCGACGCACTGCGGCGATGGTCAACCGTATCGGTTTGGTGAGTCGCAATGAATGTGAATTCATCATCTCATTCAGTTCAGCGGTCAGGCGGCGGTTTTGCTCTGCGAGGTTTTGGATTTTTTCGGTGAGTTCGCGCTGCTCACGTTCACCGTGAGGTTGATCGAGGGTGTTTATTTGATGGGTCGCTGGCAGTATTGCGGCCTCTACCATCTCGTTCAGGGCATCTTGTAGACGGTTTAACAAGCCATTACATTCGTTGCGCTTTTCGGCCCATCGATCCTCCAGGACATCCATGGACAGCCAAAGCTGCTGGAGATGTGCGAGGTCAGCGATGATCTGCTGAATCGACCAATGTGCAGCAATATCCGTATGAGTGGCTTTATTCATGTATGGGGATCTTTGCGTGGTACAACTGGCATGGCAGGAATTTGTCCGTTTGATGATTGACGTTATTTGGTCTGCAATGAATTTTAGGGTGAATTATCTTTAAGTTTTCTAGCATGGTATATAATACAGGTTGCGGCGTGTTTATCCAAAAAAAAGAGGGCCCTTTAAAAGGACCCTCTGAATGAAAACTACGTTCCTGCTATTGCTTAGCCCTGAAAGTTGGACTGTGGCAATGCCTGGGTGCTGATCACGCCAGGGGTGCTGGAGTTGATTACGGAACCGTAGAAGTCAGCACCATTGATCAAGTAGTTAGCACTGGCTATTGCTGGGCTGGAAAAGTTCACCCAACTGTTGGTGTTGGTGTTGGTGAGGACCGTATTGGTTGCACTAATTCCAAGCAAGGAATTGGTTTCCAGGAAGATACCGCCGCCGCTGGTTACGTTACCTGCAGTTGCATTGCTCAAAGTACCACCAAGCGTAATGCTATTGGCACTGGTTCCACTGCTGAGCACCATAGGATCAGACGCTTTAGCAATCGTGCTCATGTAGAGCAAGCCCGGCCAGTAGTATCCAGCAGATGCGGTAGTGATGTTACCGGTAGACTGCAGCACCAAGTGGTTGTTCACGGCAGTGGGGTTCACGGCAGTGCTACCATTGACACCCAAAGGTGCAGTACTGGGGGTCCCGGCCAGATTGCTGACGTTACCATTCACCAGCAGGTTTACATTCTGAGCCACAGCCCCTGATGGGTTAAGGCTAAGATTAACGCCATACGTCGCGTGACCAGCAACTGCAGCAACTGCGACTGGCACATAATTATACTGGAACGCAGTAGATCCTGCTGCGGCCGCGCCATTCGGGTTGTTGACGTTACCCGTGAAGCTCAAGCTCAGCAGGTTGCTGCTGGTGCTTGCTGCGCCACCCTGCAACGAGAAACCACCAGCAGAACCTGCGTTGATGTTGTTCACGTTGTTGACAGTGATCACCGTCGTCCCAGCATTACCCAACACGCCATCCAGGTTGATGTTTGCGGTGCCAGTGGCCGGACCATTCAGGGCGACAGTGCTAAGGGCACCGTTAGCGCCAACAGTCGTTCCGGGGAACAGGCTGAATGCATAGCCTAGTTTGGCATTCTTGTAGAACGGATCGGTAACGCCGTCAACGCCTACGGTTACAGTAGCAACGTTAGCCGCCGTAGCACCTTCACTGGTCACACCGCCAGACAACACACGAACGGCCTGACCGGTTAGGGCCGCGCTTGATGCAAACAGATTGCTGCTAACGTCTACAACGCCAGTTGCAGGATTTGCTGCAGTTATCGTGGCTGCATTGGTTTCAAGTTTCAACGCGCCCAAATAGTTCGTGGCACTCAGCGCGGTAGGTGTTGCTCCAGCGGCGCCAGCATTTTGATTAACAGTGCCGCCGAAATCTACGTTTGCACCTTCAACGGTAAGAGAATTTTGGTTAGCAACATAGGCTTCGGTGAAATTAATCACACCGTTGTTGACGACGTTGCCTGAAAGGGAAGGCGTCCCGGTGTTTAGAGCGGTAAGGGTAAGCCCACCCGTCCCGGCTTTATTAATTACGCCGTTGTTGGTGATAGTCGCACTTCCTGCTGTGCTACCAATACCGGCGGCTTTAATGGCACCCGAGCTATCAGTCAATTGGCCATTGTTGACGATGGCGCCGGCAGTTAGGCCGGCGGTAGAGGTCACACCGTTATTGGTGAAGGTACCATTGATTACACCCAGAGCAGCATCAATGGTCGCAACACCAGATACATTGACATCACCGACGGGATTCAAGGTGGGGGCAACAGGGGTTGTAGAAGTTCCACCTGAGATGTTCACCGTAGTGGTGCCACTGCCATTGACGGTGGCGGATTCTCCCAGATTGACGGTACCGTTGCTGTCGATGATCGTGGTGGGAGTGGTGGGAGTGGTAGCGCCTGTCGCCAAGGTAATGGTACCGGTTCCGACTATGTTAGGCCCGGTCGTGAAAGATCCAGTAAAGGGGCTAGAAACTTGAGCCTCACTGGTCAGATTCAAGCCTCCCGTAGTAGTAATAACGCCGGTTGCACCTACCACTACACCATTGGTGTTTGCAATAAATAATGGATTGTTGCTGCTGACACTTACGCTGCCATAAACCTGCGACGGTGCGCCACTCATATCGTTAATGAGTATGGGGGTGGGGGTGGGGGTGCCGCCGGTGCTGGCCGTCAAGTTTCCATCAGTAATGGTTAAGGCAGCATTATCACCGACACTAAAACCAGGATTCGCAGTGATCGTTGAAGGAGCTTTGACTACCGTATTGAGAGCAGTTCCACCAAACTGCAGCACGTCACCAGCATCTGTTGTTGTCGGTCCAACTGTTATCGTTGCTGCTGTGGTGCTCGTTCCATTGGCGGTGTACGTCGTATTGGCTTGGTTACTGCTAAAGCTACCCGGCAAACTACCAGCCGCAGGTGCAGGAATCGCTGCAGCCATTGCTACAGGCGCAGACAGCGCCAACAACACAGCTCCAACCAGCGGGCTGACTTTCATGATTTGTTTCTTGTTCATATTAGTGAATCTCCATATGATGGAAAAGTGTAACTTCAAGGCCTCGAAGAATGACCGAAATGGCCATCCACCACATACCGCGCCTGGAATATTCCCCAGCACGGCGCCGTGCCGATTTCAAACGACGGCATGCGGTCTTCACCTCTCTCTATAACGTATGAGAGGAACTGCTTTACATGCCCGAAAGCACGTAAGTACAACTCGTTAACCTTCTGGTACGGATTCATCCGTTCCTCTTTGGTTTGAAACTCGTTGGTGTTATAGCATTAGCTATGACGGCGTGTCAAAGTCGCAACAAGAATAATGTCAGCCTTTCGCTGACTCTCTGGTATTGAACATGGTCTAAATTTGCGGTCTGCCACACACGTGATTGGTCTAAACACCGAACCCAATAAGTTGCCACTTATATGCTTATTAGCAATCAAACACCCGCTGTACCTCGTATTCCCTGGTCAGTTACAGGCAGCCTATATTGGCGGCCTTGCCAATGGCGGATTATGCCAGCCAACAACAGTCCATCGATTTTCGCCGGGGCTACAATCGGGTGTCTGCACCCGCTCAACTTGGGCAAAATTTGGGCGCAGGAAATTTCACCAAAATCTGCCGTAACTGTTCATCAGCAGTCAGCGGGTATATAGTCTGCGTTTTAGCCCCAATCTGTGCCCAAATTTTGCCCAAACGAAGTCGGGAATTTGCGGGAATTGGGGGGAATGGCAGGTTGGGCAAACGACTGAAAAACTTGGGCAAACAGGCGTAACTCTTTGTATTAAAAAGGGTAAATTAT
>AOMP01000006.1_pt1 | contig 24000 bp, 22 predicted proteins | sample 537838 | NCBI WGS metagenome assembly AOMP01 (sample SAMN02954329, study PRJNA184676) | mine drainage metagenome | biome: terrestrial; feature: Kristineberg Mine; material: mine stream; isolation source: low temperature acidic, metal-polluted mine stream | place: Sweden: Kristineberg Mine
TCTCAAGGTACAGCATTTACCTAGTTTTGTCTACCCTCACGTATATTGACGTATCAGTCGCTTAGCAGGACACTACCTTTACCGACATTCACTGATTTACCGCTAAAAGGTTAGCCTGAAGTTAGCCCACGGTTAGCCCGGGAATTGACCCAGTGGGTCCAAAAAAGGAGCACCTCATGGCCCAAAAGATGCAGTTCACCAAGGCACGCATAGAGGCACTGGAGCCGGTCCCCGGCAAGCGGCTCACCGTCTACGATGAAGGGCAGAAAGGGCTATGTATTCGCATAACCCCAGCCGGAGCCAAGGCGTTCTATTGCGTCCGCAAGGTGGAGGGACGGGTGGAGTGGATACGCATTGGGGACGCCGATGCAGTGAAGATCGAGGCGGCACGTACCCGCGCCGCCGAGATCATCAATGACATTGCCAGAGGAACCAACCCTGCAGAACAGAGGCGCCAGAAGAAGGCCGAGATGGCGTTCTCTGACTTGTTTGCCGCATGGGTGAAAGACGGACAGACCAAAGGCAAAAAGAGCTTGGGCAACGACGAGCGCAACTATCGGTTGCACCTGCAAGGCATCGCCAAAAAGAAACTGTCCGGCATCACGCGGGAACAGGTCCGCACCCTGCATACCAAGATTAGTAGCGGCTCAGGGGAATATCAGGCCAACCGTGTGCTCGAACTCATTAGCGCCGTGTTCAACTTCAGCATCCATGTGCTGGATATGGCAGGCATCAACAACCCAGCCGCCGGCATTAAGGCGAACCGAGAGAAAAGCCGCGAACGGCGTCTGCACCCGGACGAAATGCCGCGTTTCTTCGAGGCTTTGGCGACCGAACCCAACCGGGACATGCGGGACTATTTCGTGCTGTCGCTACTGACCGGAGCGCGTCGCTCCAATTTGCTGGCGATGACCTGGGCTGAGGTTAACCTGGTGCGCAAGACGTGGACCATCCCCGGACTCAAGGCGAAGGCGGGTGAAACGATCACCGTACCGCTGACCACTGCGGCTATCGAGGTGCTAGAGAATCGCAAAGACATTATGGGTGGGAAAGGTTGGGTATTTCCCAGCACCGGCAAGACAGGGCACCTTGTGGAGCCTAAGACGGCGTGGAAAAGGCTGTTACAACGCGCAGACATCAAGGACTTGCGTCTGCACGACCTGAGACGATCCCTGGCGTCATTCCAGATTGACGCGGGGGTGAGTCTCGCCGTTATCGGTAAGGGACTAGGCCACCATTCGCAGCAAACGACTGCCGTCTATGCGCGCCTTGCGCAAGACCCTGTTGCCGACGCCTGGCAGAAAGGGACCGACGCCATCATGGTGGCTGCGGGCCTCAAGAAAACTGCCGAGGTTCTGCCGATGAAGAAGAAGCGTTCCCATGCCTGAACTCAGCAGATTTTACGGTATCGTCCTTGCTATGTTCTGGCGGGATCACCTGCCGCCCCACTTCCATGCGTACTATGCAGGGCAGGAGGCAGAGATCGGACTGGACGGCACATTGTTAGCAGGCAACTTGCCGCGCCGCGCCCTGCAAATGGTGGAGGATTGGCGCAAAAAACACCTTGACGAACTGGCCACCAACTGGGAACACGCCACCCGGAAGGAACCTATTTACCCTATTGAGCCATTGGAGTAATCACCATGCTACATATCACCGAAGCAACAGCACTCCCCGGCTATCGTCTGCATGTTCGATTCAGCACCGGACAGGAGGGCGATGTGGACCTCTCCCAAGAGTTTACCGGCCCGGTATTCGACGCATTACGGGATGATGACTTGTTCAGCCGCGTAGAGGTCCACAGCCTGTTCCATACCGTGACATGGCCCAACGGGGCAGACCTTGCACCCGAATACCTGCTGGACCTGTTACAGCACCAGCAAGGGCACGCGGCATAAAAACCGATTATGACGCCACCGACGATATACTGGTCAGCCGCGAAGTGTCGCAAGACTGGAACCTGAATATTGCCTATGCCGATGACGGAAGCATTGTCGAGATCGTCATGCTGAACACCAAGACAACCGGCGCTTGAATCCATACCGCAGCACACAGCATAAGTTTCACCGTTACCACCTAACCCGACAGACGAACGACTGGGTGCCCTTCCCTTTTTGATGACAGCACTTATTCCAATGGCTCGCAGATTGAGGGCGCAATTCATGACAGAAACAAAGAAAACAAACCATTCACCACATGTTCGGCTGCAATTTCCATTGAAAGAAGCACCAGAAAAACTGGCTGCGCTACAAGCCCATGCTGATGAATTGGACCGGGTAACCAGAGAAAAATCCGAAAAAGAAATGAACCGTATTGAGGAGGAAGACCCACAACTAGCGTTATGGAGTAAAGCCAAACCTCAGCCTGTTGTTACACCAGAAAATATGGAATCTGTACTCGCTGACACTCTCTCAATGATGACCCAAAGAATTGAGGCTGTGGGGAATATTGCAAAAAATATTTCGCCAGAGCAGGAAGCACTAATAGATCAACTGTCCTCGTCGGTTCGCATGCTGGCAGATATAATGCCTCTGGCCTCAGTTTATGAGCAGGATTTGGAGGCGGCTACACTACTATTACAGACGTTTGAATTCCTCAGGACAAATCCGGTTATAACTGCATCGCCAACAATATTTGATTTTGTAGCACGTCTAGACGATGAGGCTCGCCGTACTGTTGCTCCGTTAGAGATACTGGCTTCTGTCGACAGAACCATAAAAGCTTCTCAGGCTGCGAGCAGCCGACATGCCCAAAGTACCGAAATTAAGAACAGAATATGGAAAGAATGGGAACGACTCAAGGTGGCAAACCCAGAAATACAGAAAGGAAAGGCGGCCAACATAATAGGGCCACTGGCCGTCAAGTGGAACATTGAATTGAACGCCGGCCTTTCCACCTTGAAGACGCAGGAAAGGGCTGTGATCCAAGTGCGGGACTGGCTCAAACCCAGTAAGCAACGTAGTGGTGTATGTGATTGAAATGGGGGTTATGCGGGCATAGCCATGGCGCTGCGGGCTTAGCCATGGCGCTGCATGCATGGCCAAATTATGCAGCCTAAAATATCCCCGCATCATTGCCGCACGTTATCCCTGAATGTGAGGCAACATCCATGCAAACCCGCATCGAATCAGTAGCACAGATTGTCACAGAGATTGGCCGTACCCTTGGCTATCCACCCGAAGCTATCCCAATCCAGATTGACGAAAAAAAGACCGCCGAAGTCCTGGGCGTCAAAGTCTCCACCCTGACCAACTGGCGTTCGACTGGCCGTTACAGCCTGCCCTTTATCAGGGTGGGTCGGTTGATCCGTTACCGCGTCGCCGACCTTGCCGCCTGGATCGCCAAACGCCGCCAGTGTGGGGAGGGCTAAGGCCATGCAGACAAGGAAAAGCCGCACGACAGGAAAGGCACGTTCGAACGATTCCAATGATACCGCGATAGATCGCGTTCTGCACCATCTGGACCAGGTGAAATCCATCGGCACCGGCAAATGGCAGGCACTTTGCCCAGCGCATGATGACCGGCGGCCATCTCTCAGTATCAAAGCGACCAATGATGGCACAGTTTTATTGAAGTGCTGGGCAGGGTGCGGAGCCGCCGAAATCGTTTCGGCCCTTGGCCTATCCTTAGGTGACCTGTTTCCCGGCGACCGGCGCAACCTACAGGACTACGGTACCGGCGGTCCCACGCGCCGCTCTTTCGATTATCAGGACGCACTGACTGGAATCGCGCACGAGGTGACGGTCGCACGCCTCATTGTTGAAGCCGTGAATAGGGGCGATGAGGTGGACACCGATACACTGGACAGGCTGGCGCTGGCTGAGACACGCATATCAGATGCCCTGAGTGCCGCAGGGGGTGCCCAGTGAATTGGGATAACGTGGCAGACAGTATCTATCAGGCCGCAGACGCGACCGACGGAATCATCCCGCCCCCGGTCCCTGACAATGAGGCCATGCTATCTGGCATTATTGGAGAGATCGCACGCGTCGGATCAGACGGCAAAGAAGTCCACCCGGTCGCTGTCGCTGCTGCCTCCCTGTCTTGGTTGTCTGCAGAAATCGGTCCAGACATTTTTCTGCCACTTGGGGACACCAATCACCACTGCAACCTGTTTACGCTGCACATTGGCCGTAGTGCGCGCGGCGGCAAGGGGGAGGCATTGGGGCTGGTGAAGCGCATCCGGAAATCCATTATTGACGATCGGTATGATCACCCTTGCGGGCAGACGCACAACGGCGGCCTGTCGAGTCGGGAAGGGCTGGCTGGAGCTGTCCACGACGGTTACAAACAGGGAAAAGAGGAGGTGCCGCCTGTATATGACAAACGACTGTGGGTCGTTGAGGCGGAGTTCGCCAACACCCTAGCGCAGGGCCGACGCGACGGGAACACCTTATTGCCTGCATTGCGCGAGGTATGGGACGGCGGGAATATCCAACCACTGACCAAAGGGAAAGGTATTTGGTCAACGCATCCCCATATTGCCCTGCATGGCAATATCACCCCTGGCGAACTGCAAAGCCGTATTGAGACCCGCGAGATCACCGGTGGGACATTCAATCGCATATTGATGGTATGGGCAGAACGCACATGCTTGGTGGCGTTGCCTGATCCTACCGATGCCAGCATTGTTGGATCGTTGGCACGACATCTTGATGATAGAATCAGGTGGGCGAGAGGAAGTTATCCTACCGCCCGTGACAATCGCAGGGCGTCATTGACTCCCTGCGCGGCGAAGTTGTGGCTGTCACTTTATCCAGAGATAAAACGACCACATCCTGCTGGCGACCTAGTTGCCGCAGCTACGGAACGCCGGGCGCCAATCTGTCTCAGAATTGCGCTGATACATGCCATCCTGGAAAAGTCGCTGCTGATAACCGAGGCTCATATCAAAGTCGGTTACTCTTGGGCGCAGTACGGCGCCACCACTGCTGCCTATGTGCTGGCGGGCCTGGGTGGAAAAGCCCGCGACCAATACAGTGAGCGTAAGCTGCTGCAGTTCCTGCGCCAGCAACCTCGTCGGGAAGCAGATCGCCGAACGCTAACGAATGTCTGCTTTCAGAAGCATGTTTCGGGTCCGGCCTTAGACAGCATTCTATCTCCGCTGGTGGATGACGGGGAAATCATCCGGCGCGAAGAAGAGCCCAGAGCGGGCGGGCGGAAGCGCGTCATTTATTTGCTTAGGGCGGACAATGCGGATTTTGCGGACAATAAGCAACACGTTAGGCTCCAGATATGCGGGGCGAGTGCGGATTTTGCGGACAATGAACGAGCCGCAAATCGAAATCCGCAAAGTCCGCACGATGTCCGCAACGCGGAGATGTCTGCAGATAGTGATTATCCGCAAAGTCCGCAGGCTGCAGAAGAGGATCACCTCCAACCCGAAGAAGTAGACTGTCGGCGTCTCATTGCGACTGCCACTATAGATGATGACGGTATCGACTTCGAGGATGTGCGGCCATGATCGCAGCGCAGATCGTCGTGGACATTGTCGAGAGTGGTGGATCTATCCGCCTGGAGGCTGGACGGATCAAAGTGAGTGGCATCCCCGCATGGTTAGTTCCGCTGCTAAGAGCGCACAAGACCGAATTGCTGGCTCTGTTGTCGGCACCGACGACCGACGAGCAAGATTGTTTCGCAATCGAAGAACGCCTGGCAATTCAGGAAGAAGAAACAGAGGTTGGCGCCGAACTGCCTGATATTCCAGTGGCTCCTCTGGATGTGCAGGCCAGGACCATTTTTGAGCAGTATGGTGCAGAGTGGCAACGCGCTGTTGATAACCTGGTAATTGTTGCCAGGAATCCCAATCCGGCCATGCTGGTTGAGGAAATGGGAAAAAAAGGCAGCGCATCGCCTATCAGCGAGGATTCTGGAGGCACATCTTCCCCTTCTGCATCGGTAAGGTGCAAAGATTGCAAACGGTTCCAACCGGGATCGACGTTGATAGGAATAGGCACATGCCTTGTCACGGTGACGGGGCTGCCGCCCTCGGGTGGCCACGGATACAAGGCCGCTTTTCCGCTCGCTCCACGACGGTGCTCAGAGTATCTGGAGTCGTCGTCATGACCGCAGGATTAAACGCCTCTCTCTTCCTCAGATAACAAAAGACGTAACAATTGCTACGGCTAGGTGGGCAGGCAGGTGCACGAGTTACTGAGGAATGTCACGTGACTTTGTGCAGATCCTTATATTGATTCCCCCTCCCCCATAGTAGGAGCGGGAAGGCAACCCCACATCTTCCTGATTTCAGAGATTTCAGCAACCCATCCATTCACAGGAGGAATTTATGCACGAGAACTTCACAATATTCAAGGAAAAACGTGATAGTCCACCTCTGGCTAAAAATGACAATGCACTAGGTAGGACACAGGATCTGCCGACAATCCATTTTGATACTTATGCAGATAACGCATCTTCAAGACAACACATCTTCAATTGAAAGAGAACGGAGAAGACTCATGGAATCGAACTCAAACAACCAGACACCTCCAGAAACTAAAAAAATGCCGCTGCAAATGGATCGTGAATTGGGGTTGGTTTTTTATGCAGCCATAACGGTGCGCGACAAAGCTGAGCGCGACTTGAAAGATAGTTTAGGTCAAATCCGACCAGACAAACGGCGCAAAGGACTACTGCGCGTACGAAAACAGTCTTGCAAATGGAAATGTGCTGCATGCCCGCACCCCCGCTTTCAGGCGATTACCAACAATAAAGCGCAAGCGCTTCGAGGTACGAGCACGGAGTTGCGGCTGCTTGGATACCACCGTGATATTCAGGAGATTACGAAATCTGCCCAGATTCTGTATCAATCGAATCGCGTTGCCCGCCAAACAGCTGCACTGTGCAAACACGTTTCTCAGAAGTCCTACGATATATACAAGGATATCCAGTGTTTTATCAACGATCACAACTGGCAAACAAAAGAGCCAGTTTACTATCCACCAGATCCATTTGGCGATGCATTCCAGATGCCATTCAGCACACTCGTTTTTGTGATAGACCGGTTCAACGATCTCTTGAAAGCATTTCAGCAATATGTTTATGAATATTGCTCAGAAAAGTGTTTAACGAAATATCACAAAACGAAATCCGGATCGCTCGGAATTGCGCTCAAGCATTTGCACCGGAATCCGTTAATACCTGGTATCCCCGTTTGGAGAATTTATTTCAGGGGTCCGGATGGGGAATGGTTTTCGTCTCACCAAGCCATTTTCCGCAATCCATACCAGTTTGGTGCAAAACTCACGAAGGTGGCGATCAAAAACACCCCATGGGTGCTAGTTCGGACCGGAAACCGGCGGCACCTATATTTTTATCAGGCCGCACAACGACTGCTACGTGAGATTTTAGCCATCAGAGAGCGGCTGATCGCCCTCTCCCAGCGTCTCACCTCAGTAGCTTCTGAGATCATCAAATGTCACAGCAAATAGGAGACTCTGTGGGCTATTATTTTACAATATAATAGTGCAAAAAACTCTTGATCACGGCAAACCGTTATCTTGTTGATAGTTCAGAGGAAATCAATTGTCACAAGCTTTGCTAACCAGTGTGGGCTATTATGTACACAAAGCCAGATCACATATCCTGCTCACCTTTGAAGAGCCAGTCTGATCAAAATCAGGCTCGGCGGCGTCTGCATGCTTCAAGTTGTCGCAGCCTCTGACCCCCACCCACCTTCCTTCTTCACTGATGGCACTCCTACCTATGCCTATGGCCGCTAAAAGCAGTGAGAATCCTAATGCACCACGTGGATGGTGCCATTAGCCAATCAACGACTGATGCCACGATCCCGACTCAGCTAGCTTTTGGACACCCAGATATCGGGAAATGCCATTGGCCAAACGCTGGAGCGGAAATGTTAAAAAACACGTCAGGCTACCAGTCAGTTCCGGATTGGAAATCTGACAGGCAGGAACCTCGCCCGTGATATACTGCAGACGGTAAAATATTTACCTTATATAGAGATCAGCTATGAGCATTCACGTTATAGACGGTGGTAAAGGCACGATGGATAGGCCACTGGGGCTACGCCACACCTCGGTTGAAAACGACCCGGATATGAACACCCCACGCATGCGGGCCATTCTGGATCGCTGCGCCTCAGAAGTTACCCAAGCTGATCGGCGAAAAGCCAAACATGAGGCTCCGCTGATGATTCGCGCCATGCTCGGAGATATCGAAGCCGCTATGGAACTGGAGAGGATTAATAGTCCGCGACTCCTGCGGGCTTCCTCACCGAGTGGTAAAGCTCCGTTGCGGGTTGTCAGATAAGTCGCAACGAATAACAAAGCCTCCCGAATTTGAAATTAGCTAGCGGAAGTGCCCAGCAAAGAACTGGCAATATCGCATACCGACCGGTAACAACCGCGCCTGCGCCTATATGTACCAGATAATTCGTCACTCCCCCTCCTCAAACTCCGGCTTGATATGCAGGACAGCACAATTCTCTCTCACCACCCTTTGCAGGCTTTCATCGAAACCCGCTACCGCATAGGCATCAATATCAATGGCGATTTTGACTTTAATGCCGGGGCGGGCGGTAAAGTGCAGAACGACTTCATCCACGATATCGGCGAACTGCTTTTTGGCCTGGATTGGGTCCAGGTCTATGCTACAAAAGAACTGGTGCTTAACGGTTCGAGTCGCAGCGGCAGTACCGTCCTTTAGAATATAATCAGGCACGGGCAAATCCTCTACGCCGGGGGCCATACCGCCGCCTCCGGTGGCGTCATCCGGTACGGGGTATCCTGAAGGCTGCGGGCGCGCAGATTCTTCATCTGCACGTTTTTCCTCCGCCAGCTTCGCCGCATAGGCTGCAGCACTGTCCGGCTCTATCAGCAGCAGCGACGCATCCAGAAACAGCGCCGCACGCTGGCCAAAGACAAATCCCACATAGCGATCATCTTCTTTGCCCTGTGCCAGACCAAAAAAGTCCCGGCTCTCGGTAGCGGCCTGCACCGTGTGCAGAAAGACCTGATCATCTTTCAGGCGCGGCAGATACAGTTGATGACAACTCTGCTGCCAGACGTTCAGGGCATTGACCGCCGGAATATCGTCTTTCCAAAACCAGTCCTTCAACTCCCGCGCCAGATGGATAGGCGCCCACTCGGTGATCAGCAGATCATTTTCCTTCATCAGCCGGTCGATTTCCTGGGAGAGACTCGCCGCACCGGTGTTGAGCTGAAAGTGCTCCCAGATGACTTCAGACAGACCTTTGCCGGGGCGTGCCTCCTGCATAGGAGCCAACAGCCATTTGTAGGTTTCGCGGATCATGCGGCGCAGGCCATCGTTGGCATCTTCCAGGCTCTTGCTGGCCTGTCTGGACTGGTACTGGTCGAGGTTGAGTTTCATCTCCTGGATGTCGATGACGATGGACTGCCAGGCCAGCATGGAGCGCACCTGTTCCATGAGTCGCCCCACGCTGTCGTACTCGGCGGACAGGAAGATCAGGCGGTTTTGTTTGAAGCGCGGCTGTTCGCCCCGGTTTTTGAGGATTTCCGTGGCCCGCGTAATGGCGGCACTCTGCCCCGCGCGGCTGAAGGCGGCATCGGGAGGCAGGACCGCCAGGCGCAAGGCCCAGTCATCCGGCACATCGCTGCTGGCGGTGAACACATGAACACACCCGAAGGCACCGCCGCTAAACATGCGCTGCAGACGATCCCTGATGACAGGGAATACGTCCTCTTTCTCCTGAAAACGGCGTTTGCGATCTTCCATTTCACGGCGCAGGTTGGGGCGGGTATCGAACCAGTAGCGGTTGTTACCGCTGTTCAGGTAGTGCAGGCGGTCGCTCAGGCGGCGCAGGGCATCCTTGTAAAGGCCAACCTGTTGATCGGGCTGAGCCGCACCCAGAGCGACCCGCTCCAGTTCAATGCCGCGCACCATCTGGTTGGCGGTGCTCGGCGCGCTGCCCAAAAAGATGGCGCGGGCGGTACGACGGCAAGCTTGCACACTGCCGAGGCGAGTGTCGCGGTTTTCGATCTCAGTGGTTTCGGCGCGTTCGCCATCCACATCGCGCTCGATGACCGGATCCCAGCCCGGCGGCAGGTAGTAGATCATCTCGTTGCGGGTATCGGCATCGGCCAGCGGGAAACTGCCCGGCATGATCAGCAGGTCTTTGTCGTTATCCTTCCAGAGCCGGTGGATGACTTTGGCCATCAGTTTCAACACGCCCCGTGTGCGTTGAAAATTCTCCAGCGAAGACCAGTCTTCATAAAGGCGAGCGAAGACTTCCGGGTGGATGGGATAGGCGTGCACCAGTCGCTCGTAATAACGGCTTTCCTGGGTTTCGTGGGGAAAGTCGGCGCTGTTGGCGGTGTAATAATCGGCGAAGGCCCTGCACACGGATTCTGCCGCCAGTTTATCGTTGATGCTGCTGAAGAGGCGACGTCGGACGATCTCGAAGGCCTCCTCGCTACCCACTGGCTTCCAGAGTGCCTGAATACGGCCGAAATAATGGGACAGGGCTTCCAGTGCACGCACGCCGCGCTGACTGCCCGCCTCCTTGTCCGACTCCGGCAGGGATGCCAGCAGTACGGCGGTGGGGACTGCTTTCAGTGCCTCGGTCAATGCCTGCACAAAGCTCAGGTTGGAATCGAAGCTGCCGCCAGTCAGGGTTTTGCCTTCTTCAAACTGGCGAATATAGGCCACCAGTTCGTCGATCAGGATCACGCAGGGCGCGTAACGGGCGAGCAAGGTTTCCAGAACCGCCTTGCCCGGCGAGGTGCCTGATGAATCCGCATCAGCGACCAGCGCATATCCTTCCGCACCTCCCAATTGCCACGCCAGGTCGCCCCAAAGAGTATGAATGGCACGCCCCTCGTGCATGAAGGGCTGGTTGGGGGAGGATTTGATGCCGTCCAGCACCGCCACCCGGGCGCGGGGGAGTTCGGTCACGCCCGCAGCATCCAGAATGGCGGGCACGCCCTGCAGTTCGCTGACCGGGACTGTGCCTTGAGCCAGGTGATATACCGCCAGCATGGTATGGGTCTTGCCGCCGCCAAATGCGGTCTGCAACTGAATCACCGGGTCGCCGCCCTGTCCCGATAAACGCCGGACGACCGAGTGGAGCAGCAGGCCCATGCCTTCGGTGATGAAGGTGCGCTGGAAGAACAGCACCGGGTCCTGATAATCGCGGGCAGCGGTCCCGGCATGCACCCGTGACAGATCGGCAGCGAATTCGGCCTGCTGAAAGGTGCCCTTGAGTACGTCTTCATGGGGAACGGCGACTTCGCGCCAGGGTTTTAGTGTCATATTCTTATCTCACTGTCCAGGTCATATCGGGCTTAAGTGTATGCTGATCGACTACCGCAGGATGCGGGTCAACAGCTTTAATCAGCGACCTTAACTTCTGCAACACCAGAGCAGGATCTATGGCGCGCGGTCGCAACCGGGACTGCCGCGCAGGCAATTCAAGATGCAGCACCACCCGGAGTTCCCGGCACTTCAGCAATTTCGCGGCAAGCTTTTTTTCAGCCACATCATTCGCATGACATTTTGCCGAAACCAGCCCTGCCAGAGTGTCCCTTACCTTCATGGCCACTTCATCGGCCAAATCGATGACCTTTGTTCGTGGGTGAACGCGATAATCTTTCACCTCAATCAACCACGTCCGCGATGGGGATGACTCTGCATAGACGATATCTACTGCCTTGCTTCCGCCACAAACCGTGCTGAATTGTCCGCGATAATGTGACCAATCATCATACTGACTGGCTAATGCGTCCACCTTAAAGGTAAAGACCAGGTTTCCCTCTGTAATCACCTGTTGAATGACTGCCATGTCAGTCTTCCATCGCCAAATAACGGTCGGATTGCATCAGCTCTTCGTCCAGCAATACCAGCGTTTGCAACTCGTCTGTACTATCACCCTGCTCAACGGCCGTTTCTTCTGGGGCATCAGGTGTTGCTTTTAAAGCAAAATAACGCCGTTTTACGCTTTCAAACCGCGATTGCGCCGCCAGTATTTCCAGCTCGCGCAGCAAGAACAAGGAGTGCGTGGCTACAAAAACCTGAATGCCCTGATTGCAGATATGCATAATACTTTCGGCAACCACTTTGATGAGCTTGGGATTCAGGTTGCTTTCCGGTTCATCCCAGAACAGATAACCCTTTTCAAGCAGAATCCCTGTACTGATGAGGCGTGCAAGCATCGCCATTTTACGTAGCCCTTCCGCGACCAAAGGCATTTCCATTCGACTTTCACCGGGTTTATTCAGGTAAATCTCGCCCGTTGCAGCGTCTACAGTGACCTTACCCCCCATATAGGCTTCAATGGGTATCAGCAAATGCCCTACGGTCAACTCCTTTAGGCCTTTCAGCCCAGGGGTCCCCAACAGCGAGACAGTGTCCCGCCAGGTTTCCTCAAAGGGCACATGATAATTATCGTAAAATGGCCCAAACCAGGGACAAAGTGTCAGTAATTCTCTGGTTGGCAGGAATACTGCTGGTGCATGCTGGTCCGTTGTCGGCGTTTCATCTACTTGCACCGCGACACTGGCGCGTGTTGCGAAGCTGAACGCACAAGATTGCTGGCCATCCTTCATGGTGAAGACCAACTCGCATTTGTCCTGCCCCTGCCGCCTTTTGACCAATCGGCCTAACGCATCGGGCCGGAACACGCCCACCAGTTTGTCTGCATAGGCCTTTTGCAAGGCGGTTTTCGTATATTCTTTTGAATCTACATGCACTTTAAGAACCGCGTAAATCAGCTTGAGCAGTTGCGTTTTGCCCAGTCCGTTTTCGCCAACGACCACATTCAAACCCGATGAAAAGCGGTATTCATCGTTGGGTAACACGCCGAAGTTCTTGATGCGTACACTTTTTAGCATGGCTATATCTCGCTTAAAATAGGCGTCGGAACCATTGCCGTACCCGCATACAACCACAATCTACAGTTGTGGATGATGGCAATTTTTCGCCCTGACTTGTGGCTCATACGTCCTCTCCTGCGGCATCTGGTTCGTGCGACAACTGACCACTGGCAGCGCGTTCGCGGGCCAACAAAACAGCACGGTGCAATTGCGCCTGCATTAACTGCATATCGGGAATATGGGCCAGATATTCGGCGACGCGGATGTTGGCGGTGGTCAAATCCATCAACTCCACCTGTTCCGCATGGGCGCTGGCGCATAGGATCAAACCGATCGGCGACTCTTCTCCGGGGGCGCGGTCATATTTGTCGAGCCAGCGTAAATACAACTCCATTTGCCCTTTGTGTGCGGGGGCAAATTTCTCCAGTTTCAGCTCAACCGCCACCAGCCGGTGTAATTGACGGTGATAGAAGAGCAAGTCCAGATAGAAATCATCCGGTCCGACGCTGATGCGTTTTTGCCGGGCCACAAAGGTGAAACCCGCACCCAGTTCCAACAGAAACCGTTCCATTTCGCGCAGAATGGCGGATTCCAGGTCGCGCTCACTGTAACCATCCGGTAAGCCGAGAAAATCGAGCATGTAAGGATCGCGGAAAACCATATCCGGGGTCATTTGCCCCCCTGCGCGCAAGTGGCTGATTTCTGCCTGAATCACCGCTTCCGGTTGTTTGGAAATGGCCGTGCGCAAATAGAGCTGACTGCCGATGCGCTCACGCAGGGTGCGTACACTCCAGCGCTCTATGCGGCAAAGTTCGGCGTAATAGTCGCGTTCCAGTGGCTGTTTGAGCGGCAATATTTCGATGAAGTGACTCCAGCTCAAGGCTGAGGAGAGGGAGGTGACCACCTGTTCATCGGGGAAAAGCTCAGTGAACTGGAGCATGCGGCGCAGGCTACGCAAGCCAAAACCGCGACCATACGCCCTGACCAATTGTGTCGACAACGTCGACACAATCTCCTCGCCATACTCCGCCCGCCCCTCGCGCAACACTTCGCGGCGGATTCTTTCGCCGACCTGCCAATACAACATCGTCAGCGTGCTGTTGGCCGTCTGGGCCACATGCTGCCGTGCCTGATCAATCAGGTCGCGGACTTCGCCGATCAGCACCGCGTTGGTCATAGCCGAATCACTCATGTTAGATCAGTGGCCTCTGCGTTTCGACGACGCCCGACTCCCCTGCCGCCTGTTCAATGCCGTTCCATGCGGCCACCAGTTCGTTGTAGGCGCGGGCATCTTCGGCCCAGCTTTTGCGCTCGCAGAGGGTATATAGACGATATGCGAGAGCGCGTATGGCTTCGGCCTGATCGGGCATGCGTGCCAGCAGGGCACCGGCGGTGGTTTCGCCGTCCTGATTGAGGGCACGGATGAGTTGATGCAGGGCTTGCCACACGGGGGCTTTGCTATGGGTGTCGGGTGGCCAGTCACGCGGCAGTTCGGCCCATTTGAGCAATCGAAGGTTGCCGCCGCTGCTGTCCACCATGCCAGACTCGCTCAGGTGGCCGACGCTGGTGCCCTTGGCTCGGGCCAGCACATCGGCCTCACCGAATTTGCCAGTGGCCCAGCCCTGCTGCTCAAACCAGGACAGACAAAACTGGGTGTCGTGGTCGAAGTCGTCTTCGGCAAAAAAGCGGTTGATGAGTTGCAGCGCGGTTTTGACGCGCATGGGCGTGCCGTCGGCCTCCAGCACGGCGCTGTACTGGCTGAAGATGGCCATGCCGGGGCCGATGATGGCCTGGCTCAAATCCACCGGGGCGACGGGCGAATTGACGCCACCGCGGGTCATGTCGAGAAGGGCATCAGGGAGCGCGGCATTGAGTTCGCGGAGGAAGGCGCGGCGGCTGATGCTGGGCGCATCCAGGGCACGCGGGCGGCAGACGAGGATGATGCTGGAGGCTAGGGCGTTGGTGCCGTTGCCTATGACGCGCCCTTCTTTTTCTGTTCGCATTGGCCAAGTGCCTGTGAGTGCAAAGCCTGCTCGAAGAACGGCATCTAAAAAGGTCTCCCATCCGGTGCTGTGGGTACCAATATCATCTTGAGTATCGCTTTGCTTGAATGCGTAATAAATCGTGACGGGAAACGCTGGATGTGCACGCACGGCAAGATTGTGCATGGCACGAGTCATGCCGTCGAGGAAGAAAGCCTCGGCCTCCGTTTTTCCTCCATGGCGATAGGGGGTAGCCACCAATTCTTCGGCCTTGGGTACAGCCAGTGTGGCGTAGAGATTCGGGAAAATAGGTTTTAGACTCTTGCGCAACCAGACATAGAAAAAATCTGATAGGTCGGCATAGCCGATGTTGTCATAATAAGGTGGGTCGGTGGAAATCACTTTCTGGGTACTTATTTCTTGACTAGAAGCATCGGCCTGAAGCGCAATTCCACTCCCTACATTTCCTAGTGCTACAAAACCCTTAAGTTGGCGCTCGAATAAATTATTAAAACTGCCAGACGAGTCTGAAAATACGTTTGTTTCAGCATAATCCCAAGTCATTGGGAGTGCTTGCCGAGAAAAAACGCTGCGCAGTTGTGTGTTTGGGTGATTCCAGCCACATATTGAGGACGAATGATTGGCCACCTGGTCGACCAGAAGCGCCAAATACACCCCCACCGCCTCCGCATAGGCTGCGGCGCCGGTGCCGCCTTGGTCGAGTGGCTTCGGGTCGAGCAGGGCGGCGATTTCGGAGTGATGGGCGGCATCTTCGGGGCGTATGCTTGCGGCCTGCATCCGGCTTTCGGCCAACGCGCCAAAAGCCCGCTCCGCATGCTCGCGCACGCGGGCGATGGCTTCGGGCACGAGGTCGGCAAAAGTCGTCAGTGCCACGAGTTGGCGGGGGGTGAAGAGGTCGGCGTAGGTGGTCAGGCCATAAGCCGGCGTCCAAAAATTGCGCGGATCGTTGGGCAATGCAGTTTCCGGTCGCCATTCTGGAAGTGCCCGTGCTGCAATCGCTTCATGCTCTCCTGTGGGGTTCAGATATACGCGCCCACGCACCCCTTCGGCAACAATCGCCATAAGCCGCTGCCCGATTCGCCCTTCAATGCCCTCAGCTTTGATGTATTTCGGCTCAATCGGTGAATCCGACATCAGACAGCGAAAATTCGCCCCGCGTGCCAGCTTGGTGCCACCTTTAGCACTCTGTGGCGGCCCCCCCATCTTCACCGTAAAGTGATAGCAATCGCCTTCCACCACCGGCTGCACATACGCCTCCTTGCCCGCCTTGCTGCTGAGCACAAAGGTACTGGCCAGCGGCACATCCACGTGGCTGAAGGCGGGGTTAGGGCTTTTGACGGTGCGCGCCCAGAGCCAGGCGATAACCGTGAGTTTTTGACCGAACAGCGGCGCGAGGTCGGGGCGCTCGGCCACCATATCGGCGGTGACTTCGATTTTGGGGTAAAGATGGCCGATGCGTTTTTCGGCTTCCGCCCGCATCCACGCGCCATAACGGCGCACATCCTCGGCCAAACCCTGGGCTCCCTGCCAGTTTTTGGCAAACATGTCGGCGCTGCGCTTGCCCTGCACTTCCGGCACCGGCCCTACGGGGGGCAGGCCAGCAAACTTGGGCGGAATCTCGATCATGGCCTTATTGATGGTGACGGCCACAGGGTTGAGGTCAGAGGCGTAGCTTTCCAGCCCCAGCCGCTGCGCTTCCAGCGGTAAGGCACCACCACCGGCAAAGGGGTCATGAAAGGCGGGCAATTTGTCGGGGTTGAACAGTTCGGCGGCCTGCGGGTGGGTTTTATTGAGTTCGCAGGTTTCGCGCCAACTACGGAGGATTTCGGCACGGGCGGCGGCCAGCACGGTTTCGTTGTTGGTGTTCTCCCAGAGCACGAGCTCTTCGATGATTTTGAACAGGCGCTCACGCTCGATGGCCGCCTTTTCCTTGTTCATTCCATATTTGAAACCGCCGCCCTGCTGATAACCGGGGTCGTTGACCATCTGCGCAAAAATCACCGCCCGCGCCGCAGCCAAAGGCCGCCGCGCCCACCACAGGTGCAAGGTGCTGGGGTGGCCGTGGCGGATGGACTTTTCCCGAGCTGCGGCGACGTTGATTTTGTCCAGAGGCAGGGCGACTTCGATGAGTTTTTTGGGGGTTTTTATGGGGGTCATACCAGTTCCGGTGCGTGCAGATGTAAGACGTTCTCGGCGACTTGACCGAAAAATTGGCGGGTGAGGCTGAAAAAACGGCTGAGCTTTTGCCCCGTTGGCACAAGGTCAATGGCTGCCAGATCGGCAAGAGCCCATCCCTTTGTAATGTGTTCTGAATATAAATCGTCCAGTTCATTCCACCATTGCTGCCGCAGTGTCAGCAAATAAGGGCTGTTTAAATTGAGTAGTTCAATGGTGTATTGTGCATGGTCACGCTCAATGCTGCTTAACCCAAGACGGGGTATCACGCGGCCATCCGAAAGATAAGCAAAGTATCGCGCACAGTCGGGCTGATGACACGAGACAAAGCGCCCCATATCGCAGGCCTGTTGTTTGCCAGCAGCATGGCCACCAAAGGCCTCACCCCGGTTGAGAAGCGACAAGTCATGACTATGCAAGGCACTGGCCGCAAGATTTCTGTAATCAAAGGTACGCTGCGGGTTCTGGCTTTTGTTTTCGATGTGCTCAATGTGGTAGCCCAGGCCTTCCTCGTCAGCGCGTAATTCACTGTAGCAGCAAAGCTGATACTGCTCGTTTTTCAAGGCGTCCAGAACCATAGGCTTATGGGCAAAACACTGCCAACGGCTGTTGGCTTCTGCCGGCGTTTGAGGCGGACGGGTATGCGCTTGCTCGAGGTCAAAACCGCCTGTGCCTTGTTGAGTGATTGATCTCATGATTTCACGGCTTTAGCACGCTTTGACGTTGAATGTTACGTTGCAGACGTTGCAATTGGGGGTGTTGCGCGCCGAGGGCTACCGTCAGCGTCTGCATCAGGTTTTGTGCTTCCTCAGACGCATAAGCACCTTGGTCCACCAACTCTGTAAAACGTTGGAGGTCGGGTTTCTCCACAACAGGAGGCTGTGGGTCAACCATCATAACGCTGTGCAACACATCGCCACTGGGTTCACCGTAGGTCATGGCAAAGGGCGGTTCCGCTATAAACGTGCCTGAGGCATTACGCCCGAGTACACGGATATTTTCCTTTTTTACGGTACTTAATACTTGTGGACTATGTGTGGTGACGATGAGTTGCAGACGCGGAAATGCTTCGCGAAGACCTTTCAAAATCACCTGCTGCCAGGATGGATGAAGATGCATATCCACTTCATCAATGAGAACAATGCCCGATGTTTCCAGTGCCGCGCGCGCGCCGAGATGTGCGTTGAGTTGGACCGCACGAAAGGCGATATCACCTACCATGGCGATCACATTACGAATACCATCACTGAGCTGTCCCACCTCCAGCACACCATATTGTTCATGTTTCGCCGTCAGCGTCTGCAGTGTCTCTGAATAATTGATAGATCCCCATCCAGAAGGCGCAAGCACCGTATCCACGGCACCACGTACCGCATCCACCAAAGGAGAAAAAGCGCTCGTATGCGCATCTATATCCTGGCGCGTTGCATTTGGCTGTGCTTCCGCAAAGCGGAGCTTCGATTGAAATATAGATCGGTATGCAAGGCCAAACCAGTCTACAAAATATTTAAAACTGGATGCGGGTTCCATGCAGTCTAAGTACCCAGCTGCGCGGACATTAAATCCAGAGGAAGTAAGTTTTGCCCCTGTCAGATGTTTTTGGTTCCACAAACGTCCGGTGCCGTAGAAAGCCAGTAGCGGCCAATCTTCCGGTTCGTTTGTATCGAAATCTTGAAGATGGTTTGCATAAATCGAAGGTGACTTGGCATATTTAACCGTCGTATGCGACTTGGCAGACTTTAATTCCCGCACCCAATTAATAGTATCTCCATTTTCCCAGAGCGTGCCCCAGACATAAATACTGGCGGGATAGACCGTTTGCATGCGGCCCAATTCCTGATCATCGACCCGGGAAAACACGTCTGCTGGTTTGATTCCTGCACCCTTACCCGTGGGGAAGGCCCCCAGATAGGTGCCCATCGCTACGGAAATGGCGTCCAAAATACTGGTTTTCCCGCCGCCATTGTCTGCCACCAGTACTGTCAGCTCCGGGTGCAGCGTACATTCCAGTGCTGGGAAAAGGCGAAAGTTCTTCAAGACAATCTTGTGGAGTCTCATGCTTGTTCTCCCTTTCGGAGCAACTCCGCCAAATCCAGATTGATACTGGTGACCGCCCAATCCGGTTCCTGCGTAAAGGGCTTGCGCACGTAGTATGGCCCCTCGTGCTGCTCACCATCCACCAGCACGATGGCCAGGATGAACTTATCCTGCTGATTCAGCCCGTAGAGGATTTCGTTGCGGGTGACGGTGATGGTGCTGCTGCCCTTGGCGCGGCCTTTCACCTCAATGTGGCGGGAGGGGGGAAGCCTGCCGTTAACAGCAGCGGGCATGCTGGTGACGTCCCAGCCGCATTTCTGTGCGGAAACATCGATGACTTCATGGCCAAGGGTGCGTTCCGCGTCCATCACCGACTGCATGGCGATCCACTCCACACGGGCACGGGCGGCGGCATCGGCGGTCCAGCCGGTCGTTTCGCCTTTGCGCCGGGCTAGCAGCCCTGCCGGAATTACCAGTGCGCCACCCAGCACGACGGGAGTGGCTGAGATCACGTGACGCATGGCCAGCAGTTCTTTCTCGCGGGATTCCCTGCGTGCAGAGAGATCATCAATGGTGCGGCGGACGTTCTCCAGATTCAAGCGCACGTCCTTACCGGCAGAAATATCGTCTTGCAGCTTGATGTAACGATCCGACCAGTAGTTAATTTCTTTGACCAGCCGTTCCTGAACGGCGGCGAGGGTCTTGTCCACGATGGCTTCGCGGCGCTGCCGCACTTCGTCGAAATGCTCGGGCACCTGATGCGCCGAGGCGTAGCGGAGTGCCTGAGCCTCCAGGCCCTGGGTGATCCAGGGCGCGGCCAGAATATCCGCAAGCAAGGGGTGATCGGCAGGATCGAGTGGCTGCAGGTCGAGATGCGGAGCCCAACCGGCGTTGATAGTGTTGCCCTGCGGGTCGATTTCCACAAACTGCATCCGCCGGGATACGACGCGCGTGGGGTCGGCGCCTTCTTTTACCGAATGATCGACCATGAACAGGACCCTGGGCGTCAGCCCGGTGTCGGCGGGATCCACGAGGATGGCGCCCTGCTTGAGTTGATTCCGGTGTTGTTCCAGAACAATGTCAGTCACCGCCTGCATGAGCGGGTGGCCGGGATGCAGCAGGCTGGCCATTGCGGCGCCAGGACGGTCGTTAATGCGCACATATTGTTTCTCGAAACAGACCCGTTCATAACGGGGCAAAACCGGATTGCTGTTGCGGCGATCCCGCCCGGAAATCTGCCGGTCCCGCTCACGGATGCTGGCGGGAACATGGGTGATCTCGTAACGGCCCGCCTCACGGGGGCGCAATGTCCCGCCGAGTTGCTGGAAGGACTGCTGGAAAAAGGCGCGAATGAAATAGGGCTGGAGTTTGCGGGCTTCGGCCTTCTCCATTTCTTCTTTAATGGCGAAAAGGCGGCTGGTATCCATGACTTCTTCGCAGAGGGCATTGCGCTGGAGGATGGCTTCCAGGTGCTGGGTATCCAGTGCACCGTCAATCTTTTGCCACATGCGGGCACGCACTTCGGGATCGGCACCATAACGGATGGCTTCGATCAGCAGATCCTTAAGGCTTTTTTCCTCAAAAACCTCACCGAGAATGTCAAAAACCCGTCCACCCAATGCCTGGCGCTCGACTTCGAGTTTATCAAAGAGGCGCTGAAAAACATCGCCCTCGCGGGTTTCGGCGGCAACCATATTCCAGAGGTGGCAGACTTCGGTTTGGCCGATGCGGTGGATACGGCCAAAGCGCTGCTCCAGCCGGTTGGGATTCCAGGGCAGGTCGTAGTTGACCATCAGGTGCGCGTTTTGCAGATTGACGCCCTCGCCCGCCGCGTCGGTGGCGAGCAGTACCCGAACGGTGGGGTCATTACGGAACAGCTCCTGGACCTTGCGGCGTTCTTCGCGCTTGATGCCACCGTGAATCATGGTCACGGCGTCTTCATTGCCGATCAGTCCACGAATTTTGACGGCGAGATAGTTGAGGGTGTCGCGGTGCTCGGTAAAAATGATCAATTTGCGCTGTAGGCCATTGTCTTCGCGCATGGCGGGCGATTGCAGCAGGTTGGAGAGTTCGTCCCACTTGCGATCCTGGCCAGAGTGCACGACCTGCCGGGCCTGTTCTTCCAGCCCTTCGAGAATGATGATTTCCGCTTCCAGTTCGGCAATGGTCTGGGCGGCGGTGGCCTGATCGACGACTTCTTCTTCAAATTCTTCGTAGGCGTCGGGGGTAAGGGTGTCGGCGGATTCCCAGATGTCGTCGCTGACCTGATTAAAGCGGTCCGAATCCAATGTTTCCGCCAGTAACTGGCCGCGCTGGCGGAGCTTTTCTTCTTCAACTCGGCGCTGGAGTTTGTTGCGACGGCGTTTCAGGGATTGGTAAATGGCTTCGGGGCTGGAGGCCAGACGACGCTGCAAGGCCGTCAGCGCGAAGCCGACGGTGCCTTTGCGCTGGCCATCCAGTTGGTCGGCACGGTTCATTTCTTCTTTGACGTAATCGGTGACAGCAGCATAAAGCGCGGCTTCCGGGTCGGAAAGCTGGTAATTGGCGGTGATGGCCCGGCGTTCGGGGAAGAGCTTGCTGCCGTCAAAGCGCAGCATGTCTTCTTTGACCATACGGCGCATCAGGTCGGTGACATCGACTTTGTGGGCGCCATCGCGGAACTTGCCGTAGAAACGGTCGGCGTCCAGCAGGGACATGAACAACTGGAAGTCTTCTTCCTTACCGTTGTGGGGGGTCGCCGTCATCAGCAGAAAATGACGGGTGATGGACCCTAATGTCTCGCCCAGCAGAAAGCGCTTGGTTTTGTTTACCTTATTGCCGAAGTAACTGGCGGAGAGCTTGTGGGCTTCGTCCACAACGATCAGATCCCAATGGGAGCTGCGGAGTTTGTCCTGCAGTTCTTCCCTGCGGGCCAACTGATCGACCCGGGCGACCAGCAGGTCGATATCTTCAAAGGGATTGCCGCTGCGCGATGCCTCTACCTGCTCGCGGGAGAACAGGGTGAAGGACAGACCGAATTTCTCGAACATTTCGTCCTGCCACTGCTCGACCAGACTGCCAGGGGCGACAATCAGCACCCGGCGGGCATCGGCCCGCATCAATAACTCACGGATGAACAGACCGGCCATGATGGTTTTGCCCGCGCCGGGGTCGTCGGCCAGCACATAACGCAGGGGCTGGCGGGGCAGCATGGACTCATAGACGGCGGTGATCTGGTGCGGCAAGGGCTCCACGTTGGAGGTGTGCACCGCCATCATGGGGTCGAAGAGATAGGCGAGGTTGATCCGGTAGGCTTCGACTCCCAGTTTGAAGTCTTCTCCCGGGGCAACGAAAGCCCAGGGGCGTCCGGCATCGGCTAATGACAGACTGGACTCGTCGCCACGAAAAAGCATGCGTTCGCGCAGGCTTCCATCTGCCGTCTTGTAGTAGACGGTGAGGGCATGGTCCCCCGCCGGCTCCGTCGTCACAATGCGTACCACCTGGCCAGGTTCCAGACCGGAGATCGCCGCATTTTTCTGGATGTCTTCGAGTTTCAACATGCGGCTCTGCTCATTTACGGCTCCGGTGGTACAGTTTTTTTATTTCTGATCTGCTGGATAGAATACCCGATTTGTTGGGAGCGACAAAAAAATCAGCGCTCAGCCTCCATTCGACATAGTTCATGACCACGGCCCTGCCGAGGTCACCCATCTTGTCGTGATCCCCGCCCGCGGTAACACGTCATTAACAGCAGCCCGTAAATTCTGAAAATCCCTGAAGTTATGAGGCGTCATGATAATTTGTTGTTGAGGCCATGGCGGAGGCGCCTGACCCAAAGACATGTTTGAATCACTGATGAGGGCTCTATGAACCATGTGAAACGTGAATCCTGTCCGAGCTGGATTCTGGCGACAACTTTCTCCTGGATATGCACCGGCCTGCTGGTTGCCATTATGGTCATCAGAGGCTTCCCACGAATGGGCTGGCTCCTCCCGGCCATGGGCGCGGGGATGTGGGTCACGCTGGCCCTCTTTTTGGCCGGCTGGAAACTGCAGAAAGAAGATCCTGAAGGTGAATTCCACCCAATTTTCTACATTTTCGCAACGGCGTTCGCCGTGGTGGCGGGCGGCATCGTCTTCTTTGCCGCCATCCATCAGGCGCTGGCCCATTGATGGAGTCCACGCGAAATGGAAGTCGCCAGGAAAGAAAATGGTTACGGCCAAGGGGTTGAATTACCCTCAACTTACCCTCTATATGGAGCAATCCTATATGATTTATATCATGAAAAGCCCGCTCGCCTTATATCGCGCCTTCAGGGCGGCCAATGTCCCTGACGACATCGCCAGGGACGCTGCCTATGCTGTGAGCGCCGATCTGAAAGCCATGATCGATCAGATCGTAACCGAACAGGATCCTGATGTTGCCAATGCCAGGATTGGCCTGGCAGGGAAAAGCCCCTCCGCGGATGCATGAGTTCAGAAACCCTTTGGCCCAGGTCAGGAGCCGGATACCTTTGCAATTGGTGCCGCAGTTCCATCTCCCTGTTATGATAGACGGCGTCTTGTGGGCGCTTGCGCCCTGAAAGTCACCTTGAAGGCCGCTCAGGAACCAGGAATTGGATGCAAGCGCTCCAACGTTAGGAAAATATCCCCAGATAGTCGCACTGTGGCGCAGGAGATGTCTTGCTCCTTCGCGGCGATATCCCACGGATGCTGGATGTGCTCGCCACGGTGCGGGCGTTGGCCGAAGGAGTGCTCGCCGACGGTGGCGAAGCCGCGTCACTGCCTTCGAGCGCGGACCTCCTCCACACGCATTCGCAAGAAGAAAATTGGCGGATGACAGACACTTTCCAAACGAGGTTCAAAGCAGGATCACTGAAGAAATGACAGCGAGGGAAGAACCACCCACCGCCACCGTATCAGAATATGGGACGCCTGTGTCCCATATTCTGATACGACTATTGACCGATCTCGACCAAGCTGGGGTTCTCGCTA
>AOMP01000007.1_pt1 | contig 23644 bp, 24 predicted proteins | sample 537838 | NCBI WGS metagenome assembly AOMP01 (sample SAMN02954329, study PRJNA184676) | mine drainage metagenome | biome: terrestrial; feature: Kristineberg Mine; material: mine stream; isolation source: low temperature acidic, metal-polluted mine stream | place: Sweden: Kristineberg Mine
GGAATCCCACCCTCTCCGCCAATCACCGTCCATCAGCGGACAGTCTCAGGTTTTTCTATGGCGACAAAGATCGGTCCCCTCGCAGTGGTAGCTGGTGAACTCCGTCAGGCCCGGAAGGGAGCAGCGGCAACCGGTGATCCAGGTGCCGGGGTGCGGCTGATTGGCGTCGCCACCCTATATTTCAGGTCCGCATGAGCGCCTACCTCGCGCTTGCCCGCCGCTGGCGGCCACAACACTTTGACGATTTTGTAGGGCAAGAGGCTGTGGTCGCTGCCTTGCGCCACGCCCTGGATTCCGGTCGCATTCATCATGCTTTTCTGTTCACCGGGACGCGGGGAGTCGGTAAAACGACGCTGGCGCGGCTGCTGGCCAAATGCCTGAACTGTGAGCGTGGCGTGAGCAGCAATCCTTGCGGAGCGTGTAGTGCCTGTCGTGGCATTGCCGCGGGAAATTTTGTTGATCTGCAGGAGGTGGACGCGGCGAGCCGCACCCGGGTGGATGAAACCCGCGACCTGATGGACAACGTGCAGTACGCGCCGACGGTGGGCCGCTACAAAGTGTACCTTATCGACGAGGTACACATGTTGTCCACGCACAGCTTCAATGCACTGCTGAAGACCCTCGAAGAACCGCCGGAGCATGTCAAGTTTCTGCTGGCGACTACGGATCCGCAGAAACTGCCGGTAACCGTACTCTCCCGCTGTCTACAGTTTAATTTGCGGCGGCTGGATATTCCACAAATTCAGGGACGATTGCAGCAGATCATGGCGGCCGAACAGATACCCGCCGAGGATGCCGCACTGCAGATATTGTCACGCGCTGCCGATGGGAGCCTGCGCGACGCCCTGAGTTTGCTGGATCAAGCTATTGTTCATGGTGGTGGCGCGGTTCAGCGTGAGGGTGTGCTCGCGATGCTTGGGCGCAGCAGTGACGATGCCGTGTTGGGCATGGTCGAAGCATTGGTGGATCGGGATGCTACGCAGGTATTTGCCATACTGGATGATCATTTGGCGCGGGGTATGGATGGCGCCGGCCTGCTCGATTTGGTCATAGAGGGCGTGCATCGTCTCAGCCTGGCACAATTTCTTCCGGTGGATTCGGCGCGCGATGATGCAGATCTGATCGCGCGCCTGCGTGGGCGTGTCAGCCCGCTTACCTTGCAGTCCTGGTATTTTTTGCTCCTCTCGGCACGCCGTGACTTTGCGCTTTATCCGGACAGTCGCATGGCACTGGAAATGGCTGTTCTGCGGGTATTGAGCTTTTCCGGAGCGGCATCGCCAGGCTTGCCGCCCGCGGTGCTTCCGGGTCCGGGTACTGCGCATGTCGTTGAGTCATCAGCGCCGAAAGCAGAGGTAACTTCACCGGCATCGCACCTGTCTGCACCATCGCTTTCCTACCATTCGCGGGACGCGGTTCGGGAAGCACCGCCGCTAGCGACGCCGGATAGGGTGGCTGAGACGGCGCCCTCGACGGACTGGCGTTGTGTGGTGGAGGCGCTGGCGGTTTCGCCCATGCTTGCCGAGTACCTGCGCTATGGACAGGCATTGCGCTGCGATTCGGAAGCGGTGGAATTAGCCGTGGAGCCCAATTATTTGCCATTCCTCGTCAAGGCCGAGGCCCGCAGGGCGTTACATCAGGCGCTTACTGCGTATTTTGGCCGGGAGCCGCGTCTGAGCATCGTACCCCTTACCAAAGCGGCCGGGGTGGGGAGCCTGGCGCAGGAAGAGAAAGCGCGCGCGGCATCCCGGCAGGCCGAGGCAGTGGCACGCGTCACTGCGGATCCCCGCATAGGCGCATTCCTGGAAGTCTTGGAGGCCCATGTGGAATCCATTGAAATTATGGTGCCCGCTGCGAACGGCGGTGCCGTCAGCTCACAGTGAAGAGTCAACAGAGAGGGAATGAAAAGATGAAGGGTGGACTGGGAAATATCATGAAGCAGGCGCAGCAGCTCCAGGAGCGCTTGCAAAAGACGCAGGAAGAACTTGCACAGGTAGAGGTGCGCGGCTATGCGGGCGGCAATCTGGTAGAAGTCACTATGACCTGCCGGCACGACGTACGCCGGGTGCGTATTGATCCCTCCCTGCTGGCCGATGGCGATCAGGAAATGCTCGAGGATCTCTTGGCTGCGGCCATGAATGACGCCGTGCGCAATGCCGAGAAGGTCAGCGCGGAGCGGATGTCGGACGTGACGGGCGGCATGAATATTCCGGGCATGAACCTGCCTTTCTAGGCATTTATGGCAGAGGTTCCGAGTATGGATGCCCTGGCGGCACTGCTCCGCCGCCTACCGGGTATTGGCCCGCGTTCGGCGCAACGGATCAGCTATGAGTTGCTGGTGCGCAAGCGCGATCTCATGCCGCAACTGGCCGCCGCCTTGCAGCAGGCCCACGCCACGGTCCGTTTTTGTCAGCGCTGCAATAATCTGAGCGAAGCACCATTGTGCGCCGTCTGTCGCTCTGAACATCGGGACCGTTCCATCTTGTGCGTTGTGGAATCTCCTGCTGATCTGCGTGCTATCGAAGATACGGGGGTGTTCGTCGGCGAGTTCTTTGTGTTGATGGGGCATTTGTCGCCCTTGGACGGCATCGGTCCCGAAGCCCTGCACATTGATCGCTTCAGCGCGCGTTTGGGTGAAGCAGACTTGCGGGAAGTGATTTTTGCGACCAACCCCACTCTGGAAGGGGAAGCCACGGCACAGTTCCTCGCCGGGCTGGTTCCCGATGGGATGACCATCAGCCGTATCGCCCGCGGGGTGCCGGTGGGCGGCGAGTTGGAATACGTCGATCGTAGCACCCTCGGGCGCGCATTGCATGGTCGCCGCTTGCTCGATGAATAAGGCCCTACCCATTATTTCGTAAACATAAAAACCATTAAATTTTGAGAGGAAGCAGCGATCATGACAGCCACAGGCGCCACGCCTCCAGGCGGAAATGTGTTTTTTTTGCTGATGGGTGCCATTCTGGTATTTGCCATGCACGGCGGATTCGCCTTTCTGGAGCTGGGTACGGTAAGGCGCCGCAGTCAGGTCAACGCATTGGTCAAAATTCTCAGCGATTTTGGTATTTCCACCATGGTTTATTTTTTTGTAGGCTACCACATCGCCTACGGCATCAGCTTTTTCGGTGATGTGAAAACCCTGACTGCGGGTAATCACGGCTTCGAGATGGTGCGCTTTTTCTTCCTGCTCACCTTCGCCGCCGCGGTGCCGGCTATTATTTCCGGTGGTATCGCCGAACGGGCGCGTTTTTATCCTCAATTGCTGGCGACGGCCTTCCTGGTGGGGCTGGTTTATCCCTTTTATGAAGGCATCGTCTGGAATAACCATTATGGCATTCAGGCCTGGTTTGCCAGCGCTTTTGGGGCGCCTTTTCACGATTTCGCGGGCTCGGTGGTGGTCCATGCCATGGGTGGGTGGATGGCGCTGATGGCGGTCTGGCTGCTGGGTCCGCGCAAGGGGCGTTACGGGAAAGATGGTGTGGTGCATGCCATGCCACCCTCCAATATTCCCTTTCTGGCGCTGGGTTCCTGGATTCTGATTATCGGCTGGTTTGGTTTTAATGTGATGAGTGCGCAGCAATTGGTGGCGGTGCAGGGTCTGGTAGCGCTCAATTCGCTTATGGCGCTGGTGGGCGGTATGCTGGCGGCACTGGCCGTAGGGAAAGGCGACCCGGGCTTCGTACACAATGGCGCTCTGGCGGGTCTGGTCGCGATCTGCGCCGGTTCCGATGTGGTGCAACCCATTGGTGCTTTGGCCATTGGCGCTATTGCCGGTATTATTTTTGTCTACCTCTTCACTTTTGTGCAGCATCGCCTGCGCCTGGATGACGTGCTTGGCGTATGGCCGATGCACGGCGTCTGCGGTGTGTGGGGTGGATTGGCCGTCGGCATTTTTGGACATCAGTTCCTCGGCGGCGCCGGTGGGGTCAGTTTCTGGTCCCAGTTGCTGGGCACCGCGCTGGGCGTGCTGGTTGCCCTGGCGGGCAGCGGCATCGTCTACGGCAGCATCAAGTACTTCATCGGGATTCGTCTGGATCCCGAGGCGGAGTATGCAGGTGCTGATTTGAGCCTGCACCATGTCAGTGCGTATCCTGAAGAGGATATCGAGAGGGCGTGACCATGAATGAAGCCTTTGTTGCCCTGAACTGGCAGACAGTCCCAACCCTGCCGGCGCGTAGCCCGCAGGCGCACAAAGGGAGCTTCGGGCACGTTTTCGCGGTAGGCGGAGGGCCGGGCATGGGTGGGGCACTGGCGCTGGCCTGTGCGGCTGCCTACCGGGTGGGTGCCGGACTGGTGACGGCCGTCGGCCATCCCTCGGCCATCCCTTATCTGGCGGCATGGCTGCCTGAAGCTACCTGGCGGGACTGGCCTGCGCGTTTTGGAGATTTGCCGGAGCAAGCGGTCCTGGCCGTTGGCCCGGGACTGGGTCAGGGGCTGGCTGCCCATGATCTGTTGCTGGAGATCGGTACGCTTTCCCATCCCCAGGTCTGGGACGCCGACGCCTTGAACATTCTCGCGCGTTTTGGTCCGGAACTGTTGGCCGCCGATGCGCCGCGTCTGTTTACCCCCCATCCTGGGGAGGCGGCGCGCCTGTTAGGGGTGACGGTCGCCGCCGTTCAAGCCGATCGTGCCGCGGCCATCTGCCGATTGCAGGCCCGCTATGGCGGGCATTGGGTGCTCAAGGGTCACCATAGTTTGTTACTGAGTGGTGCTGGTCATTGGCTTTGTCCGCTGGGCAATCCCGGTATGGCGACGGGCGGCAGCGGGGATGTCCTCACCGGTATACTCGCGGGTCTGCTCGCCCAGGATTTGGAAGCAGACAAGGCCTTGTCCCTCGGCGTATGTCTGCACGCCCGCGCGGGTGACCTCGCTGCCGCGCAGATGGGCGAGGCCAGCCTGCTGGCCAGGGATATCCTGGCAGCACTACCCCTCGCACTACAGGAGTTAGCGCAAAATCATGACGGAAACTGAAATATTGCGGGAATGGGATCGCCGTTATTTCTGGCATCCCTTCACTCAGATGCAGTGTTATGGAGACGATGATCCATGGATCATTGCGCGCGCCGAAGGCAATTACGTGTACGATACGGAAGGCCATCGCTGCCTGGATGCCATTGCCAGCCTGTGGTGCAATATCCATGGCCATCGCCATCCCCGACTGGATGCCGCTCTGCTCGCGCAGATCGGTAAAGTCGCGCACAGCACGGCGCTGGGCGCGAGCAATCCTCCAGCTATTCGCCTCGCCAAGGCACTGGTGGAAATGACTCCGGCCTCCCTGCAACATTGTTTCTTTTCGGAGGACGGCTCGGAAGCGGTCGAGGTGGCCATCAAAATGGCGGCTCAATACTGGTGTAATCTGGGTCGCCCCGAAAAACATCTCTTCCTGACCCTGGACAATGCCTATCATGGGGACACCGTGGGCGCCGTTTCGGTGGGCGGTTTCCCCTTGTTTCATGCGGTATACGGCCATCTCCTGTTCCCGACTTTGCGCTTGCCGAGCCCCTATGTATTGCAATGGGAAGACTGCGAGGGAGATCCGGCGCAGGCAACAGCCGCATGGCTGGCGGCGCTGGAATCGACGCTCCAGGATCAGAGCGGCGAGATTGCGGCCCTGATTTTGGAGGGCGGGGTGCAGGGTGCCGCCGGCATATTGCCTTTCCCTCCCGGCATTCTGGCGGGTGCGCAACGTCTGTGCCGGGCCCATGAGGTTTTGTTGATCATTGATGAGGTCGCAACCGGCTTTGGCCGCAGCGGCAAGCTTTTTTCCTGTGAGTGGGAGTCGGTCGAACCAGACTTGCTGGCCTTGGGTAAGGGGCTGAGCGGTGGTTACTTGCCGGTGGCTGCAACCCTCGCTGCTGAACATGTTTATGCCGCTTTCCTTGCGCCTTTCGGGGAAGCCCGGCAGTTTTACTACGGGCATACCTACACCGCCAATCCTCTGGCCTGTGCGGTAGCGCTGGAGAACCTGGCCCTTTTTGCGGAAGGCAGTGTGCTGGCGGCTTTGCCTGGGAAAATCGCCCAGTTGCGCGCCGGGCTGCAACGTTTTCACGGCCAGTCGTGGGCAGGCGAGATTCGCCAGTTCGGTTTGATGGCGGCCATCGCCTTGCGCAACCCCAGGACGAATGCGCCTTATCCCTACGCCGATCGCGTCGAATACGCGGTGTGCCGACGGGCCCGGGAAATGGGGGTTTACAGCCGCCCCCTCGGCGATCTCCTCACCATAGTCCCGCCGCTGTCGGTGACAGCAGCGGAAATAGACACTATCCTCAACACATTATATGACGCCATGGCGGAAGGACGATCCTGATGAAAACGGCCCAAGATATTATGACGCGCGAGGCCATTACCGTGCTGGCGGATGATTCGGTGCAGAAGGTGGGTGAGCTGTTCCTGAGTTCCGGGCATCACAGCCTCCCGGTGGTCAATGGCGATGGTCATCTGGTCGGGATGATCGGTGAACGGGATCTGATTGATGCCCACCGCAAGGTGCATCTGCCCACCATGCTCACGATTCTCGACGGGCTGATTCCGCTCGGCGGCATGCATGAATATGAAGAAGAATTGCGCAAGGTGACGGCGGTGACCGCCAGTCAGTTGGCCACGGCCCGCGTCATCAGCGTAGCCCCCGAGGAGGATGTGGATGCGGTTGCCGAAAAATTACTGCGGAAAGACGTGCATGCCGTACCGGTAGTCGACAGCAGCGGCCTCCTGTTGGGCATTATCAGTCGTTCGGACATTCTCCAGCATCTGCTGAAGCCCTGAATCGGGTATCTGATGTACTGGGATTTCGCCGATGCTGAAGCCTGCCGGGACTGGGGGCAGCGGTTGGCCCTGCGCATCGATATCCCGGCGGTCATTTATCTTGCGGGCGATCTCGGGGTCGGTAAGACGACTTTGACCCAGGCCGTGTTACGAGCGCTGGGCGTCACCCAGTCCATTAAGAGCCCCACCTATACTTTAATGGAAGCATATCAGACCCGCATCGGAGCCGCGCTGCATCTGGATTTATACCGCTTGCTAGAGCCTGAAGAGCTGGAATTCATTGGCATTCGGGATTACTTGGCCGAGTCCGCCCTGTGGCTGGTGGAATGGCCGGAGCGGGGCACGGGATTCCTTCCCTCTGCGGATCTGTCGCTCAACCTCAGCATTCTGGACAGCGGCAGTCACCGTCTTGAATGGCAGGGGCATCAGCCGCGTGTTCAGGACTGGACCGAGTTTTTGCCACCCCCCTCCGGCGGGAGTAATCGTGATGTCGGCTGATCAAACACCCCGCGTGCATCGCCTGGACAGTACCCTGGCCAATCAGATAGCCGCGGGTGAGGTGGTTGAACGTCCCGCCTCTATCCTCAAAGAGCTACTGGAAAACAGCCTGGATGCTGGAGCGACGCGCATCACGATTCATCTGGAGGGGGGTGGGGTCGACCTCCTCAGTGTTGAGGATGACGGCGTTGGGATCTTCCCCGCCGACCTGGCCCTGGCCCTGGAACGCCACGCGACCAGTAAAGTGGCGACCTGGGAGGATCTTCAGGCGATTCATACCATGGGCTTCCGTGGCGAGGCCTTGCCCGCCATTGCTTCGGTTTCGCGCCTGGAAATAGTGTCACGGGCACACGGCCAGAAGCAGGCTACCCGTCTGCAAGTGACCGGTGGTGCTACAGGCGCGCCGGAGCCATCAGCCCGGGCACCGGGCACCACGGTCCGGGTGGCGGACTTATTCTTTAATGTGCCCGCGCGGCGCAAGTTTTTGCGCAGTGCGTCCGCTGAACTGTCGCGGAATCAAAAAGTACTGCGACAGATCGCTCTGGCCAATTTTCCGGTGGCCTTTCAGCTTTTCCAGAACGGCCGCGCGCTCGTGCAGCTTCCTGCGGCCCTGGATGCCGACAGCCGGGCACAACGCGTGGCCAGTATCATGGGGGAAGGTTTTCTCGCCAATGCGTTATATATCGAGCAGGAAGATCAAGGCCTATCCCTCAGCGGCTGGCTGGGCCTACCCACTTACAACCGTGCCCGCGGGGACGAACAGTATTTTTACGTCAACAGTCGTCCGGTGCGCGACCCGGTGATTACCCACGCCCTGCGTGCGTCCTATAATGACGTGCTGTTTCAGGATCGCCACCCGCTTTATGTGCTCTACCTGAAACTGCCGCCCGAGCGGGTAGATGTTAATGTGCATCCCGCCAAGGCCGAGGTGCGCTTTCGTGATAGCCGCGAGATACACGATTTTCTCTTCCATACCCTGCGGCGGGTGATTGCGGAACAAGGGGGAGAGCATCCACAAGTGACGGTACCGGTCCAGCCCCTATCCCCAGCGCCTGCGATGCAAAGTTCGGGGTCACAGGCTTATCCATACCCGACCCAGCGACCGCTGAGCGCGGTGCAGGATGGATCCGGAGCCTATTGGGAACGACTGGTAGCGCCCGCGATGACTTTTGTGCCGACCCCTGACATGCCTGCGGCAGCCCCTCAGGAACTGGCCCCGGACTACCCTCTTGGTCAGGCCCTGGCGCAAATTCACGCGCGCTTTATACTCGCCCAGAACAGGGAAGGCATGATCCTCATCGACCAGCATGCCGCCCACGAGCGCATCCTCTACGAGAAGATGAAGATAGCGGTGCAACAAAATGATAAACAAGTATTTATTATTCCAGAATACCTGCATGTAACAGCGACACAGATGGCCTGCTTCGAAGCAAAGCAGAATGCTTTGCAAGCTGCCGGACTGGAAATCAGTGTGGCCGGTCCCGGTACCTTGGCGATTCATGCCGCCCCCAAGGCCATTGCTGCCGCCACCTACGGGCAGATTGTCGCCGACCTCCTGGCCGAGGAGCCGACCTGGACCGCGAAGGACAGTGATGCCGCTCTCGCCGATATGGCTTGTCGTGCCGCCATTAAAACCAGTCGTCGCCTCAGCCTGGAAGAAATGAACAGCCTCCTGCGCCAACTGGAAGCCACTCCGCGTTTCGGACAGTGCAATCACGGCCGACCCACGGTCGTGCAATTTTCTCTGCCCGATCTGGATCGTCTCTTTCTGCGCGGACGATGATTCCCGCTATTTTTCTGATGGGCCCGACGGCCAGTGGCAAGACCGATCTGGCCTTGCGTCTGGCCGATATGCTGCCGGTAGACATTATCAGCGTCGATTCGTTGCTGGTGTATCGCCATTTTGATATCGGCAGCGCTAAACCCAGCCCGGCTCTGCGCCAGCAATATCCGCACGCACTGGTCGATATCCGGGAGCCCGATGCGCCTTATTCAGCGGGTCTGTTTCGGGAAGATGCCCTGCGCTGTATTGCGCTGGCGCGGGAACGCGGTCGCATCCCGCTGCTGGTGGGTGGCACGGGTCTGTATTTTCGCGCGCTGGAGCGCGGTATTGATGCGTTACCTCCCGCCGATCCCGTCTTGCGCGAGAGTCTGATGGCGGCAGCAGAGACGGCAGGGTGGCCCGCACTACACCAGCGCCTCGCGACTCTGGATCCGGAAACCGCTGCGAGTATCGCCCCCCATGATCGGCAACGCATTCAACGCGCGCTGGAAATGATTCTGAGCTCTGGCGCCCCGATCAGCGCTCATCGCCATTGGCAGGGAGAGTTCCCCGGTCCGCTCTATAAGATCATCCTGCGGCCGCCCCGGACCTGGTTACATCAGCGCATCGCCCAGCGCCTTGATGCCATGCTGGCAGAGGGTTTTCTGGAAGAGCTGGAATCCCTGCGCCAACGTCACTACGCGCCGGAATTGCCCGCCATGCGCGCCGTGGGTTACCGCCAATACTTCGCTTGGCATGACGGCCTCTACAGTGCCGCAGAGGCCTATCAGGCGGCACTGGCGGCGACCCGCCAACTGGCCAAGCGCCAGGATACCTGGTTTAAGAGGGAATCAGCGCACTGTTACCTTGACCCCGCACAGGGGGATGCGGCGTCGCAGTTGTTACAATCTTTCGCCGATTTTCAGCAGCAAAACGCCCGTTAGGGATTGCGCTCGCAATACCGAATATTTTGCGCCCGGCGTGATAATGATTGTGCCCCCGGATTGCCAGAGAAACCGCAGAATGCTAGCCTATGGCGACTTTAATTCTACCCCCATTGAGGAATTTATGGCTGTTGAGCGTACTCTTTCTATCATCAAACCCGACGCCGTTCAGAAAAATGCCATCGGTGCCATTCTTGGCCGTTTCGAACAGGCGGGCCTGCATGTCGCTGCCACCAAGATGATGCACCTCAGCCGTGATGAGGCGGGAGGGTTTTATGCAGTACACAAAGCCCGTCCGTTTTACGGCGAGCTGTGCGATTTCATGAGCAGTGGTCCGGTAGTGGTTACGGTGCTGGAGGGCGAGGGCGCCATCGCCAAAAACCGTGATCTGATGGGCGCTACCAACCCCAAAGATGCCGCTGCGGGGACGATTCGTGCAGACTTTGCCGACAGCATCGATGCCAATGCCGTGCACGGCTCAGACAGTGCTGAGACCGCAGCATGGGAAATTGGCTACTTTTTTGGCCAACGGGAGATTTTTTCGCGCTGAATGATAGGCGATGCTTCTGTAGTTACCAAGGCCGCATGGCCACACCTGCTGGGACTGGATCGCCAGTCCCTCGCCGGATTGTTGCGCACCTGGGGAGAGTCTCCCTTTCGTGCTAACCAAATTTTGCAATGGCTGCATACCCGTCAGGTGACGGATTTCGCGGCCATGAGTAACATCAGTAAAACCCTCCGCACCCGGCTCGCCGCGGAGACCATTCTGGATGAACCGGAAATTATCGCTGACCAACTGGCGGCAGATGGCACCCGCAAATGGCTGTTGGGGCTTCCTGATGGCAATGCGATCGAAACGGTTTTTATTCCGGAAGAGGACCGTGGCACACTGTGCATCTCTTCCCAAGTGGGCTGTTCGCTGGCATGCAGTTTCTGCGCCACCGGCGCGCAAGGGCTGAGCCGCAACCTGGAAACCCACGAAATAATCGCCCAGGTGCGCGTGGCGCGCCGCTTGCTGGGTCTGAATGCCATCACCAATGTGGTGTTCATGGGTATGGGTGAGCCGTTACTCAATTTGCGTCATGTATTACCGGCGCTGGATTTGCTGCGCGACGATTATGCCTACGGTTTGGGCGCGCGGCGCATTACCGTCAGCACGGCGGGTGTGGTGCCGGGCATGGATCGGCTGGGTACGGAAAGCCCGGTCAACCTCGCGATCAGTTTGCATGCCAGCCGTGATGATATCCGCGACATTCTCGTGCCCGTAAACCGCCACTATCCGCTGGCGGAACTGCTCGCCGCCTGCCGTCGCTACCCCCTGCCGCCCCGCCGCCGTATCACCTTCGAATATGTGATGCTGGATGGTCTCAACGATGCCGACACCCATGCCCGGGAACTCCTCCGTTTACTGCGGGACATCCCTGCCATGGTAAATTTAATCCCCTTTAATCCCTTTCCTGGTTCAAATTATAAAAGGTCGCCACAGCTGCGCATTGATGCTTTTCGCGACATTATCCTGCGCGGTGACGTGATGACGGTTACCCGCCGACCGCGTGGCGATGACATCGCCGCCGCCTGCGGCCAGTTGGCCGGGCAGGTGCGTGATGGCCGACGCAGTATCCCCCTGGCGGTGCATTCATGAGAAGGCTTGCGGGACTGGGTGTGGGCGTGCTTCTCCTGAGTGGGTGTGGGCTCTTTGGCGGCAATGCGGCGACTTTAACGCCTGAGCAGCAAATGGCCGCGTTTATCGCCCATGAACACAAGGCCAACGCCGCCTCTTCAGGCTTCAAGCCAACACCTGCCAACACCGATAAAGCCAAGGCAGGCATCTATACCTCTCTCGGCAGCGCTTATTTGCAGGATGGTCATCCCCGGCAGGCGATCCGGGAATTGCAGTTGGCGATCGCCGATAACGTCAACTACGCTGACGCTTATAATATCATGGGCCTGGCGTATGAGCAGTTGCAGCAGAATGCGCTGGCACGTAATGCCTTTCGCCGGGCACTCTCCAGGGATGCAAAAAACCCCGAGTATCTCAATAACTATGGTGCTTTTCTCGTCAATTCGGGTAGCTATGCGGAAGCTATTGTCGAGTTGAAGCGGGCCACGGCCGATCCTTTGTATAGCACGCCACAGTTTGCCTGGACCAACCTTGCACAAGCCTACGCGGGGCTTAAGGACTTGCCGGCAGCGCGCGATGCCCTGAACCGGGCGCTCTATCTGGTACCCAACTATCCGCCCGCCCTGCAAATGCTTGCCGAGCTGGATTTCAAGGCGGGCAAAGCAGACGCCGCCTTCGATCACTTGCGGGTGGTCTTGGCGCAGGAACCCGATAATGCCAATGCGCTCTTGCTGGCGGGGCAGATCGCCGCCGAACAAGGGCGAACCACGCAGGCGCAGTCTTTTTGGCAGCGTTGCGTGACGGCCTCGCCCTATTCGGCGGCGGGCAAGCAGGCGCAGCAATTATTATTACAAGATGGTTGAGGCGGCGGAACCATGGATCCGATAACAGGAAGCGAGATTACTCAGGACTTGCGGACAGCGCGGGAAGCCCATGGCTGGAGCCTGCACCAGGTTGCCGAGCGATTGCATATCACCGAGGTACAGGTAAAGGGTTTGGAAGACGGTAATTACGCCGCCCTGCCCGGTGCGGCTTTCGCGCGTGGTTTTCTGAAGAATTATGCGCGTCTGCTGGAATTGAATCCGGAACCGCTTCTGAAGACGTATGATGCTTCCAACGAGGGGTCGGGGCTGCACCCATCGGAAAACGTGCTGCCCAACTGTGAAGGCCCGCTGCTGGATTATAGTCGACGCATGTTGATTTTCTCCGTACTGGTCATGATAGCCATTATTGTGGCAGCCTGGTGGTTCTGGAGTCAGCAGCGGGCGCAGAGCTTGCCTGCCACGGCGACTTCGCCGACGGTGGTTAAGCATCCGGCGGCTTCTGCGCCGGTGCTCCGTGGCGCACCCAGCGTATCACCGACCGTTCTGGCGCCGCATGCCGTGACTCAGGCGGCGGTGGTGGCGGTTGGTCAATCTACTGTTCCGGTTGCGGTAAGCCAATTTGCGAGCGCAGCGGCTGGTCCTGGGCTGGCGTTTCAGTTCAGCGCGGACTGTTGGGTGCAGGTCAAAGACGCCTCCGGAAAAACCCTGCTCGCTGTCCTCGGACATCGCGGCAATGTCTTGCGCGTCGATTCCGGCACGCCGCCCTATCACGTCCTGGTAGGCAAGGCCAGTGCTGTTGTCATCAGCTATAATGGTAAGCCAGCGCCACTGCCCGCCAACGCTCTGGGGGTGGCTAGATTGCAGATTGGTACCGCACCGACCATCAGTACTCCTGTCAGTGGCGCTCAGGTTATGGCTGCCACCCACAGTCAGGCGTCATCCTCCGCACTGCCGATAGCGAGTGTGGTTTCATCACTGGCAGCGGTACCCAGCACCGCAGCCGTTTCCAGCGAGGCCTCCCATGCACCATGAATCTCCCATAAAGCGGCGTAAGACCCGGCAAATTCACGTTGGTAACGTAGCCATTGGCGGCGATGCCCCCATTAGCGTCCAAAGCATGACCAATACGGAGACCCGTGATGTCGCTGCCACGGTCGCGCAAATCCGGCGCCTGGAAGCGGTTGGTGCCGATATCGTCCGGGTATCCATACCCAGCATGGATGCGGCGGAAGCCTTTAAGGCGATCCGCGCGCAGGTGGAAACCCCGCTGGTCGCCGATATCCACTTCGATCACCGCATTGCTTTGCAGGTGATGGCAGACGGTGTCGATGGTCTGCGCATCAATCCCGGAAATATCGGTTCTCTGGATAAAACGCGACTGGTGGTGGAAATGGCCAAGGACAAGGGCATTCCCATCCGTATCGGGGTTAATGCCGGGTCTTTGGAAAAGGATATCCAGGAAAAATACGGGGAGCCGACGGCGGAAGCCTTGGTGGAGTCTGCCTTGCGCCATGTGAGTATTCTCGACGAATTGAATTTTCATGATGTGAAAATCAGTGTCAAGGCCTCCGATATTTATCTTGCCGTGAGCGCTTACCGGCTGCTCTCGGAAAAGGTGGATTACCCGCTGCACCTGGGTATCACCGAAGCCGGCGGTCTGCGCTCGGGCACCGTCAAATCCGCCATCGGGCTTGGCCTGCTCCTGCGCGATGGCATCGGCGATACGATCCGGATTTCCCTCGCAGCGGATCCTGTCGAGGAAATTCGCGTCGGCTTCGATATCTTGAAGAGCCTGCACTTGCGTCAGAAAGGCATTAATCTCATCGCCTGTCCGTCCTGTTCCCGCCAGGAGTTTGATGTCATTACCACCATCAATGCCTTGGAGGCGCGTCTGGAAGATATCCTCGAACCCATGGATGTTTCGGTGATCGGCTGCGTGGTGAATGGTATTGGCGAAGCGAAGGAAGCGGATATCGGCCTGGCGGGTGGGGATAAACGCAGCATTCTCTACTATCGCGGCAAGCAGGTCGAGCGAGTAGAGAATATCGATATCGTCGATGTACTGGAAAAGCGGATTCGGGCGGAAATCGCCGAGCGGCAGGCAGCGCGGCATGACGCCTGAGCCTCTTCCGGTGCTGCAAAGCGGAAATATGCATGGCGGGTAAAGTGTTGCAGGCCGTACGTGGGATGAATGACATTTTTCCGGAAGAGAGTGCGGGTTGGCAGGCGTTGGAAGGTGACCTGCGGACATTGCTGGCGCTCTACGACTACGGTGAAGTGCGTTTGCCGCTCCTGGAATCGACGGAACTGTTTGCCCGCGCTATTGGCGATGTGACCGATATCGTCCAGAAGGAGATGTATACCTTTGCCGACCGCAATGGGGATAGTCTCACCCTGCGGCCGGAGGGGACGGCGGGGTGCGTGCGTGCCGCCATCCAAACGCAGAGCATGCGCGGTCAGACCCCGCGTTATTATTATATGGGGCCGATGTTTCGCCATGAGCGTCCACAGAAAGGACGCTACCGGCAGTTTCACCAACTGGGTGTGGAGGTCTTCGGGCTGCCTGCGGCGAGCACCGATGCAGAGGTGATTGCCCTATCGGCGCGAATTTTGCGGACGGCTGGCGTTACCGCCGCGTTGCAGATCAACTCTCTGGGAAGCCCGGCGGCGCGTGCCCACTACAGAACCTTGCTCCTGGACTATCTGCGCCCGCGCCGGGCGGAGCTCTGTGCCGACTGTCAGGAGCGTATGGAGCGCAACCCGCTCCGTGTGCTTGACTGCAAAGTACCCACTTGTCAGGACATCGCACACCTGGCCCCGCATCTGGCGGACCATTTGGACGCAGACTCTGCAGCGCATTTCGCCCTGTTGCAGTCGCTGCTGACAGCGCTTGATATCCCTTACCAGGTCAATCATAGCCTCGTACGCGGTCTGGATTACTACAACCGCACGGTCTTCGAATGGGTGACGGATGCGCTTGGCGCGCAAGGCACGGTACTGGCCGGTGGTCGTTATGACGGTTTGGTCGCGCAGTTGGGTGGTGCTGAGACGGCGGCGATCGGCTTTGCCGTAGGGCTCGAAAGATTGCTCGCTTTGCAGGCGCTGCAGGGGAGGGTGGCAGAAGCACCTGCTCCTTTGCTGTTTATGGGTGCCCTGGAGGAGGCTGCGGTTGCGCGTGCGTGGCAAATCGCCGAGCGGTTGCGAGATGAGGGCATCTCCGTGGTCACCAGTGGCCCCGCCTCTTTCAAGACGCTCATGAAGCAGGCAGTGCGTTCCCGTGCCAGATTTCAGGCCATTATCGGCGCGGGGCAGCTCGCCGGTGCGGCGCTGATCCTGAAGGAACAGCTGGGGGAGGGCCGTTGGCAGGGCGATCTTGACGCCGTGCATGAAGGACTGCGTAGTCTTGGCGTTGATTTCCCGCAGCCTGCACCCCATACTGTGCGCAATTTTGCTACAGCCAGAACCTTATCGTGACCGGTCCAGAACTCTCCGAATTCCTTCATCGCCACCGGACCTCTCTTATTGCGGGCACTATTATTATCTTGCTCGCGGCAATGGGGTTTTTTGGCTACGAAAAATACCAGCGTCATCAAGTGCAGCGTGCTGCCATACTGTATAACGAACTGGTGGATACCAGTGTCGCCGGGCAGATCAGTGCGGCACGCGCCAGTGCGGATACCCTGGTGCGTCAATATGGGCACACGCCCTACGCCGCTTTCGCCCACTTTTTTCTGGCGCGTATGGATAGTGAAAGCCAGCAGATTCCTGCGGCGGAAACAGAGCTGAAAACCATCATCCAGAGCGGAAACACCCCAAGGGGCCTGAAGAGCATGGCGAGGCTCAGTTTGGCCCGGCTTTATCTGGAGCAGAAACAGGCACAAAAGGCACTCGATTTACTGAAGGCGCCGGATCTGGCATTCGCGCCCCTGCAGGATGAAATCCAGGGGGATGCCTATGTGGCGCTCCATCAAGACGGTAAAGCTATGCAGGCTTATCAGTCGGCTATTGCCGCGCTTCCCGCCGCTGATCCTTACCGCAGCTACCTGCAGATGAAGATGGCTAATATTGGAGTGGCACCATGACCTTGCGAATTTCTCTTTCGTCCTTCCGCCGCCTGGTGGCGCTGGGTTTCTTGGCGATCTTGCTGAACGGCTGTGGCATCATGTCCTGGTTCCATTCCACCCCATCCCCCAAGGCCCCTCCGCCCATCCCCAAGGGGCAGGATAAGGTGTCTTTTTCCACCGAATGGCAGTCCCGTCTGTATGGTATATGGCAGGTTGATCCGTATCAGGGAACGCTGATCGCGCATGGCCAGGGGCAAGTGGTAGTCGCCGATGCTTCTGGTCACCTGGTCAGCATGACGGATAGTGGTCACCAGATGTGGATGCGTAGCCTGGATGGCGGAACAGCGCGTGGTCCGACGCTGGCAGGCGGCGTGGTTTATGCGGGAACCGATGCGGGAAAAGTGTATGCATTGACCGCCAAAGATGGACACAAGCTCTGGGCTATACAGCTCAGTTCTGAGGTGCTCACACCAGTAGTCGCCGTGGATGGACACCTTTTGGTGCAGACGGTAGATGGTCATCTTTGGGCGCTCGACCCTAAAGATGGCAAGGTACAATGGACATTCTCCATGAATGAGCCGTCCCTTATCCTGCGCACCGTGGCTACGCCTACGGTGCATGATGGGGTGGTGTATGCCGGTTTTGCCGATGGAACGGTGGTGGCGCTGAGCTTGTCGTCTGGTGCGGAACTCTGGCGGGAGCAGGTCGCCATACCGCATGGCAGTAATGAATTGGCACGCATGGTAGATGTGGCCGCGCGCCCGGTGATCGCAAAGGATCAGGTCATCGCCGCTGCCTATCAGGGGAGTCTGGCCGCTTATGCGTTACAAGGCGGTACCCAGAACTGGAGTGTACCGATGTCCGTCTACCAGACCCCCGTGCTGGACGATGGCCATCTTTTTGTCGCCGATGCCGATGGGCGGATATCCTCTGTAGACCTCAACTCCGGCAATGTGCTTTGGCGCAATGACCGTTTGAGCGGGCACTACATAACCGGTTTTGGCCGGTGTGGCAGTGACTTGCTGGCGACGGACAACGCGGGGTATCTCTATGTCGTCGATCCGCAGACGGGACACCGGATCGGCCAGACGCGACTGTCCGATAGCGGTATTCAGAGTACGCCTGTCTGTCTGGGAAATGGCCAGATTCTTGCCTTCAGCGATGCGGGCACATTGTATCGAATCAAGCTGGCAAAGCGCTAAGGCTCCATTCATGACCGCAATTATCGCCCTGGTAGGGCGCCCCAACGTGGGTAAATCCACCTTTTTCAATCGTCTGACGCGCACCCGTGAGGCGTTGGTGGCGGATTTTCCAGGGCTCACCCGGGATCGCCATTATGGTACGGCGCAGTTTGAAGGGCACCAGTATCTGGTGGTGGATACCGGCGGTTTTGAGCCGGAAGAACGGGAAGGCCTGGTGGCGGCTATGGCGGTACAGACTCGCCTCGCTATCACTGAGGCCGATGCGGTTTGCTTTCTGGTGGATGCCAAAGAAGGGCTTTCTGCCCAAGATGCAGAAATTGCCGAGGAACTGCGCCGCGGTGGCAAACCCATCTATCTGGTAGTGAACAAGATGGATGCGAAAGGCGCGGTGAGTGAGTTGCCTGAATTTCATCGGCTGGGCTTGGGCATGCCCTACACCATCTCCGCAGCCCATGGGCACGGCGTTGAACCGCTGCTGGAGGCGATTTTTTCGGACTTGCCCAACCCCGAGGATGAGGCCGCCGCAGCGGCGGGGAAGGGGCCGCGCATAGCCATGCTCGGTCGGCCCAATGTGGGCAAATCGACACTGGTCAACGCGATGCTGGGTGAAAAGCGCGTCCTCGTTTTTGACGAGCCTGGAACCACCCGGGATAGTATCCGCATTCCTTACGAGCGCCAGGGCAAACCCTACGTCATGATTGATACCGCGGGTATGCGGCGCCGTGCCCGGGTGGGCGAGGGGCTCGAAAAGCTCAGCGTGTTGAAGACGCTGAGTGCCCTGCGGGAAGCGGATGTGGTCCTGCTGGTGCTCGATGCGCGTTTGGGTATTGCCGAGCAGGACTCCCACCTGGTAGGGGTGGCGGTCGAGCTGGGGCGTCCCATTGTCGTGGTAGTCAACAAATGGGACGGGATGAATCCCGAACAGCGCAAGGCGGTAAAGCAAGAGCTGGAAAGGCGGCTGAACTTCATTAAATACGCACCGATCTACACCATTTCCGCGCTGCATGGCACGGGAGTGGGTGATCTGTATAAGAGCATTGATCAGCTATGGATTGATTCCCGTCGTCATTTCTCCACAGGCGAGCTCAATCGCGCTCTGGCCGATGTGATCGAGACGCATCAACCACCCATGGTAGGCGGGCGACGTATCAAACTGCGTTATTGTCATCAGGGCGGAGAAAACCCCATCACCCTGGTGTTTCACGGTAACCAGGTGGCGCGTTTGCCCGGCACCTACAAGCGTTATTTGGAGAGCGCCTTCCGGCGTGCGCTCCATTTGGAAGCCGTGCCGCTGCGTCTGGTCTTCCGTCAGGGAGAAAATCCCTATGACCCGCAGCTGAAAAAAGGGAAACACTGAGTGCTGGAGCGCATCCCGGGCTGGTGGCGCTGGGCGCTCGTAACGGTGTGCATTTATATCGCGATCTTGGTAAGTAATCGCTACGTGCCGGATAATCCGCAGATGGTCTGGGTGTATGCTGGCGAGTATGCGCTGTGGGCCGCCGCAGCGCTGGGTGCGATTGCCCGCTTCATGCCGGCACTGACGCCTTATGGTTGGCGGCCGGTCACCATTTTCCTCGGCGCGCTACTCGCCGGGCTGGAAATCTTTATTGGGACTGGGCCCGGCACGAAGGTGCGGGTGGACGAATGGATGACGGCGCTCATCGGCATTGCCATGGTCACCATTCTAGCCCGTTTTTTACCCGTTACCATCGCTCGTTTCTGGTTTGGTCAGGAGGTGATTCGTCGTGGACCTATTGCTCGTCCGCCACGCTGAGGCAGAAAATGCAGGGGACAGTGGATCTGACTTTGACCGTCAGCTGACTGCGCACGGCCATGCGAGTGCGGCAGAAATGGCCGCGGGACTAGCGCTCTGCGTCCGTAATCAGGTTGCCTTGTGGAGTAGCCCGCTGCTGCGGACCAGGGAAACGGCGGCACATCTTGCGCAGGCTTTGGGGGTGGCCGTGTCGGGCTATCCCGACGCCATACCCGCAGGCGACCTCGGTCAGCTTCGCCATGACTGGCAAAGCCTTTCCCCGCAGATCAATACCCTGATTATAGTGGGTCATCAACCGCATCTCGGGGTCTGGGGTGCCCAGTTGATGGGTATATCTCTCCCGGTCAAAAAAGCCAGCGTCATAGCCATCGCCTTGGATTCTGCTGGTACGGGCGGGCAATTGCTTTGGTATGCACAGCCAGAGGCCCTGGCGCGGCTGGGACAGATTCGGCATCAGGGATGGCCTGCGCTATAATGTGCAGAGTTTCGGGCAACGCGTTCTGGCGCCTGCCCGCTTATCCGTTCACCGTTCATCAGGAGGTGTAAAATGTCTGAGGCAGCTGATCTCGTTATTATCCTTATCACCGGTCCAGAGAATCCCAAGCGCTTGCCTTCCGCCTTTTTTCTCGCCGCTACGGCTGCTGCAGCGGAGCAAAAAGTGGTGATGTATTTCACCGGTCCGGCCACGGAATTGCTGGCTAAGGGCAAGGCCGAGACCATATTTCCGATGGCCGGTGGCAAGAATATCGCTGACTTCATGAAATTGGCTGAAGACAACGGCGTGCAGATCATCGGTTGCCTGCAATCCCTGGAACTCAACGGCATGACCAAAGATGATCTGGCCAAGCCCATTCCCATGATAAATCCGAGCGCTGCTTTACCGTCTCTGGCCGCTGCAGGACGGATTCTGACTTGGTAGCCGGAATGGATCGTTACGGTTAAGCATCTTAGAGCCCGATCTGTTGACGGGCTTTGCTTATATCCATCGCCTATCGAGCGCGATTTTATGCCGTCGGCATCCGCATTGTCACAAAAATGTCACAAATACTTCATTAAAGTGTCATATTGCTATGTTAGATTGCTTTTCGAGTTTTGCTGACGATAGTGTTTTTGTGCTATCTGGATGCGGGATGTTCAATGGGTAAGCCGTAACTCAACGTATTTGCCATCTTTGGAGGCCTTATCATGCTGTATCGCTTGAAGAAAGAAGTGTCGCGTAGTGTCAAAGGCGCTGTCGTCCTGTCCGCGTTGGGCCTTTCTGCCCTGTATGCCCTGCCTGTTTCGGCGGCTCCGACCATCTCGCTGCTGGAAACCGGCTCCACTCTGCTGTATCCGCTCTTCAATCTGTGGGTTCCTGTGTACACCAAGATGAACCCCGGCGTGCAGATCACCACCCAGGGCACAGGCAGTGGCACCGGTATCGCTGAAGCGATCTCTGGCGTGGCCCAGATCGGCGCCTCTGACGCCTACATGAGCGATGCGCAGATCAAGCAGCACCCCAATATCCTGAACATCCCGCTGGCCATCTCCATTCAGATGATCAACTACAATGTTCCCGGTCTGAACAATGTGCATCTGAAGCTGTCCGGTCCGGTGCTCGCCGGCATCTACTCCGGCAAGATCACCAACTGGGATGACGCGGCTATTGCCAAGCTGAATCCTGGCGTGAAGCTGCCTAAGCACAAGATTATTCCCGTGCATCGTACCGATGGTTCCGGTGATACCTTCATTTTCACCACCTATCTGTCCGACACCACGCCGGAATGGAGCAAGAACATCGGTTACAGCACGACGGTGAGCTGGCCGGCAGTTCCTGGTGGCATCGGCGCGGAAGGCAACCCCGGTATGGTACAGGCCCTGAAGACGACACCTTACGGCATCGCCTATATTGGCATCAGTTGGAAGAAGCCGGTGGAAGAGGCCCATCTGGGGATGGCCATGTTGGAAAACCGTGCCGGTAGGTTCGTGCTGCCGACCGTGGCGAATGCCAAGGTTGCGGCGGGTGAAATGGTCAGCAAGACCCCGGCTGACGAGCGTATCAGCCTGGTCTATGCGCCGGGCGCCAACTCCTACCCCATCATCAACTACGAATATGCCATCGTCAGCAAGACGCAGCCCAACGCGGCAGTCGCTGCATCCCTGCGCAAGTTCCTGAGTTGGGCTCTTGATCCGAAGGGCGGTAATGCGCCACACTTCATCGACGCGGTGAATTTTGTACCGCTACCTGATAGTGCGGTGAAACTGTCCCGCAAGCAGATTGCGGAAATCAAGTAAAAGTTGTGCCGAGCTGGGGCTAGTCCCCAGCTCTTCCATATCCTATGCCAGGCTTGCCTGTATATTTTTATGATTATTGATGCTGACCATTCAGATACTCTAAGTGCTGGGAGATTCGTTGGATGAAAATTCCTGTGTTCAGAGTTAGTCTGATCGCTACTGCTAGCTTTTTGCCGCTTTCCTTAATTTCATTGATTGTATTTTTGGCCATTTATTCCTGGCCTGCCATTCAGTTTAATCAATTCCATTTTTTGTGGACGAATGACTGGAACCTGGGGAATCTTTATGGTAACCCGGTTACGGTGCATGGCACGCAGATCATGCCAGGCGCGAAGTACGGAATCTGGTTCCTGGTCGTCGGTACCATTGTCAGCTCCGCGCTCGCCATGTTGATCGCGATGCCTATCGCCATTGGTGCGGCATACTTTTTGAGTGAAGGCGTGCGTAAATCCTGGGCTGGGCCCCTGTCTCTTTTCGTCGATTTACTGGCGGCCATTCCCAGTGTCGTTTACGGATTGTGGGGATACGCGCTGCTCGTACCACTTTTTGGCCAGACAATTTTCCCCTTCATGGCCAAGACGTTTTCTTTCATTCCTTTTCTGAACGGTGACCCAGGTAGCGGTTATGGGCTGCTCACCTCAGCTTTTGTGCTGGCCGTGATGATCATTCCTTTGATTTCCGCCACCCTGCGCGAATCCATCCGGATGACCGAGCCTGAATTGAAAGAAGCAGGCCTGAGCCTGGGGTTAAATCGCCTGGAGGTTTTCTGGCATATCACCCTGCCCAAACTGAAGACGGTATTAATCGGCGTCGGTATTCTCGCCCTGGGCCGGGCTCTGGGAGAAACTATGGCTGTCCTCATGGTCAGTGGCAACGCGCTGAATTATCTGCCTAACAATATTTACGCGCCGATCTCCACCATGGCCGCATTTATTGCCTCGCAGCTGGACAGCGCGCTGCAGGATCCGACGAATATGGCCGTGGAGGCCCTTTCTGAAATTGCCCTCGTGCTGCTACTCATTACCGTGGTGGTGAATTTCGCGGCGCGTTTATTGTTATGGATGGCGAGGGTGCGCTGATGGCAAGCAAGGCGATTGAGCGCAACTTCGTTGTCAGATCCAGCGCGCGAGGCTTCAAAGTATCTTTATCACGGCGCGTGATGACGGCATTCGCCTGGATCTTCGTCGTATTTTCCTTTCTTTTTGTGGCGGCGATGTTCGTTTCCATTATCGGGGACGTACTTATCCATGCATGGCCCGCGTTGACGCCAAAATTGCTAACGGACATTACCAGCGGAATTGGTGGTGGTCTTAAAAACGCTATCGAAGGAACCATGGTCATGTCTGTCGGGGCGTTGCTCCTGGCGGCACCGATTGGTATTTCTGCGGGAATCTACCTGAGTGAGCATGGTCGGGGCGGCGCCGGAAAAGTGCTGCGCTTTCTCTCGGACGTGCTGGTGGGGATACCGTCCATCGTACTGGGCTATGTCGGCTATATCACCATGGTCATTTACCTGGGTTGGCAGTTCTCTGTGGCTGCGGGCATCATCACCCTGACCGTTATGCTGCTGCCCTACATTGCCCGCTCCACGGAGCTGGCGCTGGCCAATATTCCGCTGGCGGTGCGCGAAGCCGGTTACGGGCTGGGTGCCGGGGAGGGGCGCGTCGTCCTGAGTATTCTGTTGCCCGGCGCGGCACCGGCGATTATGACGGGGCTTTTCTATGCCGTCGCCCTGTCCATGGGCGAGACCGCCCCTCTGTTATATACAGCGGGTTGGTCTAATTACATGTGGAATGGCCAGTTTACCAAAGAACCTATCGGCTATCTGACTTACGTCGTCTGGACCTTCATCAACGAACCTTTTGCTGAATCCCATAGGATCGCATTTGCTGCGGCTTTCCTGATCACCGCAGGCGTGTTGA
>AOMP01000008.1_pt1 | contig 22655 bp, 21 predicted proteins | sample 537838 | NCBI WGS metagenome assembly AOMP01 (sample SAMN02954329, study PRJNA184676) | mine drainage metagenome | biome: terrestrial; feature: Kristineberg Mine; material: mine stream; isolation source: low temperature acidic, metal-polluted mine stream | place: Sweden: Kristineberg Mine
GGTTCGCATTTCCGCCCCTTATAACGCCATCTGTTATTGCGGCAATTACCCAAGCAGTGCACTTGCGTGATAACCCATAGGTTACCATCGTCGTCGCGAACCTTGTCTCCTATTTGGATTTGACCCGTTTTGCCGGCCAGGAGGTTATTACAAAGCGCAACAGTGCGATTTGCATCGCAGGCAACGAGGCGCTGCCGCTGGATCTCCTGCTTTAGTTCATCCGCAGACATGTCCTGAATATTCGTTTGCTCAGCAGTCATCTTTCTTCTCCGCGAACTCCGGCATTGGCAAACCGTGTTCGATATGGTAGTGATATTGGTTTAAAGCGGCCAGCCAGACATGGTCAGGCGCTTCGTCTGCAGTCAATTCCGCAATCCAATGAGCAGGAAGCGTGAGGCGGGCTTCGGCCACACGATCTGGGTAGGTACAGGCATGGCAATCTTCGCATGGTTGCATGGTTTTTCCTTTCTGTATTTCGATGTTCCAGTATACGCCATTGCTTTGGCGTTGCCCTACGTTTTCACGGAAAACACGGTTGGCCGTGCCACCCCGGGTTGTCCACCGATCAACGTTGGTCGGAACCAGCTTAACCGACGCTGCTGTTTTCCTGGTCCGAACAGCACGGTGTGAAAATGACCGCGTCGCCAGTGGCATTTGCGGTGCGCTTTCTGATGTTCAGGATCGAGATCAGTCACATGTTCCATCACGTTACCAATCACAATTCGGTTGTACTGGGTCAGCGCCCGCTCTTGGGCCTTGCGCCGTTTCGCAGGGTTTTTTCGGTCGGCTGACTGCTTCATGGAACGGTCAAAATTCGCTTCTATGCGTCGTACCGCATCTGGCAGGCTCATGTATAACAGTATTTTGGCCGCTTGTGCCAATGTGGTGACCGTGCTTTTGATTCGCTCATGCTCCTCAAATACGGAAAGTTGCGGGGCGAAGGCCGCCAACTTGTGTGCGAGTTTTTCTATGATTTCCTGTAATGATTCTGTGCTATCGGCCGGGATCGTGAAAGTTCCCGTAAGCACCGCGTCATCATCCACATCGGCCTGGATGGCGGTGGGGTTTCCGTAGATCGCATACAGGATTCGACGATATGGACCTTCCGTATCCGGATTTTCCAATGTGTGTTGCAAAAGAGGATCTTCCGCTCGGTTCGCGAAAGATTGTTCGGCAAGAAAAACGCCGTCAACGGGGTACCAGCGAAATGGCGCGGTTAATTCCTTGATCGCCACTTCCGGATCGGCGGGGAATTGCAGATACACCGCAGGGTAGGGCAGATGAAATTCGCTTACCGGTAACCGACTGAAATCGGTTTCCTTGAGCGCCTGCCAAAGCCCGACAGTCGGTTCAACAAGGATACGGTCCGGTTGTTGTGCCCACCAGAACGCCAAAAACATGGCCTTAAACGACCCGTAATTTCCTTTGGGTTCCTGGGCATGCGCAGCAGATATCCAATGGTTTAAGTATGGATTTTGCTGTTCTCCGGACAATGCTTGCGCGAAGGCAGCCATTGCTTGGAAGACGCAGTGGTTTTGTACGGGCAAGTATGCCATGGCATTGCGCGTGAATTGGGTAAAAACCGGGTGCCGCTGTAAACGGTAGGGGTAGGGCAGGGCGTCTAATGGTGTTGGCATGGTGTCGTCCTAAAATGGCCTTCTTTTGTAGTACAATTTAGCAGGTCATGAGGGGATGCCACGCAACTTCATCAATTACGTCCCGCTGAAAAATTATGAAACCCTGCAAATTGTGTCAAAATAAGCCAGGAGGAAGTTCTTATGGATTTTGCGGCACAGCAGATAACCGGGATAACGAGCATCCCCGTATGGCCTGACAATGCGACGGATGTTCTCCTGTCTTCCCAATTACAAGCAACCGTGGCGGACCTCGACGCACAAGGGACAGTCGAGCAAAAAGAGATGGCTGCCGCTTTTGCGGATCTTTTGGCGAGTGATTTCCATGGGAAGTCGATTGTTGTTGGCGGATACGCAGGCACAGGGAAGACCTGGTTGGCGGCGAGGCTGGTTCGGCTGGCGGCGGAATTGGGGCTCAAGGTTGCTGTGTGTGCGCCCACTCACAAGGCGGTCGAAGTGTTGGCCCAGAAATTAACCGTGCCTGTCGCTGCGGTTGATCCAGACGAAATACAGGCTCCACGAGGCACCTCCAATGCCACAGCCATGGAGATAGCGAAAGTCTCATCGGCTACACTGCATGCGCTGCTCGGCGTAAAACTCAAGGAAGGCGAAAACGGATTAATGCTCAGTGCTGTCCAGAGGTCACGGAATGGCGTGTATCTGGAATCCTATGACGTCGTTTTTGTGGATGAAGCCAGTATGGTCGGCAGCAGGATGCTGGACCATATCCGGTTGGCGCAGAACTGTGGCGAGAGGCCGTTGGTCGTTTATGTTGGGGATCCAGGCCAACTGATGCCGGTGGAAGAGGAGGTTGCACCGGCCCATGACGGCCCTTTGCTCCAGGGTATGATGACGCCCTCTCGGATTGTTCCCCCGGTATTCATCCAGGTTCAGGAGCAAAACACCCTCACTGAAATCGTGCGGCAGAAAGACACTGGACGGGCGCATCCTATCGCCTTTTTTGCGCAAGAAATTCGTCATTACATTGAAGGGACAAGGTCTGGTGTATTCTCCAAATCAGCAATAATGGCTTTCATCTCAGAACACCGTGAGTATATGCGAGAATCTGTGATCATTACTCAGGCGAATCGTCTGGACAATATCAGCTCAACCTTACGCCAGCGGTTCCCGGAAAAAGAAACGCGCATTGTTTCCTGGCGTAATTTTGTGGTTGACAAACACAACACGAAAATTCACCAAACGTTGCGGGAAAGTTTTCTGGCTGATGAGCCAAAGCATCTGGACGCTCCGTTTTGGCCTGGAGAAATCATCGTCGCGCGAGATATGTTTCTTGCCTTTAAGCGGTTAGAGGATGCAGAAAGGAATAATCCCGCCGCATGGGAGAAAGTGTTGGCGCCTATTAATTTGTCGGAGGATCCGGAAGACGGCATTGGTCGCAAAAGTCCCGCGCAAAAAGCCCGTGAAGAGCGCGACAACGTGTTGGCTATGGTGCCCAACAACGCCGAGATGTTGACGGTTTCGTGCTGGCCTGCGCAGCATCCTTATCTTGGAATCGGCAGTTGGCTGGTGACCGCCAAGCTGGTTTCCAGTGGGGAAAAGGTCCTGTTCTATGTAGCGAATGTCCATCGGCAATATGAACAGTTGCGGAATCTAACCTGGGCGGAATACATGACCGAGTACGGCGGACGCAAACAGTGGTCCAAAAAGCGTACTAAAAGCTTTGACCGCGCTTGGACAATTTCGCGAGCCTGCGTGCCTGTACTTCATACCTACGCGATGACGACGCATAAATCACAAGGGAGCACGTTTCACCATGTGTTGGTCGATCTGGATGATTTGGTTGGTATGATTCCACGGGGTGCTGATGGATATCACCGTGCATTATATGTAGCGGTGACTAGAGCGTCGGAAAGGGTATGGCTGACATTGCGTGGCAACTAAAGTTTGATGCGTTCTCGCACGCATCGAGCGGATAACGCCTCGTGAGGATTTAAAGCAAACACGATCGCCATCTGCAGGTGTTATTTCTGAAAAAGAGACACGAACCTGCCAGTCTCCCGTCGCGCCTCCTGAACTACCAGGCCCCCGCGACATGGGGTCGACTTGTAGCACCTGCTCAACAACATTGTCCAGCTTTGGCAATCCCTAAACAGCAGTGTCGCGAGAAGAACTAGCCGATTTTTCTGATCTCAGCACCTTACCTCAACTCATCAGTTCCTGCAATTGGCCAATACACTCAGGATTTACGGTTGTGGTTGAGAAACGCCTTGCTGGCAAATCGAGGACAGCAGTGAGGTCCGCTGCGCGATGAGTTTAGCAACCGCGTGGTCGGACTGGCCCACCGTTGCCAGGCAATCCTGTGACCATTTGGCGATCGTTTGCGCAATGCATTCCGGGGTATCGCGCACTCCTGCCAGACTCTTGCTGCCTACTCCGCTGATGACCGAAACGTCTAGTTGCGTCGCTATAAAAGCGCGCAGTAGATCAGAATCATGCTGTGATCCGCGTATGGCAAACGGCAAAATTGGCAGGCATGTCAGAAGCGTAGAGAAGAAGTGCCTAATTTCTGGTATTTCGCATATTTCCCGTGGGTCGTCATCGTACCCATCGCATGCGTACAAAACATTGTTGAGAACGGCTTTGTGTCCTTTTTGTGAAATAATCGCACTGATACTTTTAACCACGGAACCGACATTCGTCGAGTTGATTTCTTGATGTGAAATTTTGACAACCAGCAGTCGTTTTGGTGCAGAATACGTTTCTGCTTGTGGCTTCCGTTGTCGTTTACGTTCCCGTTTGCGCTTGCTATTAATGCTCACTGGTCATCCTTATAGGTTACCGACAGGTCCAACTCTATTCGTGAGTGCAATTGATCGTCCTTGTAAAGTTTTTGGCCGCCGTACTGCCTTTACAGACATCCAGTCTGCCGCTATGCGGCCGGCACTATCCTTCCCCCACACCGAATGACGAAGTTTTCCGCGTCACCTGATCAATCTATCGCGAGTGGGAAATTTGCCTGTGTTGTTTTCAGAATCGAGTCAATTAGGCCACTTTTCGCCATGTAGAATACGTGTTCAGCCGCGTCATTGGCGTTGTGTCTGGCGATACTGGTCAGACGATTGCATGGTTCAATCGTAAGTAGATGAGCATATATGGCGCTTTTTACTTCCAGCAGCGAGGCGTCTTGATTTTCCTTGCAATATCTATAACCAAAGGCTCGTCCATGTTTGTAAGCAAACTTGGAAATTTTTCCCCAATTTTCGGTTTCCATGTTCGGATCTCCTTGCGTGAATTAACTGCGCATTCTGATCAAAAGAATTTGCGGCATGGAATACATGCCATAACCATCCATGCGTCTGATCAGAGTGGTTTGAATTCTGTTTGCTGGTTTGCGATGAACTCCGCCACGTCCTGCTTAATGCGCAAGGCATGCGAGTTCACAGTGGCGATACCCCAAGGCGAATGCCAGGATTCGCGCTCGAACCAGTCCATTAACTTTTGCACAGCCACCCCCGGCGTGTGCGCCGGCAGGCCCTGATGCCTGGTTAATTCGAGAGCAATGCCGTCAACCACCCAATCCTTGACCCAGTGGTCCTCCAGAAAATTGATTTTGTCCGCATCGCGGAGCAGGTGTGCTATGGCGATGTGCATATCCATATCCACGAGGCCTGTGGAATCGAACATAACGGCCGTATGTAACGGGTGCAGGTCCAGATATGGATAATAGGTGGCCATCTGCAGGAACGTCATGAACGGATGTGGGCGATCCTTAAAATAATGCCGCATGATGAACAGTGGTCTGGACATGTTGTCCTGTTCTGAATCCGGGGCGCCGGAGTGCCGGTAATCGTGGTATACCGCAACAATGAGGGCGTCCTGTATGGCGGCAAGCGCTTTCTCCCGCCCGAACCAGTCTTCCAGTGATGCCAGCAGGTCTGGTGACTGGGTGAATGCAGTAGCCAGGGTAATGGCCACGCGCAGGCAGTGCGCTACATTGTGGTAAGGAAGAAATAACTCCTGCGTGGCGTCCCGTATTCTGCGACTGAGGGCCGTCTCAAATTCGATGTGCTGTTGGCTATCGAAGAATGGGGAGGCTGCTTTGGACAGACGGTCCTTGTATAACTGTAACGCATCCGGTGTAGGGAACATGATCTGGCCTCTGTAATTCAGGTGTCAGAATATGCTGCCATTGGAAACCAAATTGCCGTCCGAATTTTAGAAGTCGTTACGCCTTGCGCCCCGTGCCGCCCCGTTTGCCCGCGCAGGCGGCAAGCCGACCCCGGCCAAAGCCCGCCGCTTTGCCGTCGATCACCCACTGCAGACTTTTCAGGGTGGCGCCCTCTACCAAATGCATCAGTTTGACGCCCTTGCCTTTAGGGATAGCTTTGACTTCACTGGTAGCGAAAACCAGCCCGCGGCCATCGCTGGAGATCGCCGCAATTTCCGCGGTATCTGGGCTGACGCGCAAAAAGGGGAGGGGGGATTCTTTGTCGCCCAGGACCAGGAATGCTTTGCCCGCGCGGTTTCGCCCCGCCATGTTTTCAACGGAGGCAATAAATCCATAGCCGCCGGTGCTCGCCACCAGCCATTGACTATCGAGTGCCCCGCAGGCTGCCGCGCGTATGGATGGGTTGGGGCCCTGGAAATCCACTTGGCTGGAAGCCGGTATCCCGTCACCCTTGCCCCCCGGGAGTTGCGCAACAGGGATGGAATAAGCGCGCCCACCGGCGTCGATGAGGATAAGGGTATCGGTGGTGCGCGCCTCCGCTGACCACATCAATCCATCCCCTTCTTTGAACGTGAGTCCCGTGATATCCAGGTGGTGGCCATTGCGGGCACGCAACCACCCCTTACGGGAGACAATAACGGTGACCGGTTCGTCGGCCAGCCGGGCGGGTTCGTCCGCCCGGACACGGGAGGCCGGTTCAACAATGGTGCGACGAGCATCTCCGAAAGTCTCCGCGTCGGCGCGAATCTCGGCGGCCACCATGGCACGTAGTAACTGGTCATCGGCCAGGATCGTCTGTAGGTGAGCAGCCGCAGTTTGTTTGTCAGCCAGCTCACGTTCGATTTCAATGCCAGCGAGGCGGGCCAACTGGCGCAGACGAATTTCCAGAATATCTTCCGCCTGAATCTCCGTAAGCTGGAAATGCGTGATCAGATCGGCTTTCGGGTCGTCCGATTCCCGGATGACCCGAATGACCGCGTCGATATCCAGCAACACCCGCAGGCGCCCTTCCAGGATGTGCATACGGGCCAGGAGTTTGTTCAGCCTGAATTCTGAACGACGGCGCACGGTGGTCACCCGGAAGAAAACCCATTGCCGCAGAATATCGGGCATGGGCATGCAAGGGGCGCGGCCGTCCAGGTCAAGGACAGTGAGGTTGATGGAGACATTGGTTTCCAGAGACGTGGTAGCAAGTAACATGCGCATCAGGTCTTCTGGTGACTGGTTGCGTGACTTTGGTTCGATCACCAGGCGAACGGCATGTGCCTTGCCGGATTCGTCGCGTACGGTATCAATCTGCGACAGGTAGGCTGTTTTTGCCGATTGCTGTTCGGCGGTGATCGTTTTTTGGTGGTATTGCTGCCGCCTTTGGGCTGGGGGTTGGATAAAGCCTCTATCTCGGCCAGCACCATGGCTGTGGATACGCCAGGGGGGATCTCATGGATCACGATGCGCCATTGGCCTTGTGCCATTTTATCGACGGTCCAGCGGGCACGCACTCGCAAGGACCCGCGGCCGGAGCAATACGCCTGGCGAATGTCCTCCGGTTCAGAGATCAACTGACCACCGCCCGGGAAGTCGGGGCCCGGGATGGCGGAGAGGATTTCGTCTGTCGTCATATCTGGGGATTCCACCAGCCGGGCCGCGAGCGTCGCCACTTCAGTCAGGTTGTGTGGTGGTATTTCGGTGGCCATGCCGACGGCGATACCCGACGCACCGTTCAGCAATAGAAAAGGTAGCCTCGCCGGGAGCAGGGCGGGCTCTTGCAGCGTGCCATCGTAGTTGGAATGGAAATCAATGGTTCCTTCGTCCAGCTCGCCCAATAGCAGGTCGGATATTTTAGTGATCTGGCTTTCGGTGTACCGCATTGCCGCCGCCGAGTCCCCGTCACGTGACCCGAAATTGCCCTGGCCGTCCACCAGCGGGTAGCGTAGCGTAAAGTCCTGCGCCATGCGCACCATGGCCTCATACACTGAGCTGTCACCGTGGGGATGCCACTTGCCGATCACCTCGCCCACCACGCGGGCTGATTTGACATGTTTTGGCGAACGCTGCAGACCCATGTCCCGCATGGCGAACAGGATCCGGCGCTGTACAGGTTTTTGCCCGTCGGCGAGAGAGGGAATGGCCCGGCCGGTGACCACGCTCATGGCGTAGGCCAGGTAGGCGTTGCGGGCGAACTCGGCCAGAGGCGGAATGCCGTCCGGTATCGAGGGCGGGGTAGAACCGGGCGGGGATGGTGGAGGTGTGCCTGCCGTCGTTATAGGGTCTTCGGGGAAGAGAGGCACCATGAGCGAGACGCCGGGTGGTGACGTGCCGGTTTCAATATCCGTCCCTGTGTTCTTCGTGTCGGTCTCCGGGGCGTGTGGGCCACGGCCAACGCCGAAATAAAACAGGTCAAAAATGTCTGTTTGTACGGGGGTATCTGTGCTCAAAAACCGGACTCCTTTCTTTTAGACCAGCCTTATCGTGCCTTGGTACTGTGCCATGGTGACGTCATCGGTTAACAATGCAATCCCTTCGACCATCGCTTGCGCAATCAGCAGCCGGTCGAACGGGTCTTTGTGAATGAATGGCAAGGTATCGATCGCAACGACATGCTTGCTCAGTATCGGCATTTCGCCATATCCGTTGTCGATCAAGCCACGGCGCAGCATACGCGCGTCGACCTGAAAATCGGACCGGTTCAGCCCGCTCTTGATGGCTACTTCCCATATGCTCGCCACGCTGAAAAACAGTTCGTTATCCTGGTCGGCCATCAGCGCGCGAGCGCCTACAGGCACGCGCTCCATGCTGTCAGCAGCCCAAATCAGCAGATGGGTGTCCAGCAGCAGTTTCATAACTTATTTTCGAAGATCGATTGAATCTCGCCCGCGCCCATCGAGTTAAAGTCGTCCGGCACTTTGACTTGACCGGACATGAATCCAAATCGCTTCATTTGCGAAGATCCCGGTGTGTCCAATGCGATCACCTTGACCATTGGCTTACCTGCCTTGGCGATCACAAACGATTCGCCCCTGGCCGCCATTTCGACCAGCTTGGAAAGATGCGTTTTAGCGTCGTGGATGTTGTAGGTTTGCATGGCCGTCCTTTGTGAATCCAGTTTAATGGGCTAAGTTTACTTTCCCGCCACTGACAGAACAAGGAGCCTTGCCCTCCTGTTGCCAAAAGCAATTTTCCAACGGACAGGCAGTGGCTTGCGCGGCGAATTTGTTCAAATGTCCAGGTCCGCGCTCCAGCCATCCTTTTCCAACCATGCGCGGCGGCTGCCGGCCTCGTTCTTTGCCATCAGGATGGTGAAATGCTCTTCGAGTACGGGTATCTCCTGGCGCTGAATAGGCAAAGCCAGCAAAGTCCTTGTGTCCGGACACATGGATGTCTCCCAGAGTTGCTCCGGATTCATTTCACCAAGCCCTTTGAAGCGCTGCACGGTGATTGCCGCCTCCTTGACTCCTTCAGCTTGCAGTCGCTCAATGGTGACGTCTCGTTCGGTTTCAGCTTCGCAGTACACTTTGCGCGTTTTGCCGCGGACTGTGGCGTCCACCCGATACAGCGGCGGTTTGGCAACTTGCACATGACCACGCATCATCAGCGCGGGGAAGTGACGCAGGAACAGGGTAAGGAGCAGCACCTGGATATGGCTGCCGTCCACGTCGGCGTCGGCCAGGATGATGATTTTACCGTATCGCAAGCCCGCCAATACCGTATCTGGGTTGGCGTCAACATTATGCGGGTCAATTCCGAGCGCTACCGCCATGTTGTGGACTTCATTATTTTTGAAGATCAGATCTCGGTCCACCTCCCAGGTGTTGAGTACCTTGCCGCGCAGTGGAAGGATGGCCTGGAATTCTTTGTCGCGTGCCATCTTCGCCGACCCGCCCGCCGAGTCTCCTTCAACCAGAAACAACTCGTTGCGCTGAATATCCTCACTTTCACAATCTGTCAGCTTGCCGGGGAGCGTCGCGAGACCGGAGCCTTTTTTGCGCTCGACCTTTTGTGCGGCGCGGGTGCGTGCCTGAGCGTTTTGGACCGCCAGGTCGGCTATGGCGCGGCCTGCGTCGGGATGGCTGTTGAGCCAGAGCTCGAGTGGATCCCTGATGCTCAGTGATAGCAGTTTGTGGGCGTCGCGGCTGGTGAGCCGGTCTTTGGTTTGTCCCTGGAACTGTGGATCCAGCATACGGGCGGAAAGGACGAAGGCCATTTTCCCGGTCACGTCATCCTGCACCAACTTTAATTTGGCTGGCATGAGACTGTGGTGTTCCATAAAACTGCGTATCGCCTCGAACACGCCGGCACGCAGCCCTGATTCATGAGTGCCGCCGTCGAGCGTTGGGATCAGGTTGACGTAGGTTTCTGGGGTTGGGAAGGATTCTGCGCACCAGGCCATGGCCCATGCGGCGCCCTCCCCCTTGGAGAATGTCCCGTGGTCGCCATCCTGATAAGACGTACCGGAGAACACGGGCGTTGCCGCTGCGGAGTCAGCGATGGTTTCCGCCAGGTAATCCTGTAACCCTTCCGCATATTGCCAGACTATGGGTTCCTGTTCCGGAGAGATAAAGGTGACCTGCAGGCCCGGCAGAAGAATAGCCTTGGAACGCAGTAGGTGCGTAATTTCTCTGATGCTGATCTTTGGTGTGTCGAAATACTTCGGGTCTGGCCACACCTGAATGCGGGTACCGTGCGTGCGTGGGCCGCAGTCTTCCACGCGGGTAAGCGGCTCGATCACGTTACCGTCGGCAAACGTGATGCGGTACCGGCCGTTGCCAGCGCCGTCCGGATCGCGGGTACGAATATCCACGGCCACCTTTTTGGACAAGGCGTTGGTAACTGCCACACCCACCCCGTGCAGTCCCCCGGAGAACCGATAGGCGGACCCCGTGTCCGTTTTGTTGAATTTGCCACCAGCGTGCAGAGTGGTGAAGGCGAGTTCGGCGGCGGGCCTGGATTCGCCCGGTGGGATACCGACCGGGATGCCGCGGCCATTGTCTTCTACCGTGACGCTTCCGTCCGGATCCAGTGTGACCGTGATTTTGGTGGCGTGGCCTGCCAAAGCTTCATCGGCCGCATTGTCGATGGCTTCCTGAATGATATGCACCGGGCTGGTGGTGCGGGTGTACATGCCAGGGCGCAGCTTGACCGGTTCGAGGCCTTTGAGGACAGAGAAGTTATCGGCACTGTATGCAGGTTCGGACATGGGTTCCTTTGTGGGTTATCGTGATTGGTTTTCTGGTATCATAATCGAGCGGCGCGGGGAATGAGAATGGCAATGGTCCATGTTTACTGAATTACAAACCTTTGTGGATACAATACGCGAAAAATTCGCCTCTCATATTGTTGGTGGGCCGGAAGATCATCTGCGTGCGCCTTTTGAGGGCCTCCTGGTTGCGGCTGGGCACGTAGTAGCTGGCAGGCGGGTTACCGTTGTAGGGGAAACCAGCCTGGGGGACAACGGCGGCAGACCAGATTTCGGTGTGGCTATTGAACATCTGCTTTGCGGCTATGTGGAACTCAAGGCACCAGGGAAGGGCGCTGACGTAACATCTTACTCCGGCCATGACCGCAAACAATGGGAGAGGTTCAGCAAGCTGCCCAACATCCTGTATAGCGATGGGCGAGAATTCGCGCTCTACCGGCGCGGTGTTCAGCAAAAAATAGTGCGTCTGCAATGGGACCCGCGCTCATCGATTCACCAGACTGTATCAGAAAATGAAGCTGTTCAGATCGCGTCTCTGTTCAGAGATTACCTGATGTGGGAACCGCTGGTACCCTCTAGCGCCGGGCAGTTGGCGGAATTTCTTGCTCCACTGACACGCATGTTGCGCGATGATGTTCTCTACGCCATGCGGAGCAATATTGAAGTCGTGCAAGCGGCGGCCAGGGATTGGAGGAACTACTTGTTTCCCGGCGCTGATGACGCGCACTTTTCAGATGCTTACGCACAAACGGTTACGTTTACATTGTTACTCGCCCGGTCTAATGGGTCTGACACGCTCTTTCTGGACGAATCCATTGCGAGCTTAACGCACGCGAATTCCCTACTGGCGAGGGCGCTACAGGTGCTTACTGATCCGTTGGTAGGTGCTCACCTTGGGGTGTCGCTGGGCTTGTTGCAACGGGTAATTGCCAAGGTACCAACAGGCACCATGAGTGGGGGAAGAAGAGATCCTTGGTTGCATTTCTACGAAGATTTTCTGGCCATTTACGATCCCGAATTACGGAAGGATGCGGGTGCCTACTATACGCCTGTAGAAGTTGTGCAGGCGCAGGTTCGGTTGGTCGATTCCGTTCTGCGCCACAAAATGAGAAAAACCCGTGGCTTTGCGTCTGGCGGTGTTAATGCGCTTGATCCTGCTGTAGGAACAGGGACTTATCTTCTTGGCATTATCGAACACGCTCTGGAATGTATTGAAAGAGAAGAGGGGCGGGGTTCCGTTTCTGCACGGGCGGCCTTGCTGGGAGGGAACCTCTATGGTTTTGAGATCATGGTCGGGCCCTATGCAGTCGCCTCATTGCGGCTGACGCGCATGCTGCATCAGTTCGGGGCGGAACTGCCTGGCGACGGCGTCCAGATTATGCTCAGCAACACGCTTGAATCTCCATATGAAAATATTCCAGAATTCCCTCTTTTTTACCGTCCACTGGGTATTGAGCACCGAAGGGCCAAAAGGGTTAAAGAAACGGTGCACGTTTTAGTGTGCATTGGGAATCCGCCCTATGACCGACATGCCGCCGCATCAATCGACAATCATGCCATGACCGGTGGGTGGGTACGATGGGGGGAGAGCGGAAATTCCAACGAAGCAATTTTGGCTGATTTTGTAGCACCGGTCAGGGCTGCCGGAAAAGGGGCAGCCCTAAAGAATCTCTATAATCTTTATGTGTATTTTTGGCGGTGGGGTTTATGGAAGGTTTTTGAGCAAGACCTGGCCAATGGTCCAGGTATTGTAAGTTTTGTTACTGCCAGTTCGTTTCTGGACGGCGATGCATTTTTAGGTATGCGGCAACATATGCGACAAGTATGTGATGAGATTTGGATCATAGATCTTGGCGGTGATAACCGTGGCGCCATGCGGGACGAGAACGTGTTTGCCATACAAACGCCAGTGGCTATCACTATTGCAGTGCGATACGGTGGACCGACACCTGCACACGCAGCGCAGGTGCATTATGCTCGTTGTTCCGGAACACGGGAAGAAAAACTGGAGTTTTTGAGCTGCGTAAGCAGTTTTGATCAGCTTAAATTTGCCGATTGTCCTTCTGGTTGGAACGACTCATTCGTCCCAATCGAGGAATCCGCTTATCTTCGTTGGCCCCGACTTACCGATTTGATGCCATGGCAGCATTCAGGGAGCCAATTTAAACGCACCTGGCCTATTGGGCAAAACCACGCAGTGCTGTCTGAACGTTGGCAATCGATGTTGAGTAGCGCCCCCCGCGAGGAAGCCTTCAAAGAAACCAGAGACCGGAAAATAGCAAAATCGGTTACTGGCCTTTATGGAGATGAGCGGCCTTCTATTTTGAGTTTACCAAAAGACGCCGCGCTCGATTCGTCTCTGATTGTGCGTTATGGCTATCGGTCTTTTGACAGACAGTATGCCATTGCAGACAGTCGTGTTGGCGATTTTCTCAGGCCTGCTCTCTGGCATTCCTTGTCTCAAGACCAGGTATTCTTTGCGGGATTACTAACAAAAGTATCAGGGTTCGGTCCAACCCTTACCATGACACCATACGTCCCTGATATGGATTACTTTTCTGGTCGTGGTGCCAAGGATATTATTCCACTTTTTCGAAACGCGGATGCTACTGTTGCCAATCTCCATCCGGAGTTACTTACTCAGTTGGAAACAACAACAGGCCTGTGTGTTAGCCCGACAGGATGGGCTCAATATCTCTATGCGGTGTTAGCGCAACCAGCATTCGCTGAACTTTTTCAACAGGAGTTAAAGAATAAGGAGGTGCGCGTGCCCATTTCTCGCGACCCAGGGATATTGCAGGAGGCTATTCGCCTGGGCAAGCGCCTTATTTTTCTCCATAGCTTTGGGGAACGTTTCGGTGATGATTTCCCCAGGATTAGCGGGGTTGCCCGATGTTTGCGTTCAGTTGGCGAGTCGTTGCCTGAAAGCTTTTCCTATAATGAGGAAAGCCAACTGTTGGCTGTCGGAGATGGTGTGTTTGGGCCGGTGGCGCCGGCGTTGTGGGGTTTTGAAGTTTCCGGGCTCAAGGTCTTGCAATCCTGGTTGGGGTACCGTAAGTCGTCTCCGCGCGGCAAACGCTCGTCGTCTCTGGACGCTATTCAACCGCACCGATGGGACGCAGAGTTGAATGAGGAGCTCTTACTACTCCTATGGATACTTGAGGAGACCATGGCCACTTATCCTAAACAGGCGGAACTACTGTGTCGCATCTTGTCCGGCGGACTGCTGTCGGAGTCAAACTTTGGTCCTGTACCAGAAGCACTACGAAAAGCGCCAGCCGTGGTCCTTGGACAGATCGACTTATTATGACGGCGCACACGCTGAGACAAGAATTTCTGCTGCAGAGAAGTTTTCCTCTTTGCCTTTTCCGTCAACTTGGATAAATTCCTGATAGTCCACATCGTTATGTGTCATGAGCGCGTCATGCAATCCCTGCACCCGCTGGCGGTTTTCCCGCAGAATCGTGCTTGCCTGTTCGTAGCTATCGCGAATCAGGTTGGCGGCCGACTGTTCTGCCTCATGTCGCCCGGCCTCTGTCTGCGGGACAAACAACCCCCGATCGCCGAGACCCAGTTTGGTGACGGCCTCGAAGGCAATGGCGGAGGCCCGTTCCAGATCATTGGCGGCACCGGCGGATATCTTGCCGACAAACAGATCTTCTGCGGCCCGTCCAGCCAGTAGCACCATCAATTCTTGCCGGACGCTATCCTGAGTATGCAGAACGATCTCTCCTGGTGTCGAGAACGTAACGCCCAAAGCCTGCCCGCGCGGGAGGATGCTCACTCTGTCGACCCAGCCGTCGGTCGCATGGCGAACCTCGGCATGGCCGGCCTCATGCCATGCGATGACCCCACGCTCCTGCTGACTGAGATCAATACCCGTGTTTTCCGGACCAGCAACAATAATGTCCCGCGCTTTCAGAAAGTCCGCTATGGTCACTTCTGCGGCGTTACGTCTGGCTGCCTGAATGGCCGCCTCGTTAATCCAGTGGGCGATATCCGCGCCTGAAAACCCGGGGGACATGGCTGCCAGCCGGTCCACATCCACGTTCTGTGCCGGAATTGAGGTGATATATTGCCTCAGGATGGCAGCGCGTCCCTGCTTTCCAGGTGACGGTACATAGACCTTGCGGTCGAACCGGCCCGGGCGCAGCAAAGCGGGGTCAAGCACGTCGAGGCGGTTGGTTGCCCCGATCAGGACGATCCCTGTGTTATCTCCGAAGCCGTCCATTTCTGCCAGCAGCGTATCCAGGGCCCCATGTTTCTCGTCGTGGCTGACGGTTTGTGTGCTCCATCGTGACGAGCCTATGGCTTCGATCTCATCCATGAAAATGATGCACCCGCCGTGTTGAGTGGCCATCTGACGGGCGTGCTTAAACAGTTTCTTAATCCCGTCTGAACTCTCTCCCAGAAACTTGCCCATGACATTACCGCCGTTCTGTTCGATGAACGGCACGCCGCACTCGCCGGCAACGGCCTTGGCCAGCATGGTTTTACCGTTGCCCGGTGGCCCATACAGCAAAACTCCGCGCGGCGCGCGCGCTCCGACGCGTGTGAAGGCGCTCTTATCGCGCAGGTAGTCCACCACTTCAGAGATTTCCTGTTTGACGGCATCCATGCCAGCCACCTGATCGAAGCGGACGCCGGTGTCCCCGTGAAATGTGTTGAATCGCGTTTGCCCGCCCATCATGCTGGTCTGTCGGTACATCATCATCATGAAAAAGCCGTAGAACAGGAAGGTGAGCGCCGCCGATCCCAGTTGGGCGATGTCGGTGGCGACCACCGCTGTTTTACCGGGTATCGGGTTATGCAAAGACCATGAAACGCCACCCTGCGTCTGGATGGCCTTATCCTGCTGGATAAGCCGGTAATCGGCCTTGGTGATCTGGTCCATGAAGGCGGTGATCTGGAGTGTTTCTTTAGGCTTCCCGGGTTGGCTGCCTTCAAAAAACGCTTTCTGGTCTGTAAAAATCAGGAGTTTACCCGTCCACTGGTGCCCGACCATACCCATGAATTGCGTCATGGTGACGGTGCTGGTGGCTTTCGGGTAGCCCATGGCCCCTGCTTCGTAATCGCGCCCGAAGCTGTATGCCAGGATGGCAATAACCCCTATGGTCGCCAGGATGGTCAATATCCATTTATGCCTGGGTGATGTGCGGTACATGCCTTGGCGGAATCGGCGGTATCCGTTGGTCAGTTTTTTCAGCATGGGCAATAGTATCCCTGTGGACAAGAAAACAGGTGCAACCTTCCGGGAGCACCTGGGGAAGTTTGGAGGTTGCGGAAGTGTTAGCGCACGATGTGCAGTTGTGGCTTGCCGTTGGCTGCATGGAACCGTTGTGTCTGCGGCTCCCAAATTTTGTCCAGTTCGTCCTGGGCAGACTCGTCGCCGAGTATGGCCTTCAGTATTAACGGCGCCTGGTGCTTGGCATTGGCTTTATCGGCTGCCGTTACTTCGGAAGCAGCGCGGTCCATAATGGCGCGCATGCGGGGAGTGTTCATTTCCGGGTCAGCGTCAATGCGGGTGTGCCGCAGTCCGAGTGGTTTGTCCATGGTGCCCTTACCGCCGTCGATAACCTTGATACCCATGAGGGAACTCCTGTCTGTTGTTCGATGGATGCAGTATAGCACCAGCACCGTATTTGCACGGAGTTGATATTCGGTGTGGGCCCACAGCACTGGGTTGCGGGCACAAAAAAACCCACAGCTTGAAGGCTGTGGGGCGTTGTTACAGGTGATACTGTGTCACTTACGATCTGTCATGATTTGAACATGGCATCCATATCCCTATGGAATGCGCTAACCAGCTTATCCATTACCGGATCAGTCGGTTGGAGATTCAATCCAATGCCTTGATGCATATCCTGGACGATCTGATCCATTTGTGGGTCAGTGTCATTCTGGTGATAAAGGTTGCGCCGTGTTTCCAGGCTTGCAAAAGTGCTTTTTTCCATAAAAGTTAAGTCTCCCAATGTACTTAGCAGTAGAGGGTCAGCATGACGGTTTTCACGCTGGTTCCTGATTCCTTGAATGCGTCATTCGGCAGCAGTTCCCAGTCCCCGCCATGATCTTGCACCATAGCGCGGAAGCTCTGGCTTTTGCGGTCACTATTGGAGATTACTCCGGCGCCCATGATGGCGGACAAGAACCCTCCTGGCCGCAAAAACTTCATCGCGTGTTCCACATGGGTGATATCCTGATGTTTCGCGAATGGCGGATTCATCAGCGCGACATCAAACAAACCCAAGACTTCAGGTGAAAGTGCCAGAAAATCCGCTTCGTGGATGGCCACTTCGTCGTCCATGTGATCGAATTTGTCCCGCAGGGCTTGCGCATTTGCGGGGTAATTTTCGACGCAGGTCACCATGCCGGCACACGCTTTGATCGCAGCATCGGCGATTCGGCCTAGTCCGGCGCTGGGCTCCAGTACGTGCATCCCGAAAATGGATGGCACTGAGGTGCAGAGTAGGTCAGCCAGGTGTTCTGGGGTTTGAAAAAAACCGATTTCCTGCTGGATGGTCTTTTGTCGGGTAGTGCTTCCAGTTTCAATGGCGAGCGCCAGTTCGCTGCGCAGAGTGTCCGAGAGGACATGCGCACCACGTTTGCGGTCCCACTTGGCGCCATGGATGGTCAGTACCTTGTTGACTTTCAGGTAAAGGACACGATCCAGAGACTGGTGGATGGTAAGTTCGTTGCCGATAATGCTTGCGTTGCGGAGTACAGTTATTACTTCAGGGGTAATTTCCATAGTAGATCCTTATGATTGGTTGCAAAAAATTAACGCGGGTTCACCACGTTCAAGATAATTCGGCTTTTGTTACTCAACTAAAGCCTTCTGGCGGGCATGCGACGACTCAAAATGAAGACGTCGCAGAGGAAGTACCAGAAAAGATCAGGAGGCTTTTTTAGCAAGCCGTACTTTATGAATGGTTTCCACTTTTGCCATGCGCCAGGTTCCGTCATCCACAAGGTTCTCGATCACTTCGGCCATGGAGGTGAAATCAATATCACTGATTGTGTCCACAATGGTGCTACAGGAATCCAAAACGTGGATGCCGTAGTAATCCATGGCTCGATCGTAAAAGATGTTGAGGTAACCGCTCAACTTGGCGCATTGGATACGGAAAGTGATTGCCGGTGGACTTTTGATAATGTTTTCCGGGTCTGGATCGTCGTTAACCTGCAATGGTTCCAGCGTGGCACCAGCGTCGATCAGCACTTGAGCTATGGTGCGGTAGCTGCTGGTTTTCCCACGTTCCAGCAAATCAATCATATCCAGCAGGTACTGCGAGGTGATGGTGCCCCTGTCCAGTGGCAAGTAACTGACCGACTCCCCGATATGGAAAGTCACGACGCCATCGGCGCTTTTGACGGGTTCGTACAAAAATGTCCCGTCGAACCTCCTGCGTGAATAAGGCGTGATGCGAACATTGTCGCCAATATTGAAAATGGTGGATTCTGGCAAAATAGAGTGGTCTACAGCGGTGAAAATAGCTTTCGCACCGTGTTTAAGTACAACGATCTCACCATCCGTGTAAACAATCTTGCCTTCAACTGGTTGGCGGTCCACGGTATATCCAAGAGCATTTTCGCCCAGCCCACCGTCCAGAAAGATCCATTTGTACCGTCTGGTATTTTTGGGCAGGTTTTCGGTTGCAACAGACTGGATAATTTTTTGTGCGTCGGTCTTGTTCATAAGAAATCTCCTAACGAAAAAAGTCGGAGACCTGCCCCTATCGGGGGAGTCCCCGACAGGGTGAGTTTGATCTGACTATGTCAGATATTCAGAAAAGGCGGGGGGTCAGGAAATGCCTGCAACCCCAGGTTGTGAAACAGTTGAGTCAACGTCCCTTGTTTGACGTTTATAACCAAAATACTTTACCAAGGCTGTTTCCGCGCTGGCCTTGTCCAGTGCGATAAAATGGTCATGGAATTCATCCGTCTTGAGATAGGTATCACCGATAAATGGGTGGCTCATGATGACATGAATCATGCCCTTGTCGATCTTGTCGATGCAACAGCTTGTTTCACCTTGGCCGTCGATCATCACATCCTTGTTAGTGACACCAGCAAGAACGAAATTATTCGCGTCCTGTTTATCCTGATATACTCTATATTCAACAGGGGCTTGCGGCGATTCGCGCAAAACTGAACCCGCCTGGTATTCGATAATCTCTTCTGAATCTACGGCCATCATCCCTTTACTTAATGGGGATTCATCCATCATGTGGCTATAAACCGCATTTTCAGATGCTCCTATTGCTTTGCTTTTTAGGTTATCGATGAATTCTGGAGCGAATATTTCACCACCAACCTCTGCTTTTTTCACTGCCGCATACATAAAGACTTCCGCAGGGATGACGACGCCGCGCTCCGCAGCTTTTAACAGTTCAAGAATTTCTGAACCATACTTTGATGGCGAGAATTCGACCGGGAGGTTCATTGCGATATCCCTTAGTGTAATCAACTCAAAACGGCGAGCTTTCGGGCTATTTCTACCAGTCTCCCGTATCTCTTCAACCACTCTGTCTATACACAGGTCTTCCACCGTGCTCCAGTCCTCCTGAAATCCAAACGGGTCATCCCAGTTGGAAACATCGTTGGCGCGGGCACGAGACATGTTGCGCACTTCTTCATCACTGGCCAGTTGAGGAATCAGCGCGTTGGTCTGTCCATAAGCAGACAGGTGACAAGACACTTTCAGGATCAGATTGACCAATTTTTCGCCGGAGATGTGATAAAACGTCTCATGGTTTTTCTCCGGGTAATTGCGGGCTTCGTCATCGAACGAGGCGGGGCTTTGGTAAACGCTGCGAATGTGTCCATTTTCCTTGTCATACAGGATCATCAGCGTCTGCGCACGCGGAACCTTGGCAAAGATTTTCGTGGCGCCCGAATATTGGTCAGAATCTTTCCGGTCGACGATCGTGTACTCTTCAGGCATTTCATGAAACGGGACAATGATTTTGGTGTTCTTTGATTTTTTTACCGGATTTATTGTTTTTGGCATAAAAATGCTCCTAACGAAAAGTCGGAGACCAGCCCTTATCGGGGGAGTCCCCGACAGGGTGAGTTGGTTTTGTTGCCCCGTTATGAAGCCGTACGGGGCGCTGGTGGGCGGGGCTTTGGCCTCAGCAGATAAGGTCGTAACTTTCCCACCATTCAAGACCATCCCCCTCTTGAATCCGCGAATAGCTTACAAGTTTCCTGGTGGCAGCTTCCTTATTACCAAATATGCTGACCACTGCGTCGAACGCTCCACCAACCAAGAAGTACTCTCGGTCCCCAGCATATACCAAAGCTTCACCAGAGTAAGTCGGGTATGGGAGAGACACCTTTGGTTTCGGTTGATAGACGATTTTCAGTGAAGAATTGGGGTCGTGGCTGGGTACTTCCTTTTTCTCAGCTTCGTACTTGCTAAGAGCCATTGTCACGGCTTCTTTTTTCCCTGAAGCGTAAATGGTATTCAGTTTAAATATTACGGTCATGCTCATGTTTTGATCTCCTGATATTGGCAGTGGAAAGATAAACTACTTTAAGGTGTCAACAACTAATATGGGATATGAACCATCCAGTAGACGACCGTCAATTCAGGCCGAACGATGGGCATGGTTAGCGGCCTGGAACGAGGCAGCGCAGACTTCGAAAAGAAGTGGTAAAGGCATAACAGAGAGTTGGCAAATTCTGCACACAGGGGTGCAAGAACGAGTCGGTTGGTGAGAGCTCTTGCCAAGGAGCGTTTAATCTTCGGAGAAGACTGGCAGAAGAACAAGTAGCATACAGGAGCGGGCATAGGCCATCAACCGATGCGGCGTGCATCTGGCGCAACCGACGGCCTGCGTCTAGTGGTATTCTCCTTGGCTTGCTGCAGAAGCAATGCGCAAGTAGCCGGCCCTGAAGATGGAACAAGCAAACCGATGCGTCGGCGCAGAGTGTTTGTAGTTGGGCGCTTCTTCCCACTGGCAGTCCGCACCGCGCGGATAACCGCCGAACAGGTTGCCTGGGGGATGTCGATGATCACCGGATTGGAATTGCACTGGGTTACATAAGCGCATTGTGGTTGGAATCCATGTCGCAAGATGTACTCCAGCCAATACGGATTTTTGGAGATACCAGAGAACCACGGCGCTTTTAGTTCGAGTACAGCCAGAGTAAGAGGTTCGTCTTGTGTTTTTAGCAACCTGACAATGGTTTTGTACCCAGAGTGAAATGACGCCCATAGGGTTGATCCCCGCATGATCCGGAAGCCCTTCGCGTCTAATTGGCGGATACGCTCGCGAGAAATGGATTGCTCTTTGGCTAAAGTATCGAGGGTGGCTGGGTCTTCATAGATTCCGATACGACGAAACAGTATCTCCGCATAGCGCACAGGCAATCCCTGCAGCATGAGTGGTAGGGCTTCCACGAAAGTGGTGGCTGTGGTTATCGCTGGCTGGTCGAAGCTGTCTTTTCGAAAAAGATGTACCGCCGATTGTTCCACGTCCAGGAATGTGTCGTCTTTGTGTTCTCGCAATTCGATCAAGCTCTGAGAAAGCGACGCAATAGTTTTGGGGCCCATGCGCGGTTGCAGTGCCATGCCGTATGCGCCGTACGGAATCATGTCCGCCACCAGATTAATGTTGTTCAGTTGCAAGGCATTGATGACGGCTGGTGAGGCTGGAAGGGAGGTCACCGGTAGATTTTGTTGCCACATTGGAAAGGTGTGGAGCATATCCAGAACGTGAGTTGGATCTGGCTGGTATTGTGGATGTTGGAGATGGAATGGGAGTGCTGTGGAAGGAACTGACATGGGGGTGTCCTAGTGGTGGCGGTAACCACTAGGATATGGATTTACTGGAAACCGAAGATTTTTTAATTTTTCATCCCCGCATACACGGGGGGAACGAACAAGCAACTGCCGAGGATTTCTCGGTAGTTCTTTCATCCCCGCATACACGGGGGGAACCGCATACCAATGCACCAGGAGGGGGTGCAGCTCTTTCATCCCCGCATGCACGGGGGGAACAAAGTGGCGATCAAAAACACCCCATGGGTGCTCCTTTCATCCCCGCAAACACGGGGGGAACGCCGCCCTGAAGGACATAAAAGAGAAAACGGCCCTTTCATCCCCGCATACACGGGGGGAACGCGGCGATGGGAAGAGGTCACCACTGCGTTATCCTTTCATCCCCGCATACACGGGGGGAACGGCCTGACGGCGGCCCTAAAGCATACAGACTACCTTTCATCCCCGCATACACGGGGGGAACGCAACCGGGTCTGGCGCGTATGCAACTGCCAGTCTTTCATCCCCGCATACACGGGGGGAACGGCGGCAGGCCGCCCTAAAACATACAGACTACCTTTCATCCCCGCATACACGGGGGGAACCTCCGGTGAAGAGAAAACCGCTTTGCGGGCTCCCTTTCATCCCCGCATACACGGGGGGAACAACCGCAACCGACTTTGATGGGCGGTTGCTGTCCTTTCATCCCCGCATACACGGGGGGAACCCGGATGCCAGGTCCCCGTTGGAATCCTGCTGCCTTTCATCCCCGCATACACGGGGGGAACCCTTCTTACATCATGCCGTTTCACAACGGGTTTTTTGGCGACTTCAAATCTACCGATTTTTTAATACGCCGCCGTTTAATTGCCG
>AOMP01000009.1_pt1 | contig 20942 bp, 22 predicted proteins | sample 537838 | NCBI WGS metagenome assembly AOMP01 (sample SAMN02954329, study PRJNA184676) | mine drainage metagenome | biome: terrestrial; feature: Kristineberg Mine; material: mine stream; isolation source: low temperature acidic, metal-polluted mine stream | place: Sweden: Kristineberg Mine
AATAGCGCAGTCCCCCTGGCGTTGCCAAGCGTGCCTGATAGGACTTTCTGCCCATCCAGATACGCATCATTTTCCTGACAGTCGAACGGCTGGGATTGCTCACATAGTTATTGGCAACCAGTCCCTCACGAATCACCGCGATCAATTCCTCTCCGGCACCGACTGCCAAGGGCAGATTGTGGTGAACGATAAGGGCTACATGGCCCCACTTCCACATTATTTTATCCGCCAAAACATCGGACTCGATATTCTCTGGCGGTAACGGGGCAGGCTTAACGATGCGATTCACCTTCTTTTCTTTTGCTTTGGCGCTTTTCTTTGCCTTTTCCGCCGGTTTTATACGTTTTACCTGCTTTTCCGGCTTCTTTTCCTTCGGAGCAGGCTGTTTCGCAGCGCTCTCCTTTTCCGTTATGGATTCAGGAACCGGCTTTGGGCTTGGAGCAGGCGTTGGCACCATCTCTTTGAGCTTGTTGATGTCCATTTTCAATAGATCAGCGGTCCTGCTGGGCCGAGCCGCAGTTATGGGCGCCACAGGGGAAGCCTGATGCTGACCCGCAGGTTTCTTTGCTTTGCCGTAAACAATCTTCTGGCCCTTCTGCGACTTACCCATACCTCTCCCGGTGAAAAATCAGTGTTGCCAGTAAATATAGGCCACCACTGCAGCCAAGCCCAACGGAACAGCCGATTTGCCAGTAAGTCGCATATCCGCAGAAGACGGGATGCACTCCACCAGACACTCAGCAGCCAGGAACGGGATCAGTGCGATCCGCCATACGCCCAGCCAAGTGAACGACAAAGGCGTACCATACACGATGATGCAGTAGGCCAGCAGAATTAACAGTAACGGAGACAGTCCAATCAGGGCACCATTGTACCAACGAGGATTGTGAATGGGCACGCGGCCTAGTGCATACACATTCCCCATCTTCTTTGGAATGAACCTGGGGAAGCCCGGTTGCCCCAGGGTGATGAATGCCACCATCCAGTGCGAAATTTCGTGCAAGATGACGCCAGGTAGGGCAGCGAGCCAGAATGCTACGACGTGTCTCCGGAAAAGACGCAGAATGAGCACCCAGAGCACTGTGAGGGCACCTGTGACTTCTTCCGGAGTGACGGTCATGACTGATGCCTTTTATCCAGCAGAGGACGATATTCACTTGATTCGCTCATTCGTTTTCCTTTATGCAGTTCTTCAGTGTGCGCACCACATGAACCAGAAACGCGGCGCCTAGACCAATGCCGATGAATGCCAATGCGTTCACCCAAAGCACAAATACTATCGAGCTGATTGAAGGGAATGGACTTGCTATGCCAGAGCCAAAGACGGCGGCACTCATGGCGTAACAGGAGCAGGGCTATCGGCCATGTCAGTTTCCTTTACATTGCCAGATGATGTCAGCCACACAAAAGCGGCAATCATCACAGGCCAGCCCAGCCATTGTGCCCATCTGGTTTGTGCCCACTGAAAACGGTTTGAGTTATCAGAACTAATCATGCAGGACATTGTTTTTTGCCTGAGCATCTTTGTTGTTTTCGTGGGATTCTTCAGACTAATCGTTGCACACCACCCCCTGCAGATCATTCGCCGCCTTGAACTTAATCGACTTCTTTGCCGGAATCTCGATCTCCGCCCCGGTCGCCGGATTGCGCCCCTTGCGGGCGGCACGCTCTGCGACCGTGAACACACCGATTCCTGGAAGAGCCAGCCGGTTGCTGGATCGCAATGCTTCGGTCATTGCCAGCTTAAAGCCGTACAGAGCAAGTGTCGCATCCCTCTTGGAAAGGCCTGAATGATTAGCCAATGCTGCTATAAACTCATCTTTCGTCATGATTCGTACTCCTTTAGTCAACCAACCCCTTTAAATACAACCGCCGTTTGAATGTGGCCGGCCTTCACCCAGCTGCGCCGGGAAGCACTGGCCTTCAGGCCGGTGAGGGATAGGCGCGGCGGGCGCAGGCCGCCCATCGACCATCATGCAACGTGCTCCCGAAAATAGCTGTACCCATCTGAACGCTGAATCAACCGGCAATCTTCCGCTTTAACGCCATCGTGCAGACCAGTTTTCGTGCGCATCTTGAATGACCCCGACGAACGCACGGCCACCCGTCCCATATGGATACCTTTATGTACGCCATTCGCCACTTCGGCCCGCACCATGTCCCCCGTCTGAAATCCGTGGTGCTGTTTCTGCCGCGGCAAAAAACCAACACGGCGACCTTTCTTGTCCAGATTGGTGCGCTGGTACTGACCACGCCCGTCACAATGCACCCGCCAATAGGGACGATCCCAATCCTCGATACGATCCACCTGACCCATGCAGGCGGCGTCCAGGGCGTGCCGCTTCGGTATACTGAACCGGGTGCGATTCCATTTGGCTCGACCCCCGGTGCTGATCTCCACCGGTAATCCTGTGCCTTCCAACATCCTCAGTACGGCGGCGCGGGTAGCGTTAATGGCTGCCACATCCTTGAGTGGCGCCTTGGCCTGCGCCTGTATGCGCGCCAATCGGGTCACCTCGTGCTGTTTGCGTTCTGCGAGCTTCTTTGCATCAATGTTGCCTTTCCCCGTCGTAGCGAAATGCCGCGCGTTCCGTTCAAAGCGGCGGAACCGCTTTTTGCCCGTACTCAAGAACTCGGGCAGGAACAGCTTGCCCTTCTCCTGGTTGCAGGGCTCGCAGGCCAACGTCAGATTGCTGATCCTATCGGTGCCGCCATTCGCCTTGGCCAGGATGTGTTCCACCTGCAAGGGTTTGTCATCGGCGTCACAATAGGTGCAGGTGCGTCCCCATTTCTCCAGGAGGTATTCGCGCACCTCATATCCGAACAGGGTGCCCTGTTGATACTCGATGCCTGATATTTCAGGATCCTGTAGTTTCTGCGTATCGAACCGGTGGAGCATGGTGCTGATCGCCGTAATCGGCGCCAAAGACGTTAATCGGTTGCACCAGGACTCCGTGGTGTCCACCCGATGCTGCAGACTTGGCGGCAGCCAACCCTCCGGACGGCTGCGGTTATTGAACCGGGCGGGACGATAACGCGTTTTCCGGTGCCGCCGACCGCCACGCATGTTGGAACGCTGTTCCAGCTTCTTGCTGATCAGCCCGCCCCGATGCTCCAGGTCAATCAGGTTAATCACGTGCTCCACCCGTTGTACTTCTCCCGTCACCGGATCCACCGTCTCGGATTCGCGCACCAGGGCGATTCCGGTCTTGTGGCTGGCCGGACCGATTTTGAGCCGCAGCGGCTGCAGTGCCCCACCGACCCGGTCCTTGAGACGGATGGTGAACGGATAAATCTTATGCACGACCGCCCGTCCACGCTCCAGTAGCAGCCGTGCCCGTTTCTCCGAGCACGGCATCAACGGTTGCTTCTTTTTGTCCAGTACATAAACCGCCATTTCGCACCTCTTTTCCATAACGCCCTTGCGGGGTGCAACCCTTACGGGCCCGGTAACAACTTGTACAAATGTCTCCCCTCGGGGGGTCTATAACCGGCTCTCACCTTGCGGTGACGATTGGTCCTTCGCGGCTTTGCCTTTCCGCAGCATGAGCCCAACCTTGCAGTGTCGCGGAACTGAGGCAGCATCCCGGAGTGCGTCTGTACGACCTGTTATAAACGTCTACCAACGTCTCACGACGTTACACGGTCCCCATGATCAACCTAGCCTGCGTACCGCCTTGCAAGCTCCGCCCTTCAGGGCGGGGTAATTGACCATAAGGCACCACCCTGATTTCCAAAACCACGCGGATTCTTCCGCAATTTCCTTATCCAAACCTTCCGAAAAGGCCCCTATCCCCGCGAAGCAGACACCAAACACCGAGATTTTTCTTGCGAACGAGCTGGGCAAGTTCGATTCTCTGGAAGTTGATACTTTTCATCGGCTTGATTCCGTTTTATTGGCTTCAAGATTCATAGTTTACTACACTATCTTTTTATGTCAAACAAAAAACGGCTAACTAATTGTTCAATATGATGATTCCACAGTGGAGTCTCATCCCTTGTAGAATCCGGTCAGGAATATAAAGGCGAAGCTGGCGACCGTGATGAATACCATCCCCCACTTGTACAGCCGCGCCCGCCCCTCCTTGGTGAGTCGTATCCCGATCAGGGGCAGATAACTCTCGACGATCTTCCAGCCATCCAGCGGCGGTATGGGGATGAGATTCGTGCCCGCCAGAGCGAAGTTCGCCATCCCCATAATGAAAAACACCTGCTTCCAGTTGGTAGCGATAGGCAAATAATGCACCGCCAGAAAGAAGTATGCAGTGAGCACCGATGCCGCCGGCCCCGCCACAAAGATCAGCCGCCAGTCAGCCATCGAGGCGCGGTCCTCATCGAATCGGACGTAACCCCAAATAGGCAGAATGCCTACAGCCAACTTTTTCCACCGGAGAAACGTCGCAGATCCCGCACGAATCTCGAACACGGATTCTCGACCGAGCAACAATGATATGACCGCAGCGTGCCCCAGCTCGTGCATCAGAATGGAAAAAACGAAGAGCAACAACGTCGCCAGGACAGCAAATAGAAAAAACAATGGATCACCGTGCATAAGTCCCTCCTTTATCTGCATTATGGTTAAAGAAAAACTCCCAAGGCAAAGCCTGGGAGTGGGGTGGATCAAAATGCCCAGGGCAGGGTCGGAGGGATGCTCTGCAAGAGGTCCGTGAGACCCTTACAGGCCGCAGAATTGACAATTCCGGATTGCAGCTTGTCCTCCCAGCCATCCAGCAATCCATTGATCAAGTCGCCAAACCCGCCGCGCTTGAGAAAGGTGTCATAGACTTCGCGGCACACCTTGTCCATGGTTCCTTCGAGTGTGGGGAGATCGGGCACATCAATCCAGCGATGCCATTCTTTGGGGTATTTGCGCTTCTTCACCCGCAAGGCTGACATCGCTTTCTTGGGATCATGACTGGAAATGGAGCGCCCAGAGCTGCCCGCTGGCCCGCCATACATAACTTTAGCGACATTCCCGTAGATCAGTAAGGCCCAGACCTTCATGTGCGGGCTATTATCATCCTGCAATATCCAGATTTCGCCTTTCATGTCAGAACCTCCATGCCAGGCCGGGGGACACAACCATCAACCTGGCAGAGACAATTTTCCGCGCTTGTTCTTCCGTGGCCCGGCACCAAGTATAAAGACCCTGCCATCCCTGTTCAGATTTGGCAGTCAGCACTATAGCCATGACATCCCTGCTCACCTGTACCAGCAAACCATTGATGAGCGTAGGCAGGGAAACACCTTTAACGAGCGGGTTGATGTGCATGACATCAGCGTAAAACTCGCCTTTAGCCATATCTGTCAGTGTTTCTTCGAGCCTCGACCGGCCCATTAAAGCTGTATTTGCTTCAAAGAACATACCGCCTTGCTGGCACTGAAACATCAGACAGTCATTTTCCCCCTGTGGCGCAATGAATCCAAAAATAACGTCTTTTTCCCGCACCACCTGTAAATCCATTTTCATAGCAATCTCCATGCAGTCATACCAGGGATAACTGCTGGACAGTTTTCCTGTACACGGCGGGAAGCAGACAAAGAGAAACCCCAAAGCCGAAGCGATGGGGTTGGGGTTGGGGTTGGGGTTGGGGAGGGGTCTTAGGTCTAACCGTTGCTATGGCCGATTATGCCTGCGTCTATTCGACTTCTGGATTCCGGAGGAAACACCTTACTCAGACTGTCCACCACTTTCGCGTCGCCTTCGTTTGAAAGTCGCCCGCGCAAGATGACCAACTCCTCATTAGTGGGCATGTCATCCGACACTTTATTCGGGAAAAGCCCGTCGTACAGGCGATTGATCGCAATGTGAACAGCCTTGTTTTGCGATACCCCAAGATGTTCCGCAACACGCTTCAGCGCAACATGCGTCGCTCCAGTAACGGTCTTCTCATCCTCGAATCGGACGGTAATGGCCTGCGCCATATCAATTCTCCTATAGCTAATACGATTGCATGATACCATAGTGATACCACCTCGCAACAATCAATACCCGTGAACGGCTCCTATAGCACTTCGGAGACCACTGACCACTTTGGCATCATCCAGCCCGAGCCTGAGCTTCCCTGTAACAGCACACTCATCGGGTCGAAACCGGGCGGTCACTTTGAAGTCAAACCGAGTAGGCTTCCGCAATCCAGCAGCTTCGAGATCGTTCCTCGCAGCCAATACCAATTCGTGCGCCAGGTGCCCGGATGCCGACACCCTTTTCGATGATCCATACGTGACCGTGACCACCTCGCCACCGAATGTGTTTTCCACCAAAAGCACCACACCGTAATGGAGCAATGTTCTTCCATCGTCTGTCGGAAATGGCACCTTAACGATGTCCCCCGCACTAATGTTCGTTTCCATATACTCCTCCAAAGCATCCATTCATCCCAATGATTGGATGCTGGACAGTCTCTCTGTACCCGAGACAAACGTCGGGCAAAGAAAAACCCCAAGCACAAGGCGAGGGGTTGGGATGGATCAGTTAAGCCGCTGATTTAATGAAGTTGAGCATCTTCTGGAGTGCTTCGCACTCTTCTTTGCCAAGGCCATCGGCAAACCCGAAGGAAACAGATTCCCAAATGGGATCTGGCTTCGCATCAAACAGGCGCGAGCGGAGAATCTCTCCGACACGCACCATTCCACGAGTGGACAATGGTGCCGACAGTTCTCCTGCTTTATGAGCAGAGCGCGTTTCATTCCCGAATCGTACCAGGAGATTGATAATCTCCTCGGGCAGATCTGTACCAAACCGCTTGGTCAGGATCGCCTGTTCATCCTCTGGAGTGGGGTAGTCCACTTCCACAAAGAGGAAACGGTCCAGAATGGCCGCATCTTGAACTTGCCGCGCACGAAAGCTGCCCGACTCGTCACCACGACCGCGAGTGTTGCCCGTAAAAGCAATACGAAAATCGGGGTGCGGATGGATTGTCTCTCCGGTCTCCGGGACAAAGAGGGGGGCGCCCTCCAGTACCCGGTTAAGAACAATGGTGATCGACGGAGGCAGCGCATCGCCTTCATCAAACACGATCATCTGGCCATTGCGAACAGCGCCGGTCAGGGGACCATCCACAAAAGCTGTGGCCCCGTCTTTCAGTCCCATGTAGCCCACAATGTCCGAACGCTCGGTACGGGCATTGCAGGAGAGCGTGATGCAGTCCCAGCCCAATCTCGCCGCCACCTGTTCAGCCAGACTGGTTTTACCCGATCCAGCAGGGCCGGCAAAATAGACACTTTTGCCGGCGACACCTGCCATCCAAAGTAATACCTTGCGAAGAAGATCTGCCCGGAAGATATAGCCATCATTTTTTGTGGGGACAGATTCTCCACCGTGCTTACAAGGAAACCGCTTCCCAGCAAGGGCGGCGTTTCCAAACGCGGTACCAAGATCCACTGTTGTTGTCATGATGCTTCTCCTTAAAATGATGCCTGGCGGAATGCCTAGAGTTCATACCGAAGAGAAGTGCTGGACAGTTTCTCTGTACCAGAATAGATGTGGTCCTTTATTTATTTTGTTTTTTCAGTTAAAACACTATCCATGGAAAGCTCGAAAAGCACTGTCATCCTGACCAATACCCGGGGCATGGCCTATGCCCTGGGGAAAGCCTTTGGTCTGGGCTCTGTTTCCACGTCAGGAATTATCACCCGAAAAGGTACACGCATTCTGTGGACGAACGGCCCCGTGCTCAGACATTGCACGCCAGGAGAGTACCGTCCCCGCTGGAAAGATTACCGACTGGCAGATCTCCCGATCCTGCCAGATCTGCGATTCAAGCCCATAGCGAGCGCCCGGGACAAATTGAAATCCATTCAGGATGCGCTGGCATCCAGTGATCGGGTAATCCATGCGGGAACACCAGACACCAGCGGACAGTACATAGTAAATACACTCCTTGATCATCTCGGATGGAATGGCACTATCGAGCGACTGTTGCCGATCTCTCTACACCCGGACCACCTGGTCGCTCCATCGTTAACGCCTAACGCCAACTATCGCGCATGGAGCGAAGCAGAGAAATGCCGGATACATGCCGATTGGCTCATCGGCATCAACCTGTCTCGCATCCTGACCCTTATGGCAAACCAGTCTACCGCCATCCCCGCCGGTCGCGTAATGACCGCACTGCTGGCCCTGATGCGCGATAAACCCCAGGCAAACCCCGTCACAAACGTAGAAACACCCTCCGCTTTCGACACAGCGCACCTGCAAGCCGCGTGCTTACGCACCATCGGACTTTCACCCGAGCGCACGCTGATCGCAGCGCAGTTGCTCTATGAATCCGGACACATCTCGTATCCGTTTACAACACAAAAAAAACTGGATCGTGGGCTGTGGTCCAGTCATCACCACTATTCGCCAGCGGATGACCTGTTCGATTCATCGGAATCCCATCTGCCCGGGGGGATTCTCATACTCAGAATGCCGCAGGGACGGCTTAAACCGGATGAGCAGAGCGTATTCGAGACCATCCTTACCCATGAATCCCGCCTTCGGAATCCAATATTGAAATCCACCAGGCACAAGGATTGTCCTCTGGCTGATCTGTATGAAGCCACGACAGACATGGGGCTATGGGCGAAATCCGCAGACTTGCGGGATAAAGCCCCCCGCGGAGTTCAGCTCGGCACACCACGCTCGCGGCATAGCACCCTGGCCAGAATTTTTGAGGCAGGCTTCGCAGATATGAATACCTTGCGGATCACCGAGAAGGGCCGCAGCACACTCTCCATGACCCCAGAATCCGTCAAGGATCCGGGAACTTTCATTTTATGGGAAACGGCCATCGCATCGGTGGCAAACAGCTCCCTGGATACCTGTAAGTTCATGCAACGCATCCAGGGCTATGTGAGCAGTCTTTTAGAAGCGTCGCAAAGGAGCAGAAAATCATGTTAGGAGATAAGCCACTGGCCAGTTACGGCCACGAAGATGGGATGTTGAATGTGGGCTGGATTAGTGGCTTTGCCCGTCATTTCAAGCGAGAGGGGGATGCAGTCAGCGGTTTTATTCAGCAAACCAATGACGTTACCCGCATGATCCCCATAGACCAACTCCCGCAACACCGGCGCACCTTTGGCATCATTTCCAATGAGGAAGCCGTCAAAGTGACGGGTCGCATTCACGCCCGCCCCATTACCTGGCACAACGGCAAGCGGGAAATCACCGAACAAAGCGCATTTCTCGATCCCATCGAAGTCTCCTCACCCAGCATCATCGAAATGCCCAGCTCCCTGACCTGGAACACGCCTATTAAGAACCGCAAGGAGGAGCGTATCCAGCAGGATGAATTTATGCCCTTCAGCGGCGACGTTTACGGCGATGGTCGGATGCGTGATGCGGCGAATAACGTAGTGATCGCTGGCATCGTCGATGGCATCAGAACCTTGCGCGGCGAAGGCCAGAACACCATGGCCGGCATTGAGATCCTGTTGCGCCAGAGTGCATCGAGATCTGAGGCGATTCCGGTACGGATGATGAATGGCAAGCTCGCTCGTCTCATTCGGGATGAACTGCGGATGGGGCGGCCCATCATGATCCAGGGCAAGCTCCGCGTGCGCGACCTCAAAACCGTTGACGATGACGGGATAGAGACCCCCACTGGCCAGCAGGCGGGGTACGTCTGGTGCCGATCCATCCTCAATGCGCGGCGCGGTAAGGACATCATCGCCATTCCGGCCTGGGTGAAGGAGATTACTTCCCGCTACACCCAGGAAGCATCCGATGATGAGGCGGCAGAATCCGGACAGGAAATGGCCGCAGCAGAAGCCCGCACGCCGACACCGCCGGATAGCAGTATTGAGGATGAAATTGCCGCTCAACTGGCGAGCCTCTGATCTGATCTGGTCTGGGAGGGGGGATTATGGTAAATTATTCAGGTGCCCGGCCAGTTGCCGGTGACGTGTATAAAGAGCCGGATCCCGCAAGGAGTCCGGCTCGCCTATTTTCAGCGTCCAAAACCCTTCTCCCGAGAAAACCGCGTTGTGGTACAGAGAAACTGTCCAGCATTAAAGGGCGGTATGAACCACGGCAACATCGCCGTATTTTTTAGGAGAATGTCATGTTGAACAAAGGTGAATTGATTGGTCATATCGGTCGGGATCCCGAAATCCGTTTTACTCCGGATGGCAAGTGTATTGCCAATTTTTCCGTTGCCACATCTGATTCCTACAAGGATAAAGAGGGTGTCAAAAAGGAAAACACTGAATGGCACCGTGTTGTCGCCTTCGGTAAACTCGCGGAAATCATCCGTGACTACTGCCAAAAAGGTCAACTGATTTACATTGTGGGCAAAATTCGCACTCGCAAGTACGAAAAGGATGGCGTCGATCACTACACCACGGAAATTGTGGCCAGTGAGATGAAGATGCTTTCCAAAGGAAAAGACGGTTCTGCCGAATCGGCTGCCCCTGATGACTTCGACGACGACATACCGTATTAGATCCATCCCAACCCCTCGCCTTGTGCTTGGGGTTTTTCTTTTTCTCTGGCTGAGATTATATCGTGCGCGATAAACTGAAACTGGGTGGCAGTGCGGATACCGCGGCTCTTTTGGGCCTGGCGGGGAGCATCTGGGCCTGCGGGCCTTATATCGCTACCGGCCCCTTGTGGCAGACCGCTACGGGCATGGCGGCCATGATCGGCGGCCTGCATTTGTCCAGGCGCATCCATCGCTGGCATGAAGGCGGAGAACACGCCATCAGGACGGAAGTGGATCTGCCTTCCGATCCCCCCATCCTCAAAGTCAGTCATGATGAGTGCCCCCCAGACGCGGTTTTGCTGGGCTATCTGACTAATTCCGGTGAACCTTTGTGGCTACCCACCATCGGCGACACAAAACGGTCAGAGAATCCCGCCAATGACCATCTGCTGATCGTTGGCATGTCCGGTGTTGGCAAGACCGTGGCCGCGAGCGAGATGATGCTTCAGCACATCCGGGCCGGCGGGGGTGTGATTTTCGCTGACGGAAAGATCGACTCCGATAACATTGAAATGCTCTGGCAGATGTTGCGCTGGTGTGGACGCGAAGATGACCTGGTGGTGATCCACCCGGGCGACCCCAGCATCAGCAACAAATATAACCCCATTCTCGACGGTGACGCCGACGAAGTGGCCTCTCGCATCATGTCCATGGTCCCTGGCACGTCGGATAACGCCGGTGCCGACTTCTACCGGAAAAGCGCCACACAAGCCCTTTCCGCCGTCATAGCAGCCCTCCAACGCGGCGGCTATGCCTACACCCCCGCCGATCTCTCCCTGTTGCTCATGAGTCCTTCAGAACTGGACAAGCTCCCCAACCTGCCGGGCATACGCGGCACGCCGGAGGGCCGTGTCGTCTCCCTCTTTATCAACCGATTCCGGGTGCCCAATCGTGCCGGTGGCACCATGATCGACGTGCAGAAGGTGAAGGACTTGTTCGGCGGCATTGGCGGGCGCCTGGGTCTCATGGGGTCGGGAAAATTCGGCGAAGTCGCCAACACCACGCGGCCTGACGTACATCTTTACGAGTGCATCACCCAGAACAAGGTCGTCTATCTGCCCCTGCCGACGATGGGCAAGGAAGAGACTGCCAGTGATTTCGCTAAAATGTTCATCGGTGATTATCGCACCGCGATCTCGTGGATTCAGAATCTTCCAGTACGGATGCGGCCCAACCCGTCCACCCTGGTATTTATGGACGAACCGGGATCCTATCTCTCCGAAACCTGGGACCGAATTTTCGAGCAGGCGCGATCCGCCAGACAAAGGCTGATACTGAGCCCGCAGACCAAGGCCAACCTGGATGCTGTCTCCGATACCTTGTTCGACAAGGTGGCAGGAAACTGCGCTACCAAGGCGTTTTTCCAGATCGGCGCCCAAGAAACCGCCGAGTTCGCGGGCGATTACATCGGCATGAGGCTGGGGGTGCTCAAAACACTCTCTGAAAGCAGCTCGGACTCTGCCAGCGAATCCTCAACGGATGTCGTGGGCAGCGGGGCCGCCGGTGCCGGTGCTGGCACCACGGAAGGGGAGCGCGAGCAGGAGATGTACAAAGTGTCTCCCGACGACCTCAAGGCGCTGGGCAAGGGCGAGTGCGTGGTGTCCTGGGGCGGTAGCAAGTTCTTCCATGTCAAAGTACCGATGGTCCAGTTTAGCGATGGATTCAAGAAGTGGGCAGGTAAACCGCGTATCTATGCCCCAGAGAACCCTAAACGGCCCCGCCCTTACCGATCCGATTACGGCATTTTCGAGCGACTGGAACAGGTGGTCAAGGCCGATCAGGAATACATCCAGGCGCAGAATCCTCCCCGCGAGAAAAAAGAAAAGCAGGCAGACGGAGCGGCTAAAGGTAAGCGTGGTGATTACGACCGGGCCAGTTGACAGTCTTCGCCATCCGGCGTTAGGCTGCAACGGTCATTACAGCCTAACAGGGAGCATTGTGAGCGCAGAATCGAACCGAGCCCGCCAAAAGAAGTGGCAGGAACACGCCCGCAAGGACCCTACCGGCCCACAGCTCACCCGCGTCCAGGTCTACATCGCCCCCGACGCCATTGAGAGCCTGGAGCGAATCATCCAGAAAACGGGCTGGACCAAGCGGGTTGCCATCGAGAATGCCCTTCGGGAGTTCGCTGATCATGTTGAGTATGACTGAAAAGGAGAAACACCATGGCCCAGGCGATTACCAGCCCGACGGCTTCAGCCGCTCATGCAGGAATGTTGAGCCAATACTTCACACCAGGGACGGACTTCCTGATCGTGGCGATCCTGGTCTTCCTCTTCCTGATGCTCTGGATGCCGGTGACACGGGAGATTTTGAAGGGGATTTTTGGGACGCTGTTGATTCCGGGCTTTTCGGTGATATTCCTGAAGGGCTTTCAATGGACGATCAAGATGGCGAGGACGATATGGGACGCGCACTGGATTCTGGCGCGGAATCTGTATTCCTCCCACAAGGATATTCACCCGACATTGGTGGACCCAAAGAGAAAGTAACTCGTGGGCTGCGAGAGTATGTCGATGAACTGACAGCGGAGAAACGACTGGTTTTCCGTCTTCTGCAAAACCGGATCATTACGGCGACTGCAAAAAGAACGCGGCCCAGTCACCGGGAAGAGGCATTACATTGGATTTTTAGTGAGGAGCGAGGCAACACCGTAGGGTTTGAGGACACCTGTATCGCGCTGGAGTCCCGCCCCTGGGTGGTGCGTTTGCGCGTGCAGCTCCAGTTCTGGTTCAAGGACATCCGTTTCGCGGCTCCCATCCCGTTGTCGGCCATGCCCTTGCCGGTACGCCTCGCCGAAGAGGCTTACGGCACGGCATGGGACGACGGAATATGGGTGGCACGCAGAATATGGGAGTGGCCAGGCGTGCATTTTGATGAACTCTGCCAGATAACGGGTGCCCCCCCGGGAAGGCAGATCCGTGAAGCACTGGACCAGCTCGAAGAGAATGGCATCGTGGTTTCAGGATTCGATGGATTGTACTGGTACTGCGTGGGACACAGCCCACTGAATCGTCATGGTCGGCCACTCGCCGTGAGCTGGGCCAGTTTTTGGCAGTTTTAGGAGGATTTTCATGACTGAATACCCTGTTGATGTTTATGCGCGTGCCTGGACAGGCCTCATGGTCTCGCATCCCGTGTATGGCGGAGGTGTTATCGTGCGGGTAGTGCGTTCGGGATCGGACATCCTGGTACCCGTGCGCTTCCACAGTGGATACCGCAAGACCTTTACAGCGGAGCAGGTGCTTCCCGAGCTGAAAAGTCTCTGGGGCCGAATGTCCCGTCGCTTGGACCCACTGGATCGGATCAGTGACAACGCATTGCAGAGCCGCGTCGCTGAAGCACAGGACCGGCATGACCGGCGCTGCCAGGTTGCCACGGACGATCTGGAAGAGCGACTCAGCATCGCCGCCGGAATCCCGATCATTGCCACCATGCCCAAGGCGGGTTCTGCCGCCGCCTGGACCTGGTAGACTTTTATGGCCGCAGCACCCCATCGCCGCGTTATCAAAGCGACCGTCACCGTCCTGATCTTCTGGACGCTGCTGAGCGTTGCCTACGGCGCATGGACTAACCTGCCGCTGATGCTATACCGCGTTCCCGAGATCCCGTGGCGACTGGGCTGGATAGCGATAATTCTCCTGCTCTCTGCGGGTCTGGCTCTGGCTGTGGACGCCTATAAAATATTCCGCGTCACCATGGGTCTGCGGCCCATGGAATACCGTGGTGCATCCACCACCATTGGCATACTGCCAACCCCGCAAGCTCCCGCACGCGCTAATTTATCCCGCAAACAACAACTGCGGCGCCTTAAAACCTTGCTGGGAAAGCTATCGCCCGAAACCAATGATACACGGCTGAATACTGAGGCAGTGCTTACCCTCGCCAAAGCCAATAACCCTCTGTCCGAGTTGTTCTGGGCGGTATTTTCCATTCTGGATGCTTCTGGACTTCCCGCCTCTCCAGTACGCGGTTCACATGGAGATGCCCTGCTGATTACCCATAGCTTGCGGGTGTCGGCGGCCATGGCCAAGCTATGGGAGGGTGAATCGACCCCGATCATGCCCAACGATGTCGGCAAACCGGCGCAAAGCAGGGCTTATGACCTGCCTACCGCCATCGTTGCAGGCCTCGCCCATGACATCGGCAAAGTGCGCTGCTTCAAACGCGGCACCGATGGCATTACAGTGATCGGCCTGCACGATATGGTCGGAGGCAGACTGCTGGCCAGCCTGCCCGAGTTCTGGGACATCGTGAATGCACAAGGACAGCATGACGATTATATCCAGCGCCTACTGACCCAGAGCATCCGCTATTACCATCATCCTAATGCCTACCCTGGCTCGGGCTATAAACGGTCCCTGATCCAGACGGACGGTGGCGTTCAGGCGCTCATGGCAGCCATCCACGGCGCGGACCTGGTGGCGGGATCCATCGAAGGCCGAACCGGCGAAATCATGGCCGACTATCTGGATGAGGATGAGTTGCCAGAACGGGATCTGAACGAGCAGGTCTGGGAGACCTTCCTGACCCTGATGGCAGAAGAGTCGTTCATCAACAGCAAGTCCCCGCAGCGGCGAGTCGCCTACAAGCAGGGCCGGGTGCTTTACCTGATCGAAAACAAACTTCGCACGCTGATTTGTGACCAGCTCTCTCTGACTCGGGTGGATTACACGAGCAATAACAACGGAAATCCCGGGAAAATCATCCAGATTATCGCCAGCCATCTGGATGAACAGGGGCTTATCAAGAAAGATTTCAATGGGACCATCTGCAAGAAACCGGAAGGTGCCGGCTTCTATCTGCAGATCGAAGGGACCAATAAAGAGGGGGATACTTCTGAAACCGTCTTGAAGCTCCCCCACTACGTTGTGCGCATTACCGATGATGGCCCGTTCGCCAAATACGCGGGGATGGAGGATTACCCGTCCAACATCATCCTCAAGGCACACCTGGCCACAATATTTCACCAAGCCGAACACAGCGAAGCCGGATGGTGGCGATTCCACCCAGGAAAAGGCACAGACAGAGACACCCACAGCTCCGCCGGCGGAAACAGCAACAACTGCAGACCAGGCCACCGCAGGCTCGGAAACCGAGACCACAGGGACTGAGGACACGGATGACCGCGATATGCCGCCGGACGCAAGGATTGATCCCTACGCCCAGAGTGAATCTGGAACCGGAACAGAAGATTCCGAAGATGAAGCAGAAGAAAGCCCCTTCGGCGCTCCGGGCGAAGAACTACCCACAGAGCCCCGTACCGCCCCGGTGGTAGAGGAATCGCCCGCCCAGACAGCGACACCAATTACCAAACCGAAAAAGCCGGATGCGAGCCACGCTAGCCGCGAGAGAACGCTGCGTGAGCTACAGCGCGTGCGTGATCGCGCCAACATGCCCAGAGAAACTCCGCAAATGATCAGGAGAGAGATGGATTCCCCAGTAATAAAAAGCTACAAAATCATTGAGCGTGTCCGTTACTACTGGCAAACCTATCCCGACATACTCACTCTGTCTCCGGGACGAGGCACCATCAATCTGAACGAAGCTGACCGCAAAGCCGTGTTATTCGCCTTGCTCTGGATGGACCAGGCCAGGCGCGACAAAGCAGCCATGTCCGGAATTAACGCCACTGGCAATTATCAGAAAATGACGCTCAATGAACTGGTCGAATTTCCCATGCGGGATGGTACGGCGAATGTAGTGATGAACGCCCTCAAGAAGCTGGGGGCTGGGCAGATAGCGATTCTTGAGTTACAGACCATGCTTGATCTCAAAAATCTGCCCAACGGCAATCTGGACCTACATAACAGCACGCTTTCCGCTCCAGTGAAAATGACACATCCGGACTTGGACTAATGGGTCAACCCTCAGAGATACAAACCGGCTGGTGTTCCCCGGAGGAAATCCAGGACATTCTGAACGAGTGGATCAAAGGCGATACCACGAACGAAAATAAACGCCTGAGACGATTCATGCCCACATTAGGCCGCATTGTGCTCGGCGCGGCTAAAACTCCATCCGGCGCCCCCCTGGAGCCGGACCTGCTGAATGAAATACAGCAGCAAATATGGATGATGATCTTAAAGCGAAAAGAGAAAAAAGAGTTATTTACGAGCTTTCTGCCTGCGAATCTCTGGTTGTGGACCACAGCCCGATTTGCCATAAAGCATCACTACTCAGGCAACAATCGCTACGCACTCGCCGGCGATCTGAACGATCCCATTGGTGGGGACGCATGGATGGAGGACGATGCCGGAAGCCATGCGCGTGATCCCTTGAGCACGGTGATGGGCATGGAAAGCGAACAGCAAATGGAAAGTGCCGCAGAAGCCGCCATGAGCAGAATACGGGGCCACCTTAAAGAGCTTGTGGACTTGCCGACCTTGCCATCCCGGGAACGAGAGCCTTCACCGATAGGGCCGGCTTTATCCATGCGCTCCACCATCAAGAATCTTCACTGGAGCCAGCAACAGATGGCCGATTATTTGGGCGTTTCGCTGAACATAGTGAATAACTATCTCTACGGAAGAACACCCATTCCCGATCATCAGATGGCCCGCACCCATTTTGCAGAGGTTCACCTGGCAGGCAAACCACGACCGACCTGGGACACACTCATCCAGGCCGCCGAAAGCGACCTGAAGACCACGGATGTTCGTTTGAGACAAGTGTTGGCAGAGCGTCTCGGGGTATCGACGCGCACGCTACGCCGATGGATCAATAGTGGAAAGGGATCCGAAAAAGGTCTGCAGGCCGCCATAGCACTTAAAGATCGCGACTGGAAACGCAACTAACTAAAAGGACTGCACCATACTTCCACCCCAATGGGAAAGTTAGTACACTAGGGTTTTGATCCTGTCAAATAATTGAGGATTCCTCGTTTGCCTTTGCTACTGCCCGCTGCCCCTGAATTTCACGGCGCCTCGATGTCCTGCATCACGGCAGCGTCCCGGCAGTACGGCGTCCCGAAGCGGGACATCATCGCTTTGATGAAAAACGAGGGCGCAGCCCCCGGCGTCGCGGCAGACGACAGCAATGGCACCGCAGATCTTGGCCCCATGCAGGTCAATACCTGCCACCTGCCTCTACTGCGGCGTTTCGGATACAGCTATCAAACACTCAAGTATAACGCCTGTGCCAACGTCATGGCGGGCACCTGGGTGTTTGCCCAATGCTTGGCCCAGACCGGCAATCTCCTGAATGCAGCCGCCTGTTATAACGCGGGCGTAGGTGCCATGCCGATAGCCTGGCAAAACGGCTATGTGGCGCGATTCGCGGCGCACCTGGGACTACAGATTCCCAATGGTCCCGCACCCTCTCAGCAAGCAATCCCAGCGGGTCTCGTGCTTCTCAAAGGACAGGGGAATTGAACAGGCAGGCACGCGCACTGATAGCCATCGGCATGGCCGCCGCGATGCTCACGGCCATGCCGGGCGCATTCGCCGGCCCGCTGGACAGCAACGCGCACGGCTGGTTCTGGTATCAACTACCGCCACCACCGCCACCGAAGCCCAAGCTGCGGCCATTGCCCATCATGGCTCCAAAGCCAGTGGAAAAGCCCAAGCCCAAACCAAAAAAACACAGGTTTTTTCGGTAAAATGGATCCGCGTGCATCTCAAGAAGTACCGCAATGCTGCCATCAACAATCCCAATACGAAAAACGTCACCAATTACCTATCGCTTCAAAAGGTGATGTTCGACAAGGCCCAGAACTTCGCCGAGAAGTTCGTGCAGGTGGCGAATACGAACCCGGCGCTGAACTACTCCAACCTGGTGCCACGCTCCAACGCGGGTAACAGCGCATTCAACAGCTATATTGCCCAGAACCGCCAGAAAGCACTCCAGTACCTCACCAAGAAGGTCGGTATGTGGGTCTTCGTCAAACACGACTGCCCATTCTGCAACATGCAGCTCGGCCAGTATCGTCATCTGCTACAGCTCGCCCACTTCCGCACGGTCTATATCGACGTGAATCGCGGCTCGATCTCTGGCGTCCCGAAGAACGCCGTTTTTGTGCAGGATCACGGGCAAGCCAAAATGCTGCACCTGGTCGAGACACCCGCCATCGTCATGGTCTGGGCACCCGATAATTTTGCCGTCGTGACCCAAGGCTATCAGGTGGCAGGGACACTGATGCAGAACATTGTGACCGACGCAGGCTATGTTCATTTACTGCCCAAACATCTCGCCAACTGGTCCACCAGCCCGTATGAGCGCGGCGTGCTGACCACGAAACAGATTCATGCCGCGGATGCGCAAAACGTCTCCACGCCGACACAGATTGCACAGTATGTAGAAAACCAGACCACTTCCCGCATTCATGATTGGTAGGAATCGCCCATGTTAAACCAGGACACCCCCTCATTCCGCGCAATCGCCAAAGGCGTATTGCTGGCGGTCGGCAGCTCGTTGGTCACAACGATGGCCATGCACGAACAGGTGGCCTATGGGCTGGGTATGCAGAATTTCGTCCAGGGCATGTTTACCGCAACAGCCTCACCAACCCTGGCGAATACCGGCAACGGCTACACCCTGTCCGGCGGCTACTCCGAGATCCGGACACCTCTCAGCGGTCTCAACATCGTCTCGTTCAGCCCTCCCGACATCTCCGCAGGATGCGGCGGGATAAATTTGTATATGGGATCATTTCACTTCATCAATGGACAGCAGTTTTTGGCGCTTCTTCGCACCATTGGCCAGCAGGCGCTGGGATATGCTTTCCAGCTCGCCATTGACGCCATGTGTCACCAGTGTGGTGCATTACTGGCATCCATCCAGAAAGCGATCACCGCCATGAACAACGCCCTGCACAACACCTGCCAACTGGCCCAAGGCGTCTTTCCGGCCACCCAGATCTTGGGTGCCTTCAAAAGCGTAGGACATCAGGCAGTAAGAACCATGGGTGCCAACGAGGGTGATGTCAGCGACTTTTTTTCCGCTAGCAACTCGTCGAATCATGCCGGGGTTTTGTCACACATCGCCAACACCTTCTACAAGAACATTACCCAGTCTTTCAACGGACAGACTACCACTCGGCAAGTCCCCCAGTCGGCCTTAACACCTGAAGGCAATATGTTCTGGAAGGCCATCAACAACCAACCGGCGTACAACCTGCTCGCCAATATCGACGCAGGGACTACAGGTGCGCTCGGTGGCCAGCCCTGCGCCACGGCAGGAAACAACGCCTGCACCAAGGAAATACTGATGTCTCTGGTCGGAACAGAGATTTTGCGCCCGTCCGCGAGCACCCAGGGCAATACAACGCAATCGACCATGCAGAGTCAAAGCACATCAAACACCCCCAATGTGTCCTACTCCAAAAATACCCAAACCGTAGGCCCGAGCCTGCTTCTCTCCGAGTTGGTGAATGGTACCCAGGGTGCCCCAGTATCGACTTGTCAGCCCTGGGTATCATCCAACAATCACACCTATCAGCCTTTCTCACCCAACATGGGATGCGAACTGGTGGATCCGGGGCAAACGACGCTGGGTGCCATGGGTTATGAGGGCATTGCCAGACACATCAAGCACATGATGTATGGCGGCGGTCCAGGTAATCATATCGGGCTGGTGAATTATCTCAGCACCGGACAGGCGCTTTCTACTAACCAGACATCTTTCATCTCGACCATTCCCGCCGGAATCACCTCGCTCATGCACGAGGCGCAACCCAATGTGAACCTCATACACACCATAGGACAGGACGTGGCTCCCATCCTAGTGGATGCCTACGCCGTCAAGCTGGGTACCGCCCTCATAACCACAGAATCCAACATCTACAACGGAAATTCGCATGTGCTTATACCCACAGAGTATCACTTCGCCATGACTGACATGGCCGAGGAAGTAAATGCGTATTCCGAACGTGAAGCGATCCACGAAAACGTGATGAATACCCTGACCACCATGGTTCGCAACTATCGCGCATCCCTGGCGGAGAATGGAGCTAATAGCCAGTAATATCCGGCAAAAGAGGGTTTTGACGTGGTTCCAAATATCTATGTCGTAGGCAACCTGAACAGTTTTTTCTCGGCGCTGACTGCGCTGCAGATGCTTTTCAATCCGGCAAACAACACCCTTTGGGCCGGGAATAACGGCGCGTTTGGCGGCGGTGCCCTGATTGCTTTGGGACTCATCATCACTCTGCTCATTCTGTATGTCACCTCAATGCTCAAGCAGCGATTCGAGATGCACCAGGTCCTCCTCCTGGCGGTGTTCTTCGCCGTCATGTTCGCTGTCAAAACCCCGGTCAACCTGGAAAATATGTATAACGGAGATTCCAGTATTGTCGATGGAGTACCCATAGGCGTTGCCTATACTGCGTCGATCTTCTCCACGGTTTCCTATGAGGGCAGCAAGGAAATCGGCCAGGCCTTTCAGCAGGCAAACAATACAGATACCAGCCTGTTTACCGGCTCTAACGGTAATGGTGGTGTCTACGGGTTCGATGGGCCATTGGCACTGACTTATAAA
>AOMP01000010.1_pt1 | contig 20434 bp, 10 predicted proteins | sample 537838 | NCBI WGS metagenome assembly AOMP01 (sample SAMN02954329, study PRJNA184676) | mine drainage metagenome | biome: terrestrial; feature: Kristineberg Mine; material: mine stream; isolation source: low temperature acidic, metal-polluted mine stream | place: Sweden: Kristineberg Mine
AAGGTAACCAATCAGCAGATACCCTCATCTACAACGCCAACGATCCTGCTGATCGCTACAGTGCAACGGACACTATTATTGCCCAGCGCAACATATATCTAACCACCGGCAGTCGCTTACTTTCCATTGAAGGTAATTTACTCATGACTATTGTTGATGACACTTGTGGTCGTCATGATACCATTGGTGGCGCCTGTTCTGCAGAAAGTAACACGGTAAGATATTCTTTGGATAAAAAATTCATGCATAGCTGTCGTGATAGTTTTTTGCATGCTGTAGTTAATTGTAACTGCCATCTAGGGAAACGCGATCTTACAAGTAATATAAACTTCTTCATGAATGTGCCCGTATCTGAAAATGGCGACCTGAATTTTGCTGACGGACTCTCAGGTCCTGGTAAATATGTCGATTTGCGAGCTGATATGGACGTAAAAGTGTTAATTTCTAATTGCCCACAGCTCAATAATCCTTGCAATGCTTACAATCCTACACCGTTACAGTTGATGATTTGGTGATTCACGGGGCGTGGCTGAGACGCCTCAGTCACCTTTTCTGCTTGCAGGACGGCCTGCCGAGATAACTATATGTTCAATAAAGTCCTTATTGCGAATCGTGGAGCTATCGCGGTCCGAATTATTCGAACCCTCAGGAAGATGGGTATCCACTCTGTTGCGGTTTATTCGGATGCAGATCGCCTCAGTCCGCATGTGCTCATGGCTGACGAGTCAGCACATATAGGACCATCCCCCGCAAGCCAGAGCTATCTTCGAGAAGATGCAATTTTACGTGCAGGCATTGCTCATCATGTTGACGCCATCCATCCTGGATATGGCTTTTTATCAGAAAATCCTGATTTTGCTGCGGCAGTCGAAAATGCCGGTATGGTGTTTATCGGACCATCGCCTGAGCACATGCGTTCTTTTGGTTTAAAGCACACGGCAAGAGAAATCGCACACAAAACGGGCGTGCCTCTTCTGCCAGGTTCTGGGTTATTGTCCGATGTCGACCATGCCATGGTCGAGGCCAAGCGCATTGGCTTCCCTGTCATGCTTAAGAGTACCGCTGGTGGCGGTGGCATCGGCATGCAACTTATTTGGGACGCAGACACTCTGCAAGACGCCTATGCCCGTGTAGCTCGTCTTGCACGCGCCAACTTCAAAGAGGCTGGCATTTATTTGGAAAAATATGTCCAGGCTGCACGCCACATCGAAGTGCAAATCTTCGGTGACGGAGATGGACAGGTAGTCCATCTGGGAGAGCGAGATTGCTCGGTTCAGCGACGTAATCAGAAGGTAATCGAGGAAACCCCAGCGCCTAATTTGCCGACATCTGTGCGGCTCGCGCTTTGTGATACGGCGGTACGCTTGATGCAGTCGGTTTGCTATCGTAACGCAGGAACGGTCGAGTTTGTTCTTGACGCGGACTCGGGCGACTTCTACTTCCTAGAGGTTAATACCCGCTTACAGGTCGAACATGGGGTGAGTGAAGAGGTCAGCGGCGTCGACTTGGTAGAGTGGATGGTGCGGCAGGCTGCAGGCGAATCCCCTATTTCAAACTATGTTCATTCTCCACGTGGCCACAGCATTCAGGTACGGCTTTATGCCGAGGATCCAGGGAAAGACTTTCAACCTGCCGCCGGCATGTTGAGTGAAGTAATCTTTCCCCAGAATGCTCGAGTAGATACCTGGGTTGAGGCGGGTAGTGAAGTCACCGCTTATTATGATCCCATGCTGGCCAAGATTATCGTTCTTGGCAATGATCGAGATGATGCTCTTTCTCTTATGGGATCAGCCTTAGAGAGCACCAAAATTTATGGATTTGAGACCAACCTCGCTTATCTGCGACAGATTGTTGCCGATGAGGTTTTTGAGGCAGGGCGTCAGACCACCCAATATCTCACTCGGCTAGGCTACCATGCACCTACTGTCTATGTGATTGAACCAGGCGTACAGACTAGCCTGCAGGACTGGCCAGGACGGTTAGGGTATTGGGATGTTGGTGTGCCTCCCTCGGGGCCTATGGATTCTCTAGCCCATCGGGTGGCCAATCGCCTGCTCAACAACGCTCCTGACGCAGCAACTTTGGAAATCACGCTGAGTGGTCCTATCCTTAAATTTAATGATAACTGCATTATTGCCGTCACCGGTGCTGAGCTACCACTGACCCTTGACGGACAGCCATTGGATTTGTGGCGCAGTCATTCGGTGTGTGCTGGCAGTGTTCTCGAGTTTGGCAAACTAAGTGATATCGGTTGTCGGTCTTACCTGGCAGTATCTGGTGGTTTTGACGCACCGTTGTACTTGGGTAGCCGGGCAACGTTTAGTCTCGGACAATTTGGCGGTCATGTCGGTCGTATGTTGCGTACTGGTGATGTGCTGCACATTGGTTCCAATCCCCGGGCGTGCCCTGACGTGTATGTAGATAAGGCAGTACGTCCGACTTATAACAAGCACTGGGAGATCGCTGTACACTATGGGCCACATGGTGCGCCTGATTTTTTACAGCAGATGATGTAGATATGTTATTTGCCACAGACTGGGAGGTGCACTACAACTCTAATCGGACCGGCGTCCGACTCATCGGTCCACGGCCCCAATGGGCTCGCAGCGATGGGGGGAGGCTGGATTACATCCATCCAATATCCATGACAATGCCTATGCTATAGGCGCGATGGATTTCACCGGTGATATGCCGATTCTCCTTGGTCCAGATGGTCCGAGCTTGGGCGGTTTCGTCTGCCCAGCAGTGATTGTTGCCGCAGATCTTTGGAAGATGGGCCAATTGCGGCCTGGTGATACAGTACGTTTCCTATCCATAAGTTTAGAAGAAGCTACCCGCTTGGAGTTAACCCAAGACACGGCAATTGAGAGCCTTACGACCCCTCTGGACCCGCCAACTACCGCATCACCAGTCCTGGAAGCACCTATCGTTGTCCCATCAAACGCTCAGGAAAATGAAATAAGCGTGGTATATCGTGTAGCGGGTGACAAGTATCTACTCGTTGAATATGGGCTGCCGATCTTGGATCTGGAGCTGCGTTTCCGTGTTCACGCGTTGATAGAAAACCTGCGATTGCGTTGCCCGGCCGGCATTCTTGATCTGACACCGGGCATCAGATCCCTACAAATTCATTATGATAACCGTGTATTATCTCTGGCCGGGCTCCTTGAAATGCTACGCAGCGCAGAAGAGGAATTGCCTGCGGTGGATCTCATGGAAGTACCCACACGTATCGTATATTTGCCACTCTCCTGGGACGATCCTGCCACCCAACTAGCCATCGACAAATATATGGCTGGAGTACGTAAAGACGCCCCCTGGTGTCCGTCCAACATCGAGTTTATCCGCCGTATCAATGGGCTGGACAGCATTGAAGAAGTGCGCAAAATCGTGTTTGACGCTAGCTACTTGGTACTAGGCCTAGGCGACGTGTATCTCGGAGCACCAGTTGCTACCCCCTTGGACCCTCGGCATCGACTGGTTACTACAAAATACAATCCAGCACGTACCTGGACACCGGAAAATGCTGTGGGTATCGGAGGGGCCTATATGTGTGTTTATGGTATGGAGGGCCCTGGCGGTTATCAATTCGTCGGTCGCACACTGCAAATGTGGAACCGCTGGCGGCAGACTGCGCAATTTACGGACGGTAAACCATGGCTCCTGCGTTTTTTTGATCAGATCCGCTTTTTTCCTGTTAGTACGGCAGAACTGGAAACCATCCGTACCGACTTCCTGCATGGGCGCTACGTTCTGGATATCCGTGAAGACACTTTTCGGATTGCAGATTATCGTCATTTCCTGGCCAAAGAGGCTGATGATATTGCCCTTTTCCGCGACCAACAACGTCAGGCTTTTGCCGAAGAACGTGAGCGCTGGATCCAGTCTGGCCAAGCCAATTGGATCAATGACGTAACGGTAGCTGAGGACACCAGTGACATTGATTTGAATCTTGCCGCAGGTGCGCGATCGTTGGCTAGCCCTCTTGCGGGTAGCATATGGAAGATACTGGTTAAAGCAGGGGATCACGTTCAGGCTAACGACACGTTAATAATTTTAGAATCGATGAAAATGGAGATGACCATTGAGGCCCCTTTCTCAGGGGTGGTTGATCGTCTGCTCTGTCGCGAGGGCGAAGCAGTGAGTACAGGACAGAACATGCTGATACTAACGGAAACTTGAGTGAATTTGGTTAAACTCACACGAGGCTGAAAATTCGACGCCATTCCAAATCCAACAAGACCACCACGAGAAAAGTTCTTTTTAGATTTCCACGTTGTGACAGTCGTTGGATCTGTATAATCACGAATGGCACCAATCAATCTGGTTCCGCCGAGCAGAATCCGCTGGAGGTCTAGCAGCATTCAGCAGATTCCGGGTCTGAGATAAATTCGTCAATAAGTGTAACCGTGCATACATCGTAGTGGTGCATACCTCACCAAAATAGTGCATTAGCCACTCCGAAGGTGGATTGCAGAATTGCAGTCTCCTCACCAGAAGCCACCCCAGCAAGTAGCTATTTGTGAATTATTGGCTTTTATTATCAGTATATTGAGTGACCAATAGGCACGATGGCTGCACTGTTGAAATGCGATTATCTGTTCTGGCATGCGCCTTGCTTGCATTCCTTCTTGTATACCAGAAGGAACACTAGATGCCTACCCATACCAAAACCTGCCTGACTCTAACGGACTGGCGTGAAACCTTCGATAGGGACTTTAATGAGGGTGCCACACAGCTCCGGCGGCATGTTGCTGGACTAAATCCTTCGGATCCAGTTTGGATCAGCCTGATCAGTAGCGAAATGCTGGATATGGAAATCACCCGCGTTCATGCCTTGCCGATTGATGCGCCGTTGCGTGGCGTGCCGTTCGCCGTCAAGGACAACATTGATGTGGGCGGCTGGCCTACCACCGCCGCTTGCCGTGAATTTGCGTACGAGGCGGACGCAGATGCGGGCGTGGTCGAACAGCTACGGGCTGCCGGAGCTATCATGATTGGCAAGACCAATCTGGACCAGTTCGCGACAGGGCTGGTAGGCACCCGATCGCCTTGGGGCGCGGTGCCAAACGCCTTTGACCAGAGGTACGTATCGGGCGGTTCGAGTTCAGGCTCGGCTGTTGCTGTCGCCAGAGGTTGGGTGCCTTTTGCCCTTGGCACGGATACGGCCGGGTCAGGTCGGGTTCCGGCGGGTTTCAATAATATCATTGGGGTGAAACCCACACGTGGACGCATTAGTACGAGAGGCATCGTGCCGGCGTGTGCATCCCTGGATTGCGTAGGCATCCTGGCCCTGACCGTTGATGATGCCCATCATGTTTTAAATCTTGTCACCGGGCACGATCTGCGCGATATCTGGTCACGGCCAACGCCTTCTATCCCAGTTTTGAGCCCGACCGTTCTTGGTATCCCGGACGGCACCGAATGGTATGGCGATCAACTTCAGGCCGAGGCATGGTCCCAGGCCATCGCACAGGCCCAAGCGGCTGGCCTGAAGCTCGTTCCAGTAGATTTCAGCCCTCTTTATGAGCTGGCCTCCCTGCTGTACTCCGGTCCATGGGTGGCGGAACGCACTGCCGCAGTTGGAGATTTTCTTGCGCAGCACACAGGAGTAGCAAATCCTGTCGTGGAAGGAATCATTCGTGACGGTGAGCGATTCACGGCGGTCGATACTTTTCGGGCACAGTATCAACGCCAAGCCCTGTTGCCACAGATTGAAGCCATTTTCTCACAGGTGGACGCACTGTTGGTGCCTACAGCGCCGACTTTACCAACCATTGCCGAAGTTGAGGCCGATCCGGTTGGAAAGAATGCGCAGTTGGGGCGTTATACCAATTTCGTCAATCTCGCCGATCTCTGCGCACTCGCTCTACCTGCCGGTCTGCGCGCCGATGGCTTGCCCTTTGGTGTCACCGTCATCGCGCCCGCCTTTCGGGACGCGGCGTTGCTGGCCTTTGCTACCCATTGGCAGTTAATCATGCCCTGGAAGCTGGGGATATGCGACCACATGGCGCCGGCGCCCCATATTCATGATCCTCAGCCCACAGGCATTATGGTGGCAGTGGTCGGCGCCCACCTGCGCGGTCAACCCCTCAATCACCAGCTCACCAGCCGCGGGGCCAGCTATCTGGAGACCACCCGTACCGCATCGCACTATCGGCTCTTGGCACTCGCCGATACCGTGCCGCCAAAACCGGGATTGATCCGCACCGACATGGACGTTTGCGACGAGGGTATCGAGGTCGAACTGTGGTCTATGAGCGAGATGGCGCTGGGTGGATTGATGCGCGAGGTTCATGCTCCGCTGGGCATCGGCACGGTGATTCTCCGTGATGGTCGTGCGGTGAAAGGCTTTATCTGCGAGGGGCTGGCTGAAAAGGGCGCCCGCGACATCACCCGTCTAGGCGGCTGGCGTGCCTATCTGGCTAGCCTTGCCAGCGATCCAAAGGAAAAGACCATGGCTGATACCTTTCGCAAGGTCTTGATCGCCAATAGGGGCGAGATCGCAGTGCGCATTCAGCGCAGTTTGCGCCGATTGGGTATCGCGAGCGTCGCCATCTATTCAGAACCTGATCGTCACGCGCGGCATGTGTTGGATGCTGACGAATCGGTAGGACTGGGTGGCCACAGCGCTGCGGAAAGCTATCTCCAGGCAGAACGGATTCTCGAGATCGCCGTACAGACCGGTGTCGATGCGGTTATCCCCGGCTACGGGTTTCTGAGCGAAAACGCGGACTTCGCGGAAAACTGCGAACAGGCCGGTATCGCCTTCGTCGGCCCGACTCCTGAACAGATTCGTCAGTTTGGCCTCAAGCATACGGCCCGCGCGCTTGCCATCGAAGCCGGCGTTCCGCTCGCACCGGGAACCGGGCTATTGATCGATGTGGATCAGGCTTGCGCCGAAGCTGCTCGTATTGGGTATCCGGTCATGCTCAAGAGCACGGCTGGTGGTGGGGGTATCGGCCTGACCCGCTGCAATGACGAAGCGGAACTGCGTCAGGCCTTCGCTTCGGTGCAACGGCTGGGGCAAAGCTTCTTTGCCAACTCCGGGGTATTTCTGGAGCGTTTCGTCGCCCGTGCGCGGCATGTGGAGGTGCAAATCTTCGGTGACGGCCAGGGCCGAGTGCTGGCCTTGGGCGAGCGCGACTGCTCCCTGCAAAGGCGCAACCAGAAGGTGATCGAGGAAACTCCGGCACCGAATATGCCTCCGGCAACGCGGGAAGCGTTGTTCACTGCGGCCGAACGTCTGGGGAGGACAGTATCCTACCGTAATGCCGGAACGGTTGAATTCATGTACGAAGCGGAGCGTGACGCTTTCTATTTCCTGGAGGTAAACACCCGACTACAGGTCGAGCATCCGATCACCGAGATGGTCACTGGTATCGATCTGGTAGAATGGATGTTGCGCACAGCGGCAGACAACCCGCCAGAACTCTCCCGGCGTCCGGAATCGCGGGGAGTAGCCATTGAGGCCCGTATCTATGCGGAGGACCCCCTCAAGGACTTCCAGCCATCGCCCGGTTTGCTCACAGAGGTCCATTTCCCCGAAGAGGTGCGAGTCGATAGCTATGTCGAAGGGGGCACTGAGGTCTCCAGCTTCTACGATCCGATGATCGCCAAGCTCATCGTGCATGGCGAGGACCGTGCGCAGGCATTGGGAAAATTGCAACGCGCCCTGGATCAGACCCGCATCGGCGGAATCGTCAGCAACCTCGGCTACTTGCGCCAGATCTCCCGCGCATCATTGTTTGTCGATGCCCGGTTATCCACAACTGCATTGAGCGACTTCCAGTATCACCCCCGGGTGGCCGAGGTGTTGGAGGGTGGCACCTACAGCACCATCCAGGACAATCCCGGCAGGGTCGGCTATTGGCATATCGGTGTGCCACCTTCCGGACCCATGGATGACTACGCCTTTGATCTTGCCAATCGTCTGGTCGGCAACCCAAAGGGCGCGGCAGGACTCGAATGTACCCTTGTCGGCGTGAGGATCCGTTTTCACGTTGAGGCCCACATCGCTCTGACCGGTGCTCCACTCAAGGCCACCCTGGATGGTCAGCCCGTAGAGGGCTGGCGCACCATCTTGGTGCGCGCCGGACAGCTGCTCGACATGGGGCGGGTGGAGGCGGGTTGCCGTGCTTATCTGGCCGTTGCCGGTGGTTTTGATGTGCCGGTTTATCTCGGTAGCCGCAGCACCTTTGCCCTCGGACAGTTTGGCGGACACGGCGGGCGGCCGATCCGCACCGGCGACATGCTGGCACTGGGAACGGCTGTATCTGCAGTCGCAATGCTTGAAGTGCCTGTACCGATGATTCCCCAATACGCGCAACACTGGACCATCGGTGTGCTCTATGGTCCCCATGGTGCGCCCGATTTCTTTTCTCCCGAATTCATCAACCGGTTTTTCTCCACCGACTGGGAGGTACATTACAACTCCAATCGTCTCGGTATCCGTCTGATGGGTCCCCGTCCGGTATGGGCCAGGTTGGATGGCGGCGAAGCGGGGTTGCACCCATCCAATATCCACGATACCGAGTATGCCATCGGCGCCATCAACTTCACCGGCGATATGCCGGTGATTCTGGGTAAGGACGGCCCCAGTCTCGGTGGTTTTGTCTGTCCCGCCACCATTGCCAAGGCTGAACTGTGGAAAATGGGACAAGTCAAGCCAGGCGACTGGGTGCGCTTTGTGCCCCTGGATTTCGCCACCGCCCGTCAGTTGGAAGTGCTTCGGGATGGCGCCATCCAGACCTTGACTCCACTGCCTGGTCTTTGCCTGAATCAGCCTCCGGCCTGTCTACAGGGGGAACCGGTACTGGATTTGCGTCCTGCCCAGTCGGGATTGCCCGGGGTCACCTATCGTCAGGCTGGGGACAGTTATGTCTTGCTCGAATATGGGGATAACGTTCTGGATCTGCGCGCGCGTTTTCGTGTGCATGCATTGATGGAGGCTCTGAAAGCGCGCGCCGAACCGGGCATTGAGGAGCTCTCGCCCGGCGTGCGTTCGTTGCAGGTGCGTTATGACAGCCGGACCATTGATCAAGCGCGCCTGCTCGCCGTGTTACGAGAGATCGAGGACGGGCTTCCACCAATCCAGCGTATGCAAGTGCCGGGACGCATCGTTCATCTTCCCCTCACCTTCGAGGATAGCGCGACTCTGGACGCGGTCAGTCGCTACCGCCAGTCGGTGCGCGATACCGCACCCTGGCTGCCGCGCAATGCCGAGTTCATTCGCCGTATCAATGGGCTGGAGTCGGTTCAGGAAGTGATCGACACCATCTACGACGCTTCCTATCTGGTGCTAGGTCTGGGAGACGTCTACCTAGGAGCGCCCTGCGCTGTACCGGTCGATCCGCGTCATCGTTTGCGCACCTCCAAATACAACCCCGCGCGCACTTTTACCGCCGAGGGCACTGTCGGTATCGGCGGGGTGTATATGTGTATCTACGGTATGGACTCTCCCGGCGGATACCAACTCGTCGGTCGTACCCTACCCATCTGGAACACTTACCTGCGCAACCCGCAATTCATGAATGGCAAGCCCTGGTTGTTGCGCTTCTTTGATCAGGTTCGCTTCTATCCGGTCAGCGAGGAAACCCTGACACAACTTCGGGATGCGTTTCGCTACGGTCGCCATGAGATCCGCATGGAGGAGACGGTCTTCGACCTGGGTGAGTATGAACGATTCCTGGAAGAAAACGCAGAGGCCATCGCCGCCTTCCAGTCACGTCAGGACGATGCCTTCGCACAGGAAATCACTCTGTGGTCGGAGGAAGAACGTAGCCCAGAGGCTGCGGTGCTGGCGTCTATGGAACAAGACATGGGCCTCCAAGAACATGAAATCACGGTTTGTGCGGATATGACCAGTAGTGTCTGGAAATTTCTGGTAGAGCCAGGGCAATCGATTCAGTCTGGCGAACCGCTGGTAATTCTGGAAGCCATGAAGATGGAATTCACTATCAGTGCGCCTTGTGCCGGAAAGATTACCCGTCTGCAGTACAAGACGGGAGATCTGGTGAGCCATGGTATGCCACTGCTGGTTATCGATACTGAGGAGTAATGACGCTATGCATAACTACGCCACAGAAAGCGACGCACTGGTCCCGCTGAACCGTGCGGAGGACACCTACCGACGGTTAAAAGAGGATCTGTTCAATTTCCGCCTGCTGCCGGGCGATCATTTCAGCGAAAACGAGATTGCCGCACGCATGGAGGTGAGCCGCACTCCGGTACGTGAAGCGCTCTTCCGCCTACAGCGTGAAGGATACGTAAGCGTCTTGCCCCGAATGGGTTGGCAGGTACGACCACTGGACTTCGAGAAATTCGATCAAATCTACGAAGTGCGAATCCTTCTGGAAGAATCTTCCCTACAGCGCCTGTCGCGTAAGAACAAGGTGTCAAGTATCGGAGCTTTAATGCAGACCTGGTGTTGTCCGCCGGATTTGCGGGAAAGCAATGCGAAGACCGTCTGGATGCTGGATGAGGATTTCCATGCCGGGTTGGTGGCGGCAGGGGGGAATCCAGAAATGTGGCGTATTCATCACGACGTCATGGAACGGTTGCGCATTATTCGCCGACTGGACTTCACCAAGCCACAAAGAGTCTCCGCGACCTATGAAGAACATGCCGCGATTCTCGAACAAATCCATCGCGGCCGCATTGGTGAAGCGCAGCGACTCCTGAGATCGCACATCGATGCTAGTCGCCTTGAAGTGCGCAAGATCACCCTAAGCATGCTTTACGAAGCTCGCCTCGAAAAAAGTAACACCTGATGGACGTGAACAATAGGTAAAAGTGCGGGATATAAATCACATTTTTACACCTGCGAAAAATCAAGGAACTGAGATGAAACATAATACATAAATTTCAATGAGCCGATATACCAGTCTTGTGGCTAGTCGTCGTCAACCGGATGAACAGCGACATTTAAGGAGAAACATCATGGTTACAGAAGTAAGAAGGGGCGCTGAAAAAAGGGCCAAGCGACTATTTAGCGGGTTTGTAAATAACCCGGTTCTTGAAGATTATTCGTTACGTTACGCACCTTCTGGATTTCGCAAGTGGTCAGAATACGGAGTCGCGATGGCGGCGCTGGGTAGTATTGCCTATATGGCAGATCTTGCCATTGGTGGTTCGCTGGCCATCCAGTATGGCTTTACCAATGCTTTTTTGGGCATTTTGACGGCTGCGATTATTATATTTCTAACAGGCATTCCAATAGCCTACTATTCATCGAAATATAATGTGGATGTTGACCTTCTGACGCGCGGTGCAGGCTTCGGGTATCTTGGGTCAACGATAACATCCGTGATATATGCCTCGTTTACTTTTATATTCTTCGCGCTTGAGGGATCCGTGATGTCTCAGGCGTTTACGCTTTTCTTTGGTATACCCATCGCCATATCCTATATTATTTCCTCACTGATTATTATACCTTTGGTGGTATTCGGCATGACGGCGCTGTCAGTAGTTCAAAAATGGACTAATCCGATTTGGATCAGTCTATTCATTATCCCTATCGCAGCAATACTGATCAAAGATCCTCAGACTGTCGCTACGTGGATTCATTTCGGTGGCAAGTCTCCTAGCGGCGCAGGGTTCGACCCATTGCTTTGGGGAAGCGCCGCCGGAATTGCCCTTTCACTTATCGCGCAAATCGGCGAGCAAGCAGATTATCTTCGTTTTATGCCGAAGATTAAACCAGCAAAGAAGTGGAAGTGGTGGTTTGCCGTCCTAGCCGCTGGTCCTGGTTGGGTCGTTCTTGGTGCCACGAAGCAGCTTATGGGCTCTTTTTTGTCATCTATTGCCGCAACACACGGAACCCCCCTTGCCAATGCTAATGAACCGATTCATATGTATATTACAGGTTTTGGATATGCATTCCCGGCAGCAGCACTGATTCTCGCCGCTATTTTTATCTTTATGTCACAAATCAAAATAAATGTGACTAACGCTTACTCCGGATCACTTTCGTGGTCTAACTTTTTCTCGCGCCTGACCCATCGCCATCCTGGGAGGGTGATCTACATTTTCCTCAACGTAGGTATAGCCCTCGCCTTGATGGAAGGCAATATGTTCTCGGTTCTGGGTACCATCCTCGGATTTTATTCAAATGTTGCTGTCGCCTGGATTGGAGCCATCGTTGCAGACTTGGTAATTAACAAACCTCTTCTTAAGTTGAGCCCATCTTATATTGAGTTCAAGAGAGCTCATCTCTACAACTTTAATCCTGTAGGTTTCGGTGCGATGGTCATTGCCTCTATTGTGTCGGTGGCTGCCTTTTTTGGGGCATTCGGTCCCTGGGGTGAGTCATTCAGTGCTTTTATCGCCTTGTTTATTGCGTTTACGCTTTCGCCAATAATAGCCATCATGACGAAGGGAAAATACTACATTGCGAGAGATCCGCACTATCACGCGGGCACGCACCACGATGTACTCAATTGCGTGAGCTGTGGTTTCGAATATGAAAAAGAAGATATGGCATGCTGTCCTGCACATGACGGTCCAATATGTTCCCTATGTTGCTCCTTGGATAAGGAATGTCATGATATGTGTAAAGAGGTTGTAATATTAAAAAATATTCCTGTGAAGTGTGCTTGATATTACCTCTATTAAATGGGTGTACTGCGGCATTTATTCCCGTTGATAAATTGCCACTATGAGATTTTATAAGGAGGATAAAGTACATAAATAAGGTCACATAATTGTCATACAAAGCCTAACATTGTTCATGAAGCTGAAAAACCAGGACCATCCGAATAGATAGCGGTCATCGGCACACCACAAATGCTTACTGATAGCGTAATACCTGGCCTTTCTGCCGGTGATTTTAAATTGAATCAAAAAGTTACATTTTGTCTGAAATTAAATACAGGAGCCTTAACATGTCAAAAAGAACAAAATCTATTGCTTTCGTATTTGGCTTGCTATCCGGGCTTTCCGGGTTAGCATATGCAGATGGTTTCTCCATTCCACCACCGCTCAAATTTAATGCCGGTCCTCTAGGAGAGCTTGACGTCCAGGGTGTTGCCTCTGCTATGGGCTTTGCACAGACCAACCCTGCTGGCACAGGCCTCAACGGTAAAAATTTTGGTGCCGGGATAACCAACGGTTTGATATCCATCAGTAAGCCTACCGGCCTTATACAGTTTTATCTGACTGCCGGCGCCTACAATTTTCCGAACCTTGGGCAACCCTTCCATTCCGCAAGCACTGCCTTACAAGACTTTACCGCACTCCCGTCTGCCTATCTGACCATTGCGCCATTGAGTAATTTTTCTGTTAGCATCGGACAGCTTCCCACACTGATTGGTTATACTGGAACACTTGATTATAACCGCATGAATATAGAGGGAGGATTTCCGTGGACTATTCAACCATCATTTAGTCGCGGCATCCAGATCAACTATTCCTATGGGCCGGTATCTGCATCGGTTTCTTGGAATGACGGATATTTTTCCAATCGTTATAACGTAATATCTGACTTGCTGACCTATACGATCAACCCGGAAAACTCAGTTTCCCTCTACGCAGATGGAAATACAGGGCATACAGGCACGGTCAATGATGTGAGCACTTTACGCTTCTCCAAGAATGGTTATGTAGATAGCTCACTGGTATACGACAATAGTAATATTTATGGTCTTTACTACACTTACAGCGGTTCGAATTTTACCATAACTCCGGAAGTGCAGTACATGTACACTCCGATCAATCGGGCTTTTGGTACGACTCAAAGTTCCAACGATATCAGCGCCATGATCCACGCAGACTATTATCTCACCAAGAACTGGTCTATCGCAGCTGGTGTCGACTATGAACGCGCAAATTCAACCGGTGAGGGTACAGCGGCGACGGGCGGATATTTTGGTTATGGTGCAGGCTCCAGCGCTTTCGGAGTGATGATCACACCAACTTATGCAGATAACGGGTATTTTATTCGGGATGAACTCTCTTATGTTCACCTTACCAACTATTCCTCTGGTTTCGGCACTGGTAATAGGCCTGATCAGTTAAGAGATATTCTAGAAACCGGGTTTTGGTTCTGATCGGCGACGAGTAATATAAGTAGCTGACCCCAGAATAGCGGGGTCGGCTTTGGTTTAAGCGCGTTCAGCACCGGAACGCAATACCTGCAGATTCACCTGCACAAATGTTGCGTTCTGCAATAATTTAGGAGCCATGTTCCCCGCGCACTAAAAGAACATACCATTTGCGCAATGCCACTAGGCTCAAGATAGTCTCAACCACACCAAATGGCCACGTTCCTGCAAGAAAGCCGTACGCAGCCGAACCAAGGCACGAAACAGCAAAGGCTAAAGTAAACCAGGATTATCTTGCTTCCAGAGCATAAAATAGCATCATCAGGGTTACGACCGATGTTTCATAAAGTGTCAGCATAAATTCTGCGTCAGCATATTCTCATGATGCCGGTGCACACTCCAATTTAATTCAGCCAAACTGCCGAGACGTTTACTTGGCGCCGCTAACGAAAGCCACCCTCCACTTGAACGTTGGACCTGTGCAGAAAAAACATCAGCCAATCGGTTAACGTATTAATGTGTCTTGAATTCATCTTTCAAAAAACAGGAAAAATATCACCATAAGAAATATAAAAGAAATAATTCTCCACCGATTTACTTGACTAATTTTCATGATAAGCGGTAATTTTGTTTTGGTATCTCTCCATTCACGAGATAGGTCAATATATTTATCTATCTCATAAGCAACTTCCAAAGTATCAGAAAACCTTTCATCAGGATTGCGTGAAAGCATTTTCCTTACAATTTCATCTAGCCATGCTGGAATATTAATATATCGCTCAAGACTCTTATATCCATCAATCCCAAACGGACTTTTACCACCAGAAAACATATAATATAAAGTAACTCCAAATGAATATACATCAGATCTCGAATCTGCGAGATTGCCACCCACTAACTCAGGTGCAGAATAAGCTGGTGTTCCTAGATCAACATCAAATTCGCTACCAATCTGTCCGGGGATACGAGCGAATCCAAAATCCATTATTCTAACATCATTATCATTTACAATCATAATATTGTCTGGCTTAACATCTCTGTGTATAATCCCATGGCGATGTAACTCATATAGCCCATATGACACCTTTTTGGCAATTAAAAGGCTTTCAGAAAATGATAACTTATTTTCACGAATGGCTTTTTCTAGCGTGCTCCCGTTATAGTATGGTGCCATCAAATAAATCTGACTCGGTGAAGCAATAAAGTTTTCTATGACCTCAGCAAGCCACGGGCTCGATACAACAGAAGAAACCCATTTTTCGCGAGCAATTGTATTTAAAATGCTCTTATTCCGTAACGTCCTATGGTTTGGAAATTTCATGACATATTTTTTGCCAGGGGAGCTGACAGGTTCTACAAGAAATATTTTGTTATAATACCCATCGTGAATCAGATTAAGAATAGCAAACCCGTCTACCAAATCACCAGGGTGTGGGCATTTTCCTATTGGCAGGTGATCAATCTGGCTCTCGTAAAACATATAACTTTTTTTGGGTATCTCCAGGCATTGCAAAATCCCAATAGAAACATCATCCTTAGAACCATTAAGTCGTGCACAATTAACCAAATCGTCAATTGTAGACGAGCCCAGAAAATGAGCATTTACTAGAGATTTCCTTATCTGGTTGTGCGTAACGAACCTATGCAGACCATCAGAACATACAATAATCTTATCGTTATCTGAAATAGTAATCTTGTTCATTTCGCCGATAAATTCTGACTCAAGACCAATAGCTCGCGTTATGTACTGACCATATAGAGCCGAAACCACATGGTCGGAAGTTATCTGTTGAAGTTGATTATCATTTAACAAGTAACACCGGACATCGCCGGCATGAAATATATAACATTCCCAAGCACGAATAATGACCACACAAAAGGAGGCTGCCATGCCTTCAAGGGATTGATCCATCTTCGCCATTGATACTAGCCATTTATTAATAGAATAAAAAATATGACCTACATTTTTCTCTGGAGGTAAGCTCTCTTTACTACTAAAATAACCATCCGCAAAACACCTAGAGAATAGCTCCGCGGCAACCCTCCCCCCTTTCCCACCACTAAGCCCATCAGCTATTATAAGCACGCTTCCGTGAGTGTTAAGTTGTTTCAACTCCCCAACATGGAAACAGACGTAGTCTTCATTAACTTCCTTATCACCCGTAAAGCTCGAAATCAAGACAGAGTAACTCTCTGGGCTCTCAGAACTGGGCACGAAAAAGTCTTCACAATAGCCATGTCTAGACTTTTTAGCGCTGGAATTTGCCATTTCTATGGTTTAATCACGATTAAATAGACACCCGATAAATAACACAGCTTAAAGTTCCTTCGAAAAATGTAGCGACCTTATATGAAATCCTGAATTCTGATAGAATCTATGAGCATTTATCCTCGCGAATCCTGAATCCAGATGGAGCTGTTTACAGGATAGGCGTTTAGCCTCTTCTTGTAACCACGTAATAAGGTGGCTTGCGTGTCCTCTATTACGACTCATTTCGTCAGTTATAAGATCATCAATATACAGCGCTTTCCCCCAAGAAAGTGTTTCTAATATCCTAAATCCTGCACAGGCGACTACCTTACCGTCTTTCTTTATACAAGCTATTTTATAGTTATCACTCTTCATTTGTCGCAAAATTTGTTCAGTAAAGGATTTTCGTGTGAGAGCTGGGCGCAATTGTCGGTACACCTCATAACATTCTTTTACCTCGTTCTCTGTTCCTGCGATAATTACGGTTGGCATATCAAACTTGACTAAGTAATTTGGATAATCCTTACACCTGATTTTGTTGCTCCACTTTGTAACCTCCAAGTTATTAATAGACATTCTCAATTCGGCCGCTTTTATCGTGTTTTCAATGAGCATTGTTACAGTCATTGGCCCCACTCCTCCAGGCACTGGAGTGATCCATGAGGCTTTATGTTTCACATTGTCAAAATCCACATCACCTGTTATTGATCCATCTGGCATCCTATTAATGCCTACGTCAATCACGACAACATCATTTTTCACCATATCAGCAGTTATTAATCCGGGCTTTCCTGCAGCAACAATGAGAATATCTGCCAGTCTTGTATAGAGTGATAAATCATTTGTTTTTATGTGGCATATGCTCACAGTGGCACCTTTCTGGAGCAACATCAATGCCATAGGTTTTCCCACAATGTTGCTAGCACCAACAATAACAACATTTTTACCTGAGACTTCAATTTTCGCGGTTTCCAGCAATAATTGGACGCCATAAGGGGTGCAAGGTGGAAATATCGTACCACCTACTACCAAACCCCCAACATTGTACAAATGGAATCCATCCACATCTTTACTTGCCGAGATGCAACCTATGATATTTCGCATGTTTACATGCTCAGGCAACGGAAGCTGAACTAAGATACCATCTATTTCATTGGAAGCATTTAGCTCTTCTATCAACTCAACCAACTCATGCTCTGATACGGTCTTTGGGAAAAGAAAAACTTTTGACATGACTCCGCACTCATCGCAGGCTTTCGATTTGTTTCTGACGTATACCTTTGACGCGGGGTCATTTCCGACTAATATAACGGCCAAACCTGGTGCACGGCCATTATTCTTTATGCGTAATGACCTTTCAAATAAACTTGCACGGATTTCTTTTGAAAGCGTGCGCCCATCAAGCATTCTGGCAGACATTTTGTGCTTCCTTTTTAATATCCAAGGAACCGAGTAATAATCGCTTGCCACGTTCCTATTTCATTCCCTTTCCTGGTATCCATTCGGTTCCGGCCAAAGGAATATTAGCCATTGCTGCCGCTTCTATGGTTAGCGCCACTAAGTCCTCCCTTTCGAGGTGATGGACATTATTTTTTCCGCATGCCCTGGCAATAGTCGTAAGCTCCATGTTCAAGGTTTTTAAGTAGTTCGTTAGACGTTTCGCCCCTATCTCCGGGCGAAGTCGCTGTTCGAGAAGCTCATCCTGAGTGGTGATGCCTACGGGACACTGGCCAGTATGGCAATGATGGCAGTAACCAGATTCTGTTCCAATCTTCAAATAATCCTGCGCTGCGGAAATATGCTGCCCGCCAGAATCTATCCAGCTCTCACTATTGCAGCCCAATGCCATAAGCACACCTTGACCAATTGATACCGCATCTGCCCCCATCGCTAAGGCCTTCGCAACGTCCGCCCCCGTTCTGATTCCCCCAGAGATGATTAACTGCACGGTCCCTTTCATATTCATGTCTTCGAGGGCATCCACTGCTTGTCGCAGAGCTGCAAGAGTTGGTATACCTATGTGCTCGATAAAGCAGGTTTGAGTTGCGGCAGTCCCCCCCTGCATGCCATCTACCACAATCACATCCGCGCCCGCGTGTACGGCAAGCTTTACGTCATGAAACGTGCGTGTGGCTCCGACTTTGACATAAATCGGCTTCTCCCAATCCGTGATTTCTCGCAATTCATGAATTTTGATGGTCAGGTCATCCGGTCCAGTCCAGTCAGGATGCCGCGAGGCGGAACGCTGGTCGACACCCGCCGGCAATGTTCTCATTTGTGCGACACGCGGGTTCACCTTTTGCCCCAGGAGCATGCCCCCCCCCCCGGTTTGGCACCTTGTCCGATAACGACCTCAATAGCATCTGCCCTACGTAAATCATCCGGATTGAAACCATAGCGCGAAGGCAGGCATTGATAGACTAAGACTTTTGATGAATCTCGTTCCTCCGATGTCATGCCGCCATCTCCCGTGGTGGTCGAAGTGCCCACCTCGGTTGCCGCCCGGCCCAATGCTTCTTTCACATTCGCGGAGAGAGCACCAAAACTCATTCCGGCCACGGTAATTGGTATCTCTAATTCCACAGGTCTAGAGGCAAATCGAGTACCTAGAATGGTTTTTGTTGCACACTTTTCTCGATATCCCTCCAAGGGATAGCGGGTCATGGATGCTCCGAGAAGGACCAGGTCGTCGAAGTGGGGAACCTTACGTTTAGCACCCAGTCCGCGGATCTCATAGAGACCATGCGCCGCGGCACGTTGGATATAATCCAGCGTGCTTCGATCATACCCCCAGGATTCCTCTTTGGAGATTCTTTTATCGCCGTTATGACTTTCGTTCATGATGTACTCCTCAGTATTCCTGGTTAGCATCGGCGTTCCAGTGGTACAAGCTTCGGGCTGAAGCGATGCGTTTAAAATCGCTTGGCCGGTGTGTGCTATAACTTGTCCCTGCCTGATTCAATAAAGATTCGAGCGCTTGATGATCGTCGACCGTCATATCCTCTACGCGCGCATCGGCACCTAAAGATTTGATATGCCCTTTCACGTACACTACGGCTTCATAGAGAGAGTCGCCCAACGCATCCCCCGCATTCCCACAGATCACTATGCGACCGGCCTGGGCCATAAACGCCGAGAAACTGCCTACTGATCCTCCCACCACGATATCACCGCCTTTCAACGAAATTCCACAGCGCAGACCCGCGTCACCATCGACAATGAGAAGCCCACCATGAGCTGATGCACCTGCGGAGTTGGAGGCGAAACCGCGGACATGTACCCGACCACTCATCATATTTTCGGCGACACCCGTACCCGCATTGCCATTGACCAAGACGGAGGCATGCTGATTCATTCCTGCAGCGTAGTATCCCACATGCCCACGAATCTCCACCTCACAATTTACGTTTAGGCCAGCGGCAATATTATGAGCGCCATCGGGATTTTCAATGGTGATTTTAGGCGCCGTGCCATCCGCAATTTGGTGATGAAGGAATTTATTGATCTCCCGCACTGAAGTGGCCTGCAGATCAAATTTTATATTTTCCATACATACATCTCCTCTGGAGCCGGCTCAAAGATATGCGCATTCTGTATATCCGGCAGGTGGGCCAATGATCGAAATTCTGAAGCTATCGCCACATAATCATCCGTCTCTGCCACAACAGCAGGCTTGCAAGCAAAGGGATCGCGGATCAAGGCGAGCTGATTTGCCGTGCCCATGAGAAAAGTAAAGAATCCATCCAACTCGGTGAAACTTTTTTGTATAGCTTCTTCCAGAGTGTCCCCTTCACGCAGTCGCCATTCCAAAAATCGGCATGCCGCTTCCGTATCATTATCAGTATCGAAGTGAATACCATGGGATTCCAGCATCCGACGGATGCCATATGGATTAGACAGAGACCCATTGTGCACCAGACAAAAGTCCTCTCCTGCGGTGAAAGGATGAGCACGATCTGGTGTAACGGCAGACTCTGTAGCCATACGTGTATGGCCGACCAAGTGGCTACCCTGTAGTAGGCCTAGACGGTAGCGACTGACCACTGCTGCTGGACTCCCAACATCCTTAAATAAATCAATGCTACTACCGGTGGATAAGATATGAACTGCTGGATAATGATCATGGATCCAATGCTTAACC
>AOMP01000011.1_pt1 | contig 19580 bp, 13 predicted proteins | sample 537838 | NCBI WGS metagenome assembly AOMP01 (sample SAMN02954329, study PRJNA184676) | mine drainage metagenome | biome: terrestrial; feature: Kristineberg Mine; material: mine stream; isolation source: low temperature acidic, metal-polluted mine stream | place: Sweden: Kristineberg Mine
CGGAGGCGGTCGCTGATTTTGTGCATGCCTTTGTCCTGGCTCCGGGGATGAGGATACGCCGCTGCTGGCTTTGTACCAGCATCTGGGATGGGTGCATGCGGCAGAAGAGTCTGCGATGAATCACGGGGGTTACGGGCATGCGGAACTGTCCGCCTGTCCGATCACCGCCTGGCTGCACGCCCATGCGCCGGAGCTGCCCGGGGTAGAGGCCTTGCTGGCCGAGCATGAAGCGGTGCATGCCTTGGGGCAGGAAATCCTTCAGGTACGGCAAAGCGGAACGCGCGAGGAACTGCATCGCCTGCTCGGCCAGTTGCATGTGCACAGTCATCGGTTTCAGGAAGGGCTGGGGCAGGCGGTGAGGGCCATGCGGGACAACGCGACGGCATAGAAGAGGAGGCTGGAATAATGGACCAACATGAACGTGAAGATGACGGCCAAGAGTCGGTACTCACTTCCGATAACAAGGCGGCGGAGGAACTGAGCATCTCCGCAGAAGTCGATGTGGTTGGAAGTACCCGCAGGCGACTCAACATGATCGACCCTTACGATCGTGTTGATGTCTGGCTCAACGCCGTGCAGGATCAACTGTGTAGATACAGCGAGGCTGTGGTTGCGAACTTTTACGACACCCTGATGCGTACCGAGGCTTCGGCGCACATCCTGAGCCTCCTTTCGGAGGCCGAAATGGCCCATCTCAAGACCCGCCAGGTGCGTTACCTGACGCAGGTTCTCTCACCGGGTATCAGCCGGGAAAAGCATATGTCCATGGCCAGAGAGGTCGGCTTGCGCCACACCTTGATCGGGTTGCCAGCAGATATTCTGGCCCAATCCTTTCAGGTCTATCGCGCCGTTCTGGAAGATACCATCAATACTGAATTGCCCAACAGCGTCACGTTGCAGTCCATCATCATGGAGCGCCTCAGCAATGATCTCTCATGGCAACTCATGGCCTATACCGAGGCCGAAAATGAACGGGCCAATACTCTTGAAAATATTAGGAAAATCATTTCTACAGCCATTAATCGTGAAGACATTATACGGGAAACACTGCAGCGCATTGTTAAAATTCCAGGAATCGCCGGTGTCGAAATCATTAGCATTGGAGAAAAGTACGGCCTGCGTTGTGAATTGGGTTTCGGCAATACTCTGCACGAAAGTCAGCCCCAAGAAATCATGGAGTGGTGTGCGACCGACCCAGATAATTTATTATTGCAGGCTTGGCGGGACGAAAAGCCCGTGCATATCGATAGCATTCAGAAGGAATTATCGCCTGAGGAGCGGACCAAAGCCCAAGCCATCGGCCTACGTTCCATGGCAATACATCCTATCCTGAACGCTACTGGAGCTCCACAAATCCTCATGGTCTTATACAGTCCATGGCCCGGGTATTTTCATCCGCCTTGGCAACAGAGCTTTTGGGTATCTCTCGAACAATACTTTGGTGATCGCCTGGAGACGTTGGAAAAAAGCTCCGTTATCCGTACTGCTCCCTCCATCAGTTTGCAGGACCGGCATCGTTACCGAGAACTCTTGCAAAATGATGGTCTGGAAATGTGGTATCAACCCGTGGTGAATCCGGGTACTCATCGCATCGTTAAAGCCGAGGCTCTGGCGCGACTGCGTGATGGCGACCACCTCATTTCTCCTTATTTCTTCCTGCCCGCATTCGGTAGTGCGCAGTTGCTTTCCCTTTTTGAAAAAGGTCTACAACAAATCCATAAAGATGCCCAACATTGGGTGGCAGAAAAAAGTTTCCCTCCTTCCTTGTCCATCAACCTGCCGCCCGAGGCCTTTCACCATCCCGCCTTTCTGCAAAAAATCGCGAGATGGGGAACCACCCATTTATTGCAACATAATCACCTGGATGGCACGGGGCCACTGAAAATCACGCTGGAGATTCTGGAAACCGGTACCCTGGATGAGGCTAGTGCCCAAGAACAAATTCTTCTACTGCGCAAAGCAGGATTCCGTATTGCACTGGACGATGTGGGTAGCGGTGAGTCATCCCTTAATCGTTTACGCGCTCTCTCTATCGACGAAATAAAGATCGACCAGTCCTTCATATGTGCTCTGGAAAAAAATCCTGATACTATCGACTTTGTCATAATTTTAGCAAATCTTGCCAACGACCTGAATATGGCCTGCGTGGCGGAGGGTGTAGAGAATGACGCCATTGCAGACATGCTGGCCAGCATTGGTGGTCTTTCCTTACAAGGTTATCTCTATGCCAAACCCATGCAGGCTACGGAATTGGCGGGCTGGGCTTCGGAATACCAGCAAAGAAAGGAACCAGCGCACCCTCACACCATCCATGGCTGGTTTGCCAAATGGATGCTAATAACACGCATCGTGCGTTCATCTCTTCTACACATGCCGAACCTACTAAACGATTTTACCATCAACGATGGCATACACAAAGAACTTCAGGAGAATCTACAAAATTTACCACTTAATGATGCACACAGACAGCAGATAAGTGCTGCTTTTGATGAATATGGCCAGTCCATCATCGCATCATTGGCCATGCAAAGATATGGAGAAGATATTTTCGGCCTACTGAATATCGGCGAAAAAAACCTAAAGACCGCTGTTTATAATACATTATAGGTTGGCAGTGGATGATGTTTGCCAAACGAATATTTTTCCGGACCCCGAGTAACTTAACATCATGGACCCACTGTGAGGCCGTTTCCGTGTCCATTTGTCCGTCCAGATTTTTATGAGGTACACCCGCGCGTCTCTACCAGATATGCGAATGACCGGGTACGCTGCTATGCCGCCGTTCGTAGTCGCAGGTCGAATGGGTGACAGGTATCCGGGCAACGAATTAGATTCCCTATGTAGCGTTAGATGGAATTTTATTGATGTCCGGCAGACTAAAAACCGTGGAAGGGCAATCCTCACTGCTCGAAGAAACACCGCCATCGCTCCGAGCAATGCCCCAACCTTCCTTCTGGATCCCCGTTTTGTGCCACAATCACGCCATCACGGACGATAACCTGCGTCGCGCCATCATCTGTGCACCAGACGAAGCGGAGCGGAAACATCTTACTCTCGCGAGAAAAGCCCTTTCTCGTGGGGCGACCAGGAAAAACATCTGCGACGGGACTTTTCTTGCCGATTTCGACGCCAACAAGGAAACCATTTGATGAGATTTTTGCACACTGCAGACTGGCAAATTGGCAGAACCTACGCCTTCTTTGAGCCATATGACGCCGCCATTCTGGCCGAGGCCAGGACCACCACCGTTGAGCGTATCGCCGCCCTGGCGAATACGGAGCAGGTGGATCTTGTGATTGTGGCCGGTGATGTGTTCGATGCCCAGACCGTAACAGATCGCACCATACGCCGGCTGTTTCTCGCCATGCAGGCATTTACCGGTCCCTGGTGCCTGTTATCCGGCAATCACGATGCGGCCCTTTCCGAAAGTGTGTGGACGCGAGCGCAACGTCTGGGTGTGGTGAATGCCAACATGCATCTTCTGCTTCGCCCCGAGCCGCTGTTCTTGTCTGATGTCGGGGTAGCCATCCTGCCGGCACCGCTGACCCAGCGACAGACCGCAGAAGACTTGACCGCAGCCCTCGACGGCATGAGTACGCCGCCCGGCCTGATCCGCATCGGGGTTGGGCATGGAGCCGTACAGGGCGTTTTACCGGAAGGCATCGACTCGTCCAATCCCATTGCCCCAGACCGCACTGAAACCGCCCAACTGGATTACCTCGCACTGGGTGACTGGCATGGCTGCAAGGAAATCAACGCCCGTACCTGGTATTCCGGCACACCGGAGCCTGAGCGATATGTAGACAATGATCCCGGACAGGTTCTTGTGGTGGAGATTACAGCATCCGGAATGGTGCCCCTGGTTGAGCAGCGTCGGGTTGGTCAGTTCCAGTGGGTGCGCTGGGAACAGGAGTTCCGCGTATCGGAAGACGGGGACTCCCTGATCGAAAAACTTTCTGCGCTGGATGGCCGCTTTGTAGTGCGTCTTGATTTGACTGGCGTTTTGGATATCAACGCTCGCCATCGCCTGCTGGATGGACTGGCTGCGGTTTCGGCTCAGGTTCGGGCACTAGAATACGACCTGTCTGATATCCGTTTGCAGCCCACGGATGCCGATATTGCCAGTATGCAGGCCGATGGGTATCTGTCCGATGTGATCGGCGAGCTGCGGGACCGCTCAGCCTTGCCGGACCAGAAGGTGGCATCCACAGAGGCGCTGGTTATCCTCGCAGATATTTTGCAGAGCCAACAGGGAGCCGCGTAATGCAAATACAACGCCTTGAAATGGAACAGGTCAGACGCTTTCGGGAACCGCTCATCATCGAAAACCTGGAACCCGGTCTCAACCTCTTTACCGGCCCGAATGAGGCCGGGAAAAGCAGCATTGTGCGGGCCATACGCGCCGCTTTCCTGGAGCGGTCCCGATCCAACAAGGTCGAGGATCTGGCAACCTGGGGAGTACATAACCCGGCACCGTCCATCAAAATCCATTTTCGATGGAATGATCAGCCCTGCATTCTGGAAAAACAGTTCCTGGCGAAAAAGTCTTGCTCGCTGAAAATCGGCGATGAAACACTGACCGGTGAGGATGCAGAGGATCGCCTGGCCAAGCTGCTGGGATTCACGCTGGCGGCCAAGGGCGGCATCCGGGATGAACATCTGGGCGTGCCTGGTGTGCTCTGGATCGAACAGGGCAAAGGACACGAACTTGAAGAGGCCGTGCGGGCATCTGCCGATCACCTGCGTTCCGCCCTGCCCCAGTCCATGGAATCACTGGGAAGTCGGCATGGGGATGCGGTCGCCAGTACGGTCGCCCGGCAGCTGGGTGAATTGCTGACGGCAAGCGGTAAGCCGCGAGGAGATTACAGCACGCTCCTCGGCGCCATCTCTGCCTTGCAGGACGACCTCACCGAAACGCGGGGCCTGATAGCGACCTATCGGGAACAGGTGGATGAACTGGGCTTCTTGCGTGCCGCGCATCACCAGGATATCCAGAACAAGCCCTGGATGCAGTTGCGTGCCCAGGCTGAGGCGGTACAGGGTCGCCTGAAGGCCGCTCTGGAATGCGCGACGGAACTCAAAACCCTGGAAACCGCGATGAGCATGCTGCGCAGCCAGTCCGAACTTCTGGTCAACAATCAGAAACAGCGCAAAGCGGCGGAGCATGAGGCCGCCGTAATCGCCAAAGGGCTGGATCGATGCAAAACGGCAGCAGAGGCCATCGGTCTGCGTCTTGAAGCCTTGCGCGAAGCGAAGAAGGCGGCGAAAGCCGCCTGGGAAACCGCGCGTGAGCAAGAACAGCAAGCTCGACAGGCGCAGGAATTACGGGCCCAGAATCAGGAGACTCTGGATCTCAAAGCCTCCCTGGCAAAAAATCAGGAGGCACTGGAACAGGCCAGGCAGTGCGCAGCGCGTCTGTCCGCCACGAGCACCTGCTTGAGCCGGCAACGCCTGGAAGAACCCGACCTGGTGCAGCTGCGCGCGCTGGACCAGCAGATTCGTGAAAACCAGATACGACTGGAGCGTATCGCCACCAAAATGCATTATCGACTGGAGCCGGGTGTCCAGATGCACATTGGATCGGAGTCCGTTGCGGGGATGGGTGAGTGGTCTATCAACAGGTCGGTACAGCTCCGCATCCCGGGAGTCGGTACCCTTCAGCTCTCCCCGGGTGAGGATGCGCTGTCCGATCTTGATCAGAAGCAGGCCGCCTTGCAGCACGAAATGGGGATGAAGCTGGCCGAGTGCCACCTTGAATCCCTGCCTGAAGCGGAGATCCTGTGGGCCGCGATCCAGAGAGACCGCGCCCAGATGGAGCAGGATAGCTTTATGGTGAAATCCCTGGCACCCGAAGGCGTAGAGGCACTAGCCCGGCTGATCGCGGATGCACAGGCGCGACTGAGCAGCCTTGAGCAAGCCTTCTCCACCATGCCGGCGGCCACAACGCCGATCCTTTCGCTGGACGAAGCCCGGGAAGCGCGGGAAATGGCGGAACAACACTGGCGTCTCCAGACGGAATTGCTGCATGCGGCCGAGACAAAACAGGCGGGCTTGACGACTGAAATGCAGATGCTCCAGGCGAACCACGCAAAACAGCAGGCGTTGATACAGGAAACGGACCTGCTTTTTCCACAATGGATTGAGCAAAGCCGGATTCTGGAGATCCAGCAGGGCGATAATCTCTTGCAACAGAACCGCCTGCGGGAACAGCTTACCCGCGAAGACCCGGAAATGCTGCAACAGGACGCGGATCGCTATACGAAAAGCGCCCAGGTTGCTGAAGACAAGCACCGGGAACGGGCAGAACGTATGGGCAGACTCGAAGCGCAACTGGAAACCAGTGGCGCACAAGGACTGGAGGAACGTCTGGCAGAAAAGGAATCAGATCTGGCAGCGAAAGAGCGGCGGGCGCAGCGCCTCAACATTCGAGCACAAGGTCTGGGACTACTTTCCAGCCTCATCGAGGGACATCGGGATGCGCTTTTGCAAAAGCTGCAAGCGCCGTTGCAGGCTCGTGTGGATCATTACCTGCGTCTCTGGTCGCCGGGTGCCCGGCTAAAGCTGGGGGCGGAGCTGGAACCGGTTGAAATCAACCGCGAGCGTGGGCTATTGGGGGTGGAATCAGCGGCCTTCTCGGCCCTGAGTTTCGGTGCCCGGGAGCAGGTCGCCTTGCTGATGCGGCTGGCCTATGCCGATGTACTCAAGGAAGCCCAGCGCCCTACCCTCATCATTCTCGACGATGTGCTGGCGCACAGCGATACCATTCGTCTCGACGCCATGAAACGGATACTGAATGACGCGGCGAAACGGCACCAAATCCTGCTTCTCACCTGCCATGAGGAAGACTGGGCAGACATGGGTGTTCCAGCGCGGACAGTCGGATACGGTCTATACTGATAAAAAAGGAAATCCATCATGCATAGCCCATCGCTATTAACCATTGTTGGCACGTTAGAACCTGGCATCCAGGATACCATTTGGACGGCTTGGTGACACTGGTTGTGTTTGGTTTGGTCTTCCTGGCCTGGTCGGAATACACCACACCGAAGTCGGCCAATGCCAACCCGGCTGTTGCGAAAACAGGAAAAATATCCACATCTGCGCTTCTGGCGCCGCAAGGAAGCCGCCTGATTTCATGACCTGGCAATCTTTTGCGGTGCCCCGTGCCCATCAGGAAGATAGTGTTTCATATTCGCTAAAAGGTGATTTTAGCCCGCACTGATTTAATTGGAGAAGAATAACACATGGCCAAACTTCCTGATCTGATTTGTAATCTACGCCGTATGCGCGCTCAACCGATGGATGCAAAAGATGATTAGCGTCCTCCAAATCTCCGAAAAGCTCGCATGGGTCCTCCCCTCTGGCATCCGGAAAACCCTTGATCCGGTTGAGATCGACCTTTTCCAACCGCCACCATCCCTGCAACAGCTTGAGGAATGGCGTGTGCGCCGGCATCCATCCTGGAAAAACGCCTCAGATCGTGCACTCCAACTTCCGCTTCCCGTCCTGAATCTGGCTTTGGCTTCCGGCATCATCGTTCTGGATCACGCGATCAACGCCATAGAGTATGAGGCGGCAGAGCAGGAACTGGTGCCGACTGATTTTAAGGACCACTGGGACAGGAACGAGATCACTAGGCGTTATGCAGAACTGCTGCGCGAACAGGAGCGTTTGCCGGTCGTCGCTGAGGTGACCGCGCTGGATGACTATCTGCATTCCGTTTCTTTACCCGCGAAGGCCGGGGACTTTGTGGGGAAAGCGGCTGCCGATTTTCTGGTGGCTTTCAGGAAGCATGTCTAAACAGGAATGAACAGATCCACTCCCGCCGACCATCGCCACTGCTTCTCGGCCTTCCAGCCACATGCCTTTTATATTTTCCGGTCTCTACGGGAGTTTTGGCAATTCGTGGCTAATCATCTGGTTTAGCGCATGATTTCCAGGGTCGTTATCTGCGCGCAGCCGTTGTCGCCATCCTCGTTTACGTCAGCTTCTTTCGCGATTTCGGCAGCGAGGTCGCCAGCCAAGCCCAATTCTCGTGTTGCCTTATCCCTCTGCTTCTGTATTTCATTCAGGTTTTCGGGCAGTTGAGCGTCATCCACATTTCCCAGCGCATTCTGTTTCTCGCCATACTTCTGCCACGATTTCGACAACTTTTCAGGATCGTCGGTAATGATCTGCAGGCAGGTCTTTTCACGACTGCATGCCACATATGCTGATTCCGCCGTCGATACACGGCCGGCTTCTCCGACCACAATCGCCCGTTCGACCGTCGCACCCTGGCTACTATGGACGGTGCGGGCGTAGGCATAATCAAAGACCTGTGCGCGGCTGGTATCCAGGGCAATCCGGCTGCCAGTGGCGGTCTGTACGGATATTTTGCCGTAGTCGTCGATTTTGACTGTGCCGGTCATGCCGTTGGTCACTTCGAGGGCTTTGTTATTTTGACGGAAAAGTATCTGGTCTCCGGTGCGTAACTCAATTTCCCGCGCAGAAAATGCTTGCAGTTGGCCAACCTTGGGCCTGATGTCAATGACTGTTCCATCGTCTCGACTCTCTAACTGTAAAAGGCCATTTTGAGTGCCTTTTACGTTCCATTGTGACCCTTTCTTCGCCAGAACCTCGTCAGAAGCCTTCAAACCACGACCAAACTCGACAACAACGGGCCGTCCGTCTGTCGAAATGTAGTGATCAGGTCGGGCTGATGCTTCTTTTGTAAGGCCCATTTTGTCCAGTGCCGTGACCATCACCGCACGATCACCCAGGGAGCCTTCCTGAATCATACCCTGCCGAATCTGATCATTTGCTGCTCGCCTGGTGGCGTTCGTGCTGGCGAGTAGCAAGGTTTTGTCGCGCTCCGACTGATCAAGTGCCAGATATGCAGCGGCGGCAGCCTTGGCCAGTGTTTCCACGCGATTTCCGGGGTCCGTTTTTACAGTCTGCATATATGGCTTCGCCAGCGCCACCCCGCACGCCGGATCTCCGCCTGCGAACGCCTGGGCGATCGCCCTCAACTGTGGGTCTTTCTGGCGTTGAATATCGTCAATATTCGCATACTGAACGCTGCCAGTTTTAAGCATTTGCCCAAATGGCGATCCGGCATCGACTGCCGCGAGTTGTCGAGGATCCCCGACCATGATGGTTCTGGCACCTTCGGCATCCGCCTTGTGCAGAAAACGATCCATGTCCGATGCGGACACCATGCCGGCTTCGTCCATGACATACAGGCGCTTTTTCGGAGTCTCGCCATCCTTATCATGTTTGAGTAATGACGACGCCAGGGTGCGCGTGTCGTCGCATCCGGCAGAGTTCAATTCATGCGCGGCGGCTGCACTGGGCGCCACCCCGATGACTTCATATCCCGCTCTTTTGTACTGCTCCACAATGGTGGCCATGGCGGTTGTTTTTCCGGCACCGGCGGCGCCTACGATGCCAACATGCCGATCTGCCGCAGTCAGCGCCAGATTCACGGCCGCCTTTTGGCCATTACTGAACGCGAAGCCTTGTTTTGCCTCGCGTTCAGTGATCAGGGCCGCTACTTCGACACCAGGAACTGACCGTCGCAGATCAATAGTTCCTGATCCACGATTACCCGCATGATCTTGCAAAAAGTCTGAATCTTTCCGCTGGTCGTCTGCATCCAGAGCGCGTTCGAACATTGAGCGCAGGCGACTTTTGGTGAGTGGTTTAACTTCTGCAAGACTTTCGACTGTGGCTTCGTTTCTTGCGTCATTTCCTGCTGTTCGTGCAGCTCTTTCTCGGTTTTCATCGTCTAGCTCCTTTGGGGTGAATAAAACTTCCTGTACAACTGCTTGGTGATCGCTTTCATGGATGATCGGCGCGGCTTTGCCCTGCCCGTCGCGTGTGCGGTGAAGGATTTCGGCTTCACGGAAAACCGCCGCCTGCGTGCTGTACATCTGCTGTTTCTGCGTAGTTTCGCCACGCTTGCTCACGCCAGCCGTTAGCAAACCACCTGCCTTTTGCTTGATGGCCGCCTGAATGTCGGCATAGGACACGTCACCAAGGGCCGCCGCCAATGCATCGGCTTTCAGTTGCTGTTCAGAAAACACGCTATCGCGTTCACTGAGATGCCGAATTGCTGACTTCAGAGCGGCCTTGGCACTAATCGTTTTCGAGCCTGGATCAGCCAGTCGCTGATCAGCCTTGCTCCGTAGTGATCGGGTATCGACACCTGCGGCACGCATTTGTTGACGCCAGGCGTACCGCTGATTGGTTTGGTTCAGAGTTGTTTTGCGACCCTTGGTGCGATTCTGTGCGGATTCGCGGGCTTTTGCAGAAGATTCTCCGCGCTCACCGCCAATTTCTTGTTTTATTTGCTGACTTCTGGGTGAAAATGCCTCAATTTGCTCACGACTAATCCCCTGAATTTCAAAGCCGTCCTTGGTTTGCTCAATGCCGTAGCCCAGGCTCTTGATGTTTTTCGCCAACGCCGCCTTGTAGACAGCATCCACCGTCATCTTTTTTTCGTTTTCATGGCCCCAATCGAGCTTTATATTGACCCACTTCCCATCCTCGCGCCGCGTCATGTTGCTGACGATCGCGTGCGAATGCAGATGCGGGGCTACATTGCCCTCGGCATCTCGCGCATCTTCATGGACAAAAAGGGCCGCTGTGATATTTTTCGTAAATTCCGATCCATCTTTGCCACCCTGCCCATGCCTGGCATAGAGCATTTCATCCTGAACATACGCCATGGCTTCCCGCACGGCGGCCTGGTGCGCTTCAACAATTCGGCGGTCATCGACACTTAATAGTGAAACCGATTTTGGCGCTGCGATGGTCAATTCCTCGCCCATGCGCCGCGTTTCCGCACTCTGGCCACCGCGAGTGCTCAGATCCTCGCGGGTATGGTTAACCGTTCCAGCCAGCGCACGCTCCAGGTCTGCACCGACTACCGCACCGACCAGCCATTGCTCTGCAGCACCTTTCCCAAACCACTCACTAGACGCACCGCCCAGGCTGTAGTACCCGGTAGCACGCTTCTCACCATTTTGCATTTTGTGCTGCTTATGCTGGTTTTGCATGTACTCAACAACGTCTGTGGGTGATCCGGTTAAATGCGTATTGCGTATCATTATTTTCTCCTTATTCTGGATTTTTATATAAAGCCATTCATGCAGAGCGTTATTTTCGTCCGTATTTTTAATGTCGGCTATCAACCACTTTTTATGTAAGTGGTGAATCGCAGCATCGCGACGAATATCTATCATCATGAAATACAGTACGGCAGCTTGCCATATTCATATAGACCTTAACCGTCGTAAACCGCACCAATCTGATTGTCAATTTGCCAATCCTTCAGGGCCATTTGGCTTCCGTTGTGGTAATAACTGCGCTTATATACTGCTTCGAGTTGTAAAATTTTACCAAACCTGATGAAGAACGCGCGCCGTGGCAAAAGCGCGGATACCGCGGCTGCTGAAGTTAGTTTCTTTACCTTCGATTCATCGATGCTTGAGAGGAGAGATATTGCTGCATATATTTACAGCTTCTCCTGGTCACATTTTTTTCAGGCTGTACCAAATAGAGGGGCAATCATTAGAAATGCGCCGTCAGCACAGAGCGCGCAGCGCGTACCCATCCAACGGTGGGGCTGTGCGTAACTTTTTAGGGTACCGAAGGTGCCCGTCGCTATAAAAAAATAAATAAACACGCGGACAAGTGAGTGACACATGACTATAATAGAGCCACTTATTGACGATAACCGGATGATATAGAAAGCGATAGATAGACGACATCTTGACGATAACTGAGCGACAAGATAGAGCCCATGAGATCCCCTAACGACATTGTGAGACATGGGCAAATAATCGAATGATGGAAAAATTTTGACACGACGAAGCAGTATATTGAAGATCGTTAAGAAAGGTGAATATATGGACAGCCTGGAAGCATTGATCAAAGAGGGGCCTGACCCGCGCTATGCACTAAAATCCGTTGTGCTAGCGCGATTCGACGCCATTACCCAGGCGCGGCAAATGATGCGTACATGGTCAGAAATTGAAGTGGCTCTGGGCCTTGATGCTTCGCGGTGGAAGAGCCTTGCTGCATGTTATAAGCGTGTAGAGAAAGGACTGGCATCGGGAAAGCTGAAGCGGCCCACCAGTATTGGAGCAGTAAACAGGGTTCGCGGCAGCCATGGCGGATCGTCATCCATTGATCTAGATAAAGCATAGGGAGAACGGCAATGAAGAAGTTAATCATTTCACATGGTGACAAAGGCGGCGTGGGCAAAAGCATTTTTGCCATGCTCGCAGTAGATTATGCGTTGCATCGTAAAATGCCGGTTGCGGTGGTTGAAGGTGACGTCAAGATCGGCGATGTAGGCAAGCGTTACGATGGTGTTCCGAATGTTTCTACGTTGCGTCTGGATCTGGATAAATCCGGACGCGATGCGGAAAATGCCATAACGACGCTTTTTCGTCATCTGGAAGAAAGCGAGAGCGAAATCGTGGTGATGAACTCCCCCGCAAATGCCAAAAAGGCGCTGGATAGCAATGCGGAAATAATTGTTCCAGTGGCACGAGACTTGGGGTTTGAAATTTGTGTCGGGTGGATGGTGGGGATTGAAGAGTCCTCAGCGGTGATGGCTGTTGAATCGATAATATGTGATATGGCAGACCGGAAGATTGCGGTAGTTAACCGCCATGAATCGGAATATGACCCGGATTTTTTCTGGTTCACAAATCCGAAGTACAAAGATACATGGGTTAATTCAGGCGGGTTTTGTGGAGAAATTCCTGATCTGGCATCTCGGGTGGCTGCGAAGCTGAAAGAGCATCAAGGGGTGCCGTTGGCGGCATTGGCTAACAATAATTCACCGTTGCATATTGTGGATCGCCAGGTCATCAAAAATTGGCTCATGAAGGCTTGGGTAAATGCGGTCGTGCCGCTTGTCGAAGAGGGGGAAGGATCATGATTGCGAGGGATGAATATGATATTTTTGGCACCTTTTATACGTCGGTTGAAACACCGGAGACAGGTTACGATATTGCTGAATCGGGTCTGCCTCTTGAAGCCCATAAAGCCTTGGCGAGGTGGGCACATAAGTACAAAGTTAGCGATGACGATCCCGTTTACGCCGCGATCTTGGCTGTAAAGATTGCTGTGGACGCTGCTGTTTCTGGTGGGATTGCGGCAGACCTGGTTCACGCTGATCTTGCGGGGATTCCTGCACTCATGCAGAAGTCAATTCTCGATGCGTCTAAAGACTTGGAAGGGGATTTACGGAAAATCCTGACGGTTACTGGCGGCGAATGGATCATGAACCTGCAAATGCTGGTTAACCAGAGTGCTTTAGCGGGTGCAGACAAGTTACGGGCTGCGGCATCATCACTCAATTCAGACCTGCAAGGATTGATTGACAAAAGAAAGGATGACGGTATAAATGAGTGGGCAGCGGCGGCACAGAAAGCGGGTCATCACGCGGCGCAAAGTATAATGTATCGCAAACTAGTGACAAGTTCAGCAATGGTCATTGCGCTGGTTTTATTTACCTTATGCGTTGGCGCTGCCTTGGGCATCTCGGCATGTCTTGGTTTTGGTCTGGTACAAAAAATCGATGCGCGAATGTACGTTGTAAAATCTGTGGCCGCAGGTTATTCAATCCAAGCTGATCCTGACCGTGCCGGATATTTATTGATGACACCGCACCGTTAATAAGTGCGTTTTTTTTCGGAGAATCGGTCGCAAAGTGATGCGATCAGTTTCTCAATCACTGGGTTGGGGAATGCCCATTATGTTCTGCCTGGCTTCAGCTTCCACCTTGTCTTCGTCAAAGTCTTTCATATTCCACAAATTTTCAGTGACTTCCAGGGCATCGCGAGAAGATTCTTGCCCGAATTTTTCGGCGGCGGCCTGCAACTCTGCCACCACCCTCGCATGCCGACCAGTCCGCTCCAAGTGATGGGAGAGCACAGGTGCAAATTTTTCCAGCCATTCACTGTAGGTATCGTGTCTGGGTGCGGTTTTGGGGTTTGTCCCACGGTCCATAGAGTCTTTAGGTACCATGGGACAAACCCCCAGACGGCCATTTGTGCCCATGTCACGGCAGTCGACTTCAAGGTTCTTGCGTGTGATGGTCTGGCCTTTTGCGATCACGCGCTGGGCCGAATGAGTACATTGGTGTAAGGCTGCCTCATGCTCGGCATACTTACGTTCGTCATCGGTCTGAGCCTCATCAAGCACCAAAAATTCAATCTGGATGCCGTGCTCGGGTAAGCTGGCAACCGGCGTACCACCCATTTGATAAACTATACAGCCAGGGTGGTTAACACCCCGGACACGGCCGGCGGCCTGCAATCGGTATCCGTCCAGTACATTCTGGATAAATTCTCGGATTTCAGGTGTTTTGTGGAGTGCAGCGCGGGATTGCTGATCAAAATTTCCCACATTAACCCACGCGCCCTGCTCCCAGTCGTCTGTCCAATGGGGCAGGATGATGTCTACAGCACGCTCCTGCTGGCCCTGCTTCTGCTGGTCAGCATTACTAAAGGCGCGCCCATCAGGAGGATCATCTAACCACGTTGCTTCGAATTCGTCCATCGCGGCGCGCTCGGCGCGCTCGGCACGCTGAGCCAACAAAATTGCGCGAAACTCTTCCCACTTCTGGGCCAAGACAGGTCGGGGAATCGCGGGCTGATCCCAGATAATCAGGTCAAACCCGGACCAGTGGTCGTGTGCCTTCTCATGCCAGCCCCACCAGCCGATAGCGTGCTGTATGCTCAAATCCCATAACTCGACTTTATCCAGATCCTTCAGTTCCTGCACGGTTTTTCCTGATACTAATGCAAGTGCCCGGATCGCTTTCGGCCGCTGAGCAATGATGGCAATCTTGTGTGTGACACGCTTTCGATCTGTCAGCGCCTCGACAATGCCCTGGACTTGTTGCGCAATGCCCGCTTCATCAAGCTTCCCACGGTTGTCCCGCTGTGGTGCGGCGCGGAATCGACGGGGGTCTGAAATCCAGCGCAGCTGCTGATCAGCGATCACTTTATTGACCTCGCCGCCATGATGCTCGATTACGGATTTGATGGTTGGGTGAATTGTGGCATCTGCCAGAAGAAAAGGCTGGGAGTTGATGACATCAGAAAGAGCTGTGCTTTGGTAAACGGCCAGGAGTCGTCCATCCATGATGCTGAGGCTGCCAGTTTTGGCGGCGATGATGATTTCATGCGCGGCCCGCAGCGGTACACCGACAAGGGTCGTCCACCGACTCCATGAGGGCTTTTCCCAGGATTGTGTATGCTTGTCAGACAGGTCGCCGATCTGTTTTGCCATATCGATCAATGCGGCGGGCGCATCCACTGCGGCCCCGTGGGTTGCCGGGTTCTTACCTAAAGCTTCAGCTAAACCCACCATCAATGGCAGAATTTGCTGTAGGCACGCAAGCCCATCCAGGGCGTCGTCATCGTCGTCGTTATCGTGGAGAAGGGATTCTGCCTCAATTTCCGAGACCATGCGCTGAATTGACTCGATATATCCTCCGAAAGTCGCCAAATTGGCCAGATGGCTATGCGTCCAGTCTGCCGATTCATCATAAATGACGATGCGTTTGCCGTTTTCGGACTCCGCATCTCCCGGCCCGAAGCCTTGCGAAGTGCAGGTGATGACATGCCGCTGCCTGGCCGCCGCCATATGGTCAAGCCAGCAACGATCTATCGCGGAGGGAAGGAGTTCGGGCCTATCCATAAAAAACTGGACGACGTGTGCTGATGGTTCGGAGTTTTTTTCTTTTGCGATTCGCATCGCACGCTTGTTGCCATGCGCGCAATGCCCCGATGCGCATATCGTCGGTCCCCAGTGGTGCTCTTTTTCAGAAATCTGGATGCCCTCGGACATTGTAGGGCAATGCCAGTCCGCACCTGGCAGGTCCTCTCTACCGTGCCTCCAGAATGCCCCAGCCTTTTCATATTCAGAGCAAGCGGCTTTGTCTTTGGCAATGATGACAACAGGGATCTTGTTGGCCGACAATTGCCCTAAAAGCTGCCGAATCGCGTGCGATTTGCCCGTGCCGGTGGTGATTTCTTCAGCAATCGTGGGCGCTGGACCGTCGTCATTCCGCCATTTTTTTGCCTTATCAATAAAAGCAGCAATGCTCGATTGGACCGATCTACGGGCATCCTCAATCGCTGACACCGGGGCCAAGTTGCGCGGCGATTCGGCGGGGCGCACAGGCATGAGGCTGAAAGCCTCGGCTACGGTTTCATCGGGTTCCGGCTTCGGCATTTCCTGATCGCCACTGGCAATCGCCAGTGACAGGTGTGCGGTCAGCACATCCTTGGACATACCCTCTTTGGGATAATCGCCCCAGTCGGTGCCCTTGGGACCGCCTTTGGGTCCACGGTCTTCCGGCGCTGGCGGAATCGCGTAATGGGCTTTCAGCCCTGCGGCACGAAGTATTCTGACCGCCTTGGCACTGACTTTTTGGCCGGTCTGACTCTCGTCCCGGTCCACCAGCACCACTGCGGCAGAGGCTGCGGCGACCTGCTCCGCTGAAAGTGACTTTGCTTTTTCTGCCTGAACCTGTGCCCATTTGACAATCCCCCCCGCGCTATAGGTAACAATTCCAGGATATCCAGCGGACTGCACTGCACTTGCCACAGTTTCCCAACCCTCCCCCACAAATGTGATTTGGTGACAGTCACGGATCAACGGCACAGGCTGGATGCCTGCGGGCACCGGTAGGATGGCAACGCCTGCAGTATTCGTCCCTGCGGCAAATTTTCGATCAGTTTTATCTCCATTTTCACGAAGGAAAACGCGTTGTATGCCAACAATTTGCCCATTTTTTTTCATGGGCAATATCAGCAGGCCGTCCGAACTAATCCTGACCTGTGTGGACCAATGATCTAGATGCGCGAGACCAAGGCGGGCAGCCAGATATGTGCGAACGGTCGTCCGCTGCTGCTCCAGTTTTTGCCGTGCCAGGCCTTTTTGGCTAGCATTCAGCCCCTTATCCCACCCGGCGGGCATGTCCTGCGCATTGATACAGGTCCAGCTTGAAGACCACAGCTTTTGTGGAAAAAGTGAATTGTTTGCCTGCTGCTGACCACCTGCAGGGGCAGTCGCCCCTACCGGTGGTCGGGGGTTTATTGGGGTGAGATGCAGACTGTCAAGGAATCTGGCAATGGTGCCACCTTTGCCAGTAGCGGCATCCAGATACAGGCCACGCGAAGGCGTGATTTTGAGATGAAAATGACCGGCTCCGGCCAGGTCAGCATTGACCTGGCACCCCGCTATCTGATACGGAATATTGACAGAATCGAGGGCCTGTGTGACCTGTCCCTGAGTAAAAGTACGGATGGGGCGGCGGGCGATCATGCTCCACATCCGGCTGCCTGAACCACGACTTTGCAAGCTGCCGCAACCCGGGCGATGCTTTGGTGCATGGCTTGCCTGGTTATCCCAAACTTTTCGGCAGCTTGTGTCGGGGTAAGCTGATCCAGCAGCATGACCTGGATACGCTCACGATCCCGCGCTTTCACCCGAACCGCGTCGCTGCTGAGCAGAGTCTCCAGCAATTCAAGCTTTTGCTCGAGTTTCGCTGCTGCCTCAGCTGCTGCCTCAGCTTCGTTACTTCTCTCCTCAAGCATCCACGACATGTCGCCCCATTTTTTATGCTTATCCCCGGTGTTTCGATCCGGCATGGGGACATTTCGGCCGTCGCGTGGCGGCAGGAGTATATGACAGGTGTTGCGTTGCTCTTTGGCATCCAGCAATTTGATTTCACTGGAATTTTCGGCAAGCCATGCGGCTGCTTCGGCTTGCTGTGCAGCGAGACAGCGGGCGGACGGCTGGAAAACTGTTGACTTGGAGTCGTTCCGCCTCATTTCACACCGCCTTTGCCCGTGCTCTGGGCAATACGGGGGCGGCCAACTTTGCGCTTGGCAGGTGCAGGGACTGGTGCGAGTGTGTGGCGGGGAAGATGCTCAAGCCAGTGCTGGACATTTTCTGGTGTCCAGCGAGGACCGCGGGCACCGGGTACAGTGATCGTGAGCGGAAGGGTGTGGGGGTTAGAGCTATATCTGTTCTGAAGAGTTTTTACAGAAACCCGTAGCAGCTTTGCGAGTGCCGCATAGTCAAAAAGGGACGGTAGGGATCTCTCCGGCTCAGGGTCTGCGTCGTTACCATCATCGGATTTCATGGATGAACGGTTCCCTTCGCCAGCATGGCGAACTCGGCGGGGTTGATGAGTCCGGCGAGCGACGAGGGGTGCGACAGCTGAGGCGTTGCGTTTGGCTAAACGTGCCTGCTTAATCTCACACAGCAAGGTTTGCTGCTGGGCTGTAATACTTCGCAGCTTTTTATAACTCGTCGGAGGTACCCCATAGATTGGGCAATCTGGGTCATCTTCCGTGCTAAATATTTGATGTGATAGCGCTAGCAACTTCCACGATAACCGCTCCATCTCAGCTTTTAAAGGTAAGTCTTTATCATCGGAGTAAGTGTGTTGCATTTTATTATCCTTCATGTCTCTGTCCAGAATCCTGCTTTGCCGACTTTTTCATTCGGATGGGTGACGCAGGACTCGAAAGCCAACCATGCACATCATAATAGTCCGTTTTACGGATATCGCAAAATAAAAAACAAGATTCTGCGCGACGTCATCGCATATGATGCGTTTTTATGATGAGCACGAATAGTCATATTAGTCATATTTTAAACACTTATTTGACACATAGCCTGTTCGGGTATGCACTGACGCACATACAAATAATAACGTTCATAATCAGTATGATGACGATGTTTTATTGGAAAATTATAGGCGATGTGAGATTTTTTTAAAAATGGTTGTTGATCGACATCACATCGATTTTTTGGGGGATGCGGTCGGTGCCTACGTGCTCCGAAGAAGATTGTGCAGATACTGAAGATACTAATCACTCTGTAGGTATTAAAGCGTGCGGTATCGGCGAAAGCAGCTTTGGATCAGAAGTCCTTTGATGTATGGGTATTTTGCAAGCACGTAGGGAAACATGAAAACGAAGGAATGATAATTCGCCATGTTAATAATCAAGTTCAGCCAGAATGAAAATGCCCTGCAGTAAGCTTCTTAAGCAAAGACGGAATGATGACAAAATGACGATAAGGAGCATCGTATAAAACATTGGAGCGCATATGGAAAAGCACCTGCCGTCATGTATCCTCTGCAATCCATGGGGGCTCTTCGTCAGATTGAGTGGGTAGGGGGTAGAATGCTGTGGAGCAGTCGCGCCCTGAATAGGAGTTAGATGATAGTCCCGGAAGAGCTGTTTTCTCTCGCGTTAGGATTGGTTCCGCCGTGGTTGGTGGATCATGTGACTTTCACGGTGGAGGAAAAACGCCTGGATCTGCACATCAACTTTCCCAAGGGCAGTCGCTTTGCTTGCCCCGTCTGTGGTGAGGAGTGTCCGGTACATGACACCCGTGACCATACCTGGCGGCACATGGATTTCTTCCAGCATGAAGCCTATCTCCATGCCCGCGTACCTCGTGTGAAGTGCCCGGAGCATGGAGTGCATCAGATATCTGTTCCCTGGGCACGGAAAGGCTCGCATTTCACCCTGCTCTTCGAAGCGCTG
>AOMP01000012.1_pt1 | contig 19133 bp, 23 predicted proteins | sample 537838 | NCBI WGS metagenome assembly AOMP01 (sample SAMN02954329, study PRJNA184676) | mine drainage metagenome | biome: terrestrial; feature: Kristineberg Mine; material: mine stream; isolation source: low temperature acidic, metal-polluted mine stream | place: Sweden: Kristineberg Mine
GCCAAAGTTGTGGCGGCAGTCCCTCACGCAAAAGATGGGTGAGCAATAAAGGCGCTTCATCACCGGCATCCAGTTGCTCTTCAAGGACGGGTTCTTTACGTGTCGGTATGCTTGCCATGGGTGTGTCTCCAGTCAGACTTCCAGGGGATGCACCTGCATGGTGAATCCCGCATTCTTTAATCGTTTGTAGCGTTCTCTGGCAAGGTTGCGAGTCTGCTCGGCGACAGGAATGAAGTCGATAAGCCGCTCGCATGCAGGGACAGGTGTCGGCAGTTCGTCCAGTCCGCAGAGCACTAATGCCTTGCTCTGCAGGGGCCAGATGCCGCCATCATGGATGCGTATTGATTCTCCTGCACCCCGGATATGGGGCACAAAAGCACCAGCCTGGAAAGTCCAGAGAAGATCATCCATGATCTGCCCCGTCTCCACGTCCGGGCACAGGATATCTGCTTCTCCCATGACCTGCCAGACTTTCGCAATCACCCGGCACATACCGCGCTGCTGCTCGTGCAGGGTGAGCAGCAGCGGCGGCAACGCATAAAACGAGGCGATGGGCAAACGGTGGTCCTCTCAGGCCACCTGCCGCGCTCGTCGCAGCAAATACTCTACCAGCAACGGCACCGGACGGCCCGTCGCCCCTTTATTCTCACCGCTCTTCCACGCCACCCCGGCGATATCGAGATGCGCCCAATGATATTTTTCGGTGAAGCGCGCGAGGAAGCAGGCGGCAGTGATGGTCCCTGCTGGCCGACCGCCGACATTGGAGAGGTCCGCAAAAGAGCTCTTCAGTTGCTCCTGGTATTCGTCGAAAAGCGGTAGCTCCCAGGCCCTATCCATACTTTCCTTGCCGGCGGCAACAAGCGCATGGACGAGTCCTTCGTGGTTGCCGAGCACGGCCGCGGTTTGGTGCCCCAGAGCGATGACACAGGCGCCGGTAAGGGTGGCCATATCGATCACTACGTCCGGTTTGAAACGCTCAACATAGGTTAACGCATCGGCGAGGATCAGCCGTCCCTCGGCATCGGTGTTGATGATTTCCACGCTCAGGCCGTTCATGCTCTTATGGATGTCGCCGGGCTTGGTCGCCTGTCCGTCGGGCAGATTCTCCGAAGCGGGTACCACGGTAATGACGTTGAGCGGGAGTTTGAGTTCCGCCGCCGCCTGAATAGCCGCCAGAGCTGACGCCCCGCCGCACATGTCATATTTCATCTCATCCATCTTGTCGGCGGGCTTCAGGGAGATACCGCCCGCATCAAAGGTGAGACCCTTACCGACCAGAACGATAGGTGCCTGATCCTTGGCGCCACCGCAATATTCAAGAATGATCAGCCGGGGTGGCTGCCGGGACCCGTTGGCGACGCCGAGGAGCAAATGCATTCCCAGGGCTTCCATGGCATCCGGACCGAGGATGGTGCTTTTGATGCCCAGGCGCTGGGCCATGGCCTCCGCTTGCTCGGCGAGCCAGACAGGGGTGCAGATATTTCCCGGTTCGTTGGCTAGATCTTTGGCCCAGGCGACGGCCCGTGCCGTCGCGTGGGCTTGTGCTGCGGCACGCTGAACTTCTGCCAGTTCGGTAGTGTTGCCTTCAGAAACGATGAGTTGCAGGGTATCAAAGGCCCGTCGCGGCTTATCTGCGGGCTTTTTATGCTGGTCAAAGTGATAATCGGCCTCGGCCATCGCCTGAACCAGAATTTTAGCGAGGGCCGCTGCGGAACGATGGACCACAGGGGTATCCAGCAGATGTAAGCTGACTCGGCTGATGCGGGCAGTTTGCAAAGCGCTTGCGGCAGCGAGCGCGGCTTTGCGAAATTGACCATCCTTGATTTTGCCATGGATACCGAGGCCGAGGACAAGCACCCGTACAGCGGCAATTTTCGGCACCTGATAGAGCATCTGCGTTTCGCCACAGGCACCGCTGAAATCTCCGGTATGGAGGAGGGCCTGGAGGACGCCGCCACTGGCCTGATCAATCAGCGTGGCAGCGGGGTTCAGTATGCCGCCTTCATACACTCCGATGACCACACAGTCGTTCTTGTCGGTGACTGGGTTCCGGCACTGTACGGCTATCTCCACGGCGGTTCTCCTGATAATCTGTAGGCAAGGAATTCAAAATGACGTTAAGAGATGGAAAATAAGCCCCAATGGCACCGGGAATCAAGTCTTGCGAGTAATCCTCAGGGGTTGTCCGCTTGACGCGTATCCATATGCAGCTCGTGCGGAACATCACGACCTCTTTTCTGGTGACCTGCCTGGTGGTGCTTGCCATCCTGGCTATCGGCCAGGTGACCCAGTTGTTGAGGCAGGTCGCTTCTGGCCAGTTGCCGTTATCGATTGTACTGCGATTACTGGGTCTGGCAGTGCCTACGCTGTTGGTCATGGTATTGCCGCTGGCCTTTTTCTTCGCGGTTTATCTGGTGTTCAGTAACCTCTATCGTTCCAATGAGATGGTGGCCATTCGCAGTACCGGCACCGGGCTGTCGGGACTGCTGCCGTCCGTCGCGGTAGTGGCGGCAGGCGTCTTTTGCCTGGAACTGATGTTGTCTCTTGCCTGGGCACCCGGTGCGCAGCGCCAGTTACAGTCTGAATCTGCGCGCCTGGCCAATGCTGCGGCCGAGGCCATGCTGCAGCCCGGCAGTTTCACGAATTTACCCGGCAATCGGGTTATTTATGTAGGGCAAGCCGTGGGTAAAAACAGTCACCGCTTCCGCGAGATATTTTTGTCTATTGCCCAGGGTAATCAACTGGACTTGGCGACGGCGGCTTACGGGGAGATCAAACCCGGTCAGGACGGTGCCCTGACCCTGGTGCTGGTGGATGGCCAACGCTATCTGGGGCAGCCAGGGCAGGACGGGTTCAAAGTCCTTTCCTTCGCGCACTATCGGGTGTTGCTGGGCAATCCGGTCACTGGCGCCGCCCAGCCGGGTGGTATCAGCTGGGGGAGCGCCTCTCTCTCTCAGCTTGGGCGTCACCTGCGGGGCCCCGAGATGCGCTTCGCAGTAACCGAGTTGGAGTGGCGCCTGCTCTGGCCGCTGGCGCTGCCGCTATTGGCTTTACTGGCTATTCCGCTGGCTTACAGTGAGCCCCGGGGGGGTGGACGGGCGGCAGGCATGCTGGTAGGCATACTGTTTTTGTTGGCGATCAATAACATCGTGATTTATGTCAAAGAGCACATGATGAGTGGCAGGATGCCAATTTTTCCCGGATTATTTTGGGTACTCCTGTTGCTTTTGGTGGTGGCCGTGTACACCTTTTTCAGGCGCAGTCGCGATCTGCCGATTTTCCCCATGTGGCCGCGGCCGCGCGCGTCATGAAACGCGCCGACCGATTGTTGTTTCGTGGCATGTTGCTGTATAGCAGCCTCGTGCTGATTATGCTTCTGGCGCTGGTTTACATCGCCCAACTGGTTGCCAAATCCTCCGGACCGGGGCATGGAGCCTGGTCTATGACGCGGCTGCTTTCCTACACTGCTTTGCAGTTGCCAGACGTGGCTTATGATTTGATTCCACTGGCCTTACTGCTCGGTGCACTGGTCTGGATGAGTATCCTGAGCGGCCATTCTGAGGTGATCGCCTTACGCATGTTGGGGTGGTCGGTCTGGCGTCTGGAGCAGCCGCTGTTGCTGGTCGGGGTGTTGGGCGCTGGCCTTATGTTCGCTCTGGGAGAATGGGTAATACCGGTTACCTCACCGGCTGCCGAGGCCATGTGGGCCAATACTGATGCGCCAGGTGCGGGATTCCACAATATGGGGGCGCAGGGGCTCTGGTTGCGCTACGGTGCGCAGATTGTCCAGATTGGTGCAGTGGGTGATGGCGGGAAGATTTTGCAGAATCTGCATATCGCCTGGGTACGCCAGGGTATGGTGGGGGTGGATGCCATGACAACAGCCAGCGCAGCGACATTCAAGGAGGGGCACTGGAGCTTGCACCATGTCCAGATTTTCGCAATTACGCCCGATCAGATACGGGTGACCCGTGTTGCGGAGATGCCCTGGTCAGTACCGCTCCTTCCGGCCACCTTGCGTAGCTTTGCGCATCCGACACGAACCATGACGCTGTTGACCCTGTGGCAAAGTTATCGGGCTTTGCAGAGCGGCGCACTGAATATGAATCGTGTTGCCCTCGCCTTCTGGCGCAGAGTGAGTTATCCATGGGTGGGTCTGGTGATGATCTTGTTGGCGGTACCTTTTGTGACGCGCAATCCGCGCGGCGGTGGGCTGGCCGCGCGGATTATGGCGGGGCTGGTGTTGGGGCTGGGATTTCATTTCCTCACGGAGATGTCGGGATATATCAGCGTCTCCGGCGGAATACCCCCTTTAGCCGCTACTTTCTTACCTATTGCGTTCTTTGCGGCGGTCGCCGGGCTTTTGCATCGTTTCACTTGATCGCGGCGTTACGTTGGCGAATCAATTCCTGATCAAATGCGTTGTCGAGTTCCTGTGAGAGTTTGAGCACTTTGCGGAAGAGGCGCGGATCCGCGTCATCCGCCTGGGTACGCAGACGTAAGCGGGCAAGACCATCAAAACTGTGGGCGCGATCGACCGGGTCGTTGGCCGATTGACACTGGTTGCCTTGATAGAGGGCGTTGAGCACTTCAGCGGTCAGCGCATCGTCGAGTTTGTCTTCCTGTGCTGCACGGAGTGCTGCCTCCGGGGCCATGTCTTCGAGGAAGGGATATCCCAGATGCTGATTGAGAAATTGTACAAGTTCTTGATAGGTCATGGTGGACTCCGGGCTTAGAGAGAGCGGGGCATGCCGTCGTTGAGGGAAGCATCACACGCTTCGGCGACACGTTGAAAATAATATTGCAAATCGATGGGTATGGTCACGCCGTCGAGTAGACGCAACAGGTGAAAGTCGGCCGTCAGGACGATATCGATCAGCGACAGGGTGCCTGTGTAATAGCGCTGTTTGGCGAGCACTTTGCCGAGTTCACGTAGACGTCCGCGGTTTTCCAGTTGCTGATAGGCGCCATAGCGATCGTTGGCGAGGGATTCTATAGACTGCTGAAAACGGCGTTCACATTCCTGCCGGTAAAACGCCATATCTTCGGGATCGCTGCAGATTTCTTCATAGGCGGGGAGGACTGAGGCAATAAGACGGTCACGGAGTGCGGTCAGTCCCGCCCGCCACTGTACAAAAGCCTCCCATTCGGCTGCTGGAATACTGCTGTGCAGCGCCGGGCTATCTGGATAGCGTGCATCCAGGGCGGCCAGTTCAGCGAGTTTTCCCTGCTGGGCCTGACCGTCTGCATGCACCAGCACCGGCAGTTCGGCAAAGCCCAGATCAAAAGCGCTTTCCTGGTCGCGCAGGGCGCAGGGATGATCGTTCCAGTGCAGGCCTTTGGCGCCAAGGACCATGCGCAGCATCTGGCCTTCCACGGCGGACCAGTGGTGGTAGAGCGTCGGCCCGGTCGTGTTTTCCGGCACGCGTCAGTTTATCCGGCGCACTGCAGGACGTGATGCCACTGGCTGACCGTGATCGGCAAGATAGACAGGCGATTACCTTTGCGGATGAGTGGGCTGTCTAAAAACTCTGGCATGGTACGCAGGCTGTCCAGCGCAATGTGATGCGCAAAAGTCTGGCGGTAAGCCACATCTACCAGGTCCCAGCGCGGTTGCTGGAGGCTGGACGCCGGGTCGTAATGGTTGCTCTGCGGATCGAACTGGGTGGGGTCTGGATGCGCGGTGCTGACTACTTCAGCGGTTCCGACGATGCCGGGGACGGGCACGCGCGAATGATAAATGAAGACCCCGTCCCCTATCTGCATGCTGCGCAGGAAATTACGGGCCTGATAATTGCGGATGCCGTCCCAGGGTTCTTGCCCGCGCTGCTGCAAGTCCTGCAAGGAGAAGGCGTCCGGTTCGGTCTTCATTAACCAGTAGGCCATGCGGTCAATCCAATGTTACGGGATGGCCGAGACGCCGGCTCAGCAGGCGGCTGACGGCATCCTCCAGGGATTCCCCAGTCTGGCTATTCCGCCATGTGCCATCCTGCTGCGCGAAACGCGCCGGACCATCGCTGCAAGCCAGCCAGACTTGTTGCACCGCTTCCTGACGATTGATGATGATCTGACTATCATCGGGCAGGAGTAAAGTGAGTACGCTGTCCACGAGATCGCTCTCCACTTCGGGAGCACTGGCTTCTATTCGGCTCAGCAGATCATTGAGGGTATTTTCGACGGTGACGGCGAAGCTCTGTGCGTTCATGTGGGGCTATCCTCGGTCATCGCTCTATGATGAGACCTGCCGGGCTGCAGGGCAAGTTGTCGTCGGCGTGCCGGTTCCGCAGGAAGGCTTTATGGACGCGGAGCACGATGCAGTATCTTCAGGAAGGACTCCCCGTAAGCCGCCAATTTGCGCGCGCCGATGCCGGGGACGGTAGCCAGCCCCTCCAGGTCGCGGGGGCGCCGTTGCAGCATTTCCATGAGGGTGGCGTCGTGGAAAATGACGTAAGGAGGCACGCCCTGCGCCAGGGCCAGTTCGCGGCGATGCTGGCGCAGGGCTTCCCAAAGATCGGCATCCTGGAGTGCGACTTCCGGGCGTTTGTCGCGCTGTTTGGGTGTCGTGCTTTCATGCTGGCGCAGCGTCAGTTTTTCCTCGCCGCGCAGGAGCGGACGACTGCTCGGGCTGAGGCGCAGGCCACCGTGACCCTCGGCATCGACTTCCACCAGTCCACGCAGTAAGAGATGGCGAAAAAGGGCGCGCCAGGCGTTGGCGGAGAGTTCTTTGCCAATGCCGTAGACGGTCAACTGGTTATGGCCCCATTGCTGGATGCGCGGGTCTTCGCGGGCGAGAAGCACGTCGACCAGATATTGCACCCCGAAGCGTTGACCGGTCCGATGGATGGCAGAAAGGGCTTTCTGGGCAGCGACGGTGGCGTCCCAGGTGGCAGGGGGTTGCAGACAATTATCGCAATTGCCACAGGGCAGGGCGAGGTGCTCGCTAAAGTAGCCGAGCAGGGTCTGCCGTCGGCAGTCGGTGGTTTCGCAAAGGGCGAGCATGGCGTCCAGTTTGTGCCCTTCCATCTGTTTGCGTGGCAGGTCGGCTTCCGATTGCTGAATCATTTGCCGTAACTGCACCACATCCTGCAGGCCATAGTGCATCCAGGCCTCGGCGGGCAGTCCGTCGCGTCCGGCGCGGCCGGTTTCCTGATAATACGCCTCAATGCTCTTGGGCAGATTCAGATGGGCGACGAAGCGGACGTTGGGCTTATCGATACCCATCCCGAAGGCGATGGTGGCGACCATGATTACCCCTTCATCCCGCTGAAAACGTTGCTGGTTGCGGCGCCGCTCGTCGGCGCTCAGGCCGGCGTGGTAAGGCAGGGCGCCGAGTCCCTCGCCTTGCAGCCATTCGGCCACTTCTGCGACGCGCTTGCGGGACAAGCAGTAAACGATGCCCGCCTCGCCCGCATGGCGGTCGCGGATGAAGCGCAGCAAGGCGTTGCGCGCGCCCTGACTACCGCTGTGGATGTGGTAACGGATATTGGGGCGATCGAAGGAGCGGATAAAGACGGCAGCCTTCTGCAACGCCAGTCGCTCGATGATTTCCTGGCGGGTTTTCGAGTCGGCGGTAGCGGTAAGGGCGATCCGCGGTACCTGGGGAAAGCGCTCATGCAGCACCCGGAGCTGCAGGTATTCCGGGCGAAAGTCGTGGCCCCACTGGGAGACGCAGTGGGCTTCATCGATGGCGAAAAGATTGACGGTGCTTCTTTGCAGCAGGGCGAGGGTGCGCTCCTGTAGTAAGCGTTCCGGGGCGATATAGAGCAGATCAATGGTGCCTTGCAGCAGTGCCTCTTCGGTGGCACGCGCTTCTGCGGGGCTGGCGCTGGAGTTCAGGGCGGCAGCCGCTACGCCTGCCTGACGCAGGGCATTGACCTGATCTTCCATGAGCGCTATCAACGGAGAAACCACCACGCCGACGCCTGCCCGGGCGATGGCGGGAATCTGATAGCACAAGGATTTGCCGCCCCCGGTGGGCATGAGCACCAGCGCATCTTTGGCCGCCATCAGGGTCTGGATCACCTCTTCCTGTGGCGCCCGGAAGGCATCATAGCCGAAGGTGTGGCGGAGTATTTCCAGGGTGGATACCAATTTTATTTGTTACCCGGTTGCGCAAACATCGGGCAGGATGTCTGATAAATCACGGGTTCTGTGCCATCAATACGGGCGGCGCTGAGTTGGCGGCCCCAGACGCAGCCGCTGTCCAATGCCAGCAAACGTGGCTGCACCAGCAGACCTTGGGTGGCCCAGTGACCGCAGATGATGGCGCCAGAAGTCTGCTTTTCAAAAAACCGCTGGTGCCAGGGCGCAAACTCATGGGCAGTGTCCTTGGGCGGTGTGTTGGGCCAGCTGAAAAAGCCTTTGGCGGTCACGTAACGGGCTCGGGTGAATACGGCGACCCGGAAACGCTGTGCCTCTTCCTCGTTGCGGCAATCCTGCCAGCGGTTGGGTGCCGGCGCTGCCCAGAGAGAGCGCATGAAGCGCCGCCAGTGACGATCACGCAAGGCATTTTCGACGGCATCGGCATGGCCGCGCGCCGTGGCCATGTCCCAGTCGGGATGGATGGCGGCGTGGACCATGGTCCATCCCAGTTGCGGATCAGTGTGCAGCAACGGGCTGCTGCGCAACCACTCCATCCATTCGTCTACCTGGGGGTCGGCCAGCAAGCGGGCGAGGGTGTCATTTTTTTTGCCGGGATGATGCCCGCCCAGCGCGCGAGTGCGTATAAATCATGGTTGCCGAGGACGATCCGCACGCGCTCGTGCCAGGTGTAAAGTCGGTTGATGACGGCGTGGCTGTCCGGCCCCCGATTGACGAGGTCGCCCGCCAGCCAGAGCTGGTCTGTTTGCGGTGTGAAGCCGATTTGCTCCAGCAGAGCGCTAAAGGGTGCATAGCAACCCTGCAGGTCGCCCATGGCATAGATGGCGGCCATATTTTAGAGCGTGATGACCTGATCAGAGCGCTTCATCTGGCGAACGAGGGTTTTCATGCTCGCCACTTTAATACCGGGAATCAAGGCCCGATGTTCAGCCGTATGCAGCCATTCGAGGCCAATCACATGAATTTCGGCCCCTAATTCTTGAACCTCCGCGATGAGGTCGTGGTGGACACGTCGCCGCGCTCCCAGATCTTCCGAATGGAGTGCTAGTGATGCGGCCCCTTCAGCCAGAAATACACTGACCACGATCTCATCGGCGACGGCTGCCGCTGCCATGCGCAGGCCTTGGAGAACGGGGTTGCCACTGGCGTCCGGGTGGGATCTGATGAGAATGGTCCAGTACATGGTCTTTACGCTCTTTGTCATCTGTAACTCTTCAAAAACTTGCAGGTTGGCGTCCCGCTTTGACGATGGATGTGTGTATAAGCTTAGCATAAAAATGCCCAGAGGAAGATTTTGTCTGGCATGGTGCCGGCGCGCGCTTGACCCTTGTCGTAGTCACCGATATAAATCGATTTTGGAAATATCCAATGGAGAACAACGATGCGACTTTGGATGCGGAGCGTGTTGTTTATGGCATCGTGCATGATCCCGGTGTTTGCTAGGCTGCCCATGGCAGGCCAAATGGGAACGCCACTTGCGTGATGCGGCGACTTTCGCCATTGGCGCGTCACGCCAGCCACCCGCACGTTGGCTGGCGCCGCTGACGGCGGCCGCTGTGCTGGTTTTTCTGCTGGCGCCCTTTGCGGCACTGGTTTTTGCCACGGACTGGCATGATTTTCACTTCGCTCCCGGTGATCTCGGCGCTATCCGGGTTTCCCTGCTGTATAGCGGTCTGGCGCTCATGCTGGTGGTGCTGGCGGGGACGCCACTCGCCTGGTGGCTGGCGCATTGTCATTATCGCGGCAAATGGCTGGTGGATGCGTTGCTCTTGCTGCCGCTGCTGACACCGCCTCTGGCTATGGGTATTTTGCTGAGTTCCTTTTACGGACCTTATGCACCGGTGGGTGGCTTGTTCCGGCAGGCGGGGCTCTATCTGACCAATACCGCACCAGCCTTTGTGCTGGCACAGATCTACGGGGCCATGCCCTACTATGTACTGGCGGCGCGGGCGGCCTTCGAGGGGGTATCTGAAGAGCTGGAGCAGATCAGCCGTACCCTGGGGCGCAACCGCTGGCAGACCTTTTGGCTGGTGACGCTGCCGCTGGCACGTCTGGGGCTGACGGCCGGGGTAGCGCTGGCCTGGGTACGCGCTATGGGAGAGTTTGGTATCGTGCTCATTGTGGCGTATTTCCCGCAGGGTATCCCGGTCAAGCTTTGGGTCAATCTGCAGGATATCGGATTGAGTGCGGTTTACCCCCTGCTCTGGGTTTTCTTTCTGGTCGCGCTGCCTTTACCGTTGTGGTTGGGGTTGCGCTCGCGTCGGCAGGGGATGTTTTGATGGTGCTGTGCTAAACCCATGGACATTCGCTATCAGTTAGAAAAGCCGGTCATGCTGGATGTGCAGATGCAAGTGCGGGATTTCACCGTTCTCCTTGGTCTTTCCGGAGAGGGCAAGACGGTGCTGCTGAAGGCCATCGCTGGCTTGATTCCAGCGCGTGGGCATCCTTTCGCCGGACTTGCTGCCGAGCGGCGGCCCATCGGCTATTTGCCGCAAGGTTATGCACTTTTCCCGCACCTGCGGGCTTGGGAGAATGTCGCTTTTCCGTTGCCCAGGGGCGCCGGTCGCCGTGCGCAGGCGATGAATTTGCTCACGCGCGTGGGGCTTGCCGACCTGGCGGAGCGCTATCCGGCGGCGCTCTCCGGCGGGCAACGCCAGCGGGTGGCGCTCGCCCGCGCTCTGGCCCGGCGTCCTGAATTGCTGCTGCTGGATGAGCCCACTTCGGCGCTGGATATGGCCACCCGCGATGAAATTCTGGACGAACTCATCCGTGAGGTCCACGACTTTGGGGTGCCGGTGCTGGCCGTGAGTCATGATCCACACCTGGCGATGCTCGCCGATCATATGGCCGTATTGCTGGATGGGCGCGTTGTGCAGGAGGGACCTCCCCGTGAAGTGTTTGCGCGACCCGCCACGATGAGGGTGGCACGTTTGCTGGGGTTTCGTAATTTCCTGACGGGACGCGTTGCGGAGATAGAGCGATCCGGAATGGTGGTGGCAGGAGCCGACTGGCGTTTGCGTGCCGGCTTGCAGCACGGCATGCATCCGGGTATGGCGGTGACCGTGGCCATTCGTTCCGAGGATCTCGTGCCGGGCGAAGCGCTGGGTGGAGCGGCGCCGAATGTCCTGAATTTGAAGGTCGCGGCACTGCGCGAGGAGGGGGTTGCCTTGCGCGTCAGAATGGAGGGCACTTTGTGTCTCGATATGCTGTTACCGCGCATGCAGTGCGCAGGCCGGTCGCTGGTGGTAGGCACCGAGCTGTGGGTGCAGGTGGCACCAGAGCATGTGCACGTAATGGCGGAGTAATTGACAGCAGGGCATTCAGCCCTGCTGTTGCCGCGCCGGGCGGCTTTTCGTGGTGTATTGATATTGACAGAGCTGGGCGATGGCGCCAAAATACGCCACTTAATTTCCCGCAGACGCGGGATTGTAGATATGGAGAGTACAAAGTTGGCCAATACAGCTCAGGCGCGCAAGCGCGTATTACAAAATGAAAAACGGCGCTTGCACAATGCCAGTCTGCGCTCGCGCCTGCGCACTTATGTGAAGGGTGTGCTGAAGGCCGTTCATATCGGCAATCAGGAGCAGGCACGCACGGCATTGCGCGCTGCGGAGTCGGTCATCGACAAGACGGTGAGCAAGGGTGTGGCACACCGCAATATGGCAGCGCGCACCAAGAGTCGGCTCTCGGCTCGCGTCAAAGCCATGGGTAACGTCGCTGGGTAAAGACAGGTAAGCTCCCGCAGCCCGTGCGGGATACAGAGCAGAGGGGGCGATCCGGTTGGGTGGATCGCCCCCTCGCTTTTGTGCGTGGCGGAGGTGCTTATCAGGTTTTGCCGAGCATTCCCCGCAGCCGGGCGAAGGCGGCAGCCGGATCCATTTCTTCTTCGGGGTCCTGATCGCCCTGCCAGTCCAGGTGCTCTTTAGGGATTTCCTGGAGGAAGCGGGACGGCTTCGGATGGATATCCTGGCCGTAGCGGCGGCGTTTGCGACAGAGACTCAGCGTCAGTCGGAAGCGGGCGCGGGTCATGCCCACGTAGAAGAGGCGGCGTTCTTCTTCAATCTGCTCCGGGGTTTCGCTGTTGCGGTGCGGCAGCAGTTCTTCTTCGGCACCCACCAGAAACACCTGGGGAAACTCCAGCCCTTTGGCGGCGTGCAGGGTGGACAGGCGCAGTACATCACGGTCGTCGTCCTCCGCGCGCTCCAGTACGTTGAAGAGCATCAGGCGGTTGAGTATTTCCGCGAGGGTTTGCGGGCCCTCGTCCTGTTCTTGCAAGCGCTGCATCCAGCTCAGAAGTTCCTGAATATTCTCCCAGCGCCGCCCTACCTCTTTTTCGTCACCTTCATTCTGTAAATACTGCAGATAGCCGATTTCTTCGGGTAGGCTCTGCAAGGCCGGGATAAGCTCGGCTTTGTCCACTTCGTCGGCCTTAAGATTCACCCAGCCGGCGAAGCTGTGCAGGGCAGTGCGCGCCTTTTCAGGTAACTCCAACGCCTCTTCCCAGAGCGCGGCGAAGAGCGAGAGATTGCGTTCCTTGGCGAAGGCGCCCAGGCGCTCCAGGGTGCTGCTGCCGATGCCCCGCCGTGGGGTGTTGACCGCACGCAGGAAAGCGGGATCATCGTCAGGGTTGACCAATAGCCGCAGGTAGGACAAAAAGTCCTTGATTTCACTGCGTTCAAAGAAGGAGAGGCCGCCGGATATCTGGTAAGGAATCCGGGCATTGCGCAGGGCCGCTTCAAAAGGGCGGGCCTGGTGGTTGCTGCGATACAAAATGGCGTAATCGCGGTATTCCCCCTGCCGTTGAAAGCGGTCGCGGAGTATGGCGTTGACTACTTGCTCTGCCTCGTCAGTCTCATTGGCACAGCGCAGGGCGCGGATGCTGTAGCCATCGCCCAGCGTGCTCCACAGGCGTTTTTCAAAGAGGTGAGGATTTTGCGCAATGACCGCGTTGGCGGACTGGAGAATGCGGCCGGTGGAACGGTAGTTCTGTTCCAGTTTGACCACCTTGAGGTTCGGAAAATCCTGCGCGAGCCGATGCAGGTTGTCCGCAGCCGCGCCCCGCCAGGAGTAGATGCTCTGGTCATCATCTCCCACCGCTGTCAGGTTGTGGCGGGTGCCCAGCAGCGTCTGCACCAGGCGGTACTGCGCCCCGTTGCTGTCCTGATATTCATCCACCAGCAGGTAGCGGATGCGGTCCTGCCAGTCGTGGCGGGCTTCTGCGTTGTCTTGCAGCAGGCGGGTGGGCAGGAGGATGAGGTCATCCAGATCCACCGCGTTGCAGGCACTGAGGGAGCGCTGATATGGCGCGTATATATTGGCGGCCTCCTGGCCGAGACGGTCATCCGCATGCGCTTCCTCGGGGAAGAAACCGTCATTCTTGAAGCGGGAGATACGTGCCTGAATGGCTTCGGCGAGATCGCTGGGGCCGTTGGCCTCGCGCAGCAGGTTGCGCACCATCCCCAAGCTGTCGCCAGGGTCAATGACGCTGAAGTTGCCGCGATAACCCAGGCGCTCGATGTCTTTGCGCAGGATTTGCAAGCCGAGATGATGAAAGGTGGAAACCATCAGGCCTCGGCTGTTATGGCCCTGCAAAGCCTCCGCGACGCGGTTTTTCATCTCGCGGGCGGCCTTGTTGGTGAAGGTCACGGCGCAGATGTGTTTGGGGGCTATCTGCTGCTCTCGGATGAGATGGACGATTTTCTGAGTGATGACCCGGGTTTTACCCGAGCCGGCCCCGGCCAGCACCAGCAAGGGGCCGTGGATGTGTTTTACCGCTTCCTGCTGTGGCGGGTTGAGTTCTTCAGCCATGGGCATTAGGCAGGGCTAAGCTGCAGCAGCTAATTATCGACTGCCAATGTGCTTTTGGGTGATTCGGAGAAGCCACCCTTATAGGCCCACCAGATCACCAGCGGGCCGAGAATAATCATGGGCACCGATAAGACCTGACCCATGGTGTAGGGACCGAAGACAAAGCCCAACTGAATATCCGGCTGCCGCGTGTACTCCACGATGAAACGGAAGAGGCCATAAAAGAGGACAAACATGCCGCCGACGGCACCGGCAGGACGCGCTTTACGGCTGTAGACGGCGAGAATCAGCAGGAGCAGAACGCCCTCCAGCAGAAATTCATAGAGTTGCGAGGGCTGCCGGGGCTGCGGACCACCAGCGGGGAAAACCATGGCCCAGGGGAGATCGCTGACACGACCGAAAAGTTGATCGTTGATAAAGTTGGCGAGACGTCCCAGACCCAACCCGATAGGTACGGCTGGCGCGATGAAGTCCAGCGTCGGCAGAAAGGCATGCTGTTGATGGCGTCGTGCAAATGCCCAGCAGGCGATGACGACGCCCAGGAGACCGCCATGAAAGGACATGCCGCCATCCCAGATGGCCAACATTTTCAGTGGATTGCCGAGATAATAAGGGAGATTGTACCAGAGCACATAGCCCACCCGGCCACCCAGAATGGCGCCGATGGCCACATAAAATTCCAAGTCGACCACCTGCTCTTTGCTCCAGTTCCAGTGCGCCATACGGCCGCGCCGGATGAGCCAGACGGTGGCTATGACAAAACTGATGATTTCCAGCAGTCCGTACCAATGAATGGTGATGGGGCCGAGCTGGAAGCCAACGGTATTGATATCCGGAAAGTGGAGCATGGGACCCTCGCAATTTTAGGCCACCATGGCGGAGCGCTGCGCTTCTGTCAAGATATGGCGCAGTAGGTCTTTAACGCGGCAACTGCATGGTGACGCAGTGCAGGCTGCCGTGCTGACGGGCCAGCTCGCTGCAGGGGATCGGGATCACTTCCCGGTCAGGGAAGATGCATTGCAGGCGCTCTTGTGCAATGTGGTCGGCGGGGTCGTCGTAGGTGGGCAGCAGGACGGCGGCGTTGAGGATGAGAAAGTTGGCATAGGTCAGGGGGAGACGGTTGTCCTCTTCGTCAAACTGCGCTTGTGCCCAGGGCAGAGGGATCAGGTGGTAGTGCTCGCCGTTACGGTTGCGGCAGGCGCTGAGCTCCGCAGCCATCTGCTGGAGTGGGGCGAAATGACGGTCGTCGGGGTCATCACAACTCTGGTAGGCGATGGTGTGCGGGTTGCAGAAGCGGGCGAGGGTGTCGATATGGGCATCCGTGTCATCGCCTTCCAGGTGACCGCTGTGCAGCCAGAGGATGCGTTCTACGCCGAGCTGGGTGCGGAGGGCGTCCTCGATTTGCGCCGCAGACCATTGCGGGTTGCGGTTGGGCGAGAGCAGGCAGGCACTGGTAGTCAACAGGGTGCCCGCGCCGTCCACTTCAATACTGCCGCCCTCCAGAACCATCCCGGAAATCTCCAGTGCTGCGTTTCCGTAAGCGCCTTGGGCATACAGGTGGCGGGTAATCTGGTTATCCAGGTCGGCGCGGAATTTGAGACCCCAGGCATTGAAGGCGAAGTCCATCAGTTTATGCTGACCAACAGGGTTCTGCAGGATGAGGGGACCGTGATCGCGGGTCCAGGAGTCATTGCTGGGAACGGTGTGGAGATGGCAGCGCGCGAGATTGGCACCGGCGTGCTGCAGATATTTCTTGCAGACCTTGACGCTGGTCGTGTCATGGCAGGCCATGAGTACCTCTTCGCGGAAGCTGATTTCACGGGCGATCCTGGCGAATACGGGCAACACCGCGGCCAGGCGCGGCGCCCAGTCGCTAGCGGGGTGCGGCCAGGTAAGTTGTACGGCGCGTTGCGGGGCCCATTCCGGGGGTAGGGTATATTTGGTCGTCATGATGCGCTCCGCTTCGCGTGATTCTGACCTGATCATAGTGGTTTAAAGGCTTTTCGTCAGCCTGTCCCCCAGGCTAAACTACGCGCTATGCAAAAATCTGCCGAACGCATTGATCATTTACTGTCCCGCCTGGGATATTGCAGCCGCTCCGAAGTGCGTGATCTGTTGCGCGAGGGGCAGGTGCGTGTGGCCGGCGAGCTGTTGCGCAAAGCCTCTGCCAAAGTGGATGCGGCGCTGGTCTGGGTGGATGATGAGCCTATTGATCACCCCCATGCCCTCTATCTGCTCTATCACAAACCTTTGGGCAAGGTTTGTGCGCACGATGATCCGCGCGCCATCTATCAGGATTTCCCCTTGCGCTGGCGCTACCGGCGACCGTCGCTGAGCAGTGTCGGGCGTCTGGACCGTGAGACTAGCGGTGTCCTGCTGCTCACCGATGATGGGGATTGGCTGCACCACTGGACGAGCCCGCGCCGTGCCATTCCCCGGGTGTATCGGGTGACCCTGCAGGCGCCGTTGCGGGACGATGCGGCGGACATCCTGGGCGCGGGCACTCTGATGCTGGAAGGTGAAGAGACCCCTTGTCGCCCCGCAGCCATGCAGCGCCTGACCGATCAGGAGGTCTTGCTGACCCTGACGGAGGGGCGATACCATGAGGTCCGGCGGATGTTTGTCGCTCTGGATAATCTGGTGCTGACCCTGCAGCGAGAGGCCTTCGGCCCTTTTGTGCTGGACGATCTGCCTGCCGGTCAGTGGCGTGAACTCACGGAAGCGGAGCGTACGATGGAGAAAATCCCATGATCTGGACGCCGCATGTGACGGTAGCCACTGTCGTCGAGGAGAACGGCCGTTTTCTGCTCGTGGAAGAGGTGGTGGGGGGGCGGCGCTGCTTCAATCAGCCCGCCGGCCACTGGGACCCCGGTGAAACGCTGTTGGATGCAGCGGTCCGTGAGACCCTGGAGGAAACGGGCTACACCTTTCAGCCAGAATATCTGACGGGCATTTATCACTGGGAATTTCCCGAGAAAAACCTGACTTATCTGCGCTTTGCTTTTGGAGGGTGCCTGGGCCCCCGGGAATGAGCCGTGCCCTGGATGCGGGCATTATCGGCCCAGCCTGGCTGACTCCGGAGGAAGTGGCGGCGCGCCAAGGGGAGATGCGCAGCGTCATGGTCCAGCGCTGTGTGGCCGATTATCAGGCGGGCAAGCGCTATCCGCTGGATCTGCTGCACGCTGGAGTGGACTGACGCTGGCCCGTCTGCGTGCTATATTGCAGCATAAACGCATCGGCAGAGACGATGAACATGATAGACGCGGACGGCTATCGCCCCAATGTGGGCATGATTATTTGTAACGAACACAATCAGGTGTTGTGGGCCAAACGCCGGGGTGAAAATGCCTGGCAGTTCCCCCAGGGCGGCATCGATTACGCGGAAACGCCGGAGCAGGCGATGTTTCGTGAGCTGGAAGAAGAGGTGGGGACGGCCAAGGTCTGTATTCTTGGCAGGACGCGGGGCTGGCTGCGCTACGAAGTGCCCTGTGCCCGTCATCGCACCTCGCGGCGCCGTTATCGTGGGCAGAAGCAGATATGGTTTTTACTGCGTTTTGAAGGCGAAGAGGCGGAAATTAACCTGCGCACTCAGCAGCCGGAGTTTGAGGACTGGCGCTGGGTGGATTACTGGATGCCGGTGAATGAAATCATTGCCTTCAAGCGCCGCGTGTACTGGCAGGCTTTGCAGGAATTGGCGCCGTTGATCAACATGGACCCGCCGCCGATGACGAATCCCTGCGGCTCTGCGAACCGATTCTGAACTAGACCAAAACGATGATAGAGCAGGATGGGTACGCCGCGCTCCGTCCCTGATCCCCCAGCCGGCATGGCGGAAAATGGTGCAACGAAAACATGGATGAATTTGTCGATATCTTACTCGGGCATATGGATGCACGGCCGCTGACTTTGACAGGGAACCCTTTTGCCCATGAAGGGGATGGCGAGATAACGCTGCGCTTCGACTTTTCGGCCACACAAAGTGTTATGCGCAAAGCCGATCCCGACAATCTTATTCTAGGATATACCCGGACAATGATGGGGTTCCTGATGTTCCAGCCAAAACCCGAGCGGATCGCGATGATCGGTTTGGGCGGCGGTTCGCTGGCGAAATATTGCCTGCGCCATATCCCGGATGTTGACTTCACGGCAATAGAGATCAACCCCAGGGTTATTGCCCTGCGCGACAAGTTCAAAATCCCTCCGGATGGTCCAAAATTCAAGGTGATTTGTGCAGATGGCGCGGTATATGTCCGAAACCGCTCCAAACTTGTCGATGTGCTGCTCATTGACGGGTTCAACCAGGATGGCCAGGCCCGACAATTATGCAGTGCGGATTTCTACGACCATTGCTATGGCAAACTCCGGAAGGGCGGTGTATTGGTGGTCAATATGCTCAATAGCGATAGAAAATGCGCCACCTATATCACCAGAATCCGCGAGAGGTTTGACGACCAGGTCATTGTTATCGAGGCGGAATTGTTTGGAAACAGGATAGTCTTTGCGTATAAGGGAACGGATTTTCCGCTTTTGGCGACCAGGATGGAAGACCGTATCCGTGATCTGGGACCAACACATACCATTTCTTTGTACGCTATTGCACAGAAAATGATGGAGCAGATCGGGCACCACCCATCGTCTATTTCCGCGTGACGCCGCACTGCTATTGTAGGTGCAAAGGCTATTGTATCTACAGGATTTATTAACAGTGCTTGCCCCATCTTGAGCAGGCTTAGTGTCAGTCTGCCCGCTTGAACCCATAACAGAATACGCATCTTTCGGTTTGCAGGATATTATAATTTTTGCCAGTAAGCACCGAGGACGGATTATCTATGAACAGTATTCCGAGTTGTAAAAAATGCGGCTCTACTTATGTCTATGAAGATGAAGATATTTATATTTGTCCAGAATGTGCACATGAATGGACAAAAGAAAATAACATGGAAGATATCGCCACCCTTCGCGTTTTTGATGCAAATGGTAATCTACTGGGTGACGGAGACAGCGTGGTAGTGGTGAAAGATCTTAAAATAAAGGGTTCTTCATCAACTATAAAAGTTGGAACAAAAATAAAAAATATCCGTATTGTGGATGGTGATCACAATATTGATTGCAGGGTGGACGGCGTTGGGGCGATACAGTTGAAGTCTGAGTTCCTGCGAAAGGTATAATTAGGTCACCGCCCCATGATTCCAGCTTGCCATGTTTTCGGCTGGGATATCGCGCCG